>Ga0335077_10002832_pt1 | contig 20778 bp, 17 predicted proteins | sample Lox_Sample_31_FD_207151 | JGI IMG/M metagenome (GOLD analysis project Ga0335077, IMG submission 207151) | Soil microbial communities from Loxahatchee National Wildlife Refuge, Florida, United States - Lox_Sample_3.1 | ecosystem: Environmental > Terrestrial > Soil > Wetlands | place: USA...
CACTGACCCAATCATTCCCACCCAGCAGATGGCCATCAGCATGTGCGGGCCGGCCGAGATCCACAGCAACGTGGGCGCAAACCAGAAGCGAGCTGCCGGGCCGAAGTGGTTTGCCACTGCCGCGAGGAATTCCTTCGCAGGAAGGATTCCTTCCGGGCCGATGAGGCCGCGAATCTGGAAGACGAGCGAGTAGAACGCGGAGAAGTAGATCAGCCCAAGCGCGCGCAGGAAAATCCAGCGCGGAATCAGTCGCTCACGGAGGCCATATTCCGAATCGACGAGCCAGCGAATGATGGAGCCAGGCGTCAAGTCCATCGCGGTCGGATTATACCGACGCGCGCGGAGCGGCGTCTTGAGCGACTATTCTTTGTTCCAGCTAACACCCCCGTCCGACGTACTCCAGCGCGAGCCGCCGTTAGTAGTGACAACGCCGTGTGCCGCGTCGCTGAACTGGATGGAAATAATCGTACCCGTCTCACCGTCGAGGGGTTGCCTGCTCCAATTCTGGCCACCGTCGCTTGAGTGAAACAGCGTGCCACCGCTGCCGCCCGCCCAGACGTTGCTACCTACAACGGACACAACACGGAACGTTGAGGGCTGGTCGGTGAGCACTGTCGTCCAGCTCCCGGGAGATGTTAAGTGCTCGAGATGGCCGTCGGAGCTTATGCGCCACTGAGAGCGCGCCGCATTGACGGAACGAATTGCCATCTGCGGCTTTTCCATAACCGGCCGCGACTTCTCAAGCACGGCGGTTGTGTTCTGCCCCTCACTGTCCACAAAGGCGTTGTGCGTGGGCGCAACTGCAGGCGCTGCTTTGGCTGCTCCGCCGAGGGTGCTAAGCACGGGCGGGCCGGCCGGTTGCGTGGCGATCGGGACCGTGGGAGCGGAGGGATATTCCTGGTGGGCCTGAAGAGTGGTCGATCCCCCAGTGATGCCCTCGATGCTACGTTGCTGGGTGCCAGGTACCCGCGTGGCTTTTGCCGGAAGCTTCTGGCGTTCCGGCACCTTGTATCTCATCTCGGGCTGCGGCTGCGAAGCAGTGGGAGCAAGCGGCGCGCTGTTGACCGCTACCGAGGTTTGCTCCGAATGACCCGGCCCCGAGCGTTGCTGGATGACGACTGCGGATACGATCACCAGTGCAGCAACGGCTGGCGCCCACACCCACCACAATCTCCATGCACTGCGGCGCGGCGCCACAGCCGCCATTGACTCCTGCTTGTTGCCAACCGGCTCCTCGACGGCGCTGCCGGCCAGGAATACGACTTCGCGGCAGTCCGCGCATTGCGCCAAGTGTGCGGTGACGCGCTGGCTCTCACTCTGGGGCAAGTTGTGCTCCACGAATGCGGTGAGCGCGTCGGCAGAAGGATGAGCGTCGCCGGGCGTTTGCTTAGCGAGCGCTTCGCGCAACGGTTTTGGAAGTCCTTGGTTCATCCCTCGCTCTTCTGTTTATAGAACGCGCTGTCGGGCGTTCCTTGCCGCAAAGTTTCCCCGACATTTACCTGCAAATCGCGGACATCCACGTCCTGCATGGCCTCGTCAGCCTGCCGTGGCGACATGCCCGACTGAATCATGCGCTTGCGAATTCGTTTGCGCAAACCGGAGGTTGTGCGCTCCAGCTTGCGGCTGATGGTGGACTCATGCACGCCCTGCAATTTGGCGATCTCAGCCAGAGTTCTGCGATCAAGGTAATAGGCAGCCAGCAGGAAACGCTCCTCCGGTTCCAGCTCCGCGAGTTCAGCCGCAGCCGCAGATTCCACACGTGGATCGGCAACAGCGGGATCAGCCTCAGGTGTCTCGAACTGTTGCCCGTCCTCAAGAGCGGCGTCGAGGCTGGTCTCGCGCCGGGTGCTGCGATAGCGATTGATGTATTCTTGCGCGACCACCGTCCGTAGCCACCCCTGCAGCGACCCTCGTCCCTGGTAATAACGCAGCTTCGATGCCCGTTCTTGCCCGCGCTCGCTGACGCCATAGAGCTCGGCGTAAAGGGAATCTGCCAGGTCGCGGGCGGCACTCTCCTCACGCGCGATCTTGTATGCCGCATCGTACAGAGTGGCGCGATAGCCGGTGAGGAAAACCTCCCACGCGTGCTCGTTTCCAACTGCACACGCACGCGCCAGCACCAGTTCTTCTAGTCGTAGCGACCCAAGAAATAGCTGCGCTTGTTCTCCAGCAGCGCAGTCGTTTTGCAGCACGACTCCGACGAGGACAGCGGCCAACTCGTTCTCGCCCATCGCATACTGCTCCGCTCCGCATTCCCGATAATGCTCCGCGGCGAACTCCCGCACCTGTGCGGAGACCGCGGAATCCTGCGGGCCGGAAGCGTGAGCGGACGCCATGTCTGCGAATGGTACCAAACCGGAGCCTCTGATTCTGCCGCGCGGGACCGACTTTGTCCGAAAAGCCAGACGAGGTGGAATTCGTCTGCAAGAAAGAGGCGGTGCGGCGTTCTTCCGGTAGAGACGCTCCAGCGCCTCCCGAGGTCAACCATGAAAAACGTACTGGCGCAGCTTGCGTTCCTGCTCTTCGGCGTGGCGATTGCCACCGTCGGCACTCCAACGGCGAAGGAATACCGCGTTCTCCCGCCGGTAACCAAAGGCAACCTCAGCATTTTTCCCATCGTCGGCGGCCCGGACTACGCCACGGCACAGTTGCTCACGCTCGACGAAGGTCTGCGCACCGGCACCGTGGTCGTGACCGAAGCCGGCTCGCTGCAAGGATTGATTCGGCCTGGCACTCCGCATCCGCGACAGTCGGGGGCGGAGGTCAACCGGCTGGTGCTGGTGAACAACTCCGACCGTCCGCTGCTGCTGCTCGCCGGAGAAGTCGTGACCGGAGGCAAGCAGGACCGCGTTATCGGCATGGACCGCATCGTGCCGCCCAAGTCTGAGCCGGTCGATCTGTCGGTCTTTTGCGTCGAGCCGGGACGCTGGGTGGCCTCGTCCGAGCATTTCGGCAGCATGAAGTCGCAGATGGCACAACCCAGCGTTCGCATGCCGGCGATGGCCGAACAAAATCAGCAGAGTGTCTGGAACATGGTGGCGTCTGCGACGGGAGGCATGGCGAAGGCTGCTCCGGCTGCTGCTCCGGCGATTCACGGCACCAGCTCGTACGCCAAGGTCATGGAGAATCCCGAGGTGGAGAAGAAGGTCGGAGCGCTGGCCGCCGATTACGACGGCCTGCTGCGCGAGCTTCGTAAGGTCGGCGCCAAGGGGGTCGTCGTCGCCGTCAACGGCCGCATCACCTGGGCCGATGTCTTCGCCAGCACCGATCTGCTGGAGAAGTACTGGCAGAAGCTCATTCGCTCCTACGCCGCTGAGTCCCTAACCACCGCCAGTTCCGGCGGGCAGGCCGACCAGAAGTCAGCGCAGTTGTTCCTTGACCAGGTGCAGGGTAACCGCGAAGTCACCGAAACCGAACCCGGTCTCTTCCGCCGCTCCGAGATCAGTGGTGATGGCTACAAGGTGTTCATGCTGACTTCGCTGGTATCCAAGCCGGAATACACGGTCCATCTGGCAAAGATGTCGTACAACGGGCGGCCCGGCGTCTACTCCATCGATTTCCGGAGATAGCGTACCGAGGGAGAATGGGCTAACGGCTAGAACCGGCTCCGCAAGAACAAACGCCGGAGGGCAAAAGAGCGTTACAGGATTCTTGGTAAAGATTTGTAAAGTCTTCCCGAATTGGGACTAGGCGGCAGCCCAGTCCTAGCTGATGAAGAACTTCTAGCTACGTCTTTAGCTCATTGCACCTCGAAGTCGGCAGTACGTGCGGGCGTCACGTTGCCAGCGGAGTCCACTCCCTTCAATTCGAGGCGATAGGAGCCGGGCTCAAGCTTAGCCACGGGCAGCACCAGTCCTACTGGAACCAAAGGGCTGCCGGCTTTGGCGTCGGCGGCCTCGCCTCCGGCTTCGATCTTCTTCTGGCCGGTCTTGCGGTCCACAATGGCGACCGCGACGCTAACCTTGGGAGGGGTGGGCCCGAGTAGCGCCGGCGCGTACACCTCCACGTAGAACGCGGCCCGGTCAGTCTTCTTGAACTGGTCGCTACCCGATGGGATGAGCTGCATGCCCTGCGTCACTAGCGGAGTGCGATCTTCGAGGAGCGTCGCGTCCAGGGTCTGTCCCATCTGGGAGACCAGATGCACGTTCTTGCTGAACGCCACGCCGCTCATGGTAAATTGCTTGCCGTCGTAGGGATCGATCACGAGCGGTGCTTCCAGCTTGCCGAATGTGTCGGCGCCCTGCGCGTCGAAGGCGACCTTCAGATTGTAATGGCCGGCGGCGACGTCGAACTGAGTCTCGTAGTGAAAGGGCCTGGAGTTAAACTCTTCGAGCTCTTTCTTGTCCTGGAAATCGAGGTTGACGCTGTCGCTGAACTTCGCTGCTACCGTTCCGTCAAGCTTGTAGGCGATACCGGCGACGTTGACGGTGGCGTGCGGCTTGCCCTTTACCTTCTCGAATTTGATGGTGTTGGGAGGAATCTCGATCGCCAGGTTCACCCGAGCGGCGTTGATCGAGGTGTAGAAGTATGGCGCCAGCATGGAGGCGGTAATCGTTCCCGGCTGAGAGCCGGTCATGCGGCTCTCCAGTTGTTTCTCTTCCGGCTTGCCGGCAAGCACGTCGGTGGACCTGCTGTTGCAGTATCCGGTGCGGAAGCGCACATTTGTCCCGCCGCGTTCGACCTTGACCTTCAGGATGTGGCAGCTTCCTTCCTCCGACGCCACCGGCGTATATCCGAGGACGTAGTAGTGAGTCTGCTCCTCGGCGATTCGCTGCAGTCCGGCAAGCAGGTCGTTGGAGTTGGTGATCACAAATCCGCCAGTGCCCTGTGCCAGTTGATACAGCACCTGCTGATTGGGCAAGACGCTCGGGGTTTGCGGAATCAGTGCGCTGCTCTGCGAGTAGGGATTTGAGCCGGGAGGATAAAGGGCCGGATTGCCTGGGACGCCGCCGGGCGATGTTGTGGTTCCGCTGCGCGTGCCGCCAGTGGCGGTCCCCGTTCCGGTGCCAGTGCCTGTCCCGCGAGTGCCACCGGCGCCGCCTGCAGCTCCACCGCCGGTTCCACCTCCGCCATGGCCACCGCCGCCTCCCGAGCCGCCCTTCTGCACGTACACCAGGTGTGCGGGCTGGTCATCAACGGAGTAGTCGAGGGTCGCACTCACCAGCCGCGCCTCGCCGAAGTCGGGAGCTGCCTGCAGATTCGCGGAGCCTCCGCCGCCGGCGGAGATGCCGGTGGAGAGACCGCGCACATCGATGGGATACACGGCCACGTTGGCCTTGTTACAGGCGCTGATCGCCGCCGTCAGCTCAGACTGCCGCTGCAAGGCATCGGGATCGCTCGGCGTGATGGGGAAGCCGGTGGTAAAGAGAACCAGGCTCTTGCGGCCCGGAACAGACGCCAGCCCCTTGGCGATATTGCGCAACGAGAGGAGCAACGTACGCGCTCCGAAATTGGCTTGTGCACTTCCCAGCTGAGGCGCACCCAGCGAGGCAACTTGCACCGGCTGCTGCGGAGCCGGCTCATTGGGCGAGACGCTGGAGAACTTCACGCTAAGCACAACCTGCTTCAGCCGTTCCGCGTCAGCCGTAAAGTTCTGCGCCACATTCGTGGTTCCGCCGAAGTTGACGACCGCCATGTACCGGTCAGGTCCGGCATTGGCTACGACAAACTTTGCCGCGGCTTCGCGTGCCCGGATCTGGTCAGCACCGGCCAGGGTGGAATTGTCGAAGAACAACACGAGATAGTGCCGGTGTTCTTCGGAAGGGGAGGCGGCGGATTCGACTGAGAAGCTCTTGATCCCCTGCTCCTTATTGTCTTCCCAAAGCTTGAAATCCTTGGCCGTCAGGTCGGTAATGTAGTTTTTCTTCCCGTCAGTGACGACGGCGTCCACCAGGACCAGGCGTGTCTCTGCCTTGAACACCGGTGTGGTGGTGTCGCCGGCCGCGGGCGCGGACTGGTTCGGTGCCTGCTGAGATGCGGGCTGTACCTGCTGGGCCTGTGCCCAAATGCCAAACATCCAAAGGGTCGCAATCACCAACGCTGCCGACGATAAACAACGTGACTTCATATCCACCTCAGCCCAGACGAAAAATACTTACGGAATCTCGATAGCGCCATTCTGCGCCGCTAATTGTCCTTCGTCATCGCGTACTACCAGCCGAACCACGTAGCTTCCCGGCTTTACGTCGAAACTGTTCTTCAGCGTGACGCCCGAGGACAGCTTGCTGTCGAGCGTCTCGTCCTTCCAGTGCATCTGGACGGTTTTCTCGATGCCAGTGACATAATTCCCGTTGCGGTCGAACAAAGCCGAGACAACGGTCAGGTTGTTGTTGTTCCGACCGTCGGATTTGCGATAGTGCAGGTGGCGCACATCCAGCTTCACCAGGACTGACAACTTGGCCGCGTCGTCACCGGTCTTAAAGAATTGCGTGTGCATCTCGACGGGAAGCTCGTGCAGCTCTTCCTGCGAAAAAACCTCGTCCTGGATTTGCTGTTTGGCCTGCTCAGCTTCACCGACAGCCTGCTTGGGAGCATAGTATCCCTTGCGCGCCTGCACGGCCAGCTTCTGCGGGCTTTTCACAGTAACTTTCACATTGTGGAACTTGCCGTCGAACTTCAGGTTCTGGGGAGCGAAGGCCAGCAGGTAGGTGTATTCCGGCAGCGACTCCAGTTGCCGAAAGCCCTGGTCGAGATCGTTGTTGTTGTGGAAGAATGCGCCGCCGGTGGAATCTGCCAGGGCTGCAAGTATTTCGGCGTTTGCGTTCGCTTCTTCCTGCTTGAAGCGCATAAAGTCCGGTAGCGTGGTAGGGTTCGTTGTTTGGACACTAATATCCGGCATATTGGTGTACAGACCCCTGGCATCCAGGGCGCTGATGGTCACGTAGGCGTGCAGGGCGCGGTCCGTCACATCCGACTGCTCATACAGTTCATCCGGGTTGTAAAAACCGGGAGAGACGATCAGAATGCTTCTCTGCCCGGGCATCGCGCCAATTCTTCGGACTACATGATCCAAGGTGCCGAGGGAAAGTCGGGTCTCGTGGTCTCCCGAGGTCAGTTCCTGACGTGCGGTACTTACAGCCACCAGCCCTGCCGTCTTAACAGCAGCTTGGATGTCCGAGGTCGAGTTTGATTGCGGTGGTGGGGAACAACCGCGATCCATCGCGTCCTGGATTGCCGTTTGCAGGGCCCGGTCATCGTGTTTGTTCACAATCTGGTCTGCCATGTAGTAGCTGACGTTCGGACACTTGGTCTGCTCGCTTTCCTCAATCGAGGTCGGCCTGATTTGTTCGAGGGTCGCCTGCAGCTTTGCGCGGTCGTCTGTAAAGTCCAGTTGGACTCTCCCTGACGTGGTGAAGATGGCAGCGCGATCTGTTGTTGCCAGGGTTTGGAGATGCCGGTTCGCGGCGTTCCTCACCTGCATCAGGTCAGCCTGTTGCAAATGGATGTCGTCGAACAGATAGGCAATGTAGCGCTTGGGCAGGACCATCGTAGGACCTGACGGTGCCTCCGGCGAAGCCTCCTCTTTGATGACCGGCGGTTTGGCTCCGGCCTGCTCAACTGAAAACCTGCTGATGATCTGCGGCTTGCCGTTGTCGAAGATCTGAAAATCCTCCTGCTTCAGGTTCCCCACAGCGTGGCCCTGGGCATCGCGAACAACAACGCGGACCTCAACCAGATTCACCCTAACCTTGAACGTAGTAGAAGTGTCCTGGGCGGACAGCTCAGGCGCGTTCTTGTCGGACTGCTGAGCGGGAGTTGCGTTGGGTTGCGTAGGTGCGGTCTCTTGCGTTACCGCAGGAGTGCCACACAACGCCATCGCGAGGAATGCAGATATAAGCCAGGGACGTGTGCGCACAACATCAGCTCCGGATCGAGCCCCGAGAAGGGTGTGACCAAATCCTAATCCCTTCCCAACAAAAGCGCCAGCGACGAAGCACGATGCCTTTTGCTGCGCTTCGGCTAGAAGGACTGTCTATAATTGTAGTGTTAGCTGCCGGGCCAGACGGTCGCTGCCGGCTTGTGAACACTGGTCGTTCTGCTTTGCAGAGCTCGCCACGGCGAGCAGGCCAGGTCGCGCGGGCGGGCAGAGGAAAGTCCGAACTCCTGAGAGCAGTGTGCCGGATAACGTCCGGGCGGCGCCGTTCAAGCGGCGTTGACGGAAAGTGCCACAGAAAACATACCGCCCTGCGCAAGTGGGGTAAGGGTGAAAAGGTGCGGTAAGAGCGCACCGCGCTGCCAGCAATGGCAGTGGCAGGGAAAACCCCACACGGAGCAAGACCAAATAGGGGAGGAGCGCTCGCCTCGGCGAGCGCACGTACTGGCTCGGTGCGTCACAACTTCCGGGTAGGTCGCTAGAGCCGCGCAGTAATGCGCGGCCCAGAGGAATGACCGTCGTCCCGCTCTTTCTTTCGCTTGTGCATCGGCAGCATGAGCGACGGAAAGAGCGGGGCACAGAATTCGGCTTACAGGCCCGGCAGCTACAAAAATCCGCAATCCGCTAATCGCTCCTCCCGGCCTTTTGGGCGCTTAAGCTGTGCTGCGCTTGAACAGCCGATAAATCGCCAGCAGGATGATCGAGCCGATCACCGCCATTACAAACCAGCCAAAGCCACCTTGCGAGGACCAGCCGATAATGCCGCTGAGCCACCCTCCCAGGAACGCTCCAGCAATCCCCAGCAGCATGGTAATGATGATCCCGCCGGGATCCTTGCCTGGCATGATGAGCTTGGCTACGGCCCCAATGATCAGTCCGACAATCGCCATCCACAACCAATGCAACATATGGCCTCCTTCCAACCTAGGTATCTCTTGCGCCCGTCTGCCTTATGTGTGAGGAACGCAGGCGATTCGAGGCACTCCCGAGTGCGCGCAAGTGTATCGCGTAGCGGGCACAAAAGCCAGTTCTTGCAGATTAATTTCTCAGGACTGCGCCACCTCGCGATAGACCTCGAGCATTCTCCGGACGCTCTCATCCCACGAGAACCGGGCCGCCTGCTCTACACCGCGGGCCTTTAACTTTTCGCGTAAGGCTTGATCAAGCAGGACGCGGTGCAAGGCCTTCATGATCTCGAATACGTTCTCTGGATTAACCATGACGGCGGCGTTCCCGACGACTTCGGGGATTGACGACGTATTACTTGTCACTACCGGCGTGGCGTGGGCCATAGCTTCCAACGGCGGCAGACCGAAGCCTTCGTATAGCGACGGGAAAACGAAGATCTTCGCTTTGTCGTAGAAGATGCGCAGAACTTCGATGGGGACAAAACCGAGGAAGCGCACATCGTTCTGCACACGGCCCTTCACCACCGCGCGACGCAGGTCGGGATGTTTGGAGACCTCATCACCAATGATGATCAGCTTCAGGTCCTCGAACTGGCCTTCCTTCGCGAGCTCGCCCTTCAGCGCGGCGAATGCCTCGATGATGCGGACGATGTTTTTGTGCGGGCTGATACGCCCGGCATAGAGCAGAAACGGATAGTTCACCTGATAGCGCTCCACGATGAGGTGGCTGTCGGCTTCACTTGCGTGCCCACGAAGGAATCGCTCATCGATGGCGTTGTAGATGACCTCGATCTTTTCTGAAGGGACGTGGAACATGCGTGCAGTGTCGTTCTTGGAGAAGTTGGACACTGCGAAGATGCGCGCTGCGTGGTGGAGCACACGCCTGGTGAACTCAAAATGCAGGTTGCGCTTTACGTTGGAATGGCTGTTGGCGCGGTACATGTGGTCCACCAGATCATGCACGGTGACAACGTACGGGCAGGGAATGCCTTGCGGCTTCCAGAAGAGGTGCGGAACGTGTAGTAAGTCGCAGCGGAACCTTTTCAGCAGACGGTGCAATTCAAGATAACTTCCGAGCGAGAACTCGTTCGGCTGCGCCGGCAACAGCTTGAAGTTCGCCGGCAAGCCTTCTATGCCGGGAAGCTTTCCGGGAGTTCCGATGAGGAAGTACTCGTTTTCGCGGTCCAGGCGAGCCAGGGTACGGATGGCGTTGCGTGTGTAGGTTCCAACGCCAAATTCGCCAATGCGCCGGACGTCGATTGCGATCCGCACAAGATAAGTGTAAATCGCGGTGCAAACCAGAAGACCGAACGGGGGTAGCGGCGCGAGCTACGCCTTCACCGCCTCCGCGTGCTTTGCGCGGCGCAAAGCGTACAGCGGAAAGGCCTCGCACAGCTCCAGCACCTCGCGACGGATGCGCGCGAGCACGTTCTTGTCGGTGCGATTGTGCAGCGCCTCGGAAATCCACTTGCCGATCTGCCGCATTTCGTCTTCTTTCATCCCGCGGGTCGTTACCGCCGGGGACCCGATGCGGACGCCGCTCGGCTTCAGCGGCGGGTTGGTGTCAAACGGAATCGCGTTCTTGTTCACGGTGATGCCGGCGTCGTGGAGCGCATTCTCGGCCTCGCTTCCCAGCATGCCCTTGGCGAAAACGTTGACCAGCATCAGGTGCGTATCCGTCCCGCCAGAGATCACGTGGAAGCCCTCATCGGCCAGAGTTTGTGCGAGGACTTTGGCGTTGCCGACGATCTGCTGCGCATAGGCTTTGAAGCTGGGCTGCATGGCCTCGTGGAAGCACACCGCCTTAGCCGCGATGATGTGCACCAGCGGCCCTCCTTGCATCCCGGGGAAGGTCACCTTATCAACGGGAGCGGCGTACTCGCTCTTGCAGAGAATCAATCCGGCGCGCGGGCCGCGCAGCGTCTTGTGCGTAGTGCTGGTGACAATCTGCGCATGCGGCACCGGCGAAGGATGCACGCCTCCCGCGACAAGTCCTGCGAAGTGCGCCATGTCCACCAGGTAGATTGCGCCAACTTTGTCGGCGATCTGCCGCATGCGCACGAAATCAATGAACCGCGGATAGGCGCTGCCGCCGCCGATGATGAGCTTCGGCTTTTCGCGGACGGCAATGCGTTCCAGTTCGTCGTAGTCAATCGTCTCCGTCTCCTTGGTTACGCCATAGGGAACAATCTTGTAGGTCTTGCCGGAAAAATTCAGGGGATGGCCGTGCGTCAAGTGTCCACCGTGCGCCAGGTTCAGGCCCAGCACAGTATCGCCCGGCTGAATGACTGCGGCGTAGGCCGCCATGTTCGCGGTCGAACCCGAGTGCGGCTGCACATTGGCATGTTCGGCGCCGAAGAGCTGCTTGGCGCGATCACGCGCCAAGTTTTCGACGACGTCCGTGAATTCGCAACCACCGTAATAGCGCCGCCCGGGATAGCCCTCGGCATACTTGTTGGTGAAGACCGAGCCCATCGCCTCCAGCACCGCCTCGCTGACGAAATTTTCCGATGCAATTAGCTCCAACCCTTCGTGCTGGCGGCGTTCCTCATTTTCAATGGCCTGGGCAATGTCCGGATCAACTTCCGCTAACGGCCGTTCCATAGGATTTGCATTCATGATTGCGTCCTTTCCTTGCTATGCAGTTCCGTACCAGACAATTCCTACGGTCACATTGTAGCCGTGCCGGGAAGGTAGCGGCCAGCGACGCAGCACATCAGCGCAACGACTACCACCGGGCCTAACAGTGATCCGGAAGAACACATCGCGCGTCAAGCCAAGGCAATGCACACCCAATCGTGCCGCCTATACGAGTGTCGCCAACGGATATACTTCTGCAACGCGAGGCGGGGCGGGGCATCGAACATTCATGGTTTCGCGAGCGCAACCGTTGAGCGAGCAGGACCTGCGCGACCTGGGGTTCGGCACGGTCGTCTCGCGCGAGAGCCAGCAGCGCCTGTTGAATCGCGACGGCAGCTTCAACGTGGAGCGCCGCGGCCTGGGATTCTGGCGCTCTTTCAGCCTCTACCATGCCCTGCTGACCATTTCCTGGTCGCACTTCTTTCTGATCTTTGTGGGCTGGTATTTCGCAGCCAACGCACTGTTCGCACTGGCCTATATGGCTTGCGGCCCCCAGGCTCTGGGCGGCTCCACGCTGGGGCTGGAGAACCATTCGTTTGCCCGCGCGTTTTTCTTCAGCGTCGAAACACTATCCACCATCGGCTACGGCAACGTTACGCCCGACGGCCTCGCCGCGAACATTGTCGTGACGGCAGAAGCACTGTCGGGGTTGCTCGGCTTTGCCCTGGTGACCGGACTGCTGTTCGCTCGTTTCTCGCGACCTACCGCGAAGATACTATTCAGCCGCCATGCCGTCGTCGCGCCATATCGCGACCTCACGGCGTTGGAGTTTCGCGTTGCCAACGCACGCTCCAATGAGCTGATCGAGATAACTGCCAAAGTGATGCTCAGCCGCTTTGAGGACGTGGATGGCGCACGCACACGACGCTATTATCCCCTGTCGTTGGAGCGCGATGGTGTGGTGTTTCTTCCCCTGACCTGGACTGTGGTGCATCCCATCGATGACGCCAGCCCTTTGCACGGCGAGACCGCGGAGTCGCTGCGCAGTTCGCAAGCTGAGTTTCTGGTGCTGCTGAAGGCCTTCGACGAAATCTTCTCAACCATCGTGCAGACCCGCACTTCCTATACCATGGACGAGGTCGCCTGGGGCGCACGCTTCGCCAATGCCTTCATGCTGAGTGCGGCAGAGGGGTTTGCCGCGGCCGGAGGGCGGCGCAAGAAGGTCGCGGTGGATATGCGCCAGTTCGACAACATAGAGCCGGCAGAGAAGGAGATATCCAGTTTCCAGTTTCCAGTTTCCAGCAAGCTCGAAACTTGAAACTCGAAACTTGAAACTAAGGAGAGACTATGGCTGGACCAATTGCTACCGGCATCAAGCGCGCCTCGGGATGGTCGATCGCGCTGGGCGTGCTGATGATTATCACGGGCATTATCGCTATGTTCGCTCCGTGGGAGTTCGGCATCGTCATCGCGCTCATCATTGGCTGGATGGCCATCTTCAACGGTGTAGCGCAGATCATCTACGGCATCCGTACCCACGCCGGTGGGCGCACCGTTCTCGAGGTAATCCTCGGGCTCATCTACATCGTCGCCGGAATCTTTCTGCTGATGCATCCTGTCGGCGGCCTGCTGGTACTGACCATCTTCCTGGCGTCGTTCCTGATGGTGTACGGAATCTTCGCGCTGGTGCTGGCATTTCATATGCGCCCGCTGCAGGGCTGGGGGTGGGTGCTGTTCGACGCCATCATCACGATTCTGCTGGGCATTCTCATTTGGGCGCACTGGCCCATGAATGCGGAGTGGGTGGTGGGCACGCTGTTTGGCATCAGCATCCTGGTGTCGGGTGTGACGCGGCTGATGGTGTCGATGGCATTTCGGCGGATGGCGGCAGCGGCCGGGTAGCCGACGTGTACTTCTACAGACGGGCCCTGCCTGGCGACATTCCGGCGATGGCGGCGATCCGTACCTCAGACTGGGGCACGGAGGAGTATTGGCGAGAACGCATTCTGCGGTACGAAGCTGGCATTGCGCCAACGTATTGCCTTTGTTTGTCTGGCGGATGACTGCGTCGTCGGCTTGATCGCCGGCCATCTTACGCGGCGCTTCGGCTGCGCGGGAGAGTTGGAGTGGATTTCGGTCAGGCCGAAGTTCCGGGGCCGTGGAGTTGCCTCGGAGCTACTCCGGCGACTGGCCCGGTGGTATCTGAAACATGATGCACTCCGCGTCTGCGTTGACGTGGAGCCCTCGAATCGGGCCGCACGCAGCTTCTACGCGCGCCACGGCGCCTGATACCTAAAGCCACATTGGATGATCTGGAAAGATATTAGTCGGGCCGCCAGCAAAACCTCAGCCGATAGCCGGACCTAAGCGTAGTCGATGGGGTGATTCTGCAGCCAGTGTTGGTCCCGAACCGCACCCATCTCCTTCAGGGCAGAACGGCCCATGCTGGCGGTGAGTTCACGCGTCTTCCAGCCAAGGGCGAGCAAAATGCCGATCACGCTGCCAGCTACGCCGTAACCAACAGCTTTGGCAGTGCGATCGCGGCGGCCAGCAAGACACGAACCAGCCAGGGCAGCACAGGCACCAATTGCCGCGAGCCCGATTGCTCCGCGCGCCGATTCGCTCAGGACTCCGTACAAGGGCTGCCGCTGAAGATGCGCGACGCGACCGCTACGCAGTCCCGACAGGCCGGAATTCACCAACTCCCGGCCATATTGAAGGCCGCTTTTCATCTTCCCCTCTGGCTCCATGGTATCCACTCCTTTGCAGGTAGTCCGTGAGTGCCGCGATGCTGCATCGCGCCAAGCAATCCAGGATCTTCCCACCTATGACATTCCCATACGTCGCGACATCGAGTCTATGACGCGCGTCACAATTCCAGGAAAGTGCCGTCACACCTAATTCGATGCTTCACAGCCTGACTCGACTGCAAAGGCTGCGTTAAGCCTTGTCAAGGCCACTCGTCGTCAGCCGGTTGCTTTGTTGCCCAGCTCCACGGGAGCCAGATCGACCCATCGTTCGCCCGTGCCTTTCACGAAGCTTATTTTGGCGATGCGCACCTTACGCGTGCCGGTGTACTCGCCCCAGCGCTGGCGGGCGATGTCGAGGGCTTCGCAGGCCTCGGCGTTGGTATCGGCTTTGATAATGGTCAAATGAGGCATGTAAGGCCACGGCTCCTGGAAGCACAGAGCACCGAGATTCAGGCGGTCGCGCAGTTCGCGCATGCGATAAGCGCCGCGTGCTACCCGCAGAAAGACGGTGGGAGTCAAGGGAGCGAAGGTCTCGACGTCCCCCATCGTGACCTCGAAGGGCGCTGTCGCATGGCACACCTCGGTCAATGTGGCCAAGGCGTCCTGTTCCGTCCCGCACAGCAGACGTGGAGGCAAGATCGTCAGGTGGGCATCCGCATGGGTATGCGCCGGATGCAGCTCGCGACGAAGTTGTTCTACAAAGATCCCCACCGGGCTGCGCACATACGCAACCGCGGCGTATAAGAGCGAGGCCATGAAGCCTACATTATAGCGACGACCTGGCAGGAACGAAGGAGCACGGCGCAAATAGGAATTCTGGAGACGGCGGAACAAACTCCTCTCTTGCAAAAAGGTCGCGTCGAACTTCAGGCGTTGACGGTTTCTGCCGTTTCCGGCTTAGTGGCGCCGGATGTCCCCGCCGAAGAAATGGAGAGGAGGTCTGCCTTCGGCTCTGCGGAATGCACTTCGAGCAGGCCTGGCTCGGGCTGACGACGGGCTTCCTTTACTGTCCGATTACGCGCCGCGCGCAGCTTCAGGAACGATTTCGCCTCTTTGTAAAGGCGCTTGCGCTCGGTGGAATCGAATGCGGCCTTCTTCACTATGCGGAAAATCGCTTTCGGTCGGAAGTAGTACTCATCATAGAAGCGGTGGACCATCTCCAGGATGTAATCGCGGGAGATGCCGGGATACTCGATCATGGCCACCTGGTGGCCCATCTCGTCTACCATCTGCGAGCCTTCGAGCTTCAGGAAGCCGTTGGCCTTGGCGTAGTCATACAACTCCGTGCCCGGGTAAGCATGGGCCAGCGAAACCTGGATGGTTCCTTGGTTTCACCGGGCAGGCCGAGGATGAAGTCGCCGTGCACCAGCAGTCCAAGCTTCTTGCAGTCCTTGGTGAACTGGCGCGCGCGCTCAACCGTGGCGCCTTTCTTGATGTTCTTCAGGATCTGCTGGTCGCCCGACTCATAACCGACTATCAGCAACCGGCAGCCAGCTTCCTTCATCGCCTTCAGGGTCTCGTAGTCGGTGGTGACGCGCGAAGTGCACGACCAGGTAAGGTTCAGAGGCTTCAGTTTGGAGCACAACTCGATGGTGCGTGCCTTCTGTATGTTGAAGGTGTCGTCGTCGAAGAAGAATTCCTTTACCCAGGGCCAGTGCTGCTTGGCTTTTGCCATTTCGGCGGCAACCCGGTCCGAGGAACGTTTGCGCCAGGGATGACCGCTGAGCGTCTGCGGCCACAGGCAGAAGGTGCACTGCGCCGGACAGCCGCGCGTGGTATAGAGCGCGACGTAGGGATAAAGCAGGAACGGCACGTTGTAACGGCGTGGATCAAGATCGCGCTGATAAACATCCACCACGTCCGGCAGCGCATCAAGGTCCTCGACCGCCGGCCTGTCAGCGTTGTGGATGATATCGCCGTTCGGACCACGATAGGAGATTCCGAGGATCTCGTTCAGCGGCTTGCCGTTGGCGAATTCCACCGTGGCGTAGTCGAACTCCCGGCGAACGACAAAGTCAATCGCGCCACCTTCTTTGAGCGAGCGCTCGGGCAAAGTCGTAACATGCGGGCCCACGAAGGCTATCTTCAGCCTGGGGTTGGCTGCCTTCATCGCAGCGGCGAGCCCGATATCGCCCTGGAAACCCGGGGTGCTGGTGAATAGCACCAAGAAGTCGTAGTCTTTGCCAATCTTGATGGTCTCTTGGGCGCTCACATGATGCGGCGGAGCATCAAGCATGCGTGCGCCCTCTAACATCCCGGTCGGATAGGCGAGCCAGACCGGATACCAATAGGACTCGATCTCACGGGTAGCCGGCCAGCGCGAGCTGGCGCCGCCATCATAGTTCTCGAAGGAGGGTGGGTTCAGGAAAAGGGTCTTCAAGGGCATAAGTTCGCAACATCTATCGTATCATTTTCGCGGTGTGCGGAGCCGCTCGCCGTTCTGAAACTTCGATGCATTTGCCAGTCCGCAGCGAACGGTAAGCTAGCGACGGGAACGGCGCAGTTCCTGGATTCACTGGTAACGGCAGGGGCTGGATCTCGTCTTGCAGAGCGGGACTGGCGAGGAAGATTGGGGCGGACGTATACTCGCCTGCTCCCACAGAGACTACAAAGAGGTCACCCCATGTCTGCGAGTTCGAGACTCTTTTCAGTGCTTCGATTATTCTTCCTGGTTGCGTGTTGGATTGAATTTGCCCACTCGGAAGACCTGACCTTGCGACGAGCGATCGATCTGGCGATGGTCCACAACAACACCATCGCCATCGCAACTGCGGATCAACAGCACGCTCACGCAGTTTATCGTGAGGCTAACGCCGCCTTCATTCCGCAGGTAATCGTCGGTTCCGGCGTCGGTTATGCCTACGGCTTTCCGTTAAGCCTGGAGGGCTCAGCGCCCACCATATTTAACATTACGGGACAGTGGGATCTCCTGAACCAGGCCCAAAGACAATTCATTAGTGCCGCCAGGACGGAGTGGAACTCATCGGCCGCGCAAACCCGCGACACGCATGACAAGGTCTTGCTGGATGTGGTCAGCACTTACTGTGAACTCAATAAATGGGAGCGCAAGCTGCCCATTCTCTATGCCGAGCGAAAAGTAACGCGAGACATGCAATCTGCAGCCAGGGAACGCGTCAAAGAAGGGGTCGATGCGCCACTGGAAGAAACCAAAGTCAAACTCAAAGCTGCGCAAAGCAATCTTCGGTTGGTCCAGGCCGAGGGTTCCGCCGATACACTTCGCCGCCACTTGTCTGACCTTACCGGCATACCGGCGCAATCGATCACTACGGTCACCAGTTCGATTCCCGCTCTACCAGAAGTCAATGACGCGCAGGATGCCGGACCTGAAACATTGGACTCCCTGCCTGCCATAGAAAGCGCGAACCTGCGGGCGGAGGCCGAGCGATTACGTGCCCGCGGCGAACACAAAGCCCTTCACCCGACAGTAGATGCGGCGCTGCAATATGGTGTGATCAACGAAACGTTGACGAATTATCAGCAGTTCTTCCAGCCCGGCACCTTCAGGCGAAACAATGTGACAGTTGGGCTTGTCATCCGCTTTCCAATTGTGAACGCCAGCCAGCGTGCCCGTGCTGGAGCAGCAGACGCGGACGCCCTCAGCGCCAGGAAGCAGGCCGAGAATACGAAAGGAGAGCTTTCCAGCCGGATAGCGAAGCTTCGCAACGCGGTCCGGCAATCGTCAGCGGCCCGCGATGTGGCGCAAGTCCAATACGAACTGGCGCAGGCACAGTTGGACAGCGCCCAGGTGCGAATGCAGTCGCAAACCGCCCCTCTGCGCGAATTGCAGGATGCGTCGCTCCAGGCGGTTGAGTCCTCGGGCGGGTTAATGGATTCCGAGCTCGACCTGGAACGGATGCAACTCCAACTTCTGTTGGCAACCGGTCGGCTGGAGAGTTGGTCGGCCGCAGCCCAATAAGTGGCTGGGTGGTTTTCTGGTTCTCTTGCTATTGGAGGCCGCTGAGGGCCTTTCTGGCGCGGTCGAACCCGGAGGCGAGCGCAAGCGACGCCTGGTATTCCGAGATAGCAGCCGGGGTTCGGCCCGTCTTCTCGTAAAGCTGGCCGAGCAAGTAATGGGCCCGAAAGGCGGGAGCACCCTCGACCAGTTCGCCAGACGCCAGATAGTCTTTCAGGTACGAGATTGCCGCCGGGAAGTCGCGGCCGCCCTCAAACAATTCGTTTGCCGCATCAAAATAGGTGTCAGCTGGAATGCCACGCTGTGCAACTGCGCTCTGCACGGCCTTCTGCATGTCGTCGGGGCGTCCCTGCAGACGATAGAACTCGGCCAGTTCGAGCCAGTATTCCGCCGGCTCTTCGGTTTGAGCGATTGCCTGCCTGAGCTGGCTTTCGGCTTCGGTGAATTGCCTCTCTTTCTCTGCAACGCGCGCCAGAATCAAGTGCGACTTGGCAGGTTGTTGTTTGGCGACCTGCGCCGCCTGGTCACGGGCCTTGTCGAGCCCGCCGCCCATGATCGCAGGTGCTTCGGTGTAGAACTGTGCCAGGTCCAGCCGGGCCTCGACACTGGAGGGATCGAGTTGCACGGCGCGCTCAAATTCGTTCTTCGCCTTGCGCGCCAGTGCAGCAGCTGACACGGGGTTCGCGCTGGCCGCTTTGCGGCCATACTCGCGCGCCAGCCAGAGGTGATAGGAGGCATCGCCAGAGCGGAGAGCGACCGCTTTTTCGCCGTACCTCGCCGCCTCATCCCACTGTTCGGTCGCGTAATAGGCGCGTGACAGCAGATGCATGGACTCCGCATCATTTCGCGTCACAAGCACGCTGATGGCGTCATTCATGCGACCGAGTGAGAGCAATTCCACTACCGCAGGATCAGCAACGGCCATGGCCGCTGCCAGGAGCACCGATAAAAGGCCAAGAAAATAACGTGTACGAAAAACCTTCATTGATTAACGGGTTTCACTGGCAGCCCATTCGTAAGAGGACGCATGTTCGTTGATCCCAATGCCAAGACCGCATCATCCGGGAGACTGCTCGTGACCGTGATACGCGTAAGGTTCGAGACCGAAGTCTGCACGTCGCGGCGCTGCAATTCTCCATTTACTACCTGATACACGTATTGCCCTTTGGCGTCCTGGTGCACGGATTCCCGAGGAACGGTAAGTGCGTTCTCAGCCCGGGCCGTGATTATTGCTACACTCACATTGGTGTTGGGCAGCAACTTGAGATCGCTGTTGTCGATAACGCAAGTCACCTCTCCCACCACCCGGGTTCCGCGCTGCACCACCGTGGTCGGCAGCATCTCGAGCATACCCTTCCACACACGTCCAGGGAGCGCATCCCAAGAGATGTCAACCTCCTGCCCTTTTTGCAACTTGCCAATTTCAGGCTCATCGACGAAGGCCCGCACCCGCACCTTGTGGAGGTCCGCCGCCTGCACCAGCAGATCGCCGGCGTTCACGAACGCGCCCGGCTGAAACGGAAGGGAGTACACCATTCCTTCCCATGGGGCGGTCACGTTGGAATCCCGCAGCAACTGTTGCGCGGCAGCCAGCGACGCATGCGCCTCGGCCTGCTGCGCCTCCACATGGCCGACTTGCTGTTGCGAGTAGCGGCCGCTCAGCTTCTGCTGCAGAAAGTGAACATTGGCGTCTGCCACACGCAACTGGTTCTGTGCGGCATCCACTTCCGCTTGCGACGCAGCGCCCGTCTGGAGCAGTCGCTGCATCGCGTCCAAATTCCTTTGCGCAGCATCCCGGTCGGCCGTTGCCTTCACCAGTGCATTGCGAGTGGTCAGCACCTCTTCTTTTGTGCCGCCGCCTTCCACCGCACTCAGCTCGGCCTGAGTGCCCTTCAACTGCGCCTCGGCGCGGGCCGCCTGAAAGCGGGCATTGGCATCGTCCAGTTGCAGCAGCAACTGACCCGGCCTCACCCACTGCCCTTGCTGTGCGTAAACCTTCTTGACCGTGGTGGCCACCGGAGCGTGCGCTTCAAAGTTGTTGAGGGCTTCGATCTTCCCGTTGGTCGCGATGCTTGCGGTGACGGTCCCCCGCTGGGCATGCCCCACTCGGATGGGCACTTGCGAGCGGCGCAGGGACACAAAGGCAGCCAGCACCACCACCGCCAGCACTAGCGCAATCAGGATTACGCCGGTTCCCTTGCCGCTGACCTGCTTCGGCCCGTTACCATTTCCAACTGCCATCTTGGCCCAAGTCTATAAGTATAACGTAGAGCGAAACTTCCACTTTGTTCGCTACTCGCTGCTCAAATGCGGGCCTAGCATTCGGTCGCACGAGGTCTGCAACGAGTGCGGCCCCGCTTATCTGATGTTCCCGGCCTGCAAAAGACCCGAGCAGTAGAGGCTAGCAAAAGGCTTGACCTGAACCTTGACCCAGCCACCGACATCCCATAGCATCGGCGAGAACCTATGCGGCCCAGGCAGTACAAGCGTGTCGTTGTCGACCTCGTCTCGCAGATTGGTGAGGGCCACATCTTCTCATTCGCGGCAGCTCTGTCGTACTACTTCCTGCTGGCCCTGTTTCCAGCCCTGATCGCGTTCGCTACCTTTGTCGGCTTCCTGCCCATACCACATCTCTTTAACACCATTGTTGGAGCAATGGCGCGGGTAGTGCCGCGGGAAAGTATGGGGATCGTACGGCGAGTGGTTGCCGACGTGACCTCGCGTAATCATCCT
>Ga0335077_10002833_pt1 | contig 20769 bp, 14 predicted proteins | sample Lox_Sample_31_FD_207151 | JGI IMG/M metagenome (GOLD analysis project Ga0335077, IMG submission 207151) | Soil microbial communities from Loxahatchee National Wildlife Refuge, Florida, United States - Lox_Sample_3.1 | ecosystem: Environmental > Terrestrial > Soil > Wetlands | place: USA...
GTCCGCGCGCGCGATGTCTCCGGTATGCAGCCAGCCGTTCTTCAGGGTTTCCGCGGTTTGCTCAGGCCGCCTCCAGTATTCCGCCATGACGTGCGGGGCCCGAACGCATATCTCTCCGGCTTGTCCGGTCGCAACCTCGCGATCCTGGTCGTCGAGTATCCTGGCCTCGCATCCCGCGATCGGGAAACCGCAGGAAAGGAACAGTTCGGGTTGCCTCGGATCGTGGTCGGCCTTTCGCAGCACCGACACGGGATAGCACTCGGTTTGGCCGTAGAGCTGGGACAACACAGGTCCGATCCGCTCGATCGCCTCCAGCAGGCGGCTCGGCGCCATCGGCGAGGCGCCATAGAGCAGCAGCTCGAGCGAAGAGAGATCGGTCCTTGAGAGTTCCGGGTGATCGAGCAGAACGTAGATCATCGTCGGTACGAACAGCGTGAAATTTATCTTCTCCCGCGCGATCGCGGCCAGAACCGCGCCCGGATCGAAGCCCTTCAGCATGTGAACGGTGCCGCCGCGCATGAGGGTCGGCATGACCTTGGTGCCCGCAACATGGCTGATCGGCGCGACCGCCAGGTAGCTTGGCCGCTCCGGAAGCTCGAAGTCGGCGAGTATCGAGCCGGAAAAGGGCGTCAGTTGGCGATGCTGGCGCAGCACGCCTTTCGACTTGCCCGTCGTGCCGCCCGTGTAGTTTAGCGTCGCAACATCATCGGGATGAGCAAGGCAGTGCGGCGATATGCTGCCACCAGCTTCCACCGCTGCGAGCAGGTTGAGGCCGTAATCGGCACGGCCGAGCGCGAATACGGTCTTGAGGCCGGATGCGCTTCCTGCCAGGGCAGCGCCGCGATCGCGAAACGCGTCGGCGTCGATCACCAGAATTTGCGATTGCGAATCCTCGAGCTGGAACAGTTGATCGTCGAACGAGCCCAGCGGATGCAGCCACGTAATCGCGAGGCGCGAGAGCTGCGCGGCGACACCGGCACACCAGGCGTCGGCACGGTTGGCGGTCAGAAAAGCAACGCAGCTCCCGGGAGGAAGGTCGAGGCGAACGAACGCGTTCTGCATCCGTCCGATCAGTTCGATGGCGCCTCGATACGTCAGCGACCCCGAGGGCCATGAAAACGCGACCCGATCAGGATAGCGCCTGAGCGCACGGAGGGTTTGGCCCCCTGTCGTTGGCAGGTCGTACAGTGCCTCGGACATAACTCCTCCCTTGCTTGTCGGGGGCATTCGCCTTCCCTATCGTTGGCGGCAAGACTAACACATCGTCCCGTGGACCTCGAAGGGAGCGTCTGGTTGGTTGACGGAGCATTCGAGCGCCTTCGCGGGCGGTTGCGCCTCCCCCTGATCGCAGCGCCTATGTTTCTCGTATCCGGTGTCGCACTGGTTACGGCGGCATGCAAAGCAGGTGTCATCGGAGCTTTTCCGACCGCCAACTGCCGCGATCCTGAACAGCTCGATCGCTGGCTGAACGAGATTGATGAAGAATTGCGACGGCATGCCGGGGAAAGCGATACGCCCTGTGCGCCGGTCTGCCCAAATCTGATCGTTCACCGCTCGAATGTCCGCTTGAACGAAGATCTGCACGTCCTGTTGCGTCACAAGCCCGAGATAATCATCACCAGCGTCGGCTCGCCGGCGCCGGTGTTGGACGCCTTGCACGATTGCGGGGCGCTGGTCTTCGCCGACGTCGCCAGCCTTCGCCATGCCGAGCGCGCCGTGGCAGCAGGCGCCGACGGTCTTGTGCTGCTGACGGCGGGTGCCGGCGGTCAGACGGGCTGGCTAAACCCATTCGCCTTCGTTCGCGCCGTTCGCGGGTTTTTCGCCGGTCCACTGGTGCTTGCCGGAGGCATCAGTGACGGTCACGCACTGCGTGCAGCACAAGTACTCGGCTGCGATTTGGCCTATATGGGGACGAGAGTCATCGCGACCCATGAGAGCATGGCGGATACCCGATATAAGGACATGCTGGTGCGCAGCACTGCCGACGACATCCTGTTGACCCGCGCGTTCACGGGGCTGCAGACCAATATGCTGAGGCCCTCGATCGTCGCCGCCGGGCTTGATCCGGACGACTTGCCGGAGCGCGGCGGCATCGACATCGCGAAGGACATCGACGTCGGTGCACGCGACGAGCGCCCCGAGCGCTGGCGCGACATCTGGAGCGCCGGCCACTCGGTTTCCGCTGTGTCGAAGGTTCTTTCCGTCGGCGAATTGATAGAGCAAACGCTCGCCGAATATCGCGCGGCATCGGTCTAGCGCGGCACTCGCCGCGCCGAATTGAGCGGGCCCGCTCAGACCGCGATGCCGCCTTCCGCCCTCAGCGGGTCGATGAGGTTGGGATCGTCGTTCTTGACGCTGTTGACGCGCGGCGCGACGGGGTAGACCCGCATGCGTTCGGGCGGAAAGGGCCGCCGCAGCATTGCCGAGAGCGCCTCCGGCGTCGCCGGCTCTTCGCCGAGCCAGCGCGCCCAGTCGGCGCGGTCGAGGATCACCGGCATCCGCTCATGGATCGGCTGCAGCAGGTCATTGGCATCGCAGGTGACGATGGTGCAGGTCCTGATCCAGGGCGCCGCGTCGCCCGGCAGGCGCCGGTCGCGCCAATTCTCCCAGAGCCCGGCAAAGGCGAAGAGCGGCTCGTCCCGGGGCAGCACCGCATAGGGCGTCCTGGTCTTTCCGTCCTTGCGCCATTCGTAGAAGCCGCTGGCCGGAATGAGGCAGCGTCGCGCGCCGAAGGCGTCGCGGAAGGCGCGCGTGGTGGCCAAGGTTTCGGCCCGGGCGTTGATGCAGCGGGCGCCGAAGGAGAGATCCTCGGCCCAATGCGGCACCAGGCCCCAGCGCAGCGGGTCGAGCGCACGCTCCCGCGTCTCGGGGTTGAAGCGTACCGCGAGCACGGCATCGGTCGGCGCCACATTGTAGCGCGCGGGATAGTTCGGCAACGGGTTCCGCGTGGCGAAGATGCGGGCGATCTCGGCCGCGGGCAGCTTGTTGAGAAAACGGCCGCACATAGGGCCAATCTCGGCGCCGGCGGCGCTCCGGTCAAGGCCGGCCGCCGACGTGCTATGGAGGGTTTGCCGCGGCGGCAAGCGGGAAGGCGAGAGGGCTCGGCGATGAGCGGAAGATTGGCGGAGACGCTCCAGGGCTGGCACGATTTCTATATGCTGGTCGGTACTGCCTCGGCGACGCTGATCGGCCTCTTGTTCGTCGCCGCTTCCGTCGGCATCAGCTACTTCACCCCCGAGCGCGAAGCCGCGCTGAAGGCTTTCCTGACGCCCACGGTGCTGCATTTCACCGTCGTGTTGACGAGCTGCCTGTTGGCGATGGCGCCGGCGCACACGGTCATGTCCCTGGGAATTCTACTCGGGGTCGAAGGCATTTTCGGCGTCGGCTATGAAAGCTGGCTGTGGGCGCAGATGCGGCGCCGCGGCTTCGCCAGCACGATCGATCTCGCCGATCGCAGCTGGTATGTCTTCGCGCCTTTCCTCGCCTATCTCCTGATGGTCGCCGCTGGCATCGAGCTGCAGCGCGACATCGGTCCCGGTCTCGAGCTGTTTGCCATGACCCTGTTGCTGTTGCTGCTGATCGGCATCCGCAATGCCTGGGACATGACGGTCTGGATCGTCATCAGATCGAAGTAGCCGGCGGGCGGCGCGCGCGCTCCGTTACAATTGAGCCGCCAAATGATGCTGTCCGTTGGTACATCTTGCCTGGGGTCAGCGCTCATCTATCTTCGCTGCCAAAAGGGGAAGGAGCGCGTGGACGCGGCGGCGACTTACCGAAGAAAAGCGGCGCAGTTGCGTGAGAAGGCGAAAGGCGCCCGCGATCCGGTCGTGCACCAGGAGCTGCTCTCCCTCGCCGAGCAGTACGAGACGCTCGCCAAGCGCGCCGAATCCGAAACCGACGGCACCCCCTGACCTGACGAACGCAGGGCTCTTCACTGAACGACTGGCGGCTTCGTGCTGTTCATTTGGTCGGAAGAGTGGCCGATCCCATCCTAAAGAGAGAGTTGCGGAAGAGTGTCTTTGCTCTGCAGTTTAGCGGCGTTGCGGCGCAGTGAACGGATCGGCGTTGCCCGGGTGGCCGGGACGACCTCGGCAAGCAGATGGAGATGCGCGCAGGCGCCAGTGTGGGAGGACCAGGGAAGATGAACCGCGGCGCGCTGGATTGGGCGCTGGCCGACGTTCTGCCAGTGGCGCTTTATGTCTGCGACCGGGACGGAAGACTCGTGAAGTACAACCGCCGGGCGGTCGAGATCTGGGGCTGCGCACCGGACCTGAGTGCCGCCGACCCGCGGTTCCGTGGCGCCTATAGGATCTTCCGCGGCGATGGCGGCGAGCTGCCGGTCAGCGAAAGCCCGATGGCAGAGGTGCTGCGCAGCGGGCATCCCATCCGTGGCTTCGAGGCGCAGATCGAGCGACCCGACGGGCGGCGTCTCAGCTGCCGCCTCAACATCGAGCCGCTGTTCGACGAGCACGGCGCGATCACCGGCGCGGTGAGCTGCCTCGAGGACCTTACCGAAGCGCGGCGCGCTGCCGACGAGGTCCGCCAAAGCCGCGAGCAGCTGCGCGCGATCGTCGAGACGACGCCGGAATGCATCAAGATCGTCGCCGGCGACGGCACGGTTCTGCACATGAACCCGGCCGGGCTGCGGATGGTGGAGGCGGGCAGTGCCGGCGACGTCGAGGGCACTTCCATGTTCGAGCGGATTGCGCCCGAGCATCGCGAGCGCTGGCGCGCCCATCACCGGCGCGTCTGCGACGGCGAGAAACTCAGCTGGAGCTTCGACCTGATCGGCCTCAAGGGGACGCGGCGGCAGATGGAGACGCATGCCGCGCCGCTGCGCTTGCCGGACGGCAGCGTCGCGCAGCTTGCGGTGACCCGCGACGTCACGATGCGGCAGAACTACGAGCGGGCACTGCTCGACAATGGGCGGCGCATGCGCGAGCTGCTGGAGGCGCTGCCAGTGGCGATCTACACGACCGATGCCGAGGGCCGCATCACCTTCTATAACCGCGCCGCGGCGGAGCTGGCCGGTCGGCAGCCGGAGCTCGGCGCCGACCAGTGGTGCGTCACCTGGCGCCTTTATTCGCCCGATGGCCTGCCGATACCGCATGAGGACTGTCCGATGGCGGTGGCGCTGCGCGAGAACCGCCCGGTGCGCGGCGCCCAGGCGCTGGCGGAGCGGCCGGACGGCACGCGCGTGCCGTTCATTCCCTATCCGACGCCGCTGCGCGACGAGACCGGGAAGCTGATCGGCGCGGTCAACATGCTGGTCGATGTCAGCGCCCAGCACCGCACCGAGGCTGAGCTGCGCCGCCTCAACGAGCACCTCGAAGAGCGGGTCGAGGAGCGGCGGCGGGCGCTGGCGGCGCAGGTCGAAGAGCGGCGCCGGGTCGAGGCTCAGCTGCTCCAATCGCAGAAGATGGAGGCGGTCGGGCAGCTTACCGGCGGCGTGGCGCACGACTTCAACAATCTGCTGACCGCGATTATGAGCAATCTCGATCTGATCGAGATCCGCACGAAAGAGGAAACCGTCCGGCGGCAGGCGGCGGCGGCGATCCGCGCCGCCAAGCGCGGCGCCTTGCTGACGCATCAGCTCCTCGCCTTTTCGCGCAAGCAGTTCCTGAGGCCGCGCGCGACCGACATCAACGAGCTGGTGACGGGGCTGGGCGAGATGTTGCTGCGCACCCTCGGCGGCACGGTGCATGTCGAGCTGACGCTGGCCGACAATCTCTGGTCGGCGCTCATCGACCCCAGCCAGATCGAGAGCGCGATCCTCAATCTTGCCATCAATGCGCGCGACGCCATGCCCGAAGGCGGCACGGTGACCATCGAGACCGCCAATGTCCGGGTCACCCAGCTCAACCGGACGGGCCAGCTCGAGCCCGGCGACTACGTGATGGTTGCTGTCGCCGACACCGGCACCGGCATGAGCGAGGAGGTAAAGGCACGGGCGTTCGAGCCGTTCTTTACGACGAAGGACGTCGGGCGGGGCTCGGGCCTGGGCCTCTCTCAGGTTTACGGCATCGCACTGCAATCGGGCGGCAGCGCCGAGATCGACACGACGCTGGGACGCGGCACGACGGTGCGCATCTATCTGCCGCGCAGCGCCGCGCATCAGGAGCGGTTGGGCGGCCAGAGCTATGCCTCGTCGACCAAGCCGCCCCGGCGGCGCGAATGCATCCTGGTCGTGGACGATGATGACGATGTGCGCGAAGCCGTGGTCGAATATCTGGAAGAGCTCGGCTACGGCGTCGAGGCGGCGCGCTCCGGCAGCGCCGCCCTCGAGCGGCTCGAGAGCCACCCCTTCGACCTGGTGGTGATGGACTTCGCCATGCCGGGAATGCACGGCGTCGAGGCCGGCCGGCTGATCCGCACACGCCGCCCGGGCGTGCCGATCCTCTTCGTCACCGGTCATGCCGATACGCCGGCCTTGAAGGATGATGCGTTGCCGCAGGCGGTGCTGCGCAAGCCGTTCCTGCCGGTGGAGCTCGAGGCGAGAATACGGCAGCTGCTCGCAGAGCGGTGCGGCGGCGCGGCGAAGGTCGTGCCGCTGCGTTCCGCCTAGCGCGAATACTGCCGGGGCGTGTTGTGCGGCGCGCGCCGGAACCCGCTGAGCTTGAAGCGTCGCTGCCGCGAAAGGACTCGTCGATTAACAACCTGACCAACGAGAACGACTTGCGCACGGCGGATACGCCGTTGAGTGAGCGGCAGTTTCGCGACCTCGCCGATTCCATGCCGCAGCTCGCTTGGATGGCACGGGCCGACGGCTGGGTGTTCTGGTTCAACAAAGGTTGGTACGAATACACGGGAGCCTCTCCGGCCGAGATGGAGGGCTGGGGCTGGCAGTCCGTCCACGATCCCGCGACTTTGCCGAAGGTACTGGAACGCTGGCGCCGCTCGATCGCCACCGGCGAGCGTTTCGAGATGGTGTTTCCGCTGCGCGGCGCAGATGGCAGGTTTCGCTCCTTCCTGACGCGGATCACGCCGGTGCGCGACGCGGAAGGCCGCGTTATTCGCTGGTTCGGCACCAACACGGACATCACGGGGCAGCGCGAGGTCGAAGACACGCTGCGCCGCGTCAACGAACTTCTCGAAGAGGAGATCGCGGAGCGCACGGCAGCCCTCGGCGAGAGCGAGAGCCGCTTCCGCCTGCTGGTGAAGGGCGTTGTCGACTACGCGATCTTCATGCTCGATCGGGAAGGCCGCGTCACCAACTGGAACACCGGCGCCGAGCGTATCAAGGGCTATGCGGCGAGCGAGATCATCGGCCAACATTTCTCGCGCTTTTATACGGAGGAGGATCGCGCCGAGGGCATTCCTCAGCGCGCGCTCGCGACCGCGGTGCGCACCGGCAAGTTCGAGGCGGAAGGCTGGCGCGTGCGCAAGGACGGCACGCGCTTTTGGGCCAATGTGCTCATCGATGCCATCCGCGACGATGCCGGAGAGCTCATCGGCTTTGCCAAAGTCACGCGCGACATGACCGAGCGCCGGGCGGTCGAGGAGCGGCTGCGGCAGGCGCAGAAGATGGAAGCGATCGGCCAGCTCACCGGCGGTGTCGCGCATGATTTCAACAACCTGCTCACCGTCATCTTCGGCAACCTCGAGACCTTGCAGCGCCGGCTGCCGGAAAAGGACGACGACGATCTGCGCCGGCTCGTCGAGGGCGCGATCCGCGGGGCGACGCGCGCGGCGCAGCTGACGCACCGGCTTCTCGCCTTTTCGCGGCGCCAGCCGCTCGAGCCGAAGCCGGTCAACCTGAACCGCCTGGTCGCCGCCGCCTCCGAGCTGCTGCAGCGGACCCTGGGCGAGCGGGTGGCGGTCGAGACCGTGCTCGGCGCCGGGCTCTGGTGGGTGCAGGTCGACCCGAGCCAGCTCGAGAGCGCGCTGCTCAATCTCGCGGTGAATGCGCGCGACGCCATGCCGGAGGGCGGCAAGCTCACCATCGAAACCGCCAACACCTACCTGGACGAGGCCTATGCCGCCGGACAGGACGACCTCGCCCCCGGGCAATACGTGCTCTTGGCGGTGAGCGATACCGGCACCGGCATGTCGAAGGAGATCATTGTCCGGGCGTTCGAGCCATTCTTCACCACCAAGGCGCCGGGCGAGGGGACGGGGCTCGGCCTGTCGCAGGTCTATGGCTTCATCAAGCAGTCCGGCGGGCATGTGAAGATCTACAGCGAGCCCGGGGAGGGAACGACGGTGAAGCTCTACCTGCCGCGCCTGGCCACGGCGCCGGGGCAGGGAGAGAGCGCCGAGATCGGCCCCGTGGCGCCGATGGCGCGGCGCGGCGAGACCATTCTGGTGGTGGAGGACGACGATGATGTGCGCGCGCACAGCGTCGATATCCTGCGCGAGCTCGGCTATCGCGTGATCGCCGCGCCGGATGGTCCGAGCGCGCTGCGCATCCTGGAGAGCGAGCCGGAGATCCGGCTGATCTTCACCGATATCGGGCTTCCCGGCGGTCTCAACGGCCGCCATCTCGCCGAGGAGGCGCGCCGGCGGTACCCGGCGTTGCGCGTGCTCTACACCACCGCCTATGCGCGAAACGCCATCCTGCATCAGGGCAGGCTCGAGCCCGGGGTCGATGTCGTGCTGAAGCCCTTCACCTATGCCGCTCTGGCGGCGAAGATCCGCGAAGTGCTGGATCGTCCCTTCAAGAGCGCCGAATAGGCGGTTCGGCTGCGGCCTTGTGCCAGGCGTGGGGTGCTCCCCATACTGGCGCCCCCACTGGCGGAGCCGCCGATGCCTTTCGACCTCACCCCCGCGCAACAGGCCCTGCAGCAGAAGGCGCGGGCGCTCGCACGCGGCGAGATCGCGCAGCGCGCCGCCGAGATCGACCGGTCCGAGCAATATCCCTGGGAGACTGTGGCGCTGCTGCGCGCGGCCGGCTTCTTCGGGATGACGATCCCCGTCGCCTATGGCGGCCAGGGCGCGAGCTATTTCGACGCGGTGCTGGTGATCGAGGAAATGGCGCAATGCTGCGGCGTCACCGCGCGCATCGTCGTCGAAGCCAATATGGGCGCGATCGGCGCGATCATGGCCTATGGCAGCGAGCCGCAAAAGCGGCTCGCCGCGGAGCTCGTGCTTGCCGGGGACAAGCCGGCGATCTGCATCACCGAGCCGGAAGCGGGCAGCGCCGCGAGCGAGATGACGACGCGCGCCGACCGCCGCGGCAACGGCTTCGTCATCAATGGCCGCAAGCACTGGATCACCGGCGGCGGCGTCTCGCGCCTGCACCTCGTCTTCGCCCGCGTCTTCGACGAGGCCGGGCGGGAGGAGGGGATCGGCGGCTTCATCGCGCTGCGCGACGAGACGCCGGGGCTGCGCATCGGCAAGCGCGAGCCTGCCATGGGGCTGCGCGGCATCCCCGAGGCCGAGATCCTCTTCGAGGACATGGCGGTGCCGGCGGATGCGCTGATCCTGCCGCCGCGCGGCCTCCGGAAGGGGTTCGCCGATCTGATGAACGCCTATAACGGTCAGCGCATCGGCGCGGCGACGGTGGCGCTCGGCCTCGCCGAAGGCGCCTATGCGCTGGCGCTCGCCTATGTGCAGGAGCGCGAGCAGTTCGGCCGTCCGATCGCGGAATTCCAGGGGCTGCAGTGGATGCTGGCCGACATGGCGACCCAGCTCGCAGCCGCTCGGGCGCTGATCTACAAGGCGGCGGCACGGGGAAGCGGTCAGGCGTTCCCCGATGTTTGCGAGGCCGCGCAGGCGAAGATCTTCGCGTCGGAGATGGCGATCAAGGTGACCAACGACGCGCTGCAGCTCTTCGGCGCCGCGGGGTATTCGCGCAATCTTCCGCTGGAGCGCATGGTGCGCGATGCGCGCATGTTCACCATCGGCGGCGGCACGGCACAGATCCTGCGTACGGTGGTGGCCGCGCGGCTCCTCGGCCGCAAGCTGCCGCAGACGCGCGACGGCTACGTTGCCGCGAGCGACAACAATGAATAGCGCTATACGGTGTCTTTACCCTTCTTTTACCATACGGGTGCATTATCCGCGACCCGGTTTTCGTGGTGATGAGTGACTGATTTTCGCACCGTTCCGATTCTTCGACAGGCGCTCGCGTATTGGCACAAGATGCGCGGCGCGCGTGTCATGCCGGCGCGGCGCGACTTCGATCCCGCGGAGGTGCCGGCGCTCCTGCCGCATGTACAGCTCATCGATCGGGTCGACGGCCGCTATCGCTATCGCCTCGTCGGGACCGAGCTCGTCCAAGTCTTCGGCCGCGACTACACCGGGCAGTTCCCCGACGACATGTTCTCGGACAATCGCGGGCCCTTCATCTGCCAGGTCTTCGACAAGGTCCGGGAGGCGCGGCAGCCGATGTTCCTGCGCAGCCGCTACATCACCGCAAAGAATGTCGAATTCGCCGCCAACCGCCTCTATCTGCCGCTGTCCGCGGATGGGCACGAGGTCAATATGATCCTCGGGGTGTTGACCTTCGATTTCGGCAGCATCGCGCCGGTCGCCGGCGCCTGGGGCTCGGCCGAGCTCGCGCCCGACGGCTCCTATCTCGAGCTCGTCCCGCTTGACGGCGCGGGCTGAAGACTGAGAGCTCGTTTCGTTTCATTGCGTTTCAAGGGCATCGTGAAGGGTTCCGGCGACATCGTCTGACCAACAGGCTGGGGCATTTGCGCCATGGCGACAGTTCTGACCGCCCACGACGCCTCCCCGCGCTTCGACAGCCTGCGCGCGCTGGATCGGCTGAATTTCTTTCTGGCGGCCATGCAAGCGGGCTTCGGGCCGTTCGTTGCGATTCATCTGGCCGATCAGGGCTGGACGCCCGAGAGCATCGGCTTTGTCCTCAGCGCCGGCGGCCTTGCCGGTCTTTTGGCCCAAGTGCCCACCGGCGAACTCCTCGACGTCGTCCAATCGAAGCGGATGCTGGTGGGAGCGGGGAGCGTTGCCGTCGCCTTGGGGGCTTTGATCCTTGCGCTCTGGCCCTACTTCCCGGATGTCCTGGCCGCGAGCATCATCCAAGGATCGACCGGCGGCGTTCTCGGTCTCGGCGTCGCCGCCATCACCCTGGGGCTGGTCGGACACAAGGCGGCCGCCGAACGGTTCGGCCGCAATCAGCGATTTTCTTCGATCGGCAGCCTCTGCGCGGCCGGCCTCATGGGCGTTATCGGCTACTTCCTGCCGACCCGAGATATCTTTTTGGCGGCGGCGCTCTTCGCTGTTCCGGTGCTGCTTTCGCTTGCGATGATACACCGCCCCGATATCCATTTCGGGCGATCCTGCGGCGCTCCCGATTGCGAAACGACGCGTCCCTCGAGGGTCCGGCGCAAATCCCTCTTCCGGGATCGGCGCGTGCTGGTCTTCGCCGGGTGCCTCTTTCTGTTCCAGCTCGCCAATGCGTCCATTCTGCCACTGGCCGGGGAGACGCTGGCGCACGCGGAAGGCCGGCAATCCTCGCTTGTGCTCTCGGCCTTGATCATCGCGCCTCAGATCATCGTCGCCCTGTTGGCGACTTGGGCGGGGCGAACCGCCAATAGCTGGGGACGCCGGCCGCTGCTTCTGCTCGGACTTGGCATGGTGCCGATCCGGGCGCTGTTTTTCGGAACGGTGACGGACCCGGCGCTTCTCGTTGCCGTGCAGGCGCTCGACGGCATAACCGGCGCGACCTTGGGGGTGATGACCGCGCTGGTCGCGGCGGACATCACGAACGGGACCGGGCGGTTCAATCTGCTCCAGGGTCTCATCGGCACGCTCTCCGGGATCGGCGCATCGCTCAGCACGTCGCTATCGGGGTTTGCCGTCCAGAGATTTGGTCATACCGCGGGCTTCCTGGGTGTCGCCGCGGTGGCGCTGGCCGCGGTCGTGCTTCTTTGGGCGCTCATGCCGGAGACGAAGCTCCCAGACGCGGCGCAGCCGCCTCGTTCTCGGCGCCGACGCAGACGCTCCTAGTCTAGTCGGAACCGTGCGGCTCCCGCGCTTGCTGCGCAAGCGCTGACGCCGCCGCCGACGAGCGCTCGCGCGCTCGCGGCGCGCAGCCCTAGCGGAGACCCTCGCCTGGAAAAATCCGCTTTGTGAGGTCGCAGCGTTCGACGAGCTGAGGGTCGCCTTTGAGCACCTCGAAGGCGCTCGCTTCGCCCTCGCGCCAAAAGCGGATGTCGAGCTTGTGCTTGCCGAGGCGGAGGTCGCGCACGGTTATGTCGGGCAGCCAGGCCGGCAGCGCGGGATCGATATAGAGCTTGTCGCGCGGCGCATCCGGCAGGAAGCCCAATATCGCCTGAGTCAGCATGAAAGCCGAACCGGCCGCCCAGGCTTGCGGCACGTTGGCGCCGATATACTGGATCGGGAAGGCGTGGTCGCCTTCGAGCGCGGTGTAGAGCTCCGGCAGCTGGTTGAACCAGAAATGGCCCGCCGCAACGCTGATATCGTGCGCGATGCGCGCCGCCTCCGCGCCGAAACCGTAAAGCTTGAAGCCCATGGCGATGAGCGCATTGTCATGCGGCCAGACGGAGCCGGTCTGATAGTTGTAGGGATTGAACGCCGGGTGAGCCGAGGAGAGCGTGCGAATGCCCCACCCCGTCCACATATCCGGCGCCATCAGGCGCGCCACCATTTTGCCGGCGCGCTCGCGCGGGACGATGCAGGACCAGAGGCAATGTCCGGCGTTGGAGGCGACGCTCAGCACCTTCTTTTTCTCGCCGTCGAGGGCATAGGCGTAGAAGCCGAGCTCTTCGTCCCAAAAGGCCTCGTTGAAGCGGTCGAACAGCGCGCGCGCCTTCGCGCGCAGCGCTTGCGCGCGATCCGGCTTGCCGAGCGCATCGAAGATTTCGGCCATGCCGAGCCAGGCGCGGTGGACGTAGCCTTGCAGCTCGCAGAGCGCCTTCGGTCCTTTGACCAGTGAGCCGTCGGGATAGACGACGGCGTCGCCTGAATCCTTCCAGCCCATGTTCTCATAACCGACCCGCGAGCGCGTCTGGTACTCCTGGAAGCCGTCACCGTCGCGGTCGCCATAGTCGTCGATCCAGGAGAGGCACCCCTCGGCGGTCTCGAGATGCCGTTCGAGAAGCGCCGGGTCGCCGGTCGCGCGCCAGGCGGCGTGCAAGGTGATGAGGTAGAGCGGCGTCGCATCGGCGGTGCCGTAATAGGGCGTATGCGGGATCAGCTTGAAATGCGCAAGCTCGCCGTACCGCATCTCGTGCAGGATCTTGCCGGGCTCGGCGTCGCGATAGTTGTCGACCGTTTTTGCCTGAAGCGAGCCGAGAATCTCCAGCGCCCCGCGCGCAAACTCGGGATAGATGAGCGTGTTCTGCAGCGAGACGATCAGGCTGTCGCGCCCGAACGGAGCGACGAACCATGGCAGCCCGGCGGCCGGTAGAAAGACCATGTGATCCGTCCCGGCGATCGGCAGGCGGAGGGCGGCCATGTCTTCGAGCGCCTGGCGAAACAGGCGGTAAAATTCCTCGTTGCTGGTCTCTATCTTGACCACGTTCTGCAGCCAATCCGCCAGGCTCGAGGCGTGTTCCGATTTGGTGTTGTCGTCCAGGGAGTGGGGCGGCGCAGAAAACTGCCGCTCGCCGTCCGCCAACGCATAGAGAAGGCAGCAATGCCATGCCGCGCCCGGCTCCAGCGCGACCTCAAAGCTGAGCCGGCCGTTGGCGTAGACTGCCTTGGCCGGCGCCTGCTCCGTGCTAATCGTCATAACGCGGCTGAAATCGCGGTTGCGATATGTGGTGCGCAGCTCCTGGCGCGCCTCGGACCACTCCGTGCTGATGCGCCCGCGGCGCACGATGCGACCCGACTTCACCTCGAAGACATCGGCAAAATCGGCGCGGAGAGCCATCTCGAGCTGGAAGCGCACACGCTTCATGCCGTGATTGGTGAGGTCGAGATCTTCGTGGAGGCCGCCGGCGATCGATCGGCTGATCGTGAGGCCCAGCGAACGCTCCGGGATCGCGCCGTCTTCGCTGAGGAGCGCGCGGTTGGTGAGGAAGACACGACAGGTGTAGTAGCTGGTCGCGCCGCCATTCAGCAGCTGCCAGGGCTCGCCATTCGCGTAGATGTGCCAACTGCTGACGATGCGCGTGTCGAGGAAATAGAGACCCTTGTCGCTGGGCCAGTTGATCTGTCCGTCGGGCTCGGTGACCAGAACGGTTTGGCCCTGATGGATGGAGATCTGCTCCGGGCCGACCTGGACCTTGAACGCCATGAGGTGCTCCCCTCTGGTTCGCGGCGGGCCGCGCGCCCTCTCGGGCGAGGGCGAGTATGCCATGCCGGCGGCCGCGATCACGTCTCTCATCGAGGCGGACGGCGCCCCCCGCAACCGACGCGCAACTGGGCCGGCCACGCCGCACGCGGCGCGACGGCACGACCGACAATTGCGCCGCGCCTTGGAACCAATTGGCGGTCCCGCCGGTTTGGGCATATCCGCGCTGGAATACCCACATGATGCGACCGCAGCCAATCGTCTTCCTCGTCGACGTGGACAACACCCTGCTCGACAATGACCGGATCCAGCAGGATCTCAGGGATCATCTCGAGCGCAGCTTCGGCGTTGCCGCTCGCGACCGCTACTGGGTCATTCTGGAGGACCTCTTCGCGACGCTCGGCTATCGCGACTATATCGGCGCTTTGCAGCGCTTTCGCGTCGAGCATCCCCGCGAAGTGGAGCTGCTGTCGATGTCGTCCTTCCTGATCGATTATCCCTTCGCCGAGCGCCTCTATCCGAGGGCGCTCGAGGTGCTGAAGCGCCTCTGCGGCTTTGGCCCGACGGTCATCCTGTCGGACGGGGATGTGGTTTTCCAGCCGCGCAAGGTCGAGCAGGCCGGTATCGGCGGGGTGGTCGCCGGGCATGTGCTGATCTATATCCATAAAGAGGCGGCGCTGGATGATGTCGAGCGGCGTTATCCGGCTGAGCATTACGTCCTTGTGGACGACAAGATGCGGATCCTGGCCGCGGTCAAGCAATTCTGGCGCGAACGCGTGACCACGATATTCGCGCGTCAAGGAAGCTACGCGCAGGATGCGAAAGCGCTCGGCGCTTTCCCTCCGGCGGATATGACCATCGAGCATATTGGCGACCTGCTCGATTGGGACCTGTCGCGGCTGCGCGCCGTGTAACCAATTCCCTGCGTCCAACGAAAGGTGATGCTATGAACTCGACCCGGACGCTCCACGATCTCGGCCAAAGCTTGTGGCTCGACAATATCACCCGCGACCTGCTGAACAGCGGCACGCTGGAGCGCTACATCAACGAGCTCTCGGTGACGGGGCTCACCTCGAACCCCACGATCTTCGACCACGCGATCCGGAACAGCACGACCTATGACGAGGACATCGCGCGAAAGTCGCACGCGGCGAAATCGCCGGAAGAGCTGTTCTTCGAGCTGGCGTTGGCGGATCTGACCCGGGCCGCGGCGCTGTTCCAGCCGATCTTCGCCCGGACCGACGGCGTCGATGGCTGGGTGTCGCTGGAGGTGTCGCCGCTGCTCGCGCATGACACGAACAGCACGCTCGCGGCGGCGCGCGATCTCCATCGCGGCGCCGGCAAGCCCAACCTCTTCATCAAAATCCCCGGCACGCCCGAAGGATTGCCGGCGATCGAAGCGGCGATCTTCGCCGGCGTTCCGATCAATGTCACGCTGCTCTTCTCGCGCGAGCAGTACCTCGCGGCGGCGGACGCCTATCTGCGCGGCGTCGAGCGCCGCATCGCCGCGGGGCTGAACCCCGCCGTCGGATCGGTCGCCTCGCTCTTCGTCAGCCGCTGGGACGTCGCGGTCGCCGGCAAGGTCCCGGCCGAGCTGACCAATCGGCTCGGCATCGCCATCGCCCAGCGTGCCTATAAGGCCTATCGCGAGCTGCTTGCCTCGACGCGTTTCCAGCGCGTCGCCAATGCCGGCGCCCGTGCGCAACGCCTGCTCTGGGCCAGCACCGGCACCAAGGACCCGAAGGCCGCCGACACGCTCTATGTCAAGGCGCTCGCCGCGCCCTTCACGGTCAACACCATGCCCGAGGGCACGCTCAAGGCGTTCGCCGATCACGGCGAGCTCGGTGATGTCCTCGCACCGGACGGCGGCGATGGCGAGCGCGTTCTCGCCGATTTCGCCAAGGCGGGGATCGACATCGACGCCTTGGCCGCCCGGCTCCAGGAAGAGGGAGCCGCGTCCTTTGTCAAGTCGTGGAACGATCTGATCACCTGCATCAATTCCAAGAGTGCCGCGATCCGCAAGGCGAGCTGAGGGCCGGGATCGCGGCGCAAGCCGTGCCATACGGTGCACGAGGGGACACTCGATGAGCATACCGACCTTGCGGGAGCGGCCCGCCTGGGCTTTGCTGGAGCGTCACTTCCAGAAGATGAAGGGCGTCCACCTGCGGCAGCTCTTTGCCGAGGATGGCAAGCGCGGCGAGACGCTGTCGCTCGACGCCGCCGGCGTCTATCTCGACTATTCCAAGAACCGGATCACCGCCGAGACGCTGAAACTGCTGCTGCAGCTGGCGCAGGAATCGAAGCTGCGGGAGAGCATCGACGCCATGTTCGGCGGCGAGGCGATCAACGTCTCGGAGCGCCGCGCCGTCCTGCATGTGGCGCTGCGTGCGCCGCGCGGCGCAACCATCATGCATCAAGGCCGCAACGTGGTGCCGGACGTTCATGCCGTGCTGGACAAGATGGCCGATTTCGCGCAGCGGCTGCGCAGCGGCGCCTGGACGGGCCATACCGGCAAGCGCATCCGCAATGTGATCAATATCGGCATCGGCGGCTCCGATCTCGGGCCGGTCATGGCCTATGAGGCGCTGAGGCATTACAGCGAGCGGAGCATGACCTTCCGCTTCGTCTCCAATGTCGACGGCACCGATTTCGCCGAAGCGGTAGTGGATCTCGATCCTGCCGAGACGCTGTTCATCGTCTCCTCCAAGACCTTCACCACCTTGGAGACGATGACCAACGCGCATACGGCGCGCGACTGGCTCCTCGCCGGGCTGAAGGGCAACCAGGCTGCCATCGCCAAGCATTTCGTCGCCGTCTCGACCAATGCCGAAGAAGTGGCGAAGTTCGGCATCGACACCGCCAATATGTTCGGCTTCTGGGACTGGGTCGGCGGGCGCTACTCGATGGATTCGGCCATCGGCCTCTCCACCATGCTTGCCGTCGGCGCAGACAATTTCCGCGCCATGCTCGCCGGCTTCCATGAGATGGACGAGCATTTCCGCTCGGCGCCTTTCGAGCGCAACCTGCCTGTGCTGATGGGCCTCATGGCCGTCTGGTACAACGACTTCTTCGGCGCGCAGACGGTCGCGGTGCTGCCTTATGAGCAGTATCTGAAGCGCTTTCCCGCCTATCTCCAGCAGCTCACCATGGAGAGCAACGGCAAGCATGTAACTCGCGACGGCGTCCCCGTCGACTACGACACCGGGCCGATCTATTGGGGCGAGCCGGGCACCAACGGCCAGCACTCCTTCTATCAGCTCATCCATCAGGGAACGCGGCTGATCCCCTGTGATTTCATCGCCTTTACCGAGACGCTGAACCCGCTCGGCCGGCATCACGACATGCTGCTCGCCAATGTCTTCGCCCAAACCGAGGCGCTCGCCTTCGGCAAGACCACGGAGCAGGTCAAAGCGGAAGGGACGCCCGATTGGCTGGTGCCGCACCGGCTCTTCGCCGGCAATCGGCCGTCGAACACGCTGTTGTTGGAGCGCCTGACGCCGGCGGCGCTGGGCAAGCTGGTCGCGCTCTACGAGCACAGCGTCTTCACCCAGGGCATCATCTGGCAGATCGATTCCTTCGATCAATGGGGGGTCGAGCTGGGCAAGGCGCTGGCACAGCGCATCATTCCGCAGCTCGAAGGCCCGGCCGAGCCCAGGCTTGAGCATGACAGCTCGACCAACGCGCTGATCCGGCGTTATCGCAAGCTCAAGGGAGCCCGCTGATGCCGCGAGGATATGACGCGCGGCGCTACCGCGAATTCATGAACATCGTCGAGGCTGCCCAGGGGACGGCATGAACCAGCCCCGCCGCAGCGTCGGTCTTCAGAGGAGGATCGGGTCTTGCAATTGGGAATGATCGGCCTTGGCCGGATGGGAGCGAACATGGTGCGCCGGCTGTTGCGCGGCGGCCATCAATGCGTGGTATTCGACAGGTCGGCCAAGGCGGTGGCAGATCTCGCGAAGGAGAAGGCCACTGGCACCGCTTCGCTGGCGGATTTCGCGAAGAGCCTCTCCAAGCCTCGCGCGGTCTGGCTGATGGTGCCGGCCGGCGTGGTGGATGAGACCATCGCCGAGCTCCTGCCGCATCTCGAGCGCGGCGATATCCTGATCGATGGCGGCAATTCCTATTACATCGACGATATCCGCCGCGCCAAGGAGCTGGCGCCCAAAGGCATCCACTATGTCGATGTCGGCACCAGCGGCGGCGTCTGGGGGCTGGAGCGCGGCTATTGCATGATGATCGGCGGCGAGACAGACGCCGTGAAGCATCTCGACCCGATCTTCGCCACGCTCGCGCCGGGCCGCGGCGACATTCCGCGCACGCCGGGGCGCGAGAAGGCCGGCGGCACGGCCGAGCAGGGCTATCTCCATTGCGGGCCGAACGGCGGCGGCCATTTCGTCAAGATGGTGCATAACGGCATCGAATACGGCGTGATGGCCGCTTATGCCGAGGGCCTGGCCGTGCTCAAGGCGGCCAATATCGGCAAGACCGCCGGCGCGGTCGATGCGGAAACGACGCCGCTGCGCGACCCCGAGCATTATCGCTACGATTTCGATCTGGGCGACGTGACCGAAGTCTGGCGCCGCGGCAGCGTCATCGCCTCATGGCTGCTCGATCTCTCGGCCGCGGCGCTGGCACGCGATCCGGTGCTCAAGGAGTTTCAAGGCCGCGTCTCCGATTCCGGCGAAGGGCGGTGGACCATCAAGGCGGCGATCGACGAGGGCGTTCCCGCCCATGTCCTGTCCGCGGCGCTCTACGAGCGCTTCGCCTCGCGCGGCGAGGCGGATTTCGCCAACAAGCTGCTCTCGGCCATGCGCTACGAGTTCGGCGGCCATATCGAGAAGTCACACTCATGACAGAGCAAGAGCTCGACCAGCTCGCGATCAACACGATCCGCACGCTTTCCATCGACGCCGTGCAGCAGGCGAAGTCGGGTCATCCCGGCACGCCCATGGCGCTGGCGCCGCTCGTCTATACCCTCTGGAACCGGGTCATGCGCTTCGACCCGAAGGACCCGATCTGGCCCGACCGCGACCGTTTCGTGCTCTCGAACGGCCATGCCTCGATGCTGCTCTGGTCGGTGCTGCATCTGACCGGAACCGTCGCGGTCGATGCCGAGTATGAGCGCCTCGGCAAACCTTCAGTCACGCTCGACGATATCCGCCACTTCCGCCAGCTCGACAGCAAAGCGCCGGGGCATCCCGAATATCACTGGGTCTCGGGAGTCGAGACGACCACCGGTCCGCTGGGGCAGGGGATCGCCACCAGCGTCGGCATGGCGATTGCCCGCAAGTGGCTCGCCAGCCGCTACAACAAGCCCGGCTTCGAGCTCTTCGATTACAACATCTACGCGATCTGCGGCGATGGCTGCCTGATGGAAGGCGTCGGCTCGGAGGCGGCCTCGCTCGCCGGGCATCTCGGCCTCGACGACCTCTGCTGGATCTACGACAACAACCACATCACCATCGAAGGCAATACGCGCATCGCCTTCACCGAGGATGTCGCGGCGCGCTTCCTCGGCTACCACTGGGACGTGCTGCGCGTCGGCGATGCCAATGACCTGCACTTCATCGAGGAAGCGCTTGCCGTCTTCCGGAAGACCGAGGGCCGGCCGACCCTGATCATCCTCGACAGCCATATCGGCTATGGCGCACCGCACAAGATCGACACGGCCGCCGCCCATGGCGAGCCCCTGGGCGAAGAGGAAGTCCGCCTCGCCAAACGCGCCTATGGCTGGCCGGAGGACGCGAAATTCCTCGTGCCCGACGGCGTGCGCGAGCATTTTGCCGCTGGCATCGGCCGGCGCGGCGCCGAGGCGCGCGATCGTTGGGAGACGCTGTTCGCCGCCTATAGGGCGCAGTTCCCCGCTCTTGCCGCTGAGATCGAGCAGATGCAGCGCCGCGAGCTGCCTGCGGGCTGGGACCGGAACCTGCCGAGCTTTGCCGCCGATCCCAAGGGCATTGCCGGGCGCGATGCGTCGGGGCAGGTCCTAAACGTGCTGGCGCAGAACATCCCGTGGTTGCTCGGCGGGGCGGCGGATCTCGGTCCTTCAACCAAGACGACGCTCAAATTCGCCGGTGCTGGCGATTTCGAAGCGGGAACCCCGAGCGGCCGGAATTTCCATTTCGGCATTCGCGAGCACGCCATGGCCGCGATCGTGAACGGCCTCACGCTGTCCAAGCTGCGCGCTTTCGGCGCCACCTTCTTCATCTTCAGCGACTATGCCCGGCCGGCGATCCGCCTCTCCGCGATCATGGAGATTCCCTGCATCTGGGTCTTCAGCCATGACGCGATGGGGGATGGCGAGGATGGTCCGACGCATCAGCCGGTGGAGCAGCTCGTCTCGCTGCGCGCGATTCCGGGCCTCGTCGTGCTGCGGCCCGCCGATGCCAATGAGGTCGTCGAAGCCTATCGCTACATCGTGCAGTTGCGCCATCAGCCGGCGGCGATCGCGCTGTCGCGCCAGCCGCTGCCGACCTTCGATCGCAGCCGATACGCTTCGGCCGCCGGCGTTGCGAAGGGTGCCTATGTCATGGCGGATCCGCCCCGCGGGGTGCCCGAGGTCATCCTCATCGCCTCAGGCAGCGAAGTCGTCCTGGCGGTCC
>Ga0335077_10002837_pt1 | contig 20749 bp, 13 predicted proteins | sample Lox_Sample_31_FD_207151 | JGI IMG/M metagenome (GOLD analysis project Ga0335077, IMG submission 207151) | Soil microbial communities from Loxahatchee National Wildlife Refuge, Florida, United States - Lox_Sample_3.1 | ecosystem: Environmental > Terrestrial > Soil > Wetlands | place: USA...
GCTGCGCACCGAGATCGATTCGATGCCGGCCGAGCTCGACGAGCGGCTACGCCGGCAGATGCAGCTCCAGATCGAGCGTGAAGCGCTCAAGAAGGAATCCGATAAAGCCTCGCGCGAGCGGCTGGCCAAAATCGATAAAGAGCTGGCCGATCTCAAGACTGAAACCGCCGCATTGCAGGCGCAATGGAAAGCCGATCAGGAAACCATCCGCCACCAGCGCGAGCTGCGCGCGCAGATCGAGCAGGTGAAGGTCGAAATCGAGCAGGCCGAGCGCGCCTACGATCTCAACAAAGCCGCCGAGCTCAAATACGGCAAGCTGACCGGCCTCGAAAAGCAGCTCGAAAAAGAACGCCGTGAGACCACGCTACTCAAAGAGGAAGTGGACGAAGAAGACATCGCGCAGGTGGTCAGCCGCTGGACCGGAATTCCGGTCACCAAGCTGATGGAAGGCGAAATCGAGAAACTCCTGCACCTCGCGAACGAGCTGCACAAGCGCGTGGTGGGGCAGGATGAAGCCGTGGACGCCGTCGCCGACGCGGTGATGCGCGCACGCGGAGGATTGAAAGATCCCAAGCGGCCCATCGGCAGTTTTCTGTTCCTGGGCCCGACCGGAGTCGGCAAAACCGAGCTGGCACGGGCGCTCGCGCAATACCTGTTCGACGACGAGCACGCCATGATCCGCATCGACATGTCCGAGTATCAGGAGAAGCACACGGTGTCGCGGCTGGTGGGCGCGCCTCCCGGATATATCGGATTCGAGGAAGGCGGCCAGTTGACCGAGGCCGTTCGCCGCAGGCCATACTCGGTGGTGCTGCTCGACGAGATCGAGAAAGCGCATCAGGACGTGTTTCACGTGCTCTTGCAAGTGCTCGACGACGGGCGGCTGACTGACGGGCAGGGGCGCACGGTGGATTTCAAGAACACCATCGTGATCATGACCTCCAACGCGCAGCGCGACGAGCTGCCGCGCCTGTTCCGGCCCGAATTCCTGAACCGCGTGGATGAAATCATCACCTTCCACCGATTGACGGAGGAGCAGTTGAAAAAAATCGTCGAGATTCAGCTTCAGACGCTGCGCGCGCGACTGGCCGAGCGGCACATCGAGCTGACTCTCTCGGATTCGGCGCGCGAGCATCTGGTTAAGGTCGGCTACGATCCGACCTTTGGGGCGCGGCCGCTCAAGCGCGCGATTCAGAAAGAAGTGGAAACGCCGCTGGCGCGAAAAATCGTCTCCGGCGAGGTCCGCGACGGCCAGAAAGTCCTGGTGACCGAGCGCAAAAACGAGCTCGTGTTTGAAGTGGAGTCCGGCGTCCGCGCCGAAGCATCTTAATTAATGGTGGATACTATGGAAAACGAAATTCAGATCAGCACGCTTCCGCTGTTGCCGCTGAAAAACGCGGTGTTGTTCCCGGGACTGCTGATGCCGCTTTCGGTCGGCCGGCCGGCGTCGATTGCCGCGGTCGAAAAAGCGCTCGCAACCGAGGAAAAAGAGATCGTCGTGGTGACCCAGCGCGACGCGTCGGTGGACACGCCCACGGCGAGCGATCTGTACACGATCGGCGTCCGCGCGATGATCCGCAAGGCTGGCCGTACCAAGGACCAGATCGAAATCCTGGTGTATGGCGCCGAGCGCGTGGTGCTGGTGAAGGTGGAGGAAAACGGGGCGATGATGGCGCGCGTGCGATCGCTCTCGATGCCCGACGACACCAGCCGCGAGATCGAAGCGCTAACGCTTTCGATTGTCGAGCTGGGGTCGAAATTCATCGGCTTGGTGCAGCCGCAGAACGCCTCGCCGCAGGAACTGGCGCGGATGCTCACCTCGCAGGAAGATCCGCTGCGCTTGGCCTACGTACTGGCGTCGATCATGAACCTGGAAAGCGCGCGCGCGCAGGGTCTGCTGGAAGCCCCCACGCGCATCGAAGCTTTGCGCATGGTGCATGGATGGCTGGCGCACGAAGTCGAGGTGATGGAGCTGCGCAACAAGATCACCGAAGAAGCGCGCGGAGAGATGTCGCGCGAGCAGCGCGAATACATCCTGCGGCAGCAGAAGCGGGCCATCGAGCAGGAGCTCGGCGAGAAGAATCCTGAGCAGGCTGAAGTCGAGACGCTGCGCGAAAAATTGACCAAGGCCGACCTTCCCGAGGACGTCCGCAAGGAAGCCGAACGGGAACTGGGGCGCCTGGAAAAAATCCCGGCGGCCTCGCCCGAGCACAACGTGATCCGCACCTGGCTCGAGTACGTGATCGAGCTGCCGTGGAAGACGCACACCGACGACAATCTGGAAATCGCGCGGGCGCGAACCGTGCTCGACGAGGATCACTACGGATTGCCGAAAATCAAGGAGCGGATTCTGGAGCACCTGGCCGTGCTCAAGCTGAATCCGGAAGCCAAGGCCCCGATCCTGTGCTTCGTGGGCGCGCCGGGCGTGGGAAAAACATCGCTGGGACAATCCATCGCGCGGGCGCTGGGACGCAAGTTCGAGCGCATGAGCCTGGGCGGACTGCACGATGAAGCCGAGCTGCGCGGCCATCGCAGGACATATATAGGCGCGCTTCCGGGCCGCCTCATTCAGGCGATGCGGCGCGCGGGCGCGAACAACCCGGTGCTGATGCTTGACGAAGTGGACAAGATCGGCCACGATTTCCGGGGCGATCCGGCGTCGGCGCTACTCGAAGTGCTCGATCCGGAGCAGAACAAATCGTTCCGCGATAATTATCTGGATCTGCCGTTCGATTTGTCGAAAGTGCTGTTCGTCACCACGGCCAACACGCTCGATACGATTCCGGCGCCGCTGCTCGATCGTATGGAGATCCTGCGGCTGACCGGGTACAGCGAGGAAGAAAAGTCCGTGATCGCGCGGCGCTACCTGATTCCGCGGCAATTGACGCAGACGGGCATCAAGCCGGAGCAGATCGAGATCACCGATGAAGCGTTGAAGCGGCTGATCGGCGCCTACACTCGGGAAGCCGGCGTGCGGCGGCTGGAGCAGACGCTGGGCCGTGTGATCCGCAAGGTCGCGCTGAAGTTTGCCGAAAGTGAACCGACTCATGTGGTGGTGACCCCTGAGGATCTGGTCGAGATGCTAGGACCCGAGCCGATTCCGCCGGAGCATGCGCGAAAGGATCTGCCTCCCGGCGTGGCGACCGGACTGGCGTGGACCGAAGCCGGCGGCGACGTGTTGTACATCGAAGCCACGCTGTTGCCGAGCGGGAAGGATCTGACCATCACCGGCCAGCTCGGCGACGTGATGCAGGAATCGGCCAAGACCGCGCGCAGCTACGTCTGGGCGCATGCGGTCGAATTGGGAATCGATTCGTCGAAATTCCTGAACACCGGTTTGCACATTCACGTTCCCGCGGGCGCGACGCCCAAGGACGGACCGTCGGCGGGCGTGACCATGACCACGGCGCTCGCCTCGGTGTATTCGGGTGTCGCCGCGAGAAGCGACACCGCGATGACCGGTGAGGTGACGCTGACAGGTCTGGTGTTGCCCATCGGCGGCGTGAAGGAAAAGGTGCTGGCGGCGCGGCGCGCGGGACTGAAACGGGTGATCCTGCCGCGCGGCAATCAAAAAGACCTGCGCGATCTTCCCGACGACGTGCGCAAGGAGATGACCTTCGTCTTCGCCGATCGCGTGGAGGACGTGCTGCACGAGATGCTGCCGGGCTTGCTCTTTGCGCCGGCCAAGGCGGCGTAATCAGAGGCAATAGGTAGTTGGGAGTGGGCAGTGGCTTTCGGGCCCTGCCCATTTTTTTATTGTCTGGCGACCCCGCACGGAAGAGGTCAATGCCAGGGACGCTATTACGCGGCTAGCCCTGGATCTCGCAACGTCGCCCTCCATAACGTCGCGCCAGATTTTTGGCTGGAAATCCGGAGTGTATTATATCTTCGGAGACCCGAAACCGCCGGCCTAGAATGGCGAAGTGAGGGATCAATCTTCCGGAGGACGACAACGTGAAATTCAACCTGTGCTTGTTCTCTCTGGCGCTCTTAACTTTCACCCTGGCCAGTGCCAGAGTTGGTTACGGCGCATCGCGAGGTCTGCTCGAAACTCCAGGGAGCCCGCGTAATCAAGGTAGTTGGGAGTGGGCAGTGGGTTTCGGGCGTCTGCCCATTTTTGCGGCCAATGCGAGCCCGATTAACGCCATCGGAAACAGAGTGGAAGGTTCCGGGACGGGCGAATCGTAAAGGGTTAGGTTGTCGATCGCAATTTGGGTTGCGGAATCGCTTTGATTAACGCCGGTCAGGGTAATTGAGCTGAAGGGCGTCGGCGAATCGTAAAAGAAGATTCCACCCGGGAAGGTGCCCTCCGCGACAGCCGCCTCGTCAATTGGAGAGACCAACGGGATCGTTCCCGTGAGAGTGCTGCCGATGCCGCCATCAATCGCCCAATCGAAAGTGATGGCATAGATTGGGACGTTGAATGTCATGATCAGCCCGTTGGTGGACGTGGGCGCATAGAGGTCCTGGCCGGTGATCAACGAGTTTGCGTCAAAACTGGCGATCTCGTAATCGGTGCCGTTGCCAACGGCGCTGAAGGTGGTCAGGAATCCCGCAATATTTCCAGAGTTCGGCGCCTCGTTCAGGAGAGTCGTTGTCTGCCCGCTTGTGAAGTTAGGCGACTCGAAAGTATAGGTCACCGAGCCGGCGTAGCTCAAGGCGCCAAAGATGATGAGAGCGATCGCAGCAATTCGCACTTGGTTTCCTCCTTAGCCAACGCCAACTTGCCTCAACTCTGGCTTTATTGTATTCGCCTTAACGTTACAGACGCAACTTGGTCTCGCTCTAACGCCCGGCGGTTGATTAATATGGGCGGTATGAAGAAGTGGCTCCTGCTGCTCGCGCCCGTCGTTTTTGCGGCCTCGCCGAACGTCGAAGATGCCCGCAAATTTCTCGACAACGCAGAACGAAGCTTGCTCGATCTGTCGGTGTATGCGGGCCACGCCGATTGGGTCGAGGCGAATTTCATTTCCTACGACACCGACATCCTTTCCTCCGATGCGGACGATCGCGTGCTCGCCGAGCAGATTCGCCTGGCCAAAGAAGCCACGCGCTTTGACCGGCTGAAGCTGCCGCCGGAGATGGCGCGGAAAATGATGCTGCTGAAGCTCGGCCTGACGCTGGCCGCGCCGTCCGATCCTTCACGGCGCGCGGAAGTCTCGCGTCTCGGCGTGGAGCTGCAAGGGCTCTACGGAAAAGGCAAATGGTGCCCTCCGGAAAAACAGTGCCGGGATATCGAGGACATCACGCGCATCATGGCCACCAGCACCAATCCGCGCGAGCTACTGGACGCATGGCTCGGCTGGCGCACCGTTTCGCCGCCCATGCGCAAGGACTTCGCGCGGCTGGTGGAGTTGTCGAACCAGGGCGCCCGCGAGCTGGGATTCAAAGACACCGGCGCCATGTGGCGCACCAAATACGACATGCCCCCGGACGAATTCGCGCGCGAACTGGACCGGCTGTGGGAGCAGGTGCGGCCGCTGTATGTCTCGCTGCATGCGTATGTGCGCTGGAAACTGCGCGAAAAATATGGCGATATTGTCCCAGCCAACGGACCCATTCCGGCGCATTTGCTGGGCAACATCTGGGCGCAGGACTGGACCAACATTTACAAGCTGATCGCGCCGGCCGATGCGGATCCCGGCTACGATTTGACCGAAATTCTCAAATCGCGTCACGTGGACCAGGTGGGGATGGCGCATTATGCCGAAAATTTTTTCAAATCGCTGGGATTCGCCCCGCTGCCGCGCACGTTTTGGGAGCGCAGCCTGTTCGTCAAACCGCGCGACCGGGACGTGGTGTGCCACGCAAGCGCTTGGGACATCGACTACGTCGAAGATGTGCGGTTAAAAGCCTGCCTGGACATCACCGGCGAGGATTTTTACACGGTCCATCATGAAGAAGGGCACAACTTTTACCAGCGCGCCTACGACCGGCAGCCGTTCCTGTTCCGCGACAGCGCCAACGATGGTTTTCACGAAGCCATCGGCGATACGATTGCGCTCTCTGTCACGCCTGCTTATCTGGTGAAACTCGGATTTATTTCACAACAGCCGGACGCGTCGAAAGATGTCGGCCTGCTGTTGAACAAGGCGCTCGACAAGGTCGCGTTTTTGCCGTTTGGGCTGCTGATCGACCAGTGGCGCTGGAAGGTTTTTTCGGGCGAGATCCCGCCGGAGAAATACAACCAGGCCTGGTGGGACCTGCGGCTGAAATACCAGGGCATCGCGCCGCCGATCGCGCGCAGCGAAGCCGATTTCGACCCCGGCGCGAAGTATCACGTGGCGGCCAACGTACCGTACATGCGCTATTTTCTCGCCGATATTCTGCAATTCCAGTTTCACCGCGCGCTCTCGAAGATTGCCGGGTGCACGGACCCGCTCAATCGCTGTTCAATTTACGGAAATCGCGAGGCGGGGCGGAGATTGAACGCGATGCTTGAATTGGGATTGAGCCGTCCCTGGCAGGACGCGCTGTTCGAGCTCACCGGGCAGCGGGAGATGGATGCGACCGCCATTCGCGACTATTTCGCCCCCCTGCAGAAGTGGCTGGATGAACAGAACCGCGGCAAGCCGGTGGGCTGGTAATCGCATTTATAATCGGCTCCATTCCTGAAATTTCATTGACAGGCCAGAGGGAATCTGGTAAATCCAATTAGATCGGGTTTGTTGCGGCCTGTTTGAAGGGGAAAGGGGTAGTTTTCGATGATACGACGCCTCCTTGTTGGCGCGCTGTTCGTGTGCAGCTGCGCGAGTTTGTTCGGGCAAAGTACTTCGCTCACCGGCACAGTGACGGATCCAACCGGCGCAGTGATTCCCGGTGCGACCATTACCATCGTCAACATCGACACGGCCGCGCAGCGCGACGCCACGTCGGATGCCAAAGGCAACTACACGATCCAGCAAATCGCGCCGGGCAACTACCGGCTGACGGCGAAAGCGGGCGGATTCGTCGACGTGGTGGTCGACAGGATGGAATTGCTGGTGAACGCTCCCGCCACGGTGCCGATCGTGTTCGCAAAGCTCGGCAGCACCACCCAGTCGGTGCAAGTGGAGGCCGCGGCGGTGCAGGTGAACACCACGGACGCGTCGCTGGGCAACGCGATCAACAGCAACGCGATTATCCAGTTGCCAACCTACGTGCGCAACATCACGGGGTTGCTGGGGTTGCAGGCGGGCGTCACCAGCTTCGGGACGCCGGGGCAGAGCGCAGGATTGCCGGGCGCGCCGGATTACCGCAGCGGGGCGGTGAACGGCGGCCATTCCGACCAGGGCAACATCACGCTCGACGGCGCGGACGTGAACGAGCAGAATGCGCGCACGGCATTCACCAGCGTGCTGCCGGTGACGCCGGATTCGGTGGAGGAGTTTCGCACCACCACGGGCAACGGCGACAACTCGGCGGGTCGCGGATCGGGCGCGGACATCACGCTGGTGACCAAGTCGGGCACCAACGAATTTCACGGATCGCTGTACGAATACTGGCGCGGGACGGATTTCGCGTCGAACACCTTCTTCAACAACCAGGCCGGGATTCCGATCGCGCCGCTGCTGATCAACAACTACGGCGGAACGGGCGGCGGCAAGATCATCAAGAACAAGCTGTTTTATTTCCTCAACTATGAAGGCCGGCGCGACGCGAGCTCGGTGGCCGCGGGGCCGCGCACGGTTCCCACCCAGAATCTGCGGAACGGAATCGTCGGGTACGTGAACTCCTCGGGCCAGACGGTGGAGCTATCGCCGGCGCAGGTTCAGCAGATCGATCCGGGCGGAATCGGGGTGAACCAGGCGGCACTGAAGGCGATGCAGTCCATGCCGCTGCCCAACAACAACCAGGTCGGCGACGGACTGAACACCCAGGGCTACATCTTCAACTCGCCCGGCAAGAATGTCCAGAATACGTACATTGCGAAATTCGACTGGCGCCCGGATGACGCCGGCAAGCACTCGTTGTTCCTTCGCGGCGAGCTTCTGAACCTGTGGTCGGACAATCTTACGGCGGATGCTCCGGAGTTTCCGGGCTTGCCGCCGAACGAGGTCAATCTTAACAACAGCAAAGGACTGGCATCGGGCTGGACTTACGTGATATCGCCCAACCTGGTCAGCACGTTCCATTACGGGTTCACGCGCGAGGGAACGCAGAACACCGGCGTTCTGGACAGCGGATATGAATGGTTCCGCGGCATCAGCACGCCCTACGGGACCAGCACGGGGATCACGCGAATCATCCCGGTGCATACGTTTTCCGAGGATATGTCCTGGAACCACGGCTCGCACGACATCCGTTTCGGCGCGGTGGTGCGGCTGATCTCGAACATGTCGAGCAGCTATGCGAGCTCCTACAGCAGCGCCAGCTCGAATCCGTCCTGGCTGGCGGGGTCGGGAGCCGATCTGAGTCCGGCTTCTTTGGCATCCTCGAATGGATTCGCGCAGAACCTGCAATATGCGATGGCGGCAGTGCTCGGGCTGGAGGCGCAGGGAACCGCCCACGACAATTACCTGGTCAATGGGACGGTGCTGCCGGTGGGGGCGCCGGTGGTGCGCGATTTCGCCAACGACGAAGGCGAGATGTACATTCAGGACACTTGGAAAGCCACGCGCAACTTTACGGTCACCGCGGGAATCCGCCTGTCGCTCGAGCCGCCGGTGCACGAGGTCAACGGGCAACAGGCTTCGACCAATGTGCCGCTGGCCGCGTGGCTGGGCGAACGCGCCAATTTCGCCAACACGGGCTTGACGCAGCAGGATGCGGGATTGATTCAGTTTATCCCGGCGAGCGAGGGCACGGGCTTGTACCCGTTCCACAAGAACTGGGCGCCGCGCCTGGGCCTGGCCTATTCCCCAACGGCGGACAGCGGATTTTCCAAGTGGCTGTTCGGCGGGCCGGGCAAGACCTCGATTCGGGCGGGCGCGGGGATGTACTACGACCTGGTCGGACAGCCGCTGGCGCAGACCTTCAGCGCCGACACGCCCGGGCTTTCGTCGAGCTTTTCCAACCCGGCGAACATTCTGGGCGTAGCGCAGGTTCCGCGCTATACGACGTTCAACGCCCTTCCGAGCGTGCTGGTTCCGCCTCCGCCCCCCGGCGGCCTGCCACTGGTTTATCCCTACGGCGCGGGGCAATCCGGGGCCTTCGCCATCACCAACAGTATCGATCAGCAACTGGCGGCGCCGTACGCCATCAATCTGGATTTCAGCATCGGGCGCGAATTCGGCCACGGATTTTTCGTGCAGGGGTCCTACGTGGGCCGGCTGGGACGTCACGAATTGATGGAGCGCGACCTCGCCATGCCCACCAACCTGGTGGATCCGGCTTCGGGCCAGACGTATTTCCAAGCGATGGATCAGTTGATGAACTACATCAACTTCCAGGGACTGCAACCGAACCAGGTGCCCAACATTCCGTTCTTCCAGAACATGTGGGCATCGGCGGCGGGCAATGGCTTGACGGCCACGCAGGTGTGGGCCAACGATTTTCTCCACAACAGCCAGCCCGGCGACGCCACCAACACGTTGAACAACGCGGATAACGCCGCGAATTGCAGCACCACCGGCACCAAGTTCAATTCGAAGGGCAACGTCGCCGAACCCGGCATGGCTTGTGGCGTGCAAGGCCCGTGGATGCTGTTCAATCCGCAATTTTCGGCCCTGTCAGCCTGGAGCTCGCTCGGTTTGAGCGATTATCACGCGATGCAGTGGACCGTCCGCAAGCGCTACAGCTACGGTTTGCAGTTCGACGTGAACTACACCTGGTCGAAATCGATCGACCTCGGCTCGAACGTGGAAGCGGCGGGGACTTACGCGAGCAACTCGTTCGCGATCAACACCTGGAACCTGAACCAGATGCGCGCGGTCTCCTCCTACGACACGACGCAGCAGATCAACTTCTCCGGCGTCTACGAGCTTCCGTTCGGGCGCGGGCGGCACTTCGGCAACAACATGAACAAAGTGGTGGATGCGATCGTGGGCGGATGGCAGGTCAGCGGAATTTATCGCCAGACCTCGGGTCTGCCGTTCTATCTCATCAACGGCCAGCGCTGGCCCACCAACTGGAACGAAGACGCCTACGCCACTCCGGGAGGAGCGGTTCCGGTTTCGGAAACGCAGAACGCGATCGCGACGGGTTCCATCGGCAAGGGCGGTGGGCCGAACCTGTTCTCGAATCCAGCGGCGATCGTCACTGCGGCGGGCGAGCCTTCCGGGCAGAACGGACTGTTCACCGAAACGCTCGCCGGGCAATCCGGATTGCGCAACAACTTCCGCGGAAACGGGCTGTTCAATATCGACACCGGCGTGTACAAGGTTTTCAGGATCCCGCGCAGGGAGCACGATCAGCTCCAGCTTCGCTGGGAAACCTATAACCTCACCAACTCGGTGATTTTCGATCCGCAGACGAGCAACGACAGCGTGATTTCATCGACCAATTTCGGGAAGCTGACCAGCACGCTGACCGCGCCGCGGCAGATGCAGTTTGCGGGACGCTACACCTGGTAATCCGTTCGTCGTTCGTAGTTCGTAGTTCGTAGTGAGTAGTTCGTCGTCGGTTGTGGAAAATTCACGTTCTCGCACTCCCACGACGAACTACGAACCACGAACTCCGCACTCATTTTCACGCGGGCAATTCCTGGGGCGTCGGGTAGTGATGCTGCTCGCGGCCGATATCGCCGTCGTACTTGGTGGTGCTTTTGTACAGCTCGAAGCGGCCGTGAGCGGCGAATTGCCTGGCGCGATCGCGGAAAGTCGACATCTCCTGGGCATTCATGGGCTGAAAGTTGCGCGCGACGGCGAGATGCTGGTCGCGCGGGAACGTGACGAGCTGGAGCGTGATGCGCGCGAAGAGGTTTTCGATGACTTGCCGGATTTTTTATTTTTTGTTGCCATAGAACATGCCGATGTGCAATTCCTCTTCCTTTTCCGGGCAAATACTCGGCTCGCGATCGATGCACATGATACGGTATTTACTGAACGCGGCTTCCGGATGTAAGGCGCTCGTCAAAATGGGGCTGGGGGGGGATTTTGGGTTTACGGCGATATCTCGTATTTCTGTGCTGGAGCCCGATTTTTGGTCAGGTCGTCACCGCAGGCTTCACGGCGGGCGTGCCGGTAACAGAGACGTTCGAGAGTGGATACAGTTTTTGCGAGTCCGGACTGACAGCTCGGACGGTTCGGTACACGATCGGTCCTGCTTTGGATTTTCGGGTGTTCGGTCCACTGCGCGGAGAAATTGATGCGCTGTACCAGCCGTTTTCCTTTCAAACCCAAATTGTGGATTGCGCACCCGCGCCTACTTATATTCACACCCACGGAAGCCTCTGGCAGTTCCCAGTGCTATTGAAACTGCGCATTCCCGCACCCGTAGTGAAGCCGTTCATTGAGGCGGGAATATCGGTCCAGCTTGCGGCGGGTGTCACTGAATCGCAGTACAACTTGGTCCAGCGAACCCCCGTTACCTACCACTTGGAACCAAACGCCGTCCCGGGGTTCGTCGCAGGCGGCGGCGTTGAGTTTCACTTTCGGTCTCTGATCTTTGCCCCGGAGATCCGTTACACGCGATGGTTCGATCAGAATTTTGCTCCGCTGGGTGAGCCCCCGCCCGGCAGCAATTTGAACCAGCTGCAAATTCTACTCTCGATCCGTGTCCCGCCCCAGCATCTTTGAGCGCAACGTCGAACCCGCGACTGGACGCATCGAAGGAGCCTCTTCGGTCCGCCAGCCCGATGTGACTCGTTGAATTTCTTTAATGGGATCGTACTTGCAATTTCGCGCGGAGATGTGGGGCATTCCCGTGGCGGGACGTGGAAGCCGCATTCAACCGCTGGCGTTTTTTCTAAGGAACTGCTTCCGGTGGGCAGCCGCCACGACCCGGACGGCCGCGAAGGGCCGCGCGCGGTGAGCGAATACCTGATCGAGCGGATGCTGCGAGCGGGCGTGGATAAGTTCTGCGTGGTGATCTCGCCAGGGAAATCGGACATCCTCGAATATTACGGCGGGAGCATCGGCGCGGTGGAGGTGTGCTACGTGGTGCAGTCGGCGCCCGGCGGGTTTGTGCGACGCGCTGTTTCGCGCGCCCGCTGATTCATCCCGACGATTCGATCGTGGTCGGATTGCCGGACACGATTTGGTTCCCCGCCGAGGGGTTGGCGATGCTTCCCGAGGGAGTCCTGTCATTTCGACTTTTCCCGGTGTGCCATCCGGAACTTTTTGACGCGGTTTTGACGGGCGAGCTCGGCGCGGTGGAATCGATGGAAGTGAAGCGGCAGGGAGTGGCGACCAACTGGATCTGGGGCGCATTCAAGCTGCCGGGCCGGGTGTACTTCGCGCCGGAGCGCATTTGGCGGGAGCGCGGGTCCATCGACGAATATTTTGGAACGCTGGTGAACGCGTACCTGGAGCATGGCGGAAAAGCGACCGCGTCGCGCGGCGGCGAGGTGTATGTCCACGTGGGAACCGTGCATGGATATCGCGAAGCGTTGCAGGCGCTCGAATGGGCGCGGGACGGCGAATATGAACATCTCACCGGAGCCGCGGCGCGGTCTGAATGTCGGACACGTGATGGGGTTCGATTGCGTAAAGGCGCACCTCAGGTACGGGCAGAGCCAATCGCATGGTTGAAGCGGTGATGGTGTGGAATGAGCCCAACGATCTCTTGCACTGGGATTTCGAGCTGGACCCGGACTGGTCGATCTTCACGCGGATGCTGAAAACGGCCTGGCAGGCGATCCGGGCGGAACACGCATCGGTGGCGCGGGTGCTGGGCGGGATCTCGCCGATCGATCCGGCATTCATCGAGAATCGCCATAAAACGCTACTCCTTTTAAGGCTTGTTGAAAAAGGGGACTTCTCATTCGCCCTCGATTTCACTCATCAGTCGTTTAACTTGGTGGACGTAGCTGAAGTTCGGATTATATGCGTGCAATTTTTGATCGAGTGTTTTGCCGCGATACACGCGGCCGAAGGCGAGCTCGTGGGCAATGTAGTGGATGCCGCGCGTGACGGATTCGAATCCGGTTCGGGCGGAGTCCCATCCCCAGCGGTTGTTCATGCGCGCGTAGCGTCCGCACGTGCTTTCGCGGACCGAGAGCGCGGGAAGAATGCGGTAATCGAGGCCGTTCTGATCCGCGGCGCGGAGGTAGTCGTGAACGTGATAAGGCGCCGGGCAGTTGTGCGTCTCAAAGAAAACTTCGAGGCGGACGGCGCGGATATCGGGCGTGTTCACCGGCAGCCGGTCGGAGGCGGAGAGAGCGGCTGGGACCAGCGCGAGCAGCGCGCAGGTTCGGACACAGGTCGGGTACTGAATAATAAAGTCGGCCATGTCGATTTTAAAGGCTCAAGCGTCAAGCTTGGCAGAGCTGATTTCCGGCCTGGACTTTGATCCACGAGTAGATGTGGTATTTCGAAAAATCCGCGTGATGATTGGCATCTGTCTGGACGGCCGCGAACGAAAAAAGACATATCCCCAAGAGGAAGGCGGTAAATACGGACCGATTTTTTTCTTCACTTTTGTTTTTCTCCTGCTTGAATTTCAGGGACGGCAGCGCACGATTTTGAGCCGTCCCTCTGGCGTTAGACTATGGGTCGGGTGTGCTGTTTCGCGGCTACATCGCCTGGTACCTTGCATAGCGCGCGACCCTATCCAGGATCGCAGTCAGAATCGCACTGACAATTCTGTTGGTTGCGGAGGAAACGTAACAACGTAACATTGTCCGCAAGCACGACGAATTAACTGTTAGGGAGCAACGCTTGCGCCGAAGGTAGTACACTGTTCGGCATGAAGCTGTCCCTTTGCTCTATTGTACTCGCTTTCGCTCCGGCGTTTGCGGCGCCGGCGAGCGTGCATCTGTTGCAGAAACCGGCGATGAGCAAGACGGAAATCGTCTTCTCCTACGCCGGCGATTTGTGGACGGTGAGCCGTCAAGGCGGCGTGGCCACGCGTTTGACCTCGGGAGTGGGATTCGAGACGGAAGCCGCATATTCTCCCGATGGATCGGCCATCGCGTTCACGGGCGAGTACGACGGCAACGTCGACGTGTTCACGATCGCGGCCAGCGGAGGCGTGCCCAAGCGCATCACGTATCATCCCGACGCGGATCGCGTGGTGGGGTGGACGCCGGACGGCAAGCGCATCGTGTTCCGTTCGAATCGCGACAGCTTTTCGCGCTACACGCAACTCTACACAGCGCCGGCCGAGGGCGGATTCGCCGAGGTGCTGCCGCTTCCGATGGCGTGCACCGGCGCGTATTCGCCGGACGGCGCGCGCATGGTTTACGCGCCGCTCGACGGTGGCCAGTTCGCGCCGGGATTCGCCAATTTCGTTTCTTGGAAGCGCTATCGCGGCGGCGAAGCGAGCTATCTGTGGATCGTCAACTTTTCCGATCTGAGCACGGTGAAGGTGCCGCGCAGCGATTCGAACGACATCAATCCCATGTGGATCGGCGACAAGGTTTATTTTCTCTCGGACCGCTCCGGTCCCATGACCTTATATATGTGGGACGGGCACAGCCGTGAGCCGAAAAAGCTGATCGAGAACACGGGCAAGGACATCGTCAGCGCGAGCGCGGGACCGGGCGGAATCGTGTATGAGCAGTTCGGCGGGATCTACATTTATAACCTGGCCACGCAGAAGAGTGCGAAGGTGGACATTCAGATTGCGACGGACCTTGCCGAAGTCCGGCCGCATTTCCAGAATGTTTCCCGGGAGGTGCGGAATCCGGCGATTTCGCCGAATGGGGTGCGCGCGGTGTTCGAGGCGCACGGCGAAATCCTCACCGTGCCGGCGGAAAAGGGCGATATTCGCGATGTGACCAATACGCCGGGGGTGATGGAGCGCACGCCGGCGTGGTCTCCGGACGGAAAATCGATCGCGTATTTTTCCGATGAATCGGGAGAGTATGCGCTGCATATCAAATCCCAATCCGGCGAAGGTGACGCGAAAAAAATCGCGCTTGACGGAAAATCGGCGTTCTATTTCAACCCGAAATGGTCGCCGGACAGCAAGCACATCGCGTTCAACGACAATGAGCTGAACTTGTGGGATGTGGAGGCCGGGTCGGGGAAAGTCACGAAAATCGATAGCGACACTATGTATTCACTGGATCGGGATATCGCCTGGTCGGGTGATTCGAAATGGATCGCGTTTACAAAATTCCTGCCCAATCATTTCCACGCGATTGCCGTTTATTCGCTGGACACGGGAAATTCCACGCAGATTACCGATGGAATGAGCGATGCGCGTTACCCCGCGTTCGATCGCGACGGGCAGTATCTTTATTTCACCGCGAGCACCAATTACGGCCCGACCATCAGCGGCCTGGACATGAGCAGCGACGAGCATGACGTCACCCGCGGCGTGTACCTGTTCGTTCTGCCGAACGATGTCGCGTCGCCGTTCGCGCCGGAAAGCGATGAAGAAAAGCCCGGAGTTGCGGCTAATGAGGGTCGCGGTGGGCGCGGGCGTGGCGGACGCGGCGGAGGAGGAGAAAGCGCGCAACCCGAAGCGCCGCCGAAGGCCGTGCGGATCGATTTCGACCGGCTGACCGAGCGCGTCGTGCCGGTGCCGGTTCCCGCGCGCAGCTATGTCCATCTGGAAGCGGGCAAAGCCGGGATGTTTTATTTGTTGGAGCCGACGGGCGGCGCGGGATTCCGCGGAGGGGCCGGCAACGGGCTGACGCTCTCAAAGTACGATATGAAAGCGCGCAAGCTCGAAAAGCTGTCGGATAATGTGCAGGGATTCCAACTGGCCGCGAACGGCGACAAGATGCTGCTACGCATGGGCGGCGCGGGCGGCGGGCGCGGAGGGCGTGGCGGGGCCGAGGGTCCGGCGGCGCCGCAGTACGTGATCGTTTCGGCGAACGCTCCCGTGAAGGCGGGCGAAGGCGCGCTGCATATGGCCGATATCGAGGTGCACGTCGATCCGTTGGCTGAATGGAAACAGATGTACCACGAAGTGTGGCGCATCGAACGCAGCTACTTCTACGATCCCAACCTGCACGGCGTGAACTCGGCCGATGCGGAGAAGGAATACGAAAAATATCTGGGCGGCCTCTCCTCGCGCGCTGATTTGAACTACATCATTCATGAATTCCTGAGCGAATTCACGGTAGGTCACCTGCGTGGCGGCGGAGGCACGATTCCCGAGCCCAAACGCGTGACCGGCGGACTGCTCGGCGCCGATTACGAGATCGCCAACGGGCGTTACAGGATCGCGAAAATCTACACGGCGGGCGAATGGAATCCCCAACTTCACGCGCCGCTCGCGGAGCCCGGGATGAACGTGAAGGCTGGCGATTACGTGCTCACCATCGGCGGGCAGGATCTGAAAGCGACCGACGATATTTCGCGATTGCTCGAAGGGACCGCGAATAAGAGCGTGGTGGTGCGCATCGGAAGCGATCCTTCGGGCGCGGGGTCGCGCGAAATCACCGTGGTGCCGGTCGCCAATGAGCAGCAGTTGCGGCACGATGCGTGGGTGGAAGCGAATCGCAAGAAGGTGGACGAACTTTCAGGCGGGAAGCTCGCCTACGTTTACATGCCGGACACGGCGCAGGGCGGATTGACGTCGTTCACGCGTTATTATTTCGCGCAAACCGACAAGCAGGGGGCGATCATCGATGAGCGCTTCAACAGCGGCGGACAGGTGGCGGATTACGTGATCAACGTGCTCGATCGTCCGCTGATGGGGTGGTGGCAGCCGCGCTGGGGCCAGATTTATCGCACGCCCGCTGCGCAGGTGTTCGGACCGAAGGTGATGATCATCAATGAATTCGCCGGCTCGGGCGGCGACATGATGCCGTGGATGTTCCGGCACACCAAAACCGGAACTCTGGTGGGCAAACGGACCTGGGGCGGGTTGGTGGGCATCGGGCAATATCCGCCGCTGATGGATGGCGGCAACGTGACCGCGCCGAGCTTCGGATTTTTCAATCCGGATGGGCAGTGGGACGTGGAGAATCACGGCATCCCGCCGGACGTGCAGGTGGACCTGGATCCCAAGGCGGTGCACGAAGGCCACGATCCGCAGCTTGAGCGGGCGGTCCAGGTCGCGCTGGAACAGATGAAGTCGAATCCGGTGCCGCAGCCGCATCGTCCGCCGTTCCCGAATTATCAGAACCCGCAGCAGCGGCCATCGACGTCGACGAGCGCGCCGGCGCGGCAGTAGGGCGTCCAGAGAACGCGCGGCCTGAAGGCCCGCGCCTCAAGCGAGGCATTTTTTTGCGGGCAGCGTCGGTGGGCTTGTCGAGGCGCGACCTTCAGATCGCGCGTTGCCGCCATCGTCTAGCGCGGAGGAGCGAGAAGATCGTCGGTCGACGTGCTGCTCTGGCCGTAGCGCGGCTGGATGTATTTTTCGAGAAACGCGAGCTGGCGCCGCCACGCGTCCAAACGGTGCTCGCGCTGCGAGAATCCATGCAGCTCGTTGGGGTAGGTGAAGTAGTAATAAACTTTGCCGTGCTCCTTGAGAGCGCGGACGAATTGCGCCGACTCATACGGCGGCACCTGCGGATCGTTTTCCCCGTGCATCACCAGCAGCGGAGTCTTGATTTTGTCCACCTCGGCGAGCGTGTCCGCTTTCCGATACACCTCCGGCTTTTCCCGCGGCGTTCCGCCCATCTTCATCGCCCAGCGGATGGCTGAATTACGATTGGTGCGCTCATTGAACGTCGCGCGGTCCACCACACCGTACAGTTCGATGGCGCAGGCGAACAGGTCGGGATATTTGGTCACCGCGTAACCGACCATCGTGCCGCCGTGGCTTCCACCTCCGATCGCCAGGCGCTTGGGATCGGCGATGCCGTGGTCGACAAGGTACTGCGCGCCCGCGGCGACGTCGTCCATCTCGCCTCCGCCTGAATCCTCGACGTTCAGGTTGCGGAATTTTTCACCGTACCCGGTGCTGCCGCGATAATTCGGCTCGAGCACCACGTATCCGGACTGCGCCAGGTACTGCGCCCAGGTGTCGAAGCGGAAGGTGTCCTGGCCCTCCGGACCGCCGTGAATCCACAGCACCGCGGGATTTTTTCCGCCGGGATTGACTGAGCGCGGCCGGTACAACAGCGCGGAAATGCGCGTGCCGTCCTTGCTAATGTAATGAATCAGCTCGGGCATGACGATCGCCTCGCCGCTGAAATTGAGCGGCGTGGTGTGCGTGAGCGCTTTCGAATCTCCCTGAAGCGGCGCTTCCACCAAATCGGTGGAGGATAGCGGCGTGTTGTGGTGAAAATAAATTTTGTCGCCGCCGGGCGACCACTGCGGCGCCGAATCCATGCCCGGCGCACTGGTGGGATCGTGCACAGGCCGGGCTTCGCCGCTGAGCGAAACAATGTAGATATGCGAGTCCTCCGGCGTTCCACGATTGCTGACGATCGCCAGCGATTTTCCGTCGGGCGAAAACACGGGACCCGCATCTTCCCAGTCGCCGTGCGTCAGCGCTTTCGGCTCGCCTCCGGCCGCGGGAATCAGGTAGACGTTATTCCATCCGCTCTGCTGCAAGATCACGGCGAGCGTGCGGCTGTCAGGCGACCAGTGCGCCTTCCCGATCGACCATCCGCCGCCGCGATCGTTGGGCGCGGTGTAGAGCGTGCGCGGATCGCCCGCGGCCTGACCGGTTGCCGGGTCGAACTTCAACACGTTCAGCTTTCCGCTGAAATACTGCGGCGTGCGCTCGGTGTAAGAGACGCTCGCGCCATCGGGCGACCAGGACGCGCCATCTTCGTCGGCATTGGCCTCGGTCAGGTAATCGGTAGCCGCGCCGTCGTCGCTCACCACCATCATGTTGTTGTGGCCGCGGCGGCCGGTTTCAAATAAAATCCAGCGGCCCTTGGGATTGTACTGTGGCTGCCGATCGCCGGCCTGGCGCGGATCGCCGGGACCCGCGGCTGCGTGCGTGAGCCGTCGCGGCGCGCCGCCCGCGGCCGATACGACCCAGATGCTGCCCTGGCTCGCGTAGGCGATGCGCCGCCCATCGGGCGACCAGCTCAATCCCGATTTTCCACCCGCCGTGCTGGTGAGCGTCACCAGCCATCCGCCCTCGGCCGGCATCAAAACAATCTGGCCGTTGCGCGTCATGGCGAACGTCTTGCCGTCGGGAGAAAGCGCGGTTTCGCCGACCGGCTCGACGGAAACCAGGTCCTCTAGCGTGAGCCGGTGCGTCTGCGCGAATGCCGCACTGCAAATGAGAAACAAAATCAATCGCCGCATTTGACCGCGATTTTATCAGCTTCGTGCCGTTCCCGGCCGTGCGTTCGTTGTTACAATCGTCTTTCCCGCATGAACATCTCCGTCAAAGGCGAGTATGCGTTGCACGCGATTTTCGACCTGGCGACGCAGCCGCAGGGCGAGCCGGTAAAGATCGCTGAGATTGCGCGGCGCCAGAAGATTCCGCAAAAATTTTTGGAGCTGATTCTGGCAGGCCTGAAACAGGGCGGATTTGTCGAATCGCGGCGCGGAGCCGAGGGCGGATATCGCCTCGCGCGCACCGCCGACCAGATCACCGTGGGCGACGTGCTTGCTTACATCGAAGGCACGCGCAAGAGGAAGCGCGGAAGCGCGGATGCATTCGGCGACCTGTGGAAGCGCGTGGACGCCGCGGTTTCCTCCATCGTCGACCACACCACCTTCGCGGAGTTGGCGCGGCAATGGAAAGAATCGCAGACGCGCTACGTGCCCAACTGGGAGATCTGATGGCGTACGCCGACAATTCGCTGAGCATCGGACGAACGCCGCTGGTGCGTCTGAACAAAGTGACCGCCGGCGCGCGCGCCACCGTGCTGGCGAAAGTGGAAGGCCGCAATCCGGCGTACTCGGTGAAGGACCGCATCGGCGCGTCGATGATCTGGGACGCGGAGCGGCGCGGAATTCTCAAGCCCGGAAAAGAGCTGATCGAGCCGACCAGCGGCAACACGGGAATCGCGCTCGCCTATGTCGCGGCGGCGCGTGGATATCCGGTCACGCTGCTGATGCCGGAGACGATGTCGATGGAGCGCCGAAAAGTTTTGAAAGCGCTGGGCGCGAAGTTGATCCTCACCGACGGCGCGCTGGGGATGGGCGCCTCGATCGAGCGCGCCGAGGAGATGGTCGCCTCCAACCCCGGCCGCTACGTGCTGTTGCAGCAGTTTCAGAATCCGGCCAATCCGGAGATCCACGTGAAAACCACCGGTCCGGAGATTTGGGACGAGACGCAAGGCAAAGTGGACGCGCTGGTCGCGGGAATCGGAACCGGTGGAACCATCACGGGAGTGTCGCGCTATTTCAAGCTGGAGCGCAAGAAGCCGATCATGTCGGTCGGAGTGGAGCCGGAGGGAAGCGCGGTGATCACCCAGACGCTGCGCGGGGAGACGCCGCGTCCGGGGCCGCACGGCATTCAGGGAATCGGCGCGGGATTCATTCCGGCGACGCTCGATTTGAAGATGGTGGATCGCATCGAGCTGGCGGGCGACGATGAATCGATCGAGATGGCGCGGCGCCTCGCGCGGGAGGAAGGAATTCTGTCGGGGATTTCCTGCGGCGCGGCGGTTGCGGCGGCGGTGCGTGTCGCACGCGAACCGGGTATGAACGGCAAGACGATCGTGGTCATCCTGCCGGATGCGGGCGAGCGGTATTTGAGCTCGGTTCTGTTCGACGAGTAGCGCGTTGGTCGGGTGGCCTCGATCTTGGCGGGCGGCTCGACGCCGAACCACGCGTGGGCTAGTGCTTCACGAAAACGATTTTGAAGCCGCCCGCGTCGTTCCCGCCCGCGGTAATCTTATCGTTTTCGATGA
>Ga0335077_10002838_pt1 | contig 20744 bp, 18 predicted proteins | sample Lox_Sample_31_FD_207151 | JGI IMG/M metagenome (GOLD analysis project Ga0335077, IMG submission 207151) | Soil microbial communities from Loxahatchee National Wildlife Refuge, Florida, United States - Lox_Sample_3.1 | ecosystem: Environmental > Terrestrial > Soil > Wetlands | place: USA...
GGCCCGGCGTGCTGGTTGTCATTCCCCCCCAAAACCGCCCCGGCGGCCGGCGCCGGTGGGCCCCGCCCCCGCGACGATTGGCTGCCTGTTCGGCCGTCAGTGATTCGCCTCGTACTTGGCGATGACGTTGGCCGGAATGCGGCCCCGGTCGCTCACGTCCATGCCACTGCGCTTTGCCCAGGCGCGAATCTCGGCGCTGCGCTGCCGGTGCGCGGTAGTGCGCCGCTTGGGCCTGCTAACCCGGCCGGTTACCTTGCGCGCCTTCTCCGCGAACCGCTGCAGGACCTCATCGAACTTCTGGCTGTGCTTCTCGCATAGGTCGATCTCATAATCACGACCATCGAGGCTGAACGCTCGGGTCCAGTGCTCGCCATCGGGAATCTCTTTTGAGTCGTAGTCGCAGGCGAACGTGACCGAGATCTTCTGAGCCACTGTGCGTATCCCCCTTCCCCCGCCGCGAATGTATTCCCTCCCCCATCACGTATGTAACGGCCGCAGGGCTTACTTCTTACCGGGCCCGTTTTGGGCACTCTGCAAACACGCTACCAGCAGCTTCAGGTATCCGGCGGCACGCAGCGGCGGGCCCGCCGGGCCAGTTCTGCGCCGGATTGGCAGCTCACGCCGTTCGCCTGAATGCCTGCCGGCGCTGTTCTCAGCCCCGCGGCCAGGCCGGGTAATCGCGCGTCGGGGAGTCAATGCCGGAGCCGGGATCGCGATCCTGCTCTGCATCCTCCGGGCTCGCCCCGGCCTGGTATTTCCCGTGCCGGCCCCGCGATTGCGGCGCCGGGTACTCCGGTAAGCGATACTGCGGACCGTCGGGATATTCGGGCGGCGGCCGTGAAGGCTGCGGATAATCAGCCGCACCGGATAGGGGGTCCGGCTGGCCAGGCCGATATGCCTCCCGCATCGGGTCGTCAGGCCGCCCGGCCGGCCGGGCCGGAATGTCGCTGGGGTAATCGCCTGCCGCGCTCCGCACATACGGCGGCACAAAGCGCTCCTGGCCGTATCCGCCCTCCTCATCCCGATGGCCAGCGGAATCGGCTGATCGCGGCCCCGGCGGCTGGTAGTCGCGATATGCCCCGGACCCGAAATCATCCTCGCCGGGCTGCCCGCCGCCCGGCTGCTGATACTCACCGATGTCCCGGCCCAGGCTGCGCGGGCTGTAGCCGGTGCGCGGCTCGTCCGGATACCGGCCGTCTGGCCCGGGGTAATGCAGCCGAGCAGGGACCTCGCGCTGGCCGGTGCCGGCCGGCTCCGGGCCGGCCCACCGGTGCTCGCGCGAGTGCGCTCGCGGCTGCGGCTCGTCGGGACCTCGCTGCAGGATCTCGATCATCCTGGGCAGGTCGCCTATCGGCAGCCGGAACGTGCCGGTGCACATGCCGCCCTGCCAGATGCTGAAGACCGCTACTCCGGTGTCGGCATACCAGCTCAGCCGCATGCTCCTGGAACTGCCCCTGACGTCGAAGAAGACCTCGCCGAGACGAGGCAGCGGTGCTGCGTCGGACGCGGACATGAGGCTATGGTGAACCCGGAGCACGGGATCTGTCCAGCTAATGATCACTTAGTGTGACCCGCACCACGGGGCGCAGCCGGACATATTCGCGATCCTGGCTGCGCGACCAGACCGATCAGTGGCATGATTGTCCGGCGGTCCGCGCGCTACGGGCTGGCATCTGCTCCCACGTTCGCGACCGGTGAGAAACGCCCGCCGGGAACATCAGGCCGGTGCGGCGCGTTGCATCATGCGACGGGGCAATTTGCCACACACCGCACGAGAATTTCCGTGTCCGCCGCGCCCGGCGCGCAGATCGGATCGCTAGCACTGAATGTACCTGCGCTGAACGAACTTGTCGCATTGACGAGCCGTGGGCCCCAGCGGGCCCCGGTTACCTGGTTGAGGAGAGCTATCCATGTCTGAGGTACGCCGTCAAGCCGCCCTTATGCCACGGCCGAACTGGGGCTGGCAGGATCAGGCAGCGTGCCGCGGCCGCGAGGTGGTGCTCTTCTTCGGACCGGACGGGGAGCGCCAGCCGGAGCGGGAGATCCGCGAGCGCAAGGCCAAGGCAGTCTGCGACTCCTGCCCGGTGCAGGCAGAGTGCCTCACCTACGCGGTCAGCAGGCCGGAGAAGTACGGCACCTGGGGCGGCCTCAACGAGGATGAGCGCTCGTCAGAGCGCCGCCGCCGGATGCGCCGGGCCAACGCGGCCTGATCCCGGCCGCGACCCCGCTGCCCGCGTGCCGATAATGGGGTCATGGTCTGTCCCGACTGCCGCGCTCAGCGCCACACCCACTGCCCGGGCGGCACCTGGTGCGACTGCCAGCACAAGCGACCAGCCCAGCCGGCTGAGGCACGGCTGGGCTGGATTCGCCAGGGCTGACCAGGTCAGCCGATCCCGCAGGCCTGCGCCACCGCGGCGGCGGCGCCCTCGCGGTTGGCTGCCGCCGGGATGCCGGGCCGCTCGAAGTACGTCATGTAGATGTAGGCAGCCGCGGCGGGCGTCTTCGCGGCGTTCAGCGCCGGGATATAGGCGGCCCACTGCTGGTTGTAGGTCAGCAGCGCCGCCAGCTGCGTCTGCAGGTCCGCCGCCGGGTTCCCGGTGACGAATCCGGCCGGCAGCGGGGTCCAGCCGATGAGGCCGCCTCCCCCGGTACCCACGGACTCCGGATTTCCCCTCGACTCCTGGTAGATGTTGCCCGCGATCCCGGTCGCGCCGACCGGCGTGTAGCCGTGCGTGGCCAGGTAGCTGACGATCGCCGCGTAGTTGGCGGGGAGCAGGCCGCCGGTGCTCGTGCCGGTGCAGGCCGCCGGCCTGGCGGCGGCGGTGTGCCTGGCTGCGCGGTGCGCCGCGGGGTGCGCCGCGGTGGGCTTGCGGGCCGGCTTGGCACGGGCGGCCGCGCCATTCCTGGCCGGACCGGCGACGGTAAGTTCCGCCGTCCCGAAGAGGTCGGTCCCCGCGCGCCCGGTCGCCTGATGGCCGAGCGCCCGGCTGTGGCTCGGGCCTGCACTGAGGCTGCCTGCCGATGCGGCGGTCGTGTCGAACGGACCGAACTGCCAGGCTGCGACGACTCCGGCCGCGATGACGGCGGGCGCTATCAGGCCCATCCGCCGGGTCGCCGGCTGCGCCGTCCACGGCGCGCAATGCCGGCCTGTCTTCCTAATCTTCCTTGTCTTGCGGAACCCGTCGGGTGCTGATCTCACAACCTGCCTTACGCCGGCGCCTCGTCCGGCTACTCAGCCACTGACCGCCTGCCTCTCGCCGGACCTGTCCACTCCGCCGGATAGTTTGCCAGCACAATTGACCGTTTTCGGTCGGTCTAGCGCTGAATAGGCAAGTCAGGCTATGCACCGCAGCGGACCCGAAGCGACCGGCGTTCGTGACCGCAATCGCCGGCCCGGCCGGCGATCCGTGACCTCCGCGCCGCTCCCTCGCTCCAAGCGCGGGCCAGGCCGAAACCACCCGAAATGACTAGTCCGGCGGTCCGTCCCGTAGTCTTGGCGGGTCTACCTGCGGTTTTGTCGAGTAGTCACTGTTTCTAGTGATCTGCACCATATTCACCGCGGGCGGCGGCCGACTCCAGGGCGCGCGGAATCAGCGCCCGCGGCCGGGGCGTTGACCAGAGGGACGGCGGGCGCGGTGCCCGTCCCCCCGCGGCAGCGACGCTCATCAGGTCACGCTGCAGACGTCCGGCCCGGCCAACGGCCGCCGGCGTGCATGGCTGGCTGCGGCAGTGGCGGCCAGTTTCCCCCGCCAGCCGGCGCCGGCGCGCGGCGCCGTCCCCCCCGAACGGAGACCCCTATGTCATCTGAGCGGACCGGCCTGGCCGGCCAGCTCGGCAGGATCGCCAGGATGCGGCTTCGGCGCCGGAACCGGCTGGCGGTGGCCGTCGGCGTTCCGTCGGCTCTGGTCATCTCCGTTACCGCCGCGGCCGCGGCCGGCGCGTTCGCGACCACCGCGGTGCCGCAAGCGGCGCCCGCCTCCCCGGCCGCGAGCAGCGCGGCAGGCGGACCCGGCCGCCAGGCGACCGTGCAGCCTGCCCGGGTAGTCCGGGCGCACCCGCTGCGCGCCGCTGCAGCGGCGCGCAGCCCCGCCACGTCCTGCACGACCGTCGGCCACATCGGCGACTCGACCTCCGTCGGGATGGTGTCGCCGGCCTCGCTGCCCGATCCTGCACAGCGGCTCGCCGCCAGGTACGCCGACGTGGGCGTCCGGCATCTGTGGGCCGACGCCTCCGGTGGCCGCTCGATCGTCGAGGTGCTGCCGGGCCAGGTCAACGGCTACAACGTGGCCAGGGCCTGGGTGAGCGAAGGGTTCCGCGGCTGCTTCGTGTTCGCGCTGGGCACCAACGACGCGGCCAACATAGCGGCAGGCTCGAACGTCGGCCAGCTGGCGCGGATCGAGCAGATGATGGCCGTCGCCCACGGCCAGCCGGTCATGTGGGTCAACACCCGCACGCTGCTGTCCGCTGGTCCGTACGCGGAGACCAGCATGCAGGCGTGGAACGCCGACCTGCAGCAGGCCTGCGCGATGTACCCCAACATGCGGATCTTCAACTGGGCGGGGATGGACCAGCCCGGCTGGCATCTTCCCGACGGCATCCACTACACCTCAGCCGGCTACGCCATCAGGGCTGCCGCGATCGCGCACGCGCTCGCCCTGGCCTTCCCGCGCGGCGGGCACAGCGCCGGCTGCGTGGTCAGCTAGCCACGCCACCCGGCGCTGGCAAAGGCCGGGCCGATATGACCGGCGATTGAGGGCCATTCCTGATCAGATCCGCCAGCACCGACGCCCCGGCGATCACCGCTGCCGTCTCGCCGCCGCCCCGCTGCGGGCGCGAGCCGCGCACGAAGCGCCCGCGCGGCAATCCCGGCTGGCGAAGTTACGCCCGACTTGGCACGCATTCCGGATGCAATCTCGCCGGCTCCTTGTGCCAACAATTGAGCCGACAATACGTAGTCATTAGATCACGCTGGGTAGTTGCCCTCCGTAGCTTCACCGCACCGAGGGGACGCAGATGCCTAAGCCGATGCAGTCGGACCAGCGCTACATGCCCGGCCTTGACGGCCTGCGGGCCCTGGCGGTGCTGGCCGTCATTGCCTTCCACGAGCAGCTCGGCTTCGCGCCGGGCGGCTTGCTCGGCGTCGGGGTGTTCTTCACGCTCAGCGGATACCTGATCACCGACCTGCTGCTCAGCCAGTTCCGCGCGCACGGCAGGATGCGGCTCGGCGACTTCTGGCTGCGCCGCGCACGCCGGCTGCTGCCGGCCCTGTTCGTCATGCTCGCGGTCGTCACGGCGTGGGTGACGATCGCCGACAGGGCTCGCCTCGGCGCGCTGCGGGGGGCGGTGGCGGCCGCGGCCGGCTACTACAGCAACTGGTACCTGATCGGCACGCACGCCTCCTACTTCAGCCGGTTCGCGGCACCGCAGCCACTGGACCATCTCTGGTCGCTGGCCGTGGAGGAGCAGTTCTACCTGATCTGGCCGTGGCTGCTGCTAGCGGGCGTGCTCCTGGTCCGCCGCAAGCGCCAGTACCTGCCCTGGCTCGCGCTGCCGACACTCGGGCTCGCGGCCGCTTCGACGGCGGTCATGCTCGCCGTCTACCAGCCGGGCATCGACCCGACGCGCATCTACGAGGGCACCGACACCCGCGCGGCCGGGCTGCTGATCGGCGCCGCGCTCGCGATGCTCTGGCCCAGCGCGCAGGCGGCGAAGGCCGGCAAGGCGGCCCGGATCGGCCTGGACATACCGGCGTTCGCCGGGCTGATCGTGATCCTGCTCATGATCTGGCGGGTGGGGCAGTACTCGCCGTTCCTGTACAAGGGCGGCCTGGTAGTGCTCGCCGTCGCCACCGCGGCCGTGCTGGCGGGCGCCGCGGTGCCGGGCGCGGCGATCGGCGTGCTGCTCGGGTGGCGGCCGCTGCGCTGGCTGGGAGTCCGGTCTTACGGCATCTACCTGTGGCACTACCCGGTGATCGTGCTGACCTCGCCCGCGAATGCCACCGAGGACCTGCCCCGGGCCGCCGCCCAGACCGCGGCCAGCATCGCGCTCGCCGCCCTGTCGTGGCGGTTCGTCGAGGAGCCGGTGCGCCGCGGCGCGCTCGGGCGGCTGTGGGCGCGGCTGCGCACCGGCAGGGCCCGCCAGATCGGCTGGACCGGGCTGGCCGCGGCCGGAAGCGCGGCCGGCATCCTGGTCGTGTCCTGCGTGGGCCTGGCCGGGGCCCTGCCGGTGCCGGCCAGCACCAGCCCCGGCCTCGGCGGCGCCTCGGCGCTCGCCGCGTCCACCAACACCGTGACCAGAGCGCACAAGCCGTCGGCCGCCAAGGCGGGCACGGCCAAGAAGGGCGGCAGCGAGCCCGCGGCCGCGACCGCCGGACCGCTGCGCACGTCCTGCCGCTCGGTCGCGCACATCGGCGACTCGACGTCCGAGGGCCTGGTGTCGCCGGACTACCTGCCGCGCTGGCGAGACCGGATCACGGCGCGTTATGAGGACGTCGGCGTGCAGACCGTGTACACCAACATCACCGGTGCGCGCTCGGTCGTGGAGGTACTGCCCGGCACGACGAACGGCTACGACGCGGCGCTCCAGCTGCGGCGGGGCGGCTTCCGCGGCTGCTGGGTGCTCGCACTCGGCACCAACGACACCGCGGACGTCGCGGTCGGCTCCAACGTCGGCCTGATGACCCGGATTCAGCGGATGATGGCGGCCGCGCACGGCGAGCCGGTCATGTGGGTCAACGTGATCTCGCTGCTGTCATCGGGCCCGTACGCCGAGGCGAACATGCGCAAATGGGACCAGACGCTGCTGGCGGCCTGCGCGCGCTACCCGAATATGCGCGTCCTCAACTGGGCCGCGCTGGCCCGGCGCCCGTGGTTCATCAATGACGGGATCCACTACACCTCGGCCGGGTACGCCCAGCGCGCCAGGGTGATCGCGGACGGGCTGGCCAGGGCGTTCCCGCAGGGCGGGCGGAGCGCTTCCTGCGTGGTCCAGTAGCGCCCGCGGCGGGCCGCCGCCGGGACCGGAATAGGGCGGTCCCGGCGGCGGTTGGGCTCGATGACAGCGGGCAGATCACTCGACGTGGGACGGCTAATCGGTACGCTCTGGTCTTATGTGATTTAGGCGACAGAGCGTGCGGTTACTCGCCATAGCCCTTACGGTGGGTGGGAAGCTTTCCCGCTGTCGGTGCCGGAAAGTCGGGCATCCTCCCGGTAGGATGCCGTGACTGAGGAGCCCAAGGAGGAGCCCAGCGACATGGAGAGGCTCGCCGCGGAGGCGGCTGATGCACTGGCGGGAGCGCCGGCCGAGGACGTCATCGGCTGGGCCGCGAAGACGTTCGGACCCCGTATCTGCATTACCTCGTCGATGAGCGACGCCGTACTGGTCAGCCTCGTCTCCAAGCAGCTGCCCGGCATCGACGTGCTGTTCCTCGACACCGGATACCACTTTCCCGAGACGATCGGCACCAGGGACGCGGTATCCGCGGTCTACCCCGTCAACGTGGTCAACGTGACCCCGCCGACGACGGTCGAGGAGCAGGACGCGGAGCTGGGCCCCCGGCTCTACAGCCGTAACCCGGACCTGTGCTGCTACCTGCGCAAGGTCGTGCCGCTCGAGCAGGCCCTCGCGCCCTACGACGCCTGGTTCACCGGCATCCGCCGGCAGGAGACCGAGGCGCGGCACGACACCAAGGTCGTCTCCTACGACGCCCGGCGCGAGATGATCAAGGTCAACCCCATCGTCGAGTGGACCCAGCAGCAGGTCGACGACTACATCGCCGCCGAGGGCGTGCTGGTGAACCCGCTGACCTACGACGGCTACCCGTCGATCGGCTGCCGCACCTGCACCGCGCGGGTGGCCGACGGCGCCGACCCGCGCAGCGGACGCTGGGCCGGCACGGCGAAGACCGAGTGCGGCATCCACATGTGACCAGCTCGCCGGGCGCTACCCACGAGGTCTTCAATCAGGTGCCCCCGCTAGCGGGGCACGACGTCGCGGCCGATCCGGCGCTGCTGGCCGGCCTGCACCGCGAGGGCGGCGCCGGGGCCGAGCAGGAGCTGCACGAGCTCGGCCACCTGGCGGGCGCGGCCGGGACGCAGGAGCTGGCCAGGCTGGCCAACGTCTGCAGGCCGGTGCTGCGGACGCACGATGCCCGCGGGAACCGGATCGACGAGGTCGACTTCCATCCCGCCTGGCACGAGCTGATGGGCACGGCGGTCTCCCGCGGGCTGCACGCCGCGCCGTGGGCCGACCAGGCGCCGGGGGCGCACGTCGCCCGGGCCGCCAAGTTCATGGTCTGGACCCAGGCGGAGGCGGGCCACGGCTGCCCGATCTCGATGACGTACGCCTGCGTGCCCGCGCTGCGGCACGCGCCGGGCCTCGCCGCGAGCCTCGAGCCGCTGCTGACCGCCTCGGCCTACGACCCGGGCCTGCGGGCGCCGGCCGGCAAGGCGGGCCTGCTGGCCGGCATGGCGATGACCGAGAAGCAGGGCGGCTCGGACGTGCGGGCCAATACCACCAGGGCGGAGCGGACCGGGGACGGGAGCTACGTGCTCACCGGCCACAAGTGGTTCTGCTCGGCGCCGATGTGTGACCTGTTCCTGGCGCTGGCGCAGGCGCCGGAGGGGCTCAGCTGCTTCCTGCTGCCCAGGGTCGCTCCCGACGGCAGCAGGAACGCCATGCACATCCAGCGCCTCAAGGACAAGCTCGGCAACACCTCGAATGCGTCCGCGGAGGTCGAGTACCGGCAGGCGCTGGCCTGGCTGGTGGGCGAGCCGGGCCGCGGCGTCGCGACCATCCTGGAGATGGTGACCGCGACGAGGCTCGACTGCGTGCTCGGCAGCGCGGCCGCAATCCGGCAGGCTGTCGTGCTCGCGGGGCACCACGCGAGGCACCGCAGCGCGTTCGGCGCGCGCCTCATCGACCAGCCGGCGATGACCGGGGTGATCGCCGACCTGACCCTGGAGTCGGAGGCGGCCACCACGCTCGCGCTGCGGCTGGCCGGCGCCGCCGACCGGGCCAGCAGGGGGGACGCGGCCGAGGTCGCCCTGCTGCGCGTCGCCCTGCCCGCCGCCAAGTACTGGATCTGCAAGCGGACCCCGGTGATCACCGGCGAGGCGCTCGAGTGCCTCGGCGGCAACGGCTACGTCGAGGAGTCGGTCATGCCGCGCCTGCTCCGGGACTCGCCGCTGAACTCGATCTGGGAGGGCTCGGGCAACGTCACCGCCCTGGACGTGCTGCGCGCGCTAAGCCGCAGCCCCGACTCCGCCGACGCGCTGCTGGCCGAGGTCGACGCCGCGGCCGGCGAGCCGCGCGTGGCCGCCGCCGCGGCCGGCCTGCGGGCCGCGCTCAAGGACGTCGCGACCAGCCCGGACGCTCAGCGGCACGCACGCCGGCTGGCCGGCCAGATCGCGGTCACGCTGCAGGCCGCGCTCCTCGCCCGGCACGCGCCCGCGCCGGTGGCGGACGCCTACTGCGCCTCCAGGCTGGGCCAGGAGCCCGGCCAGGGTCCCGGCGCGCCGTTCGGCTCGCTGCCCGGCGGCCAGGACACAGCTGCCATCCTGGAGCGCTCGGCAGTAGTCGTGACCAAGTAGGGTCAACGGATGCAAATCTGGCCGGGCACTGCCTACCCCCTCGGGGCTACCTGGGACGGCTCAGGCACCAACTTCGCCCTGTTCTCCGAGGTCGCGGACGGCGTCGACCTGTGCCTCTACGACGAGGCGGGCGCAGAGACCCGGGTCCCGCTCACCGAGGTCGACGGCTTCGTCTGGCACTGCTACCTGCCGTCGGTCGGGCCAGGCCAGCGCTACGCCTACCGGGTCGCCGGCCCGTACGAGCCGCAGGATGGCAACCGCTGCAACGCCGCGAAGCTGCTGCTCGACCCGTACGGAAAGGCCGTCGACGGGCAGCTTCGCTGGGATCCGGCGCTGTTCGCCTACCAGCCCGGCAGGCCGGACCTGGTCAGTGACACCGACAGCGCGCCGTTCATGCCGCGCAACGTCGTGATCAACCCGTACTTCGGCTGGGCGGACGACCGCCCGCCGCGGACGCCTTATCACGAGACCGTGATCTACGAGGCGCACGTGCGGGGCCTGACCATGCGGCACCCCGACGTGCCGCCCGAGCTGCGCGGTAGCTACCTGGGCCTGGCCACACCTTCGGTGATCGACCACCTGAGCAGGCTCGGCGTGACCGCGATCGAGCTGATGCCGGTACACCAGTCGGTGCCAGAGGAGCAGCTCGCGCAGCGCGGCCTGACGAACTACTGGGGCTACAACACGATCGGCTTCTTCGCGCCGCACAACGGCTACTCGCGGTCGTCCGAGCCGCACGGGCAGGTGGCCGAGTTCAAGTCGATGGTGAAGGCCCTGCACGAGGCCGGCATCGAGGTGATCCTCGACGTCGTCTACAACCACACCGCGGAGGGCGGGGCGCTCGGTCCGACGCTGTCGTTCCGCGGCATCGACAACGCCGCCTACTACCGGCTCGACGACGCCGATCCGTCGGTGTATCTCGACTACACCGGCTGCGGGAACAGCCTGAACGTCCGGCATCCGCACGCGCTGCAGCTCATCATGGACTCGCTGCGGTACTGGGTGCTGGAGATGCACGTCGACGGGTTCCGCTTCGACCTGGCCGCCGCGCTCGCGCGGGAACTGCACGAGGTGGACCGGCTGTCGGCATTCTTCGAGCTGGTCCAGCAGGATCCCGTCGTGTCGCAGGTCAAGCTCATCGCCGAGCCCTGGGACGTCGGGGACGGCGGCTACCAGGTCGGCAAGTTCCCGCCGCTGTGGTCGGAATGGAACGGCAAGTACCGCGACACGGTCCGTGATTTCTGGCGCGGCCAGCCCGCCGCGCTGCCGGAGTTCGCCTCCAGGCTCAGCGGCTCGAGCGACCTGTACGAGACCAGCGCGCGCCGGCCGGTGGCGTCGGTCAACTTCGTCACCTGCCACGACGGCTTCACGCTGACCGACCTGGTCAGCTACGACCACAAGCACAACGAGGCCAACGGCGACAACAACACCGACGGGACCGACGACAACCGGTCCTGGAACTGCGGCGCCGAGGGGCCGACCGGCGACCCGGCGATCGGCGGGCTGCGCGCGCGGCAGGCACGTAACTTCCTGGTCACGCTGTTCTGCTCGCAGGGCGTGCCGATGCTGCTGGCCGGCGACGAGCTGGGGCGCACCCAGCACGGCAACAACAACGCCTACTGCCAGGACAACGACGTGTCGTGGGTGAACTGGGACGAGGCCGCACGCCATCCGGGCCTGGCCGAGTTCACCAGCGCGCTCAGCGCGCTGCGGCGCGAGCACCCCGTGTTCCGGCGGCGCCGCTTCTTCAGCGGCCGGCAGCTCGGCCCGGACGGATCGGCGCTGCGCGACATCCTGTGGCTGACCCCGGCCGGCACCGAGATGACGATCGACGACTGGCGGTCTGGCTTCGCCAGGTCGCTCGGCGTGTTCCTGAACGGGCACGCGATCACCGAGCCGGGACCGCGCGGCGAGGCGATCGTCGACTGCGACTTCCTGCTGCTGTTCAACGCGCACAGCGAGCCGGTCGCGTTCACGCTGCCCGGCCCTGAGCTCGCCAAGTCCTGGCAGGTCGTCGTCGACACCGCGCGGCCGGAGGCCGTCCCGGGATCAGCCGCGCGCAACGATGGCCTGCAGGCGGCCGGGGATCCGGCGCAGCCCGCCGGCGCGAGCCTGACGGTCGCCGACCGGGCGCTGGTGGTCCTGCAGGCAGCCGGCCGGCGGTAGCCGCCCGAGTCCGGGCCGACATTCCATCGGTTCCGAGGCCACAAACCATCCCTTAGCGGGCGCGAAAATGCCTCGAATCGATGAGATGTCGAGCCGAGCACCGCCTGCGCACCGGCCCGGCGTGCCTGAACCAAACGCTTGCTTGCCTAGACCGCCGAACGGGGTTATAGATGAAGCAAAGAGTGCGGCCTTAACGGGATAAAGGCGCCCAGCCTTTGTCCGTGGCATTAACCGGCGATGCCGCTCCGTGCTGCCGCATGCCCACCAGCGGGAAACGGAGGAGCACGTGCGAGCTGAGAACGCCGGTCCTGAGGCTGGCCGAGCACAGAATCTGTCCAGGCGGGCGCTGCTCGCCGTGGCGGGCGCCGGGGTCGGCGCGGCCGCTCTCGGCTGGGTGCCGGGGATGCGGATCCCGGCAGGCCAGGCCTCGACGATCCCGCCGCCCCCGAACTTCCCGGCCGGGCTATCGCTGTACCAGCAGACCTACCAGAACTGGTCGGAGCAGGCCACGATCGAGGACGTCTGGACGTGCGCGCCGGCCAGCGACGCCGACGTCGTGACGCTCGCGAACTGGGCCTGGCAGAACGGGTACACTCTGCGCGCGAGCGGGTTCTCGCACAACTGGTCGCCGCTCGTGCTGCCGGACGGGGCTGATGTCGCCAGCGTCGTCCTGGTGAGCACCACCGAGCACCTGACCGGGATCACCGTCAGCACCTCGACCTCGCCCGCGACCGTCACCGCCCAGGGCGGCGTGTCCATGGACAGCCTCACGACCGCGGTGCTGACCGCCGGCTACGGCTTCTGCTCGATCCCGGCGCCCGGCGACATCACGATCGGCGGCGTGCTCGCCATCGACGGGCACGGGACCGCGATCCCCGCCAGCGGCGAGACCCGGCCCGCCGGGATGAGCTACGGGTCGCTGAGCAACCTGGTCCAGTCGCTCACCGCCGTGGTGTGGAACGGCGGCAGCTACGCACTGCGGACGTTCCAGCGCGGCGACCCGGCCATCGCACCGCTGCTGACCAGTCTCGGCCGCACGTTCATCACCGAGGTCACGCTGGAGATCGGGAAGGCGCAGCGGCTGCAGTGCGTCAGCAACACCGCCATCTCGGCCAGCACCCTGTTCGCCTCGCCCGCCTCGGCGGGCTCGAGCTCGTTCGCCAGCCTGGTCAGTCAGACCGGGCGGGTGGAGTCGATCTGGTTCCCGTTCACCACCACGCCGTGGGTCAAGACGTGGCGGGTGGCACCGAGCCAGCCGTTCCTCTCCACGGCGGTCGGCTCGCCCTACAACTACACGTTCGCCAACAGCATCAGCCAGCAGGAATCGGACTTCATCGAGGAGATCGTGGCGGGAGCCGTGGCGGTCACGCCCGCCTTCGCGGACCTGCAGATCGGCATCGTGGACGCGGGCCTGATCACCACGTGGACCGCCGACCTGTGGGGCTGGTCGAAGTACACGCAGCTGTACGTGCAGCCGACGACCGAGCGGGTGACCTCGGGCGGCTGGGCCCTGCTGACCTCGCGCGCGAGCATCCAGCAGGTCGTCTACGACTTCTACACCCAGTACCAGTCGCTGCTGTCCGCGTACGCGGCGCAGGGCCAGTACCCGATGAACGGGCCGCTGGAGATCCGGGTGACCGGCCTCGACCAGCCGTCCGAGGCGGGCGTCAGCGGGGCGGTCGTGCCGTCGCTCTCCGCGCTGGCGCCGCGGCCCGATCAGCCGCAGTGGAACGTGTGCGTGTGGATCGACATGCTGACGATTCCCACGACCCCGCAGTGCAACGCGTTCTACACGCAGATGGAACAGTGGATCTACAGCCACTACACCGGCAGCTACGCGGCGCCCCGGCCCGAGTGGTCCAAGGGCTGGGCCTACACGACCGCGGGACCGTGGACCAACACCTCGATGCTGACGGCCGCGATCCCGGCCGGGGTGAATGCCGGCCAGTCCGGCGACGTATTCGGCGCCGCGGTGGCCACACTGAACTCCTATGACCCGCACGGGGTGTTCTCGAACACGTTCCTGAGCACGCTGCTGTCCTGAGCCGCTGGCCGGGGCGGGCCCGCGACGGGACCCGCTCCGGCCGCTAGTGCTGGCGGGTGGCTAACGTCGCGGCGACGAGGACGAGCGCGAACGTGGTCAGCCCCACCGCGCCGTGGGTGGCGACGACCCGGGCCGGGAAGGCCTGCTCTGCCCCCCTGGCGTGGCGGCCGCCGCGTCCGACGAGCCAGCGCGTCAGCATCACGAAGCCGAGCATGGCCGACGTCGTGAGCACGCCGAAGCCGATCCAGGCATCGGTGACGTGGTGACTGACCAGGAAGAATAACCAGAATGTCAGCCCGGTCGTGGCCAGCAGCGGATGGGCGAAGATCAGCCCGGCGGGAAAGACCGTGATCCGCGCAGCCTGCTGCCGCAGGCCGCCGTGCGATAGCCAGACGAAGAGCAGGTAGAGCCCGAAGCACGCGGTGCCTGCCCAGATGAGCGTGGCGACCAGCTCCAGTGTCCGCACGTGACATCTTCTCTCTCTGCTCTGGCCGGCCCTTCGTGCAATCTCACCGCGGCTACATCCTGCACCATCCCACTGCGGTACGCGCTCATACTCCGATCTGAGTCCATTTAGTGCTTGATTGTGAATACCGGCAGGTAATGGATAATCGTCGCTATTCTCGCTCTGGTCACATCGGTCACTTCCGGTGACCACCGCGAGCCCCGGCGAGCCGATCTGATTGACTGCTTGCCGTGCGCCAGATCTTCCCGCAGGCGGGCACCGAGCTCGAGCTCGCCGGGACCGCCGTGCCCGGGCCGACGCCCGCGGCCGTCGCCGAGCTGGCCGCGCTCTACCGGAACGACCCGCGTCCTGGCGCCGCCGGCCGGCCGTGGGTGCGCGCGAACATGGTCGCCAGCGCCGACGGCGCGTCCGCGCTCGACGGCCGCTCGGGCGGCCTTGGCGGCCCCGCCGACCGGATGATCTTCAACGTGCTCCGCAGCCTTGCCGACGTGATCCTCGTGGGCGCCGGGACCGCACGCGCCGAGCGCTACAAGCCCGTCACCGAGGCCCAGACATGGGGCGAGCTGCGCGCGGGCCGGCCGCGGACGCCGCCGGTCGCCGTGGTGACCGCGAGCCTCGATTTCAGTGACTGCGGCTCGCTGCTGTCGGACTTCCCGGCCCATGCGCAGACCATAGTGATCACCACGGCCGAGGCGGCCGCGCGCGCCGCTGCCGGCGCCGCCGGCCGGGCCCGCGTCGTGGTCGCGGGCGAGACCAGGGTCGACGTCAGCCAGGCGGTGGCGGCGCTCGTGTCGCTCGGTCACCGGCAGATCCTCGCCGAGGGGGGACCGCACCTGCTGGGGCAGCTGACCCGGGCAGGGCTGCTGGACGAGCTGTGCCTGACGACCAGTCCGCTCATCGCCGCCGGATCCGCGAGCCGCATCGTGAACGCAGCCCAGCAGGCTGGTCATCAGGCCCACGTGCTGCGGCTCGAGCTGGCCCACGTGCTCACGGACGCGGGCTTCCTGCTGTCCAGATACGTGCGCCCGCCGGGCTGAAAGGACGAGCAATGCCGCTGCACAAGAAGGTCGACGAAACCCGCGGTCCGGCCGAGCTCCCGGTCAGCCCGGTCCTCGCGCAGGGCGCCCGGCCGGTGCCGCGGCACCGGATACCCGTGGACCCCATGGCCGCCGACAGCGCACTGCAGGTCATCAGGGATGAGCTGATCCTGGACGGCAACGCCCGGCTCAATCTGGCCACGTTCGTGACCACCTGGATGGAGCCGCAGGCCGGGGAGCTGATGCGCGACTGCTTCAGCAAGAACATGATCGACAAGGACGAGTACCCGCAGACCGCGGAGCTGGAGCGCCGGTGCGTCAACATCCTCGCCCATCTGTGGCATGCCCCGGACGCCCGCACCGGGGACGACGCCGCGACGGGCTGCTCCACTACCGGGTCCAGCGAGGCCTGCATGCTCGGCGGGCTCGCGCTGCTCTGGCGCTGGCGCGCCCGGCGGAAGGCGGCGGGCACCGCAGGCCCGGAGCGCCCGAACCTGGTCATGGGGGCGAACGTCCAGGTCTGCTGGGAGAAGTTCTGCCGTTACTGGCAGGTCGAGCCCCGGCTCGTGCCGATGGAGGAGGGCCGGCTGCACCTGACCGGGCAGGAGGCGGCGGCCAGGTGCGACGAGAACACGATCGGGGTGGTCGCGGTTCTCGGCTCGACGATGGACGGCAGCTACGAGCCCGTCGCCGAGATCGCGGCTGCGCTGGACGCGCACCAGCAGCAGACCGGTCACGACATCCCGGTGCACGTGGACGGCGCCTCGGGCGGCTTCGTCGCGCCGTTCCTCGCGCCCGACCTGGAGTGGGACTTCCGGGTGCGGCGCGTCGCCTCGATCAATACCTCGGGGCACAAGTACGGGCTGGTCTACCCGGGCGTCGGCTGGATCGTCTGGCGCGACGCGGCGGCGCTGCCGGAGGATCTGATCTTCAACGTGAACTACCTCGGCGGCGAGATGCCGACGTTCGCGCTGAACTTCTCGCGGCCGGGCGGTCAGGTAGCCGCGCAGTACTACAACTTCCTGCGCCTGGGCTTCGCGGGCTACCGCGCCGTGCAGCGCACCTGCCAGGAGGTGGCGCAGTACCTGGCCGCGCAGATCGCGGCTATGGGCCCGTTCGAGCTGCTCTCCGACGGCAGTGACCTGCCCGTGCTGGCGTTCAGGCTGACCGACCCGGACGCGTCGGGCTACACCGTCTTCGACGTGTCCGAGCGGCTCCGGCAGCGCGGCTGGCTGGTCCCGGCGTATACCTTCCCCGAGAACCTGGAGCACGTCGCCGTGCTGCGGATCGTCGTGCGCAACGGCTTCAGCCGCGACCTGGCAGAACTGCTGGCGGACGACCTGCGGGCCCAGGTCAAGGCGCTGGAAGATGCGCCGCAGCGGCCGGTGCCGCTATTCCCCGAGGGCCACCGCAGCGCGTTCGCGCACTAGCGCGAGCCCGCCTGCTTGTCCATCGCCCGGCGGAGTCGCGGGCCGGCGATCGCGAGCAGTGCGGACCACCGGTCGTCGGTCCACTGCGCGTTCTCCAGCACCATCAGCGCCACCGCGTCCCGCAGGTGCCCGTCCTCCGAGCCGAGTATCGCCTCGAGGAAATCGCGGCAGCGGCCGGCGAGCTCGTCGTTCCCGGTATCGAGGGCCTTGAGCAGTACCTTGTCCAGCACCGCGCCGAGAATCCGGTACGCGTCGAATTCCGCATGCAGGTTCATGCCGAGGAGCGCGTTGATCCGGTCCAGCCGGCCCCCGGCACCACCGTCGGCAGCCGCGTCCGCGACCTCTGCCAGGTCTTCCTCGTCGAGGTCGAAGGCGTCCGCCGCCAGCGCGGCGATCACCGGAGCCGTCTCCGGCAGCGCCTCGAGCAGGGCCTTCGGCAGGCTCCAGACGGTGATCTCAGCCATCACCGGACCCTCATCTGGTAGTCACGCGATCGCGGCGGCCGGCTCGTCCCATCGGTCCGCGACGTCAGGCGCCCTTGCGGAGCCGGTCGAGCGCCTCCGCCAGGATCGCCGCGCCATCGGTGTCGTTGCGCCGTTCCTTCACATAGGCAAGGTGCGTCTTGTAGGGCTCGGCATGCGGCGGCGCGGGCGGGTTGGCCTGGTCCTGCCCCGCGGGCAGGCCACAGCGAGGACAGTCCCAGAATTCCGGGATGGCCGCGTCCGAGGCGAAGCTCGGAATGGTCTCGTGCTGGTTGCAGCACCAGAATGCGACCCGCACCCGCGGTGCCGCCTCGCCGCGCTCAGCCTCTCCCATCGGCCCAGCGCCGACCCGGCTGCCGCGAATGGCGTTGCCACTGCTCACTGCTCACCCCTTGTCCAGACCTACCGCTGACACGCGCTGGCCGACCGCACTCGGCTGCTCGGCCTTCTACTTGTCCAGGATCCCCAGCGCCACGATGGATATGAACCAGACGATCCCGGTCACGACCGTGATCCGGTCCAGGTTCCGCTCCACCACCGAAGAGGAGCCCAGCGAGGACGAGATGCCGCCGCCGAACAGGTCGGACAGTCCGCCGCCCTTGCCCTTGTGCAGCAGGACGAGCAGGATCATCAGCAGGCTCGTGATGATCAGAATCACGGAAAATGCGACAGTCACTGCGGGTTTCTCGTCTCTCCGGGCCGCGGGCCCTACCTGTCCTGTTGCTGCAGGTACACCGAAATCAGGCAGCCGTACCCTGATCACGATACCGGCAGATTCTGACGAACTCACCGGGATCGAGGCTCGCGCCCCCCACCAGAGCACCGTCAATGTCCGGCTCGGCCATGATCGCGGGCATGTTGTCAGGCTTCACTGATCCGCCATACAGAATACGCGTACCGGAGCCCGTCGCGGTCCCGTGAACGGCGGAAATACGTCCCCGGATCGCCTGGCAGACCTCCTGCGCGTCCTGCGGGGTAGCCACCTCGCCGGTTCCTATCGCCCAGACCGGCTCGTAGGCCACCACCAGGCCCCCGACCTGCTCCGCCGGGATGCCGTCCAGACCGCCGTCGAGCTGCGCCAGGACCAGCTCCAGATGGCCGCCGGCCTGCCGGACCTCGAGCGGCTCGCCGACGCACAGCACGGGGGTCATCCCGCGGGCCAGGATCGCCCTGACCTTGGCGTTGACCAGCGCGTCGTCCTCGTGATGGTACTGGCGCCGCTCCGAGTGCCCGGCCAGCACGTACTGGCAGCCCAGCTTCGCCAGCATGCGGGCAGAGACGTCGCCGGTATAGGCGCCGTCCTCGTGCGGGGAGACGTCCTGGGCCCCCCACTGCAGCTGGTACTTGTCCCCCTCGATCAGCGTCTGCACGCTGCGCAGCGCCGTGAACGGCGGCAGCACGACGATGTCGGCGGCCGAGAAGTCCTTCTCTACCAGGCTGAACGCCAGCTTCTGGGTCAGCGCGATGGCCTCGAAGTGGTTGTTGTGCATCTTCCAGTTGCCGGCCACCAGCGGCTTCCTGGCCGCTGCCGGGCTCACGCCCCTGTCTCCTGGCTGGCCGGCTCCGCGCCGTCGGCGAGGGCGGCGAGGCCGGGCAGCGTCGCGCCCTCGAGGTACTCCAGGCTGGCCCCGCCGCCGGTGGAGATGTGGCTGAAGCTGTCCTCGGGGATGCCGAGCTTGCGCACCGCGGCGGCCGAGTCGCCGCCGCCCACGACGGTCAGGCCGGGCAGGGCCGCGATCGCCTCAGCGACCGCCCGCGTGCCGGCCGAGAACGCCGCGAACTCGAAGACGCCGACCGGGCCGTTCCAGAAGACGGTGGCCGCGTCCGCCAGCTTCGCGGCGTACAGCTCCCTGGTCGCCGGGCCCATGTCCACGCCCTCCCGATCCGCGGGGAAGGCCGTGACCGGGTACACGTCATACTCGGCGTCCGGCGCGAACTCGGCCGCGCCGACCAGGTCCACCGGCAGCACCAGCTCGACCCCGCGCGCCGCCGCGTCGGCCATGACGCCCGTGACCTCATCGATCTTGTCGGCCTCGAGCAGCGACTTGCCGACCTCGTAGCCCTTGGCCGCGAGGAACGTGTACGACATGCCGCCGCCGATCAGGATCCGGTCGGCGCGGCCGAGCAGGTTGTCGATGACCGCGAGCTTGTCCGACGGCTTCGCGCCGCCGAGCACGACCACGTAGGGCCTGGCCGGATCGTGTGTCAGCTGCTCGAGCACGGCGACCTCGGCCCGGACGAGCTCCCCCGCGGCGTGCGGCAGCAGCGCGGGCACGTCGTACACGCTGGCGTGCTTGCGGTGCAGCGCGCCGAAGCCGTCGCCGACGTAGACATCGGCAAGCGCGGCGAGCCGTCCGGCCAGGCCGGCCCGGACCGCGTCGTCCTTGCTGGTCTCGGCCGGCTCGAACCGGATGTTCTCCAGCATCGCCACGTCGCCGTCGGCCAGGGCTGCCACCACCTGCCGCGCGGACGCGCCGGCGACGTCGGCGGCCAGCGGCACCGGCCTGCCGAGCAGCTCGCCCAGCCTGGCCGCTACCGGGGCCAGCGAGGGGCCGCCGGCCGCGCGCTCGGCGTAGGTGCCGCCCTTCGGCCTGCCGAGGTGCGCCACGATCAGCACCCTGGCTCCGCGCCCGGACAGCTTCGTGATCGTCGGCAGGCTGGCCCGGATCCGCCCGTCGTCGGTGATCGTGGTGCCGTCCAGCGGCACGTTCAGGTCGGCCCGCAGCAGGACGACCCGGCCGGCTACGGCGAGCTCGTCGATGGTCTTCATGCCGGCAGGCTGGACCCGACGAGAGCGGCGAGGTCGACGAGCCGGCTGGAGTAGCCCCACTCGTTGTCGTACCAGCCGACGACCTTGACCTGGTCGCCCGACGCCATCGTCAGCAGCGAGTCGAGGGTGCACGAGTACGGCGTGCCGACGATGTCTGAGGAGACGATCGGGTCGGCCGTGTAGTGCAGGATGCCCTTCAGGGCGCCTTCCGCGGCTGCCTTGTACGCGGCGTTGATCTCTTCCCTCGTCGTTTCCCGCTCCAGCTGGACCACCAGGTCGGTCACCGAGCCGTCCATCACCGGCACGCGCATCGCGATGCCGTCGAGCTTTCCCCTGAGCTCGGGCAGCACCAGCGACGTCGCCTTCGCGGCACCGGTGGTAGTGGGGATGATGTTCTGCGCGGCTGCCCGCGCGCGCCGCAGGTCCTTGTGCGGGAAGTCCAGGATCACCTGGTCGTTGGTGTAGGCGTGGATCGTGGTCATCAGGCCCTTGCGGATGCCGAACGTATCCTGCAGGACCTTCGCCATCGGCGCTACGCAGTTCGTCGTGCAGGAGGCGTTGGAGATGACGTTGTGCTGCGCGGCGTCGTACCTGCCGTCGTTCACGCCCATCACGATCGTGATGTCCTCGCCGGTCGCCGGCGCGGAGATGATCACCTTCCGGGCGCCGCCGGCCAGGTGCTGCGCCGCGTCCGCGGCCTTGGTGAACCGGCCGGTCGACTCGAGGACGACTTCCACGCCGAGGTCGCGCCACGGCAGC
>Ga0335077_10002839_pt1 | contig 20740 bp, 21 predicted proteins | sample Lox_Sample_31_FD_207151 | JGI IMG/M metagenome (GOLD analysis project Ga0335077, IMG submission 207151) | Soil microbial communities from Loxahatchee National Wildlife Refuge, Florida, United States - Lox_Sample_3.1 | ecosystem: Environmental > Terrestrial > Soil > Wetlands | place: USA...
GACCGTCAGCTGCGCGATCGCGCCAATCCGGAGGACGGCGTAGAGCGCCGCGGCGAGCAGCGCACCCGACAGCATCGCGCTGATCGGACTCGGGCCCTCGGAATGGGCGTCGGGGAGCCACGCGTGCATCGGCACCAATCCGACCTTGGTGCCGAACCCAACCAGCACGAACGCAAAGCCGGTCCGCACGAGCGAATGGTTCAGGCCGGCCGCGGCGTGCGCGAGCGTGGGGTACGTCGGCGTGTAGTGATCGCCGAGGATCGGGACCCCGGCCGCGTAGATGAGCACGATTCCGAGCAGCCCGACGGCTAGTCCGGCCGACCCGATCACGATGTACTTCCAGCCCGCCTCGAGGGACTGGTCTGAGCCCTCACTGGTGACCAGCAGCGCGCTCACCACGGTGGTCAACTCGACCGCAACCCACAGCACCCCGAGGTTCGCGACGACCGGCGTGACCAGCAGCGCGAGGCCGAACAGGTTGAGCAGCGGCCAGTACCAACGCCGCAGGCGGACGTGTCCGATGTGCGGCAGCAAGTAGCCGGCCGAGTACAGGGCCACCACCGCGTACACGAACGAGACGGCGATCAGGAACACGCCGCTCAGACCGTCGAGGAAGAAGACGCCGTCAAGCGCGGCCCGTCCGGGGACGGCGTGGTAGGCGAACACCGCCACCAACGCGGCGACGAACGAGCCGACACCGGCCGACGCCGACAGCCAGCCGCTCACCGGCCGATCGCCGATGACGGCGCCGGCGCCGGCGGCGGCGAGCGGGAGCGCCAACATGATCAGGAGCCAGATCGCCATCAGCCGCGCAGCACCGCCATGTCCTCGATGCTCGTCGTCTTGGCGCGCGCCGCGATCAGCCGGGCGAACACGCCGTAGAAGGCGACCGCGGGCAGCAGGTCGAGCAGCAGCAAGAACCCGATCGCGAACGGAAGGCCCGGAGCGATCGCCACCGTGGCCAGGAACACCCCGTTCTCGAGCGTGAGCAGGCCGACGATCTGGCTGATCACGTTCTGGCGCGTGATCATGAAGAAGAACCCGATCAGGACGATCGACAGCGGCATCCCGAGAGCGGGGGTGGGCAACAGCGCCCCGTGAATGGGAAGCGCCGAAGCCGACCAGTAGGCGAGCCCGGCCAGCGTCACTCCGATCAGCAGCGACATCGGCACCTGGACCACCAGCGGGACCTCGTGCTCGGAGACCTGGCGGGTAACCGCGCGATCGATCGTGAACGGGATCACGAACACCTTGATCGCGGCCGTCCACGCCGCCAGCACGATCAGCGCGGCGTCTGCACGGTCCACTCCGACCAACAGCGTGTACCCCGCCGCGAACACCGACTGGACCGCGTAGGTGCGCACCTGCTCGTGCACCTGCTTGACCAGCAGCAACGCCAGCCCGCTGAGCAGGACCGCGATCGCGATCAGGGCGGCCGCCGCGTGCGCGAAGTCGTAGTGCGGCGCGGCCGGCATCTCTCAGCCGTTCGCCAGGTAGAAGACGAGGATCGCCAGCACGGACAGCACGAACCCGGCGCCCATGAAGTCGGGGATCCGAAACAGCCGGAGCTTGGCGAAGCTCGACTCGATCACCACCATCACGAGCCCCAGTCCGATCATCTTGACCAAGAGCCATCCGAGCCCGACCACCACCGACCCGACGGCGCGATCGCTCGCGAGGCCCCAGGGCACCACGAGCACGTTGAGAAACACGACGTAGAGCAGGAACTGCTTCATCGTGGACGCCCACCGAAACAGCGCCATCGCGGGGCCCGAGTGCTCGAACAGCCGCGCGTCGTCGATCATCCCGAACTCGAGCGTCGACCCCTGACTCTCGATCGGCACCCGCCCGGTGTCGACCAGCAGCATCGCGAAGAAGGCGGCCGCGGCGAGCAGGTGGCTGGGGCGGAAGTACTCCGAGGGGGAATGGGCGAGCGTCGCGTTCAGCGCATAGGGCAGGTCCGTCCCGGTGACCAGCGCCACCGTGAAGAACACGAAGATCAGCGTCGGCTCGACCAGCGTCGCGACCGACTGGGTGCGGCTCGAGCCCAGGGCGCCGTATACCGAGCCCGAGTCGACGCCGGCCAGCGCTGTCACGAACCCGGCGAGACCGAACAGCAGCGCGCCGCCGAGGATGTCACCCGCGGTGCCGAGCGGAAGCGGGAAGTTCGTCAGCACGGGGATCAGCAGCGCGATCGAGCAGTACGAGGCGAACGCGATCAGCGGCGCCACCTCGAAGAACGGCGACGCTGTCTCCGGGCGCACGGACTCCTTGCGGAAGAACTTCCAGATGTCGTAGTAGGGCTGGAGGATCGACGGGCCCGTGCGCCACTGGACCCGGGCCTCAGCCTTCGCGATCACGCCGCTGATCAACGGCGCGAACACGAGCAGGGCCAGTACCTGGCAGACCTGAATTCCCCATGGCGGCAGCATGATCTCTCGAGCTGGAACTCCTACGCGGGCGTATCAACGCGTTATGCGTAGGAGCCATCAGCCCGAAGGCAGTTCGGCCAACCGACCCGGCGAACTCCATCGCCGTACTACTGGGAGACGTGAATATAGCGGGACCGCTGCCCGGGCATCGTCACTCGGTCGGCCCATATCGGCGACGGGCCAGTCGGGCGATTACGGCAAGCGCCGCCACGGCGGCGAGCGCGCCGAGCGCCGTGATCCCGACCGAACGCCCGGGCGCTGCCGTGACCGCGAGCGCGGCCGCAGCAGATGCGCCGGCGCCGATCGTCGCGATCGCCAGCACGTTCGCCGTCCGCGCCGTCACCACGTCGAGTGCCACGCCGCCGACCCCCCGCAGCTCAATCGCCTGGATCGCCAGGTCCTCGATCAGCAACAGGCCGGCGCCGTACACCGGAGCGAGCAGCAGGCGGGTGTCCTGGCGGGTTAGAAATAGCCCGCCCAGCACCGCGACGGCCACATGAACAGCCGCAGGAGAGCCGACCACCATTCCGATGACCAGCGACAGCGCCGCCACCGCGGCGCCGAGCCATGCGAGCTGGCTCGCGGCGCCGGCGTCGGAGAGCACGAGTGCGGCAAGAGCCGCAAGCAGGGCGAGCGCCGCGAGCGCAGTGACTACGCGTGCACGGCCTGCCGGGCGGAGCGTCGGAATGCGTTCACCCCCTCCAACGCCGGTCCGAGGTCACCTTCGCGCTCCCATTCCGCGACTCCGACGCCGACCGACTGCAGCTGGGCGCGTACGGCCTCACGTTGAAGCCGCCAGAGCCGGTACGCGACGGCGTCCGCGCCGGACGGCCCGGGAGAGACGTGATCGAGTGGTGAGACCTCGACCACGGTCACATCACGCCCGCGACGACGCAGGTCCGTGACCAGCGCGAGCGACCGGTCATCGAGCAGCGGCGAGATCGCCAGGACCAGCGCGCCGGGGGGAAGGACCCTGAGCGGGATGCTGTCGACGTTCCGCCAGGCGTAGCTGAACGCGATGTCGCTGGCCAGCAATGCGTCGATGATGCGGTACAGCTGTTTCGTCCCGAAGGCCGGCTCGAGCCAGTGCAGCGTGCCGCCGAAGTCGACCAGGGCGACCCGGTCGCGCCGGGCCAGGTGTGCCGTGGCAAGCCCGGCGGTGGCGCGCACCGCGGCATCGAGCGTCCCGCCGGTTTGATCGCGGGCCTCCTGGAACGTGTCGATGAGCAGCACCACGTCGCTCGAGTGCTCGGGGTGACGGTCGTTCACCTGTGGCGCGCCGCGCCGCGCGGTCGCCCGCCAGTTGATCTGCCGTGCCCGATCGCCGGCACGGAACGGTCGGATGTCGGCGAACTCGATCCCCTCCCCGGTGGCGCGGGCGACATGGGTGCCGAGGAATGGCTGCGTGCGCAGCGGCGCGACCAAGTCGCGCAGGCGCTGCTCGGACGGGAACGCGCGGAGGTCCACGCGCGGGCCGAGCCGTCCATCCCATGTCGCCAGACCGAGCGAATCCCGGGCGCGAACGACCAGCGGGCCGACGGCGTGGGCGCCCCACCGCTGCGGGCGTGCGGCAAATGTGAGCTCGGTCTGCGCGCCGGGGCGCAGGTTGATTGCGAGCGCCTCGGTCGGAGCGAGCGCCAGCTGCCTGGTTCGTGCGGGCGCCAACTCGACGTGGACCGCGCCGGCACCGTCGTTTCGCAGTCGCACGGTGGCGACGGCCTCCTCGCCCTCGAGCAACCGCGTCCGGTCGAGCTCGATCTCGACCGCCAGGCGCAGCTCCGGGGCCAGGACCAAGCCAGCCGTGACGAAGATGAGGAACGGAAGACTGATCAGGGCAAGCTCGGGGTGGCCGCTGGCAAGCGCCCCGATCAGGCCAGCGCCGCCCAGAGCGATCAAGCCCGGCGTCCGGGGCGAAAGCGAGGCGTTCACAGCCGCTCGAGTACCTCCAGCATCTCCCCGAGGTCCTGGGTCGTGACGCCCGGCGCGTACCGGTCCTCCGGGAACGGACGGTGCGGGCGAACGATCTCCCACAGCCGATCACCCAGCAGTTCCCGCCCGGCCGACGCGGGCATTCGCTCGAGGCTCTGGCCGCGGCCGGCGAGCCGACGCGCGGCGATTTCGACGAGCACCGGGCGCAGATACGCATGCACCTGGACCGTGCTTCCCGTCGTGGAGTTGACCAGGCGCTCGAGCGCGACGAGCTGATCCGGGCGCGGCGGCCGCGGCACCGGCGTGGACCTCCAGCGGGTCGGCCGCGGCTTGGGCAGGAGCGCGACGCACGCGGCCACGCCGATACCGGCGAGGACGATCAGGGCGATCTCGACCAGCAGTCTCATTTCGCGCCTTCCGCCTGCAGACGATTCTGAAGCGAGCGCAGCGCGGACAACGCCAGGTCGCGCAGACGCTCCGGGATCGGATGAGTGCTGTAGCGGGCCTCCTCGAACAGGCCGGTCAGGGTCCTGGCGTCGCGCTCGGTCGCGTTGCTCGCCACGAGCGCCCGCTCGAGGTACTCGCGCGGCGCCTCCGCCGGCGAGCGGACGATGCCGCGTTCGCCGAGCGATCGCTGCATCGCCGCGTACGCGGCGATTACCGCACGGCGCGGATCGGACTCCGCGTCGAGCGCGCCGATCGCGGCGGCGACGGCGGCACGGCTGGCGCTCGCCGTTGCCGGCGCCTCGGTTGCCGGCCGTGAACGGCGAAGCCACAGCACGGCAAGCGCCACCCCGAGCGCTAGGGCCGCGATCGCGACCACCGTCCACGGGAGCCATGCCGGGAGCACGAAACCGCCGCGCGTGCCCGCCGAAGAGTGGGACGCCGCTAGCCCGGACGCGCCAATCCCGAGCCGGGCCGCGTTGTGCGCCGAACGGGTTCCGATCACCGCGGCGGCCACCAGCGCGCCCCCCAGAGCAAAGGGCACGAGAATCGCCACCACCTTCGCGAGCCGGGACATCTCGATCCGCGTCGGCTCGGGCTCGGGGGGATCATCCTTTCGTCGCCTTCCGGACCAGGCCACCATCACGAGCGCCCCGAGCATCACGCTCCCGACGCCGAGCAGCAGCAGCACGAGGGCGATGGTGGGAGCCTGTGCCGATCGCGCGTCGACCGGCGTAGAGCCTGATAGCGGCGCCTGCCCCGCGATCGCCACGAGGGCCACGGCGAGCGCGATGCCCAGCGTGATGATCGCCGCGGTTGTCCTGGTACTGGTGGGTCTCACCTCCCGAAATATCCCACGCCCCGGAGCCTGGCGAACAGGCCTCGATATGATCGAAGCAGGCGATGAGGCCCGCCTTCTGAACCGCCGATGCGGCTGATGGCTTCTACCGAACTCTGACCCGGTGGAAGCTCATGACCACGTTTCACAGCATTCTGTTCGCCGGCGGCGGCGATGACCGCACCGGCGAACCAGACTTCTTTGCGGATCTCCGCCTCGACCAGGTCGTGGCCTCGCTCACGGCCGGACGCGAGGAGTATGACCTCGCCGGCTATTTCTACTTGCCGCTCCATGAGGTGGAAGCCGTGCACTACCGCCACCACGTGTTTGCGGACCTGGAGCAGGAGGCGGTGCTCAGCGCCGTGCGCGACTTCGCTGCCGCCTTGGAGCGGATGCGCAAGCAACTCGCGTTCATGGCAAAGCTCCACCACGCCCGGCAGAGACAGCGCTGGTTCCTACAGGCGGCGTCGGTGTACGGCGACGGAGTGCGCGCGCTCCGGGATGCCCTCGGCGGGTTAGACCTACGATCCCGGGGATTCCTCGGGCTACGCGAGTATCTGAACGGTTACGTCGAGTCTGACGAGTTCACTCGGCTCACGACTGACACCCGCGGCGTCCTGGACGATCTCGCCGCGGTCGAATATGCGGTTCACCTCAGGGGCAACCGAGTCAGGGTCAGCTCGTATGAGGGTGAGACGAACATCAGCGCAGAGATCGAGCGCACCTTCGAGAGGTTCAGACAGGGCGAGGTCAAGGACTACCGGGCGCGGTTCCGCGACCACGCCGACATGAACCACGTGGAGGCGCAGATCCTCGACCTCGTCGCGAAGCTGCACCCGGAAGTGTTCACGGGCCTTGAGCGGTTCTGCAGCCGCCACGCGCGATATCTGAACGAGACAGTCGGGCGGTTCGACCGCGAGATCCAGTTCTACCTCGCTTACCTGGACCACATCGAGCCCCTGAAGAACAAGGGACTGTCCTTTGCGCTTCCACGCGTGTCGACGCGATCCAGGGAAGTCACCGCTACCGACACGTTCGACCTCGCGCTCGCGGCGAAGCTCACCACCGCCGGCGCATCGGTGGTGTGCAACGACTTTCAGCTGACCGGCAGCGAGCGAATCCTCGTCGTGAGTGGCCCGAACAACGGAGGCAAGACCACGTTCGCGCGCACTTTCGGCCAGATGCACTACCTCGCATCATTGGGTCTGCCCGTGCCGGGCGCCGGCGTTCGCCTGTTCCTGCCCGACCAGATCTTCACCCACTTTGAGCGCGAGGAGGAGATCGAGACGCTGCGCGGCAAGTTCGAGGACGAGCTATATCGCATTCACGGGATCCTCAAGCGTGCGACGAGCGCGAGCGTGCTGATCATGAACGAGAGCTTCGGCTCGACCACGCTGTCCGATGCCGTGCTGGTCGGCAGTGAGGTGGTCAGGCAGATCATCGACCTCGACGCGCTGTGCGTATTCGTGACGTTCGTGGACGAACTCTCGGCCCTCGGGCCGAGCACCGTCAGCATGATGAGCACGGTCGTCCCCGAGGATCCCGCCGTGCGGACCTACAAGATCGTGCGCAAGGAGGCCGACGGTCTGGCGTACGCAGCGGCGATCGCCGACAAATACGGACTCTCCTACGCAGCATTGCGCAAGCGGGTCGCGAGATGAAGGCGTTCCTGATGTACGCCGACACCGACTTTGACCTCGCGGCCGACCTGCCGCCGCAGGAGCCGGCGTTGACGCAGGATCTAGAACTGAACACGTTGCTGGAAGCGATGGGGGCGGGCGACGGTCTGATCGTTGACGTGGCCAGACGAGCGCTGCTGCTGAGCCTGCGCGACGCCGAGACGATTGCGTATCGCCAGCAGGTGCTGACCGAATGCCTCGAGCATTCCGGCGTGGTGCGTGACCTCTACGACTTGGCGGGCGCGGCGCTCACGGCCGAGAAGAGCATCTGGGGATCTGCGCTCGGGGACTCACCGCGCTCGCTGCTCTGGACCTCGATTCAGAAGATGGAGCTATTCGTCGAGTTCCTGAGGAAGCTGCGGCTGATGGCCGATCAGCGCGCCGGCGAGTTTGGCTCCCCCGGTTTCACGCGGTTCTTTTCGATGCTGCGCGATGAGCTCGACGAGCCGTACCTCGCGCTGATCGAAACCCAGCTCAAGGCGCTGAAGTTCAAGGGCGGGATACTCATGAGCGCGCGACTGGCGGCCGGCAACAAGGGCACCGGGTACACGCTGCTCCAGCCCCGGGAACAGAGCCTGCTCGGGCGCGTGTTCGACCGCTCCGGCTACAGCTTTACCGTTCCCGACCGCGACGAGAACGGCTGGCGAGCGCTGAGTGCGTTGGAGGAACGAGGCGTCAATCTGGTGGCCAACGCGCTGGCGCAGGCGGTCGAGCACGTTCATAGCTTCTTCGTGATGCTGCGGGTCGAGATCGGGTTCTACGTCGGCTGCGTGAACCTGGCCGACCGCCTGGCCGAGTTGGGAGAAACCACCGCATTCCCCGTGGCCGTCGCTGGGGGTGAGCTGGCTTTGTCGGCACGCGGCCTGTACGACATGTGCCTTCGCCTGACCACGTCCGAGCCCGTGGTCGGCAACGAGGTCGACGCCGATGGTAAGTCGCTGGTGATGATCACCGGAGCCAACCAGGGAGGCAAGTCGACCTTCCTGCGCAGCGTCGGCCTGGCGCAACTCATGACCCAGGCGGGGATGTTCGTCGGTGCTCGCTCGCTGCGGGTGAACATCTGCGACGGGGTGTTCACCCACTACAAGCGCGAGGAGGACAAGGCGATGGAGAGCGGCAAGCTCGACGAGGAGCTTGCTCGTATGAGCGAGATAGCGGATCACATCACGCCGAATTGCGTGCTGCTGTGCAACGAGTCGTTCGCGGCCACCAACGAGCGAGAGGGGTCGGAGATCGCCCGTGAGATCGTGACGGCGCTGCTCGAGGCGGGGGTCAAGGTGTTGTTCGTGACCCACATGTTCGACCTCGCATCGAGCTTTCACGGGCGGGGACTGCGCAACGCGCTGTTTCTACGTGCCGAGCGAGGTTCTGACGGCGCGCGTCCGTTCACGATCTCCGAGGGCGAGCCGCTGCCCACGAGCTACGGCGAGGACTCCTACCTGAAGGTCTTCGGGAACGCAATAGCATCCTGAGGCGTGCCGGGCCGGGACAGACGCGAGCTGGGGGCGATCTTCGCCGGGGGAGTCGTCGGCGCGCTCCTGCGGGTCGCGCTCCTGCAAACGCACGCCGGGGCCGCTCCCGGATGGCCGTGGGTGACGTTCGCCGAGAACATCCTGGGCACGTTCCTACTTGGTTACTTCGCCACGCGACTGCAGGAGCGCCTGCCGCTCTCGGCGTACCGGAGGCCGCTGCTCGGCACCGGGTTCTGCGGAGCCTTCACGACGTTCTCGACGATGCAGCTCGAGCTGCTCGAGATGCTCGACGCGCACCGGTACGGGCTCGCGCTGGGCTATGCCGCGTCGAGCGTCGCGCTGGGATACGGCAGCGTCCACCTGGCGACGTTGTACGTGCGGCGAGCGCGGATGGTGGTGTGAGCGTCGGTGTCTGGATCGGGGTCGGGCTGCTCGGCGGGGTGGGCGCGCTGCTCCGGTTCTTCGTCGACGGTCTGGTCGCGGCTCGGCCGTGGCGTGACTTTCCGCTCGGGACCTTCGTGGTGAACATCAGTGGTGCGACAATTCTCGGTCTGCTGGTTGGCCTTGAAGTGAGCGGCGACGGGCTCGTGCTCGCCGGCACGGCCACGCTCGGCTCCTACACCACCTTCTCGACCTGGATGCTCGAGAGCCAGCGCCTGGTCGAGGACGGCGAGCTGGCGATCGCGGCAGCCAACCTGCTCGCGAGTCTCGCCGTGGGACTCGGGGCGGTCGCGCTGGGTCGCTTCGTCGGAGGCCATCTGTGAACCACGACTGCCTCAAGCTCACGACGTACTTCGGCGAGCGCCACCGGACCGACCGTCACTTCGTCGCCGATGCGCTGCTCGACTTGTACGGACGCAAGGAGGTCGAGGTCAGCGTGATGCTGCGCGGCGCGGAGGGGTTTGGCCTCAAGCACCATCTCCGTACCGACCGCCTGCTCACTCTTTCCGAGGACCTCCCCCTGGTAACGGTCGCCGTCGATACGCGCGCTCGGATCGAGAACCTGCTCGAGGAGGTGACTCAGATCAAGCGCCACGGCCTGATCACGCTCGAGCGCGCACGCATGCTGACCGGCGAGGTCGGGACGGTCGCGCTGCCGGAGGAACTGCACGAGGCGACCAAGCTCACGATCTACGTCGGACGTCAAGAGCAGGTCGAGGGCGCCCCGGCCTTCGTCGCGGTCTGCGACCTGCTGCACCGCCGCGGCGTCGCCGGCGCCAGCGCCCTGCTCGGCGTCGACGGGACGGCTCATGGAGTGCGGCAGCGGGCACGGTTCTTCGCCCGCAACGCCGAGGTGCCGATGATGATCATCGCCGTCGGCGCAGGCGAGGCGATCGCCCGCGTGTTGCCCGAGCTTGGCAGCTTGCTCCGGCACCCACTGCTCACGCTCGAGCGCGTGCGGGTCTGCAAGCGCGATGGCCAGCTTCTCGCCCCGCCGACGGCGCTTCCCACCACCGACGAGCACGGGCTTGCCGTGTGGCAGAAGCTGATGGTCTACGCCTCCGAACAGGCCAGGCACGGCCAGAGCCCGCTCCACGTCGCGCTGGTGCGCCGGCTGCGCGAGAGCGGAGCGAGCGGAGCAACATCCCTGCGCGGAGTCTGGGGGTTCCACGGCGATCACGCGCCGCACGGTGACCGCCTGCTCCAGTTGCGCCGCCACGTCCCGATCGTGACGACTATCGTCGACACCCCAGAGCGCATCGCCCGGTCGTTCGAGATCGTGGACGAACTCACCGACGAGGCGGGGCTGGTCACCAGCGAAATGGTGCCGGCGATGGCGGCGCTCAGCGAGGGAACGCGACAGCGCGGCGGTCTCCGCCTCGCCCGCCATCGCGTCTAGGCAACCCGCGCAGGCGCTATGCTCCTAGGCGAGCGATGAGGCTCGCTCGGAACGCGGCTCCCGCCGCTGATGGCCTCTACGGACGACGAAATCGACGCCTGTGGAGGTCCGGTGGTGCGTGTAAAAGCCCGAGCGGTGATCCTGATCGACGGTCTGCTGATCGTCGCCAACCAGCGCCGTCGTGGGGAAAGCGAGCTCTCGCTTCCGGGTGGGCGAGTCAACCGATACGAGTCCGTGCTCGACGCTCTCAAGCGAGAGGTCGCCGAGGAAACTGGACTCGCGGTCGTCCCGGGCCGACTCCTGTACGTGTCGGAGATAGTGCAGTCGGTTCGGAGCCACGATCTGGAGTTGGTGTTTCTGGCCGAGGCGAGCGGCGTGCCGATCGGCTCCCGGTAACCGTGTCCGCGCAGATCCAATCCATCCAGCGGGCCGCGGCGGTCCTGCGACTGCTGTCGGGACGCTCCGGCAGGCGCGCACTGGCGGAGCTAGCGGCGGAGATGCAGCTTCCCCGCGGCACCGTGTACGGGATCGTACGCACGCTTCAGACGGTGGGGTTCGTGGAGCAGGACAGCGAGTCGGGCAAGTACCAGCTCGGCGCTGCCCTCCTCCACATCGGCGCCCGCTCCCTGAACGGCAACGAGCTCCGACGCCGAGCGATCAACTGGGCCGAGGCACTGGCCACCCGAGTTGACGAGAGCGTCCTCGTAGGCATGCTGCATGACAACCACGTCCTGATCGTCCACCACGTCCATCGCCCCGGAGAGAGCCTTCAGGCGCTTGAAGTAGGCAACCTCATGCCACTCCACGCAACGGCGCTCGGCAAGGCACTCCTCGCTCACCACTCTTACCTCGTGGGTGAGCTCGCGCAGGAGGGGCTCCGGCGTTACACCGATGCGACGCTGGATGACCTCGACCTTCTGGACGCACAACTGCGCGAGGTCGCCGCGCGCGGCTGGGCGAGCGACGTCGAGGAGCTGCTCCCGGGCGTCGCATCGGTGGCGGCCCCGATCGAGAATCGCGACCGCCTCGTCGTTGGGGTGGTCGCGATCTCGGGAGCCGTCGAGCGTGTCTGCTCGGATCGTTTGCCGCGGACCGATCTCGCTCAGACGGTCATGGAGTGTGGGCGCGCCATCTCGCGCGAGCTTGGAGGTACCGCCTGGTAACCGCCATTCCCGTTGCAAAGTGACCAACGGCCGGGCTCGCGTCTCCCCGGCGAACTCCGGTGGCAAAGTCACCGGTCGTCCGATCGATCATTACACGCGGATCGGTCATGCCTGTGGCAAAGCTGCCGTATGTGTGTACCCCAGACTGCTCGCCACGTAGACCAGCGGCGAAATCACCCGTCAGGCAGCTGCCGGCTCGATCGCCGACGGCAAAAGTCACACCACTCATTGGGCGCGGACCTCCTATCTCGTTTGGCTGAGATAGAGGCCATCAGCCTCGCCGGGTGTCGGCTTGGCGTTACGCGAGCCTCATCGCGTGTGACACAGGTAATTGTAGCTGATCAGCTTGCGAGATCCGGGACCGCACCGTTCCGGCTCTTCCCGGCGATCTCGATCAGATACGCGACCATGACGTCCTTGCCGCCGAACTTCAGGTGGTAGGCGTCTGAGAGCTCTTCGACACGGTTAATCTGGGCCGACCCTGCCCGGAAGATCTCGTGGAACTCGAAGAACGCGAAGTCGACGACGCGCGAGTTGTAACCCAGCCGGTCGAGGTGCTCGAGCGTCCGCTGCTGACCGATGATCGAGAGCTGCATCAGATAGGCGACGCCATTGTCAGCCAGTGCGGTCGGCAGGCGGCTGAGCAGATGGTCGATCAGGTTGCGGCCCCAGTAATCGAGCGGCCTGTGGGTGGACGCGCCGGTGGCCGGGTCGACCGGCATCTGATAGAGGCTCGCCACGATCACGTCGTACTGTTCGTCCGGCACCCACGGAAACAGATCCACCGCCGTCGCACTGACTCTGTCAGCGACGCCGTTGCGGAACGCGTTGGCCATCGTGTTGTTGACCGCCGTCGCGTCGATGTCGATCGCGTGCACGTGCGCGGCGCCGTTGCGCGCCAGCTGAACGGTCAGCAGCCCCGTCCCGCAGCCGACGTCGAGGCACCGCTGGCCCGCTCCGACGCGTTCGCGGAACAGGTACTTCCAGACCAGGAAGCTGCCCTGGGTCGGGACGAACACACCGGGTTCGACGAGCAGGTCGGGGAACTCGAGCGGGAACAGCGTCCGCCCGCCCTCGTTCGTCCAAGCCATCGACCCCGGTGCTGCGGCGCCGACGAGACCGAGCGCGCGGCTCGCGGTCTCGCGCGGAGGCCGTCGTCCCCCCTGCGTGTCTCGCAGGACGTCGCCGGCCGCGGCGATGTGGTCGGGTCCGACCCCGCAGCAACCGCCGATGATCTGCGCGCCCTCCTCCCGCCAGCGCAGGGCGAGTTCCGCGTAATCGGCACCGGTCGTCGCACGATCCGAGCGCCACCCGGTGCTCGAGAGGTACCCGAGGTTCGGGTACACCCCGAGCGGCAGGTCGGTGAAGTCGCCCAGCCACTGCATCATGCCGCCGAGGTGATCGGGAGGAACACAGTTGATGAGGAGCGCGTCCGCCCCCATCTCCTCGAATCGCCTCGCCGCGCGGCCAAACGCATCGCCTTCCGGGCCGCCCCAGTGCTCACCGTAAACGCCACAGACACCGTGACGACACCGGCGGAAGCTGAGCCACACGGGCAATCCGGTCTCGAGCAGAGACTCGACGGTCCGGAAGGTCGAGTCCCGCACCAGCGACAGTGTCTCCAGCAGGATAAGGTCGGGCGCCTCGTCCTCGAACGCCCGCGCCAACAGGCGGATCGTCTCCCACCCACCTTCGCCGTCAACGTCGCCGTTGATGCTGAAGGCCACGGCCACCTCGTCGCCGCGGCCCTCCTCATCGGCCGCTTGACGCGCCAGTCGGACCCCATCGCGCGCCAGGTCGATCCAGTGCAACGGCCCCGGCCGATCGTCGGCGAGTCGCCGGCCGCCGCGTATCGCAGTCGGTAGGCCCCACGTGTTCGTCGACAAGACGTCGCATCCAATCGCCACGTACCGGCGATGGACCTCCTTGACCCGTCCCGGCTGCTCCGTGATCGCCGTGACGCCCCAGAGGCGCTCGTCCTGCTCTGGGCGTGCCCCCGACACGTCGACGAGTTCCGTTCCGACCGCGCCGTCCATGACGACGCAGTGACCCGCCTCGATCATCGCGGCGACCCGCGAGTAGCGACGCGCGACAGCGCTCTCCGCAGTTACCATCCACTCTCTCCCTCCTCGCCGGCGAACACGCCGGATGATCGGGTGATCCTAAGCGGGCGGCACCACAGGGGCCACTCTCAAATGACCAGGTTCTCCCTACCGTTTGAGGGTGTGCAATTCTGGCTCACAGGACGAGCTTCATCGGTGTCTCGAGCGCCGCGCGGATCGCCGACAGGAATTCTGCGGCATCGGCGCCGTACAGGATCCGGTGGTCGCAGCTGAGCGTGAGCGTCATCAGATGGCGATCGACGATCTCGCCGTCGACGCGGGCCAGCACTTCGCGCGCGGCGCCGACGCCCAGGATCGCGGACTGCGGCGGGTTGACGACAGGGACGATCGCGGTCATCCCGTACATGCCGAGGTTCGAGACGGTGAACGTGGCCCCCGAAAGGTCGGCGGGGGTGATCGCGCCCTCGCGGACGAGGGCGGCGAGACGTCGTGACTCGGCCGCGATCTGCCCGACGGACTTCTGGTCGGCGTCGAAGATCGTCGGGACCACGAGCGCGCCCTCGGCGGCCACGGCAAGGCCGACGTTGACGCGCGAGTAGAACTCGAATCGCCCGTCGCGGTAGGAACTGTTCGCGCGCGGGTGACTCCTCAGCGCGAGGGCGCTCGCCTTGATGATCAGATCGTTCAGCGACGGGGCGGTGTCCCCAGCCTCCTTGATCTGTTCCCTGAAGGTCAGGAGTGCGTCGATCGCCACCTCGGTCTCGACCTGAAAGTGCGGGATGGTCGCCTTGGCCTCGGCCATGCGACGGGCGATGAGCGATTGGAGGCGGGTCGGTTCGACCGCCTCGGCGTTGCCCTTCCCGGACTCCGCCGGTGCGGCTGGCGCGGGCGCACCGGCCGGCGCGGGCGCGGCGGCCGCCGGTGGCCTCGGCGCCGGGGCGGAGGGAAGGGTCGTGTCCGGAGCCGACACGCCGGCCTTGGCGAGCACATCACCTCGGGTGACACGGCCGAGCGGCCCGGTCCCGACGACCGCGTCGAGCGACACGCCGTGAGCCTGCGCGGCGCGGCGCGCGAGCGGCGTTGCTCGCCTGGCTCGGTACGGCTCGCTCGCGGCGCCGTTGGTCTCGGATCGGGCCGGCGCGACGGGAGGTTCGGCCATGCTCGCGACCGCGGCGACCGCCGGTTCGGCCCGTGCTGCTCCATCTCCCACGCGCGCGATCGGCGCGCCGACCGGGAGCGTCGTGCCTTCGGGCGCGATGATCTCAAGGATCCCATCGGCGTCCGCCTGGTGGGTGACGGTCGCCTTGTCGGTCTCGATCTCGAGTAGGTCCTCGCCGGCGTGGACCGGCTCGCCGTCGGTCTTCAGCCAGGTCAGGATCGTGCCCTGCTCCATCGAGTCCGACAGCTTGGGCATCGTTAGCTCGGTCATGATCGGCGGGCCTCCATGAGGTCGAGGGCCGCGCCGATGATCGTGTCGGTGTCGATCCCGAAATGCCGGTAGAGGTCATCGACGTCTCCGGACTGCCCGAAGTCGCTGACTCCGAGGCACGCGACCGGCACGCAGCGGATCGCCGACAGGAAGCTGAGCGTGTGGGGGTGCCCGTCGAGGACGCTGACGATCGGCTGCGCGCGGTTGCTCGGGAACAACTCGTCGAGGATCGCGTCCTCGCCGTTGCCCAGCCCCTGCCTCGCCTGCAACGCGCGGAACACGAGATCGGGCGAGGTGAGGCACACGACGTCGTTCGCGACGCCCGCCACGTCGAGCGCATCGGACGCCGCGAGTACCTCGGGCATGACCGCGCCGACGCCGACGAGCGTCAGGGCCGGCGCCGACGACGCGGTCCGCAGCCGGTAGCCACCGGCCAGCGCGTGGTTCCGGCGGAGCTCTCGTTCCGAGGCGGTAGCCGGCACTGCGGCGAGGGTCTGCTCGATCGGCCGGGTGCTGAGCCGGAAATAGGAAGAGGTCCCGTCCGCTCGCCCCAGACGCGACAGCGCGTGCAGCAGGGTCCACTCGAGGTCCTGGCCGAACGCCGGCTCCCATGCGATGCAGCGCGGTTGCTCGAGGCCGATCGAGGGCGTGATGATCGACTGATGCGCGCCGCCCTCGGGGGCGAGCGTGACCCCGGACGGGGTGCCGACGAGAATCGATTGGCCACCGGCGTACATCCCGAACGACCACGGCTCGAGCGCGCGGCCGACGAACGGGTCATACAAGGTGCCGATCGGCAGCAGCGGCTGCCCGTCGCGCGACCAAGTCACCCCCAGCTCTCCGAGTAACCCGACGAGGTTGCCCTCGGCGATCCCGAGTTCGATGTGCTGGCCGTGCTCGGTCTCGCGCCAGCGCACCAGCGTGTCGGTGTCGTCGGCGAACCAGTCGATCCTCTCGCCCAGGTGCCAGATCCCGACGTGGTTGATCCAGCCGCCGAGGTTCGTCGAGGACGCCACGTCGGGACTGACCGTCACGACACGCGCGGCGACGTCCGGTGCGTTGTGCGACAGGTCGACGAAGAACCGGCCGAACGCCTGTTGGGTCGAGGCCTTGCCGGTGTGCGACCGGCCGACGTCGGCGGGGGGCGCCGGCGCGGCACCGGGCGCGACCGGAGCCCGCGCCAGCCGCGTCGCCGTCTCGGAGCAGAGTTCGGCCTCGGGGGAACCGTCCGGGAATCGGGCCCACGGATCGGATGGATCGGCACCGGTCGCGTGGGCGAGTTCCTCGATCTGCGCATTTGAGAGCAGCGCCGAGTGGTTCGCCGGATGTCCCTGCGTGGCCAGCCGCCATGCCTTGATCGTGTACGCGAAGATCACCGACGGCCGATCGGTCACGGCGTCCGCCTGCGCGAGCGCCCCGAGCAGGTCCTCGAGGTCGTGGCCGGCGAGATCCCGGATCGCGCGCAGCAGTTCCTCGTCGCCCAGGTCCGCGATCAACCCGGCGAGCTCGCGTCTGCCCTTGCCGCTGCCGGGAAGTCGTTCGCGCAGTTCGCCGGCCGTGGCACGCAGCAACCGCTGGTACTCCTCGTTGGGCATCTCGTCGATCCGCGTGCGCAGCGCCTCGCCGCCCGGGCGCCCGAACAGCTCGCGCAGCCAGCGCCCGTACTTGACGACGATCGTCTGCCATCCGGCCGCGTCGAACATCCCCGTGATTCGACCGGCCGCGATGTCCGGGACGATCCGGTCGAGCGACTGGCGGTTGAGGTCGACGATCCACAGAACCTCGCCGAGGCGCGGCACGACCGGGTCGACCAGCGTCTCCCAGATCGCTCCCTCGTCCAGCTCGGCGTCACCCAGCAGCGCGACCTGACGGCCGCCCTGCGGCACGTCGAAATGGCCGGCCACATACCGGTGCGCGACCGCGCTCCAGATCGGCGCCGTGGCCCCGATACCCACCGAGCCGGTGGAGAAGTCGGCCGGCACCGGATCCTTGAGCCGGCTCGGGTAGCTCTGCAACCCGCCGAACTCGCGCAGCGTCGTCAGATATTTGGGGTCGAGCTGGCCGAGGAGGTATTCGATCGCGTGGAGAACCGGAGAGGCGTGAGGCTTCACCGACACGCGGTCAGGCCCGCGCAGATGCTTGAACCAGAGCGCGGTCATGATCGACACCACCGACGCCGACGACGCCTGATGACCGCCGACCTTCACGCCCGATGGGGTCTCCCGGACCCGGTTGGCGTGATGCACGATCGAGGTCGCCAACCACAGCACGCGGTCCTGGACCGCCTCGAGCACGCTGAGCCCCTGGTCTTGGCCGGCCGTGATCGCCATGTGGCGATTGTCGCCCGAACGTGCGGATGGTGTCGAGGGTCGCGGTCGTTCCCTGGCCCTCTGGCGAGGAAACTTTGCGTCCAGGCTGCCTCTCACATTAGGATTTTTGCGTGCCGCCGAACTCACTCGATGCCCTGGACCACCGCATCCTCGACCTGCTCGTCGAGGACGGCCGCCGCTCGGCCAGTGAGATCGGCCGTGTGATCAACCTCTCGCCGGCCGCCGCGAAGCGACGGATCGACCGACTCGAGCGGGCCGGCTATATCCGCGGCTACACCACCGTCCTCGACCACAGCAAGCTGGGCCGCCACCTCGAGGCCTTCGTCGAGCTCCGCTTCGCGCCCGGGACCCAGGTCGGCGACATCGACCACGCCGTCGACGACCTTCCCGAGCTGGTCGAGTCGTTCACCGTCGCCGGCGACCCCGACGCGCTGGTACGCCTCCGCGTGAGCGACGTCGACCACCTCAAGCGCGTGATCGACAAGATCCGCCAGAGTCGCCGCGGCAGCGCCAAGATCGCCGGCACCAAGACGCTGATCGTCCTCGGCAGCAGCACCGGCCGGACGCGCCCGTAGACCATGCGCGTCGACAAGTGGCTGTGGACGGCGCGGCTGTTCAAGACGCGCAGTTCGGCGGCGGAGGCGGTCAAGGGCGGGCGGGTGCACGTCAACGGCATCGCCGTGAAGCCGAGCCGCGAGGTCGGAGCGGGCGACGAACTCGAAATCACCCTCGATCGCTGGCGCCGGACGGTCATCGTGCGGGAGATGGCCGAGCGCCGCGTCTCACCCGCGGAGGCCCAGCGGCTCTATGACGAGACGGAGACGAGCGTCGCCGAGCGCGAGCGCCAGGCGCAGCAGCGCCGACTCGGCGGGCCGGTCGCCTTCGGCCGGCGCCCGACGAAGCGCGACCGGCGCCGCTACGACGCCGGCCAGCACTAACCCGCGTATTCGAACGTCGAGCCGTAGCCGCACACGCCGCGGTAGTCGAATGAGAGCTGCTGGTCTTCGACGACGAGCTCGTCGGTGATCAGTTCCTCGCCCGCGCGGTCGTGGCCTGGAATCACGCAGGTGACGGACTCCTCGCCCTCGTAGCGACCGCGGATCCGGACGCTGATGTGGTCTCGTATGCGCAGCCACTGGCGACGCCGCGTGTGGTCGACCGCGATCTCCACCGGTCGGACCGCCACCAGTTCGCTGGGCTTCCATGCCCAAGGAAAGTGGCGCTCGGCGTCGCCGCCCAGGCGACCGGTGAAGATGCCCTCGAGCGCGTCGCGTTGCTCCTCGGACGCGCGCGCGTCGAGATAGAGCACCCACGTCCACGGCGAGCCGGGTTCGTCATCGCTGTAGCGGATCGCGAGTGCGACGGGGAGACCGGACAGGTCGACGCCACTCGCCACGCCGTCCTCGATCAGCCACGACAGGACCCCCATGCAGACACCGTGCGTCGAGCGTCCGCCCGCCGTGCCGTTGACCCGCCGGCAAGGGCAGATCGCGTCACAGTTGCACGACTCGAAGTAGGTGCCTCGGATTCGCCAGTCCATCGCTCGGTCCACGAAGTTTCGACTCGTGCAGTATCGCGCGCGATGATGAGCGCGTGGGTGCTCGAGGTGGCATCGTCGCGGTGGTGGTGCTGGCCGCATGGATCGCCGGATGTGGCACTCACCACTCCTCTACGCAAACACGCCCCGGCAATCCGTCCGTCGCACCACGGCTCACGGCCGCCCACCCATGCCCGACCCAACCAGGCTTCACTTGCGCGACGCTCGTCGTGCCCCTCGACCACGCGGGACAGGCTCCGGGAACGCTCAGGCTGGCGGTTGGCGTCGCCGGCGGCGGCCGGGCGCCCCGGGGCGACCTGCTGTTCCTCACCGGCGGCCCCGGGCAACCCGGGCTGCCGTTCCTGACCCGGATTCAGACCCGGCTTCGGTCCGAACTGGCCGGGTACCGGCTGGTGATGTTCGACCAGCGGGGCACGGGAGACGGTGCGCTCGAGTGTCCGGCGTTGCAGAGGGCGGCGGGCGCCTCCGATCTGACCGTCGTGCCGCCGGCGACCGTCTCGGCCTGCGCGCGCTCGATTGGATCGAACCGGCGCTATTACACGACGTCTGACACGGTCGCCGACATCGATGAGCTCCGAGCCGCGCTGGGCGTCCGTCGGTTGACGCTCGACGGGGTGTCCTACGGAACCTTCGTGGCCGAGCACTACGCGCTGGCTCACCCGACGCGCGTCGCGAGGATGGTGCTCGACTCCGTCGTTCCGCAGACCGGGGTCGATCCGCTCTATGGCGCGGCGCTCGCGGCCAGCGGCCGGGTGCTGCGGTCCGTGTGCGCGCAGGAGCGGTGCGGGTGGGATCCGGCCGCCGACCTCGCCGCCGTCGTCCGCCGGATGCACGACGGTCCCGGACTGCTCGACGCCCTGGTCGCCGAGAGCGTGGGTGAGCCGACCTTCCCGGGCGTACTCGACGATCTGCACGCCGCCCGCGCCGGTCGGCCTCGCGCCCTGGAAGCCTGGGAGGCCGCGGTGCATCGCGCCGAGGCAGTTCCGGCCAGCTTCCTCAGTCAGGGCCTGCACGAGAGCACCCTGTGCTTGGAGTTGGCAGAGCCATGGGCGCCGGCGGCACCGGCCGCGCAGCGGGCCCGCACCCTCGCCACCCTCGGTGCCTCGACGCCGGAGGCGGACCTGTACCCGTTCGATCGCGCCACCGCTACGGGCAACGGCCTCGCGCAGGGCTGCCTCGCCTGGCCCGCGACCACCCCTCCCGCGCCCGAGGGCACGCAGAACCGACCGCTTCCGCCGGTGCCGATCCTCCTACTGTCCGGCGAGCGCGACCTCTCGACGCCGCGGCCATGGGCGCGGGCCGAGGCCGCCCTGGCGCCCGACGGCCGACTGCTCGAAGTCCCCGGCGCGGGCCACTCGATCCAACTCCGCGCCCGCGACCCCGCCGTCCGGCCGACGGTCGCACGGTTCCTCGGCGGCGCCTAGGAACCGCGTTTGCGGCGGTACACCCCGATCACATAGCGTTGCCGGACCATCGAACCCATGGAGGTCGCCGTGCCGCGGACGCACCACTTGCCGGACGAGAAGGTCCACTTCACCTGGGACGCGGACAACGAGCCCGTGC
>Ga0335077_10002840_pt1 | contig 20734 bp, 18 predicted proteins | sample Lox_Sample_31_FD_207151 | JGI IMG/M metagenome (GOLD analysis project Ga0335077, IMG submission 207151) | Soil microbial communities from Loxahatchee National Wildlife Refuge, Florida, United States - Lox_Sample_3.1 | ecosystem: Environmental > Terrestrial > Soil > Wetlands | place: USA...
CGAGCATCTGCACATTGGCCCCGCCGATGTCCACGAAGCGAACCTGCGCTTGCATGGGTTTCAATCCGACACATACGAACTGAGCACGGAAATCGAGACGTCGGGCGAAGCGGGCTTCAAACTGCGCAAGGGGACATCCGAGGAAACGCTGGCCGGATACAATGCGAAGCGCGCAGAGGTATTCATCGACCGCACACGCTCCGGCCTTGTTGATTTCAGCGCCGACTTTCCTGGACGTCATGCCGGCCCAGCGGTCTCAGCCGCCCATCGCATCAAGCTGCACATTTTCGTCGACCGGAGCTCGGTCGAGCTCTTCGCCAACGATGGCGAGACAGTCATTTCCGACCGGGTCTTCCCGTCGCCGGCCAGCAACGGGCTTGAAGTGTACGCCCTGGGCGGTAGCGCCCGAGTGATTTCGCTGGATCTCTGGAAACTGAAGCCGGCGTGGCTACCAGGATCCTAGTACCGCTTCCTCCGGGCGCGGCTCAGTGAAGCGTCGGAAACTGAGCTGCGACCAAAGGGAGCGGTTGCCTCATGCTAATGGCGGTTAGCCAGCCGGTGCACATCGAATACTTGAACGCCCGGCAGCACTCGCCCGTCCGGCACCGGCTCTCCTAATTCCGTCCGTACGGGGACCACGCCGGCCCACACGGGCAGCGAGTAATCCTCCTCATCATCGAGAGGCGAACCGGTCCGCACTTTCGCGGAGACTTCGTCAAGCTCCAAGGCCAACACACTGGTGGCCTTGAGCTCCTGTTCGTTCGGCTGACGGACCTCTTCCCATCGCCCCGGCACGATGTGATTGGTGAAGCGATGCAATGCTTCCATTTTCTCTGCAGCATCGGTGACCAGCCGAGCTTTGCCCAGCACGACAACCGAACGGTAATTCATGGAATGATGAAACGCGGAGCGCGCCAGCACGAATCCATCCACCAGCGTCACCGTTACGCAAACATCGACGCCTTCGTCGAGCGTCCGCAGCATGCGGCTGGCCGCCGAACCGTGAATGTAGATCCGGTCTCCCCGGCGGGCGTAGAGCGTGGGAATCACATACGGCTGCCCGTCAGCGATGAAGCCGACATGGCAAAGGAAGCCTTCGTCCAAAATCGAGTGCACCTGCTCTTTGTCATATACGGCGCGCTTTGCGAGCCGTCTCACCTGGGTCCGATCCGTTGGAGTATATTGTTCCATGCTGTTTTCCGAATTGTAGCGAGAAAGTTCCAACGCGTGCCTGCCAGCGTCTCTCCGTCCGATCATCTCAACGATCGCACTCTCGGCCTGCATGAGCGCATTTCCCGGCGCGACTATCTGAACTCCACTTTGCTCGCCTCGGGCAGCGCGCTCCTCGGCTCACTGTGCCCTCTGGACCTCATCGCACAGAATGACTGGGATGGTTATGGCGGCATCGGCGATTACAGAGGCTCGAACGGCAATACGTTCGAGGTGATGACGGAAGCGCACAAGATTCGCGACCGCGTCTTCGAACCGCTTCCCGCCGGAGTGATCGACACCGGTGAAACTTACGACTGCGTGGTCGTGGGCGGTGGAATCAGCGGGCTCGCGGCCGCGCTTTTCTTCAAGCGCCATTACCCCAGGCGCACGTGCCTGGTGCTCGAAAATCACGCCATCTTTGGCGGCGAGGGCCGGCGCAACGAGTTCCTCGTGGACGGCCAACGGCTAATCGCACACCAGGGCTCCGCCATGATCTTTCCGCCGCTGCCTGGCGCGTTTCTTGAGGATTTCTATAACTCTATCGGCATCGACACGTGGCCGTTTCCCTATCAGGCCTGGAGTGGAAAGGACCCGGAGATCCCTCTGGGGCGCACTCCCTACCCCGACGGCGCCAGCACATCCGGATTCTTTTTCGGCCCCAAGTTCGGCCAATCAACTGGCAAATGGGTGATCGATCCCTGGGGAACGAAACTCGAGGGCGCACCGATCTCCGAGAAGGCCCGCCGGGAACTGCTGGGCATGCGCGACCCCGATGTTGCGCGGCCTCGCAAGCTGCCTGAGCGTCACGGCGACGCGATCTCGCGGCACCTCGACAGCATCACGCTGGAGCAGGACCTGATGGAAACTTACGGCCTCAGCCGCGAGACCGTGCGCACGTTTCTGTCTCCGGTGTCCGGCGGAGGTTCGGGACTCGGCGCTGACGCCCTTTCGGCCTACGCGGAGTACGCAGCCGATGTCCTCTTGCCTTGGGATTACGCCAAAGGTTCGCAGATGTTCCCCGGCGGCAACGCGGGCGTCGCGCGGCACATTGTCAAGGAACTGATCCCCGCCGCCCTTCCCGGCCCCCGGACGCTCGAAGGCGTCTGCAAAGCAACGGTCAACTTTTCTGCTCTCGACCGCAGCGGCCAGCCATCGCGCGTTCGCGTTCGCGCCACGGCCATCTCAATTCAGCATGAAGGCGCGCCGGAAAAATCGAAATTTGTCCGGGTTGTGTACAGCCGCGGAGGAAAGCTCGAAAGCGTTCGGGCGCGTAGTGTGATCATGGCAGGCGGAAGCTGGACCACCAAACACATCGTCAAGGATCTGCCCGCCGCGCATCGCGATGCCTACGCCCAGTTCTACCGAGCGCCATGCATGATGGCGAATGTCGCGGTCAGGAACTGGCAGTTTCTTTACAAGCTCGGCATCAGTGAGTGCCAGTGGTTTGAGGGCATCGGAAATTATACGGCGGTGCGAAAAATGGCCGCCTTCGAACCGCTTGCTCCCACCGTATCGCCCGACTCTCCGGTCGTCCTCACGCTCAAAATCCTGTTTTCTTCACCGGGCCTTCCCATCGTCGAGCAAGTGACGCGCGGCCGCGCCGAGCTCATCTCCACACCCTTCCGCGAATGCGAGCGCCGCATCCGCGAGCAATTCGCCATGCTGTTTTCCAGCGTGGGATTCGATTCCCGGCGCGATATTGCCGGCATCATCCTGAACCGCTGGGGACACGCCTATCTCAGTGCTCAACCGGGATTTTTCTTCGGCAAGGATGGTAACCCGGCGCCAGGCGAAATCCTGCGAAATCATCCCCACGGCCGCATCGCCTTCGCCAATTCCGATCTGACCGGCATCATGGACCACCGCGCCTCAATTCTCGAGGCGCACCGCGCAGTGGGGCAGTTGTCCAACGGCGAGGTGTAGATGACCAGTTTCGATAATCGCGGTCCCAAACCCGGACACTGCGCGGCCAATCCTCGATGCATTGTTTGTTCTGCGCTGCCAGTAGTCTGCTTGCCGCTGGATCATTGGCCGAGGATCAACGAGTGCACATCCTTGATCCGCGCCAGGCCGCGGTCAAAGGAAACGAGCCGCATTCCTCGCACCGAAGCCAGAGCCGCGAGATACGTATCCGTCCACACGTTGGTGCCGGTAAACCGGCCGTGTGTGTAGTCTTTCCACGCCGGCTCTATCTCCGCGGGCTCGGACACAAATGTCACCCGCTTGTCATGCGCCAGATCGTCGTACAGAGGCCAAGCGTTTCGCTGGCTCACCACGTCGCCGCCCATCACTTTGGCATTAGTAATCAGGCGCAGAAAACCCATTTGCGTGATCCGGCAGAAAGCGGCGTCGCCGGGTTCTAAACCGGCAAACCAGGTCTTGGCGATTTCGTGATGGACGTGGCCATCCCAAGCGAGAGCGATCCAGACATTGACGTCAGGCAAGCAGATCTTCGATTTCGGCATTCGTCAGCACACGCTTGCCTGGGTGCTTGGACCGGATGAGCGGCAACCGAACGGTGTGGTCCTTTGCGGACGCCCGGTTCTCCATCTCGTGCTCAACGGCGCTCAGCAAGAACTCTTTCAAGCTAAGGCCGCGTAACGCAGCCGTGGCTTTCATCTTACGGAACACAGGATCAGGCACGTCCACGGTTGTTCTCATAAATTACATATTAGCATAAAAGCAGGCGCGGGCGCATAGAACCTGCTCTGTGAGGGGAATACGTGCCTATTGTTTAGAGTTCCGGCGAGAGCAAAACCGTCCCGCACTCACCTTCTTGTTTGCAGAAGTCATAGTGATTTGGGGGACGGCGCAAATGCCCGTCCGCCAGCAATTTTTTTAGAGGAGAGCTATCTTGCAACATCCACTAACTGTTCATGCATTGACTGAATTGACCTATCACAGCCAGGTGAAGGGTCCAAAAGCCAGGGGCGAATACCCCGGCTCGCTGGCGCACTTTCTCGTCAAACATCCGGGAGCGACGCACGGCGTGTTTGATGCCGAAGGGCGGCTGATCTACATCGGCAAGGAATCCGACCTCAGGGCGGCGCACCGCAAGCGGTAATTCATCAGCTAATCAAGGAGAAATCATCATATGACGATCTTATCCCCGTCGGCGGCGGCAGGTCCGCTGACGGTTTCCGGGGCGCCCGTGCCCATCGCAGCAAGTTCTACCCTCGTCAACAAACTCTCGGTCAAGCCGCGGCTGGGCCAGTGGTCGAAAGTTCTGATCGGCGGCCCGAATCTGGGCGCCGACGAGAGCAATGCCATGGCGGTTCTCTACCCGGTGCCGAACGGCGGACAGGCGGATGCATTCGTGGTGCAGGATGAAGGCGGCCAGAACACCATCGATCTGAGCCAGATTTATGTCTACGCAACCATCCCAGGAGACACGCCCATGGTGGAAGCTTTCGAGTACAAAACCATATGAACCGGCGCGAACTCTTTCAGAAAGCATTCGGCGCGGGAGCGGCCGTCGTCGCCGCCAGCGTGCTGCGTGGACAGAGCGCATCGTTCAATGGCCCCGCCGGCGGATCGCGCGGATCAACGCTAGTGACGATCGTGACCGGCCCATTCGATACTTCGAGCTACCCTAACGGAGTCCGGGCCCTGACCGACACACCGCAATTCGCGACCTACGTGCGTATCCAGGCGCATCCGGGGCAACAGGGCAAAATCGCGATCGGCAACTCGGCTATGGCGAGCGCGACGGGAAACGTCGCAGACTCGGCTTTCCTCGAGCTTTGGCCCAATTGGGACGGCACCCTGGATAATGGCCGTTCCGACACATGGATCCTGAGCGATCCGGAGTGGAATAACACCATCAATCTCGCCGACATCTATGTGTGGCCCGAGATTGCCGGTGAGACCCCGGTGATCACGGCATTTCAGTTGGCATAAATCGTGAAATCGGGTATGCGCGGCCCCGGCGGGCGATTTCGCGGGTCGTTGTAGGGGCCGGGCATTGCTCGGCCCGAAACTGTTCAGAAAATCTCGCCCAGCAGCTCGATCACACGGTCGCGATAAGTGCGACTCAAGTTCAGGCGGGTTGCGTCCTGGAGAATGACCACATAATCACCGTGAAACCAGGGCTGCAATTCCTTGATCCTGTCGATATTTACCACAGTTGAGCGGTGGATCCGCATGAAGCGGCTGGCATCGAGACGCGATTCGAGAGAACTCATGGTCTCGCGAAGCAGGTGCGACTCGGCGCCCACGTGCAGGCGCACGTAATTGTCGGCTGCCTCGATCCAGTCGATCTCATCGGTTCGCAGGAACATGATCCGGCCGGCGGACTTGATGACCACCCGGTCCATGTTCCGCGGCTTGTTTCCCAGGCTATCGAGCAGAGTAGTCAGGCGATGATCCAGGTTGGCGCCGGAGTCGTGCCGGATTTGGGCGCGCGCACGGTCAAGCGCCTTTTTAAAGCGGGCGCGGTCAAAGGGCTTCAGCAGGTAGTCAAGGGCGTGCACCTCGAAGGCCCGCAATGCGTACTGGTCAAAAGCGGTGACAAAGATGACAGCGGGAGCGGCTTTGGGCGCCACGGATTCAAGCACTCCGAAGCCGTCGATGCCGGGCATTTGAATGTCCAGGAAGACCAGGTCCGGATTGCGCTCCTGAATGAAGCTGACCGCTTTGTGGGAATCCCCGCATTCGCCGATCACTTCCACGTCGCTCTCTGTTGCCAGGAGTCGGCGGATGCGACGGCGGGCCAGCGTCTCATCATCGACGATCAGAGTCTTAATCTTTGCAACTTCTGTCATGGCTTGCATGTTGTGCCATCTTCAATGGAATAAGAATCGCAGCTTCTACGCCACCATTAGACGCGGTGCGCACAACAAAGTCATGCTCCTTACCGTAAATAGTCTCCAGTCTCGCGCGTGTGTTGGTCAATCCCAAACCCTTCCCGGATTGGGGAGACGCGCTTTGATCGCTGAGTCCGGGACCGTCATCTAAGACTTGTAAAATCAACTTGCCTTCGGCGTGGCGTGAACGGATTTCGATCCGGCCCGCGCCACCACCGATGCCGTGGTGTATCGCGTTCTCCACTAGCGGCTGCAAAATCAGGTTGGGGACCTGCGCGTCGAGTGTTTCCGGATCAATATCGAACTGTACCTGCATCCGATCCGCAAAACGAATTCGTTCGATTCCAAGATACGACTCGATAAACTCCAGTTCTTTGCTGAGTGGAACCTGCTGGACGCCGTTGTTTTCAAGTGAGAGGCGGAGCAGTTCGCTCAGCCGGGCGATCATAGCCTCAGCGGCTTCTGGGTCCTCAGGCACCAGCGAGGCAATGCTGTGGAGTGTGTTGAACAGAAAATGGGGTTGCAATTGCATCTTCAGCGACTGGAGTTGAGCCTGCGCCAGACGCGTCTCGAGTTGTGACGCCATGACGCGGCCGTCCTCATAGCGCTGGTAATACTTGACCGCGTAGTGGACCAGCAGCACGATGCCGTAAAGCATGACGCCGTAGTCCATGGAAACTATGATGATGCGGACAAGACTCGGGAGATCGTGCACTCGCCACTGAGGACTCTGGGGCGGACTCAACAACACCAGCGCGCTCCTCTGCACGGAGGCCAGCGCCACGCAGGCAATCGCGTGCACGGGCGCCATTCGATACCAACCGCGCTGATCCACCGGAAAGCGGTCCGCAAGCCAGAGAATAAGGGGAGTTAGTAAAGCCCAAAGAAAGGCGTACAGAAACTCGGCACGAAAGGTGCGCGCCCAGGTCATGGGTTGGCCCATGATCACGGAATTGTAGTGCTCCTGCAGCGCCATGTAGACCGCGAAGAGCGACCACAGCAGGAAATTGAGGCCTTGACGGGCTAACCATCGCCTGGGCATTGGGATCTCCTCGCAGTATAGCGGGGGATTAAGCATCCTTTTAGAACACGGGGCGAACCGGTATTAGCGCGTGGCGAAGGGAGGGTCGAAAAGACAGCCCCGCGGGTCGATGCCGGCCGCGGCTCGGAGGCCTAAGGTATCTTCACTAAAATGCCGATGATCCAAGTAGGGTATGAGCCAAGTAGGGTATGAGCCTCGCTCATGAAATCGCAACGCTGACTACCTGGAAGGAACCGTGCTAAACCGATTAAAGCTATCGACCCGAATCCTCTCTGTCGGGCTACTCACCACGCTGTGTTTCGCCTGTGCACTGATATGGCTGCACTTCAGAATCCGGGACTTTATCTACCAGCGTCAATACGATAAGACAAGGCAGTTGGTGGAATCCGCCTAGTCGCTAGTGAACCACTATGGAGACCAGTGCCGCGCTGGAATCATGACTGGCGAGCAGGCCGCCAGGCTGCCATCCGCGAGCTCAAGATCCTCCGGTACGGCGGAAACAACTACTTCTGGATCAATGATCTGGCGCCGCGCATGGTTGTGCACCCGACCAATCCGGCACTGGACGGAAAGGACCTGTCTGATTACAAGGATCCCAACGGTGTCCGGGTCTTCGTCGAGATGGCCAAGGTCGCGAGGGAGCGAGGGGAAGGCGCGGTAGCCTATATGTGGCCGAAGCCGGGCTTCAGCAAGCCTGTCCCCAAAGTGTCATACGTCAAGCTCTATCGCGATTGGGGATGGGTGATTGGGACGGGTATCTATGTGGATGACGTGGAGCACGAGCTGCAAATCCTGAGTACGATCTTGCTGGGCGTGGTCGGATCGACGTGCGGGCTCTCAGTCCTGCTCACTTACTTGGTGGCGCGCTCCATCACACGGCCGATTCGCTGGATCGTCGACCAAGTGACCGAAGGAGCCAGCCAAGTGACTTCCGCCGCGGCGCAGGTCTCGACGGCCAGCCAGACACTCGCTCGGGAAGCCGTGGTGCAGGCGCAAGCCATCGAAAAGACTACCGCGGCAGGAGAACAGATTCGTTCCATGACCCGGCAGAACACCGAGAACAGCGAGTCATGCGCGACACATATGACCACCACCTCGCAGCTGGTCAGCGATGCAAACCAAAAACTCGCGGAGATGATCACGTCCATGGCTGAGATCACACGCTCTGCCGGCAAGATCGACAAAATCATTAAGGTGATTGATGAGATCGCGTTTCAGACCAACATCCTCGCTCTGAACGCTGCCGTGGAAGCGGCGCGTGCCGGCGATGCCGGCATGGGATTTGCTGTCGTCGCCGACGAAGTTCGCAACCTGGCGCAGCGCAGCGCGCAGGCCGCCAGCGACACCGCGACACTGATCGAGGAGTCCATTGCCAAATCCAAAGAAGGCAGCGCACAGCTCGAGCAGGTAGTGAAGGCCATCACCAACATCACCGGGAGCAGCGAACGGGTGAACGCGCTCGTCAACGAGGTACATCTCGGGAGCCAGGAGCAGGTACGCGGCATCGAGCAAATCGCGCAAGCGCTCACGGAGATGGAACAGGCCACGCAACGCACCGCTGCCCATGCCGAACAAAGTGCGGCGGCCAGCGAAGAACTCTCGGCGCAGTCCGAGTCCATGACGTCAGCCGTTCAGCAGTTGGAAACACTGATCGCCGGAACCAAAGCCGGCGCCGCTCATCTTACAAGAGCTCTGACCTAATAGAGCCGAGAACAAGTTCAACGGCCAGTTCTTCCGTCGCCTAAACCAGCACCGCTTCGGTTTCTTCGCTGGCCGTGAAGTAGGCGCAATCGGGATGGTGGAATACCAGCGCGCTGACGCTGGCTTCGGGCTCCATCATCATGCCTTCGGTGAGGTGGACGCCGATTTCTTCGGGGCGCAGCAGCTTCCAGATGCCCTGCTGGTCGTCCAGATTGGGACAGGCCGGATAGCCGAAGCTGTACCGTTTGCCGCGGTAGCGCGAGGTGAAGCGCTCCTGCATCGTCATGGAAGGCGGATCGGGGAAGCCCCAGTCCTCGCGAATGCGGCGGTGCAGCCATTCGGCGCAACCCTCGGCGGTCTCGATGGCCAGCGCCTGCAAGGCGTGCGCCTTAAAATATAGGCCGGCTTGCTTTAGTTCCTCGCTCTTTTCGCGAATGCCCGCGCCTGCCGTGACCACGAAGATCGCCAGGTGATCGCGGGCGCCCTCGGCGGGATCGAGAATATAGTCACTCAGGCAAAGACCTTCGTCGCGGCGCTGGCGTCCGAAGCGGAACGTGTGAACCGGCGCCTCCATGCCGGGTGCGAGCAGATGAATCGCGTTGCCCTCGCGCTCAGCTTCGAAAAACTGCCATACGGCTTTGACCTTCATGAAGCGGGCGGCCTCGTGCTTCAGATCCTCCACCATGTGGTAAAGCTCGAGCGCCTTCTCATTGTGCTGCGCCAGCTCTTTTTCGAAATGGCCTTTGTAGCCCAGATGGCGGCCGTAGAGCATGTGCGGGTTGATGTAGCTCCAGGTCTCGGTCAAGTGCGGGACGTCGCGTACTTTGCGCTCATGATACGGCGCCGCGGGCAGGGGCAGGTCCGTGCGGACTTTCCGGCTGCGATTTTCCGTGACAGGACCGGCCGGCGCCGCGGCCTCGGTGACCTCCATTGGCGGAACCACGTGCGTATGCACGCGCAGGAACTCACCGCGCTGCGCCGGATCCATGAGCTGGTTCATGTTGCGCAAACCGGTCATGGCGTCCTTGGCGTAGCAGACGGCTTCCCCGTAGGCGGGCGCAATCTTGTTCATGGTGAATTTTTCGGACAGCGCGGCGCCGCCCACCAGTAGCGGCACGCGAATGTCGTGCTCTTTGAGATCGCCTGCCGTAATCACCATCTGCTGCGCGCTCTTCACCAGCAAGCCGGACAAGCCGATAGCGTCGGGCGCGTGCTCGCGGTAGGACTCGATCAGCTTTTCCGGCGGCACTTTGATGCCCAGGTTGATGACCTTGTACCCGTTATTGCTCAGGATGATCTCGACCAGGTTCTTGCCGATATCGTGCACGTCGCCCTTGACGGTGGCGAGAATGATCTTGCCGCGCGTCGAGGTTTCGGCCTTTTCCATGAAACCTTCGAGGTGGCTGACCGCGGCTTTCATGGCTTCGGCGGATTGCAGCACCTCGGCGACAATCAGCTCGTTGTTGTTGAACAGGCGCCCGACTTCCGCCATGCCGGCCATGAGCGGGCCGTTGATGATGTCGAGCGGCGCGGTGCCCTCAGCAAGCTTGCGATCCAGATCTTCGACGAGGCCTTCCTTTGTGCCTTCGATGATGTAATTGGCCAGACGCTCATCGAGCGGCAGGTCCGCGGCTTTGGCCTTGTCTTTCTTCACCGCGTGGCGGAAGAACTCTGTGATGGCCGCAATGTGGAACTGGTTGATGGCGGCTTTCTGTTCGGGGGACTGCTCGCGCCAGTCATCGGGAGCGAGGCGAAGTTCTTCATCCGGTGAATCCGCCGGCGGAGTATTGAAGAGCAGATTTTCGGCCAAGCGGCGCTCGTCTTCCGGGAGCGAAGCGAAGCGCTCGAGCTTTTCCGCATTGACGATGGCGAGGTCGAGGCCGGCCTTGGTGCAGTAGTAGAGGAAGACGGAATTGACCACTTCGCGCGCCGCCGCCGGCAGGCCGAATGAGATATTCGAGATGCCGAGCACCGTCTTGACGAACGGGATGTGCTCCTTGATCAACCGGACGGCCTCAATGGTCTCAACCGCCCCGCCAATATAGTTGACATCGCCCGTCGCGCAGGGAAACACCAGCGGATCGATGATGATGTCCTCGGCGGGGATGCCATACTTTCCGGTGAGCAATTGGACAGAGCGCTGGGCCACTGCAAGCTTGCGCTCGCGTGTGAACGCCTGGGCCTGCTGCTTATCTTCGTCAATCGTGCCGACGATCACCGCGGCGCCGTATGCGTGCGCAAGGGGACAAACGCGTTCGAATTTCTCCTCGCCGTCTTCCAAATTGATCGAGTTGATCAGGCTTTTGCCCTGGCAGTACGTGAGAGCCAGCTCGATGGCGCGCCCATCGGTAGTGTCGATCATGATGGGCGCTTTCACCAGCCGGATCAATCGCTCATAGAACAGCGGGATGTCGTTCAACTCGTCGCGATCGGTGGATTGCAGGCAGACGTCCACAATGTGCGCGCCGTTTTTCACCTGCTGGCGCGCGATTTCCGCCGCCTGCTCCCACTTCTCTTCGGCGATCAGCTTCTTGAACGCGCGCGAGCCGATCACGTTCGTGCGCTCGCCGACGATTAGCGGGCGGCTGCTGTCTTCGGCCTCTACCAGTTCGATGCCCGAATAGTACGCGCGATGCGCCGGGGCTTTCGGCGTGCGCGGTTTCTTGCCGTCAGCCATCTGCGAGATGGCCTGGATGTGCGCCGCGGTGGTGCCGCAACAGCCGCCCACCAGATTCAGCCAGCCGTGATTAGCGAAGCGCTCGAGCTGCTCGGCTAGCGACTGCGGCGTTTCGAGGTATTTGCCCTCTTCGTTCGGCAGCCCGGCGTTCGGGTAGCATGAAATGCGCGTGGTGGCCAGCTCGCTGAGCGTGCGGATATGATCCGTCATGAACTCGGGGCCGGTAGCGCAATTCAGGCCGACCGACAAAAGGTCGACGTGCGAAATCGAACTCAGAAACGCGTCCGCGGACTGGCCGGCGAGCATCGTGCCCATCGGCTCGATGGTTCCCGAAACCATCACCGGGATCTTGCGCCCAGCTTCGCGCATGACGCGCTGGATGCCCAGCAGCCCGGCTTTGACATTGCGCGTGTCCTGGCAGGTTTCCAGCACCAAAATGTCGGCGCCGCCTTCCACCAGAGCCTTAGCCTGCTCGTAATACGCTTCTTCCAACTGGCGGAACGTGATGCCGCCGGTAACGGTGATGGCCTTGGTGGTGGGGCCCATGGAACCGAGCACCCAGCGCGGCTTGGCGGAAGTCGAGAATTCGTCGGCAGCCTGGCGCGCCAGCTTCGCGGCTGTGTAGTTCAGCTCGTAAGCGTGGTCTTGCAGATGATATTCGGCGAGCACGACGCCGGCGCCGCCAAAGGTATCGGTTTCGATGATGTCCGCACCGGCTTTGAGGTACTCGCGATGGATATCCAGCACCACATCCGGCCTCGTCTTGACCAGATTCTCGTTACAGCCCTCGAGGGCAAGGCCGCCGAAATCCACAGCGGACAGATTCCGCTGTTGCAGCATGGTACCCATGGCGCCATCGAGCACCAGGATACGCGTGGCGAGAGCGTCGTCGAGAGCTGAAAGCCGGTCCCCAGGGTTCGTCATAGCGAGCCGTAAATCTTTCTATCTTAGCAGGTTGTGGAATTTCCCCCGTACGGTTACGGTTAGGCAGGCGCGGAAAACGTAACGTTTTCTTCGATTACCAGCCGGTTGCGTCCGTCGAGCTTGGCAGTGGACAGGGCGCGTTCGGCGGCCGAGACCAGGTCTTCGGGTGACGGGTCAACCGATGGTCTGGCTGTTGCCCCGCCGATGCTGATGGTGACCTGCTGCCATCCAGGCGAGCCTGAATGAGCGATCCCCAGGTCCAGCACGCGCGCGCGCAGACGTTCGGCGACGACGGCCGCCCCTGGGCGACCGGTAGCCGGAAGCAGGACGACAAACTCGCCGCCTCCGCGCCACGCCACCAAGTCGTCGGGATGGTAGACCGTCTGCCGCAGCGCAGTCGCAATACGCCGCAAACATTCGTCTCCTGCTGCGCGGCCACAGCTTCGGTTGTAGTCAGCAAGGTGGTCGACGTTCACAACCAGAAGCGAAAGCGGTAGACCAGCGCGGCGATCGCATCGCCAGGCACGGTCGAGGCTCTCCGCAAACGATCGCTCCCCTGCCAGTTGATAGAAGGGCTGTGAGGCTTCGGCGGCGACGGTTTCTTCATGATGGCCCCGGTTAGCGGAGCGCAGCCGCGCGCGGAATTCCAATGGATTCAATGGCTTGGAAATACAATCGGTGGCGCCGGTATTCAGCGCGGCCTCCAGGTACTCGGCGGAGCTTTCATCAAACAGGACGATTAGCGGAACTAGAGGATCAACGGCGCGAATCCTGCGGCACGCCTCGAGTCCAGGATCTTCGCTCAAGTCCAGAATGACAGCCGATGCATCCGTTAACCGGCCGGTCAGGTCTTCGATCGACCCGGCGACGTGCACCGGGCCCAGATCTTGCGATTCCAGCGACAAGTGGACACAGTCGCGGACTGTGCCGCTGACATCCAGCAGCAGAACAGACATGAAAGGCTCCGAGATTTCTATCGGCGGGAGCGGTGTCCGGCTTTAGAGTCGAAAAGCGAGAGTGGCATTGGCCGTGTTCAACGGCGATCGCAGGCCGCCGCTTCATGTAGCTGGCGCATGGCGTGATCCACCTGCTCCAGAGCCTCGGCCCGGTGCCCGCAGAAGTCATGCGCAGCAGATTTCAACTCCTCCCGCGCCTCGCGCAGTGCCTCGATGGCCGCGTGGATCCGCGGATGGCGTTCCGGCGGGGGAGCGGTCCGCGCGGACTGCGTCAGGCACACGAGCATCAGTGCGGTCAAGGTCAACCATGGAAGGCTTCGAGCGGTATTCGTCATTCGTTCGGGTCCTTTCTGCGGACCGATTGTACCAGGCATGGCGCACGCGCAGAAGCTTAATGTGTGCTGGCCGGCACAGCGATGGCGCTCACCAGCCGCGGCGGAGCGCCGGGATCTTGCGTGATTTCCACTTCACGCGGTTCCTGATGGCAGTCGGGTAGCGGCGTGACGGCATAGTAATTCAAGCCGTATCGCAGGCTGCGATGCAGGCGTGCGATGCAGACGCGGTCGCGAATCGGAGCAACGGCGTTCCACAAGGGCCGGGCGGACGCGAGGCGGTCCACCTGCGGAAACCCGCGCAGTTCGGTAGCCACCACGCCCGCGGCGATGGAAGCGGCCAGCAGCGCCACGGCTGCGCCGCGATGTGCCGCAGCGTCGAGATACCACACAACTCCGCATGCGAGTGCCGGCAACAGCCCCGTCCAGTGGAATGCGGGCAGAGGCGCCCGTGAAATTCCGCCGGCCAGCGCATGAGGCAACATGGCCGCGATTGGCCCGAGCAATACCAGCAACGCTGCCGTTCCCACAAGCACCCAGCGTGCCGTCTTGTGCTCCGCGAGCGCGATCCCCACAAGCGCGGCCAGCGGCGGAACCAGCGGCAGCACGTAGCTGGGCAGCTTGTTTTGGGCGGCGGAAAAGAAGACGAAGCCGAAGGCAATCCACAGCAGCAGAAACTTGCGGCGCGAATCGGAATACAGCGAGCGTCTGGCAAGCAACGCCCATCCGGGGATCCAAGGAAACAGCGCCGCCACAATGACGGGTGCAAAGAACCAGAAAGGTTGTCCGTGCGCCAATTCAGGGGTAAAGAAGCGCCCTACCTGGTGCTCCCACAAAAACTTTTCAAGGAAAGGCCGGCCGTTGCGGACCCAGCAGAGCGCGTACCAGGGCAATGCGACGACGGCGAACACGGTCAATACGGAGGGGCGCAACCAATCGAGCAAACGCCGGCGGCCCATCCACACCAGGGGAAGCGAGAGCACGAGGGGTACAAGCCCTTTTGCCAGCACTGACGCCCCGAATAGCGCGGCGGCCAGGGGCAGCCAGCGGCTTTCACCGCGCTCGAGCCATCCCAGCGAGAGCAGCATCGCGGCGCAGAATGCCGCCGACATGGGCACATCCGTCACGCCGATGTGGCTGAGGCTGAGCCATCCGGCGGAAGTTGCAAGAATGGTGGTGGCGAAGCCGGCGGCGTCGTCGCCAAATTCCCTCCGCAGTACCCAGTAGAAGAAGATCAGAAATGCCACGCTGGTGAGCGCCACCGGCAGGCGCGGCGCGAGATCATCGCTCAGCCCGGCGCGAAACGCTACGGCTTCCATCCAGTAGAGCAACGCAGGTTTTTCGAACCACGGTTCGCCCCAGAGCCGGGGCGTGATCCAGTCGCCTGATCTCGCCATTTCACGGCTGATGGCTGCGTAGCGGGGCTCATCCGGGCCCAGCAGGCCGGCGCGGGTCAGCCCGAAAAAGTAGAGAAAGTACGTAAGCGGGATGGCGAGTAGCAGCAGCCGGAGCGGCGGGCGGAGCATTCGTTCTTATCGTGGCACAGGCGCGAATGCCTGTCCTGCCTTTATAATTGAGTGAAACGTGCGTGTCTGTCTGCTTCTTCTGGCTTCGCTTGCGTTCGCCGACGTGCGCAATTGCGCGTGCGATGTTGCCAGGCCCGAATCCATGGAGTCCCGCGAGTGCGGCCTGTGCCGCGAAGCGGAAAACCAGCCCGCCGGCGTTGAGGTTTTCTTCCTGAAAGACAACAACCCTCGCAAGCCGAACCGATGGTTGGCGCTGCCGCGGGCTCACACACACGCACTGGCCGCCATGACGCCGGAGGCGAGGCTCGCGTTGTGGAACGCGGCAATTGAAAAGGCAAAATCGTTGTGGGGAGACCAGTGGGGCCTGGCGGTGAACGGCGACGAGCGGCGCACTCAGTGCCACGCACATATCCACATCGGCAAGCTGCTCGATGGAACGGAAACGCCAAATTTCGTTGAAGTGAACGGACCGGCCGGTATCACGATTCCCGCCGACGGTGCGGGTTTCTGGATCCACCCCGTGGGAAATAAGCTGCACGTGCATGCCGGTGAGCAGGTCACCGAATTCGTTCTGATGAGGTAGGCATGGAATTACTCGAAATTGCAAAACTGCCAACGGCGGAAAATTCGGCCATTCATTTGAATCCGCTGGATAACGTCGCCATCGCGCGGGTTCCGCTTTCGGCGGGTATGAAACTGCAAATCGATGGCGTGCCGATTGAAGTGCTGGATCCGGTGCCGGCCGGCCACAAGGTGGCGATCGCCAACATTCCGGCGGGCGAGGTGGTGCACCGCTACGGGCAGGTGATCGGCCGCGCCAAACAACGGATTGACGCTGGCCGCCACGTGCACACGCACAACCTTTCGTTCGAAGAGCTGACCTTCGAGTACGAGTTTCCGAAAGGCGAGATTCCCTACCCTGCCCTGCCCAAGGACATGCCCACCTTTCGCGGATATTTGCGCGAGGACGGACGGGCTGGAACGCGGAACTATATCGCGGTAGTGGCGGCAAGCAACTGCGCGGCTCACACCGCCGAGCTGATCGCCGCGAGCTTTGACAGCGAGGGGCTGCCGTCCAACGTAGACGGAGTCGTGGCCTTCCCGCACGGCGAAGGATGCGGCCACACGATCGGCCCGGACACCGACCAGCTCCGGCGCACGCTGGCCGGCGTGCTGGCGCATCCCAACGTGTCGGCTGCGATCATTCTGGGGCTGGGCTGCGAGGTGAACCAGATCGATCATTACCTCGGCCCCAATGCTCCGCGGAGTTCGCGCCTGGTCGGGATGACGCTGCAATCGAGCGGCGGCACCACGGGCGCGTTGGAGGCCGCGCGCCGCGAAATTCATCAGTTGATGGAGCAGGCGTCAGCGGAGCAGCGCGTGGACATCCCCGTGTCTAAGATCGTGCTTGGCCTGAATTGCGGCGGCTCGGATTCGTTCTCCGGGATCACCGCGAATCCGGCGCTGGGCGTGTGCTGCGACATGCTCGCGGCAAACGGTGCGACCGCGGTGCTGGCGGAAACTACCGAATGCTTCGGCGCGGAACATCTGCTGATCCGGCGTGCGCGCAACCGCCAGGTGGGCGAAAGATTCCTCGGCTTTATCAAGAGCTACAAGCAGTACCTGACGCGCTTCGGCGGCAGCTTCAACGATAACCCGTCGCCGGGAAACAAAGAAGGCGGGCTCACCAACATTCTGGAAAAATCGCTGGGGGCCGCGGCGAAGGCGGGCAGCACGCCGCTGATGGATGCGGTGGACTACGCCGAACGTATCACCTCGCCTGGTTTCGTCTTCATGAACACACCGGGATACGACCCGGTATCGTTGACCGGCCTCGCAGCCGGCGGATGCAATCTCATCGCATTCACCACCGGGCGAGGCAGCGCCATCGGCTTCCCTTCTATCCCGGTGATCAAGATTGCGACCAATGGCAACACGTTCCGGCGGATGCACGACAACATGGATATCAACGCCGGCGTAATCGCCGAGGGTGAGCGGAGCATCCAGCAAGTGGGACGCGAAATCTTCGATACGGTGCTGAGGGTGGCGTCGGGCGAGCGAACCTGCGCCGAGCGGCTGGGGCACAAAGAGTTCGTGCCGTGGCGGATCGGGCCGGTGCTGTAGGGCGACGGCCGCGCCAGCATGGAAACCCGCCCACTGACGCTACAATAGAAAGACGCATGTTCCGAACTCTCGCTTCACTCGTTTTGATAGCTGCGGCGTTGTGGTCCGCGGAAAAAGCTCCGGCCAAGAAATCGGCATTCGACAAGACCACGCTCGAGGCGTATGTGCGCCACCTGTTCGTGTGGGGGCCGCAGATCAAGGTGGAAATCGGCACGCCCAAACCCTCGCCGCTTGCAGGCTTCGAATCGGTGGAGGTGCATGCCTCCTCCGGTGGCGCCAGCGCCGATGAGACATTGTACATTTCCAAGGACGGGCAGAAGATCGTGCGCGGAACGTACTTTGAAATCGACAAGAATCCGTTCAAGCCGGAACTCGACAAGCTGCACACGGATCTGGCGCCCAGCTTTGGCACACCCGGCGCCCCGGTGGTCATTGTGTTGTTCAGCGATTTCGAATGCCCGTATTGTAAAGAGGAAGCGAAGTCGCTGCGATCGAACCTGGTCAGCACGTACCCCAAAGAAGTGCGGCTGTACTTCAAAGATCTTCCGCTCTCACAGATTCACCCGTGGGCGCTCCCTGCCGCCATCGCGGGCCGTTGCATTTTCAAACAGAACCCCGCCGCGTTCTGGGATTATCACGACTGGATTTACGAAGCTCAAGCCGATATCACGGCGGATAATCTGAAGTCCAAGATTTTGGAGTTCGTGAAAGGGCGGGAAATCGACCCGGTTCAGCTCGAGCGCTGCATGGATTCCAAAGCGACCACGCCGGAAATCGATGAGTCGATGGCGGAAGCCAAGGAGCTGGGGGTCAATGCTACGCCCACGCTTTTCGTCAATGGCCGTCAACTGGTGGGGCAGGCGGCATCGTGGACAAACCTGCGCCAGGTGATCGACTACGAAGTCGAGTATCAGAAGACCGCCAAGAACGCCGGTGAAGACTGCGGCTGCGAAGTGAAGTTGCCGTCGCCCACTCTGAACTAGGGACACATCGAATGCGACGACTCAGCCGCCTCACTCTTCCTCGCGCTGCCTGTATTCTGGTTCTCGCGGTTCAGGCCGCGCCGCCGCCGACCACGGGAACCGGCGGCATCGATCCGCAGAAGTTTTTGGAGCACATCAAATACTTGTCCTCCCCTGAGATGCGCGGCCGCGCCACGGGCTCTCCGGAACTCGAAAGGGCGGCGGACTACATTGCGGCCCAGTTCCGCGCCATCGGCCTGCAGCCGGTCGATGGCAAAAGTTATTTCCAGGCATTCGCGGTCACCACCAACGCGAAACTCGGACATAGCAACCACTTCGAATATGTCGACGACGGCAAGACCATCTCGCTCACAACCGGCGAAGACTTCATCCCGTTCAACTTCTCGGCGCGCGGCAAGATTTCGGCGGCCGTTGTGTTCGCGGGGTACGGCATCAGTGCGCCTGAGTATAACTACGACGACTACGCCGGGCTGGATGCCAAAGGCAAGCTGGTGCTGGTTCTGCGCCACGAGCCGCAAGAGTTTGACGAGAACAGCGTGTTCGCCGGAAAGGTCTACACCGAGCACGCCCAGTTCTATAGCAAAGCCGTCAATGCTAAGATTCACGGCGCCCTGGGTGTCATTCTCATCAACGACGTTTTCAACCACCGCACCGAATCAGATCAACTGGAGAAATTCGGCCGCACGGTTGGCCCGAATGACGCGGGAATTCCCTTCGTCGAGATCAAAGCCGAGACGGCGCAGCGCTGGATCGCGGACGCCGGCAAGAACCTGGACGAGATCGGCGCCGCCATCGACCGGGATCTCAAGCCGCGCTCGTTCGCTTTCCCGGAAACGTTTCAGGTTCACGAGAACGTGGACATCGAGCGCGTGGTGAAGACGGTGCACAACGTCGCCGGATATCTGCCGGGCCAGACGGATGAATACGAGATTATCGGGGCACACTACGATCATCTGGGGCTGGGCGAGCAGTTCTCCATGGCGCCTTCGCTTGCCGGAACAACTGTGCATCCTGGCGCCGATGACAACGCTTCCGGCACGGCGGGCGTCATCGAGCTGGCCCGCTGGTTCGCGGGGCAGCCGAAACAAAAGCGGGGAATCCTGTTCATGACCTTCGCGGGCGAAGAGCTGGGTCTTTTGGGATCGAGCTTCTATGTGAATCATCCCGAGCTGCCGATCAACAAGGCCGTGGCGATGATCAATCTGGATATGATCGGCCGTGTGCGGGAGGGGAAAGTATACGTCGGGGGCGTGGGCACGGGCAGCAACTTGCGGGCCACGCTCGAGCCGATCCTGGCCCGCTATCCGATGCATATCGATTTCTCGGATTCGACCGGCTACGGCTCGAGCGATCACACCTCGTTCACCACCAAACAAGTTCCCGTACTGTTCTTCTTTTCGGGGTTGCACGGCGATTATCACAAGCCGAGCGATACCTGGGAAAAGATCGACTCGGCGGATGCAGCCAAACTGCTGGACTTGATCGCAGAAGTGGGAAACACGCTGCGCGAGGAGGCCGAGCGGCCGCTGTTCGTGCGGGTCAAGGAGCCCGAGAATCCACATGCCGGAATGGCCGTGGGATCGTCGCAGTCCGGATACGGCCCGGAGTTCGGCAGCGTTCCGGATTTTACGGAAATCCCCCATGGAGTACGGTTTGCCGATATTCGTCCAGGCACGCCGGCGGCCCAGGCGGGCCTCCAAGCCGGCGATGTGCTGGTAGAGTTTGACGGCAAGCCGATTGACAACCTGTATGACTTCACTTATGCTCTGCGCAGCAAGAAACCGGGCGACCGGGTGACCGTGAAAGTACTTCGCGGAACGGAGACGGTGACGGCCTCGGTTCTGTTGCGCGAACGGAAATAAAGCTTTTCCCCATTGCGTCCGATAAAACTCTGAGGCTGACATGCCGGAAGAATCGCCGCACCCGCCAGTTCCTCTAGGCGATGAGATTTGGGAATTGCCTCCGCTCATCCTGCACCCGTTCAGCAATGAATATGGTCCCAACCAGCTCCTGGAGGGGTCGCGAGCGGCAATGATGCTCGCCGGCCTGATCCCCGGCGAGGGCGAGGAACAGGACGAGCTACGAAGAAAGCTCCTGCTTAGCCGGTACGCGGAAATTCGCATGCTTTACTTCATCGGCAAAGACCTGACCCGGTGGGTGGGGCAATGTATGGATGTCGTCTCGCGCGCCGAAACACTGGCCAGTGCGGGCGTTCGAGAGCAAAGCTTTGCCATGCTCCTGATCTCGAACACGCCGCAATCCGTAGTCCAGAAGCTGCATCAGTGGGGCGTCGCCAATCCGCAATCCGTTTTTTCCCGCGCTTTGGGAATCGCCGCGATGTTCCGCGAAGTGCCTCAAATTGAGCATCTTTCCGACCGTTTTCTGCTCCATTACCACACTTTCGCGGACCATCTTTTTTCCTGCACCCAGCACCTTACCAAATTCACCAAAA
>Ga0335077_10002841_pt1 | contig 20732 bp, 17 predicted proteins | sample Lox_Sample_31_FD_207151 | JGI IMG/M metagenome (GOLD analysis project Ga0335077, IMG submission 207151) | Soil microbial communities from Loxahatchee National Wildlife Refuge, Florida, United States - Lox_Sample_3.1 | ecosystem: Environmental > Terrestrial > Soil > Wetlands | place: USA...
CTCAAGAAACACAGCCCGGGCGATATCAAAATGTTGCTGCCCAGCGCCACGCAGTTTCCGGCGATCTCGTTCAAGAAGGGCGTCTCAGACAAATTCTACAAGGACCATTCGGCATTGCTCTGGGACATCGTCGAGATCATCAAGAAGGATATCGCCACGCTCGCGTCGGAAGGCGTGAAGTACATCCAGATCGATGCACCGCGCTACAGCTACTACCTCGATCCGAAGTGGCGCGATTGGATCGAGAAGGAAATGGGACTGGAACCGGAGGCGGCGCTCGATGAAGCCATCCGGGCGGACAACGCCTGCTTCGAAGCCGCGCGGAAGCCCGGCGTGGTTCTTGCCATTCACCTGTGTCGCGGAAACAACCGCAGCCATTGGTACGCCGAAGGGGGCTACGATGCGATCGCCGAGAAACTCTTCGGGACTCTGAAAGTCGACCGCTTCGTGCTGGAATACGACGACGAGCGAGCCGGTACGTTCGAGCCGCTGCGCCTGGTCCCGAAAGGCAAGATCGTCGTCCTTGGCCTCATCACCACGAAAAAACCGCAGCTCGAGAAAGCCGACGACGTGGTGCGCCGCATCCATGAGGCTGCGAAATATATCCCGCTCGAGAATCTGACGCTGAGCCCGCAGTGCGGGTTTGCCTCGACGGCGGAAGGCAACCTGCTTACCGAAGACGAGCAGTGGGCCAAGATGCGGCTTGTGGCGGAAACGGCGCGGAAGGTTTGGGGCTGATCCGCTCGAAGGTGCGGCCGGCAAAGAGGCATCCTTCCAGGGGCGAGAAGGGCCCGGTACAACTGACAGGCAGGGCCCGCCCAAATAGGCGAATTCCCCAGCTCAATCGATGAACCTTCATCTCAATCACACACGCAAAGATTCGGCGGCCACGGGCACGAGCGACGTGGTGACGACGGTGCTGGAACTTCTCGAAGAGGGGCATCTGCACCCGGCCCAATTTGCACGGCTGCAAATTCACCTGGATTGGCTCCAATACAAGCAGAACTTCCGGGAAGCGGTGACAGTGATGCGCCGCGACGGGGAGCAGGACAGCGAAACGTCTCCCATGGAGATTCGCGTCGATTCGCGGCAAGTGGCGCCCGGCGCGCTTCGCAATCTCCTGCAAAAAGCCATGAGCCCGGGCGCCTCGGAGTCCGAAGCCGCTGGCCGAATCTATCTGGAAGACTCGCGATCGTTTCGCGCGAGCATCGCGTGGGAGTTCAACCGGCTTTACTGGCAGCGCTTGAGAGACTGGGAACGCGCAACCGGGAAAAGCTACGAGCAGGCATTGCCGGGGGGCCAGTCCGACGGCCGGCAGCTGGAAGCCATCTCGGATTCCGTGTGTGATTTCTGGACTCTGCTGAAAGACCTGGAGAAGCAGAATCAACTGCCGCAGGAAGTCTTCGTGCTGGAAATCGGCGTGGGAATGGGCGCGCGAGCGGGGCTGTGGCTGGACCGATTCTGCGCGCTCGATCAGGAGCGCGGGACGAATCTCTATCCGCGATTGCGATTTCTGCTGGGCGATTATTCGCTCGCGACTCTGGAGTATTCGAGACCCGCGGTGAAGAAACACCTCGACATTTGCAGCTTCATCGCTCTCGATGCTCTCGATCCGATCAAGACGCTCTCGTTCCTGCGCCACAAGATTCTCCACGTGCATTCGACCAACATGTACGACAACCTGCCCGACGAGGAAGTCGTGTGGCGCGACGGCCGCGTGTACTGGATTCAGACCCGCGCCTACCTGCCGGCGGCGGACGCGGCGCGGATCAGCAAGGCATGCGATGTGCCCGCCGCGGACATTCCAAAGACCATCCAGCGCCTGCTCGAAGTCGGAGCCGAGGCGCTGCCCGACCGTGCCAAGGGAATGACGTTCTGGATGGAGGTGTGGCACGCGCTGCGCACCGAGGAGCGGCTGGTGGACGCGGTGGACATGCCGGATGCCTCCTTCCCCGCCGGATTGAGCTCGGCGCACATGGAGGACATCCTTCGAAACGCGCCGGGCGATTTACGGTTTCACCTGAGCTCGGGAGCCCTCGAGAGCTTTCGCAATACCTTGCCGCTGCTCCACCCGCGGGGCTATCTTCAGGTGCAGGACATTTTCGTGACGGATCTCAACGAATACTGCATGGGGTTCCACGGCCCGGGGAAACTCGACGGCTCCATTGTGAACTGGGTCAACGGCGCCCTTTTGCGCGAGGTAGCAGAACGTGCAGGTTACGATCTTCATTTCGCGCCGTTCCGCTACCGGTCGGATTCGAAAACCTCGGTCTTGTACACGACACGACGGGAGTAACACGATGACGCTTCCCATTCTTCCCACCACGATGGTTGGCAGCTACTCGATGCCGGGCTGGCTGGAGCGGCTGAAGACGGATTACTTCGCCCGGCGGATCAGCCGGCACGATCTCGACGAAATTCACGATGCGGCCGTGCGGTCCGCGATAAAAGATCAGGAAATGGCAGGCCTCGACATCGTCACGGACGGGGAGCTTCGCCGGGACAACATGATCGACTACTTCATCGAGCGGCTTCCCGGAGTGCAGATCGACCGGTCGTCGAAGAAGTTCTACTACGACTTCTACGACAGCGAGGTGCTGGGGAAAATTCCGATGGCCGCGCTCGGTCTGGCGGCGGATTTTCGATTTTTGCTCCAGAACACCGAGCGGGAAGCGAAAATTTGCATCACCGGCCCCCATTCGCTGTGCAAGCGCGTGCGCAACAAGCACTATCCCACCGAGGAAGCGCTGGCCATGGACATCGCCCGCGTGATGAACATGGAATTGAAGGAGCTGGTGAAGGCGGGCGCGAAGTTCATTCAGATCGATGAGCCCTACTATTCCGGGTTTCCCGAGGACATTTCGTGGGGCGTCGGAGTGCTGAACACGCTCGTCGAGGGCGTGAACGCGCGGATCGCGGTACACATCTGCTACGGGAACCGGTACGGCAAGCCTTCGTGGGAAGGAAGCTACCGGTATCTCTTTCCGAAGATTCTCGATGCAAAGGTGCATCAACTGAGTCTCGAATTCGCGCGGCGCGGCGGCGAGGATCTGGACCTCTTCCGGGAATTCAAGGTTCCGTTCGAGCTGGGCGCCGGAGTGATCGACGTGAAAGACAACGCCGTGGAGACGCCGGACATCGTGGCGGAGCGGATTCGCAAGACCATGAAAGTGGTGCCACCGGAAAAGCTCTACATCCTGCCCGATTGCGGGCTTTTTCACCTGCCGCGCGACATCGCATTCGCAAAGCTCCGCGCCATGGTGGAAGGAACGAAAATCATCCGCAAAGAACTGGGAAAGTAGATGGCCGCGTCGAATCCGCTGCGGGAGGCGCTGACCAGCGGACGATTCTGCTACGTCGTCGAGCTCGTGGCGAGCGCCATGACGCGGGAGGCGCGGGTCCTAGAAGCCGCCTCTCAGCTGGCGCAACTGCCGGGCGTGGTGGCGGGCAGCATCACCAGTTACGCCGGCGGCGCGATGGGACGCGACCCGATTCGCGTGGGCACAGCCGTTCGCGCCCGAGGTCTCACTCCCAATATTCACCTCACGTGCGTCAACCGCGATCGCTCGGCCGCGCGAAGCGCTCTCGAGGACCTGCACGCGCTCGGCATTCAAAACGTATTCGCGCTCTCCGGCGACTATCCGAAATCCGCCGCTGCCGGCGGGCCGCAGCCGTCTTTCGATCTCGACTCGGTGCAGCTCGTCACGCTAATCAATGAGATGCGCCGGGCAGGAATGCCGTTCTGGATCGCCGTGGCGATTTCGCCGTTCAAGTACACCGAAGCCGATTGCGCCTACCAATACCTGAAGCTCGAGAAAAAGATCGCCGCCGGGGCCGACTACGCGATCACGCAGCTCGGGTTTGACGCGCGGAAATTCCGCGAACTGAAACGCTTCCTCGACGAACATAACCTGCGCATCCCGGTCCTGGGAAGCGCCTACGTGCTCGCCGCCAAGCCCGCCGAGAGAATGGCAAAAGGCGAACCGCCGGGCTGCTGGGTGTCGCCCGAATTGCTCGCGCAGGTGAAGGCAGAGGCCCAGGTGGCGGATAAGGGCGTGGCCGCGCGGCTCGAACGGACCGCGCGAATTGTGGCGATCCTTCGCGGCCTCGGATACGCAGGAGCCTACGTTGGCGGAGATCACCGTGCGGACCACGTCCGATGGATTATCCGGCGGTCCGAGGCGCTCGCGCCCAAATGGGAAGAGTGCGCCGAAGAGATGACCTACTCGCCGAAGGGCGCCTTCTATCTCTACGAAGGTCCAGCGCAGCCGCCGAAGAAGCGCGGTTTCATGCCGCGCTTCATGGACGTCATGGCGCGGCTTTTCCCAGTGTACAAGGAGGGAGCGCTCCGCCGCGCGCTCGTCGCAATTTTTCGCACGATCGACAAGAGCCGGGCTGCGGCGCGGGGACTCGAGAAAATAGAGTTGGCGATGAAGTCGCCCATGTTCGGCTGCCAGGCGTGCGGCAACTGCGTGCTCGGGAAGATGGAATATGTTTGCCCGCAAACTTGTCCCAAGGGAATGCGCAACGGCCCGTGCGGCGGCTCGCTCACGGTCAACGGCCGGTGCGAAGTGGTGGACAAGCCCTGCATCTGGATCGAGGTGTACGATCGCGCGAAATCAGCTTCGCGCATCGACGAATTGAAGATCTACATCCCCCCGCCTGACCGCGCGCTCAAGGGCACGAGCTCGTGGATGAACTATTTCCTTAAGCGCGACGCGCGCCCGGAGCGCCAACAAGCCTCCGCCGCGCCGAACGCAGCTACAAGCAGCAAGGCTCAAACGCAGGACGCCGCCGATGTCGTTCACAGCGGGAAGTAATCTTCCGCGTTCGAGCACGCCGCCTCGGCGGACATGGAGCGCCTCAATAAAATGTGGGAAGATGTGCGTTCCTCATGAGTGATTTCGCACCTCAGCCCGGACGAAGTGCTTTCGCCGAAGGCGTCCGCCGCGTGAGGATGCGCACGTCGGGAGCCTCGGTGCAGCGCCTGCCGGGCGGCGCATTTCTCATCAAGCCGGACGAAGCGCTTCGGCCATATCCCAAAGTTCTGACCGACCGGCTGGCGCACTGGGCGAAGACCGCGCCGGAACGAGTGTGCATCGCGCGGCGCGGCGCGGACGACGAATGGCGGCTCCTCACGTACGCGCAGGTCTGGGATTCGGTGCGCAGCATCGGCCAGGCTCTTCTCGACCGAGGGCTCTCGGCGGAGCGGCCGGTGGCGATTCTCTCGGAAAACGACCTCGAGCACTTTCTGCTGACGCTCGCCGGGCAACACGTGGGAATTCCGACGGCGCCTCTTTCGCCCGCCTACTCGCTCGTATCCAGGGATTTCGGCAAGTTGCGCCACACGCTGAAAATTCTCACGCCGGGTCTCGTGTTCGCTTCCGACGGCGCGCGCTACGCGCCAGCCATCGAAGCTGTCGTGGGCGAACACGTGGAAATAGTCACCACTACGGCGCCTCCGGACCGCCGCTATGCGGCGCTGTTCACTGGCCTTCTGGAAACGAATCCGACGCCGGGCGTCGCGGCCGCGCACGAGAAGATCGATCCGGACGGCGTGGCGAAGTTTCTTTTCACGTCCGGCTCGACGGCGATGCCGAAGGCCGTGGTGAACACGCACCGGATGATTTGCAGCAATCAGCAGATGATCGCCCAGATTTTCGGCTTCCTCGAAGACGAGCCTCCCGTGATCGTCGACTGGCTGCCGTGGAACCACACCTTCGGCGGAAACCACGACGTCGGAATCGCGCTCTACAACGGCGGCACGTTTTACATCGACGACGGAAGGCCCGGGCCCGGCCTGATCGAAAGGACGGTGCGCAACCTGCGCGAGATTTCCACCACAGTTTATTTCAACGTCCCCAAAGGCTACGAAGATCTCCTGCCATTCCTGCGCGCCGATCGCGAGCTGCGCGATTCGTTTTTCCGCCGGCTCGGCCTGATGTTCTACGCCGGCGCGGGGCTTTCGCAGCCGGTGTGGGACGCCTACCGCGAACTCGCGCTCGAGACCTGCGGCGAGCGCATCATCATGGCGACCGGACTGGGTTCCACGGAGACCGCGCCGATGTCGATTCAGACCACGTGGGAGACGGATCGGGCAGGCACGATCGGCATTCCCGTGCCGGGCGTCGAACTGAAGCTCGTGCCGCGCGACGACAAGCTCGAGGCGCGCGTGCGCGGCCCCAACGTCACGCCCGGCTACTGGCGCGAGCCCGAGCTGACAAAACGGGTGTTCGACGAGGAGGGCTTCTACTCGTTCGGCGACGCGGTGCGATTTATCGACCCGAACGACGTGAACAAAGGACTACTCTTCGACGGTCGCCTGGCGGAAGATTTCAAGCTGGCCAACGGAACGTGGGTCAGCGTGGGGCCGCTGCGCGCCAAACTGCTCGGTCATTTTGCGCCGTTCGTGCGAGACGCGGTGATCGCCGGGCTCGATCGCGATTACATCGCCGCGATCATCTTTGTCGATTTGGAGTCCTGCCGCGCGCTCGCCCCTGACCTGCCCGGAAACGCGCCGCTCGCCGACGTCGTCCGGCACCCGGCCGTCCGAGCTCGGTTCGATTCGCTGCTTGGAAGCTTCGCGAATCAGTCCACGGGCAGCACGAGCCGGGTCGCGCGTGCGGTGCTCGCGGAAGAGCCGCCTTCGCTCGACGCCGGAGAGATCACGGACAAGGGCTCGTTCAATCAGCGGGCGGTGCTCGATCGGCGCGCCGCGCTGGTCGAGCAGCTCTACGCCGCCGAACCATCGGCGCAGGTACTGCGCGCTCATCGGACGTAGCTGCTCTCTCGGTAGAGAAGCAAGCTCGATCCAGAAGCAGGAGGTTGCCGGGATGGATGATGCGGTAAAGGCGGTCCTCGCCGAATACGATAAGCGCGGAGCGAAGGAATCCGAGATTCGAAGCCGGGTTTCCGAGGAAGAGTGGTTCAACCGCCGCGACGAGTTCTTGATTTCGGTCGGGCGCGATGCAGCCGTGCTCCTGAATATCCTCGCGAAAGGAGCGAAAGCGCGCACGATCCTCGAACTCGGGACATCGTACGGCTATTCGACCTTGTGGCTGGCGGAAGCGGCGCGCAAAACGGGCGGCAAGGTGATCAGTCTGGACATCGGCGCGGAGAAGCAGGAATACGCGCACAACATGCTGCGCAAAGCGGGCCTCGCCGCGCACGTCGAATTCCGCCTCGGGGATGCGCACGAGACGATCGCGTCGCTCGAAGGCCCCTTCAACTTCGTGCTCATCGACTTGTGGAAGGACCTCTACATTTCCTGCTTTGACCTCGTCTACCCGAAGCTGAGTCCCGGGGCGTTCGTGGCGGCAGACAACATGCTGTTCCCGGAGTATTGCCGTCCCGGCGCTCTCTTGTACCGCAAGCACGTGCGATCCAAGCCGGATATCGATTCGGTTCTACTGCCTGTGGGCCACGGCATCGAGCTCAGCCGTTACGGCGATATGCTGGCCGGCTGAATCGCGCCGCGGAAGGGGCGGGCATACATCAGCTCAGGCGTGAGGCGAATCGCGCTCCAGGATCGCGTACAGGACGGGCATCACGAGAAGCGTCAAGAACGTGGAGAGCAGCAGTCCCCCGATGACGGCCAGCGCAAGCGGCCGCTGAAGCTCCGCGCCGGAGCCGATTCCGAGAGCGAGCGGCAGCAGGCCGAACAGCGTGGCGAGCGTCGTCATCAGGATGGGGCGAACGCGGATCTTCCCCGCAGCCACCAGCGCCTCCGTCAAAGGCATGCGGCCTTCGTCCCGCAGCTTCTGCACGTAGTCGAAGAGGATGATCCCGTTTTTCACCACCAGGCCGACCATCAGGATGATGCCCATGAAGGAAGAGACGTTGAGCGCAGTGCCCGTGATCAGCAGCATCGCAAAGACGCCGACGAGCGAAAGTGGAGCCGCGGAGAGAATAATCAGCGCGGGCGCAAACTTTCGGAACTGGATCACCAGCACGACGAACACGGCGCCCAGCGCCAGGCCGAGCACGTAGAGAAGATCGTGAAATGATGCTTGCTGGCTCTCGTATTGCCCGCCGATTTCGTACGTCGTTCCCGCCGGCAGCGCGATTCCGGATATCATCTTCTGCACGTCGCCGATCACGCTCCCGAGATCGCGGTTCTCCAGCCGCGCGGTCAGGGTAACCATCAACCGTTGATTCTCGCGCTTGAGCTGATTTTCGCCGTGAACCTGCGACACTTCCGCGAACGATGAGAGCGGGACGATCTGCTTCGCCGGAGTCAGGATCGGGAACTGCTGGATGTCGGAATAGTTGTACCGGAATGCATCGGGGAAGCGCACGCGAATGTCCACGGTGCGGTCCGCCTCGCGCAACTGCGTTTCCGTCAGTCCGAGAAGCCCGGCGCTGACCTGTTGCGTCACCTGATCGACGCCGAGGCCCGCTCGACCCGCGAGGGCCGAGTCCACGTGGAACACAATTTCCGGATTTCCCTTTTGCAATCCCACGAAATCGACCACTCCCGGAATCTTTTCAAGCTTCGGCCCGATCTCGCTCGCCGTCTGCTCGAGCACGCCCATATCGTTGCCGAAAAGCTTCAGTTCGACAGGCTCGGGCGAGCCTTCCAGGTCGCCGATCATGTCCTGAAGGATTTGCGTGAATTCGACTTCAACGCCCGGGATGCTCTGCGCGATCTGTTCGCGCATGTCGTTCATCACGTCTTCCGTGCTGCGCTTCCGCTGCGAGCGCGGCTTGAGCTTCACGAGAATGTCGCTCTTGTTCTGTTCCGTGGCAAAGAGCCCCAACTCGGCGCCCGTGCGCCGCGAGAATGCCTCCGTCTCCGGCATTTTCGCGATGCGCTGCTCGATCCGCTGGAGAATCTGATTGGTTTCATCGAGCGACGTCCCGGGGGGAGTGAGGCAATCCAGGACATACCCGCCTTCGTCCATTTCGGGCAAGAAGCCGGTCTGGAGCTGCATAAACAGCACGACGCCCAGCAAGACGCAGCCGAGCGCCCCGCCGGCAACGACCGCGCGATGGTTCAGCGACCAGCGGACCGCCCTCTCGTACAGGCGATTTACGGGCTCGATGAATTCGGCGGCTTTTTCAACGCGATGTCCGGCGGCTGAAAGGAACCGCTGCGCCAGCAGCGGTATCAGCACGACGGCGAACACGAGCGACAGCAGCACGGACACGCCCAGCGTGAGGCAGAGCGCCGAGAAGAACTCGCCCACCACGCCCTTCAGCAAGCCGAGCGGCAAAAAGACGACGAGCGTCGTGGCCGTCGAACCCACCACCGCGCCGAGCAGCTCCCGCGTGCCGCGCTCGGCGGCCACCTCATGCGATTCTCCCAGGCCGAGATGGCGATAGATGTTTTCAATGATCACGACGGCGTCGTCGATGATCAAGCCGATGGCGATCGCGAGGCCTCCGAGCGACATGAGGTTGAGCGTCCCGCCGAAAATCCTCACGAAGAAAAACGTGCCAATCACGGAAAGCGGCAGCGAGAGCGCGGCCACCGCCGTGGTCCGGCCGTCGCGCAGGAAACCGAAGAGGATCAGCACGGCGAGCGCCGCACCGATCAGAATGGCGTCGCGCACGCTCCCGATGGACTCCGTGACGAATTCCGCCAAATCGTAAACCACGGAAATGTGCAGAGTCTTGGGGATGGCGGCGCCGAGATCGCGGACCTGATCCTTGATCTGCTGCGCGAGCCGGAGTATATCGCCGCCGATCTGCCGCGAGATATTGATCAGCGCTGCGGGCTGACCGTTGCCGGTGATCAGCGTCTGGTGGTCCGCGACGCCGAAACGCACTTCCGCCAAATCGCGCACGCGGATCGGCGTGCCATTGTCGACAGCCACCACCGTGTTGCGGATGTCGTCGAGATTGGCGAACTGGCTCGTCGTGAGAATCAGGTATTGCGAGTAGTCCTTTGCGAGCCGCCCGACGGACGCAGTCTGGTTCGTGGCACGCAGCTCGTTGGAGATGTCCACCAGCGACAGCCGGTGCGCCAGCATCTTCTGCGGGTCCACGATCACCGACACCTCCCGCGTGTCGGTTCCTTGCACCTGGATCACGCCGACTCCTGGCACGCGGCTGAACAGAGGACGCAGAATGTAGTACGCGTCGTCGCGCAGGTCGGCATCCGGCACGTTGCCGTTGAGGATCAGGCTGAGCACGGGAAACACGGCGGGCGAGACGCGCTCGACCTGAATTTCGGCGTTCTGTGGCAGCGCGCCGCGCGCCTCACTTACACGCGCCTGCACCAGTTGCAGCGCGTACTGCATATCCGCATCCGCCTGAAATAGAAGGGAAATTTCGGTGTTGCCGCGGATGGTCTTCGAATCCACGCGCCGCATTCCGGGCGTCGTGCTCACCGACTCCTCGATCGGGCGCGTGACGCTCAGCAGCATCGCATCGGGCGCGAGGTCGCCCGCGTGCGCGAGCACGACGATGCGCGGGAAATTCAGCTCGGGGTAGATGTTGCTCGGAAGCCGGAAGATAGCGACGATTCCGGCGATGGTGAGAAACGCCGTGAGCAGATAAACGGCGTAGCGATTCTCGCGGCAGAAGCGGACGACGTTCATTGGCTCGACTGCGGCTTGGTCCGAATCCTAGCCTTGTCGCCCAGGCCGTATCCACCCGTCAGAATGACGCTGTCGCCCTCCTTCACGCCGCTCGAATCGGCGCCAAGCAGCTCGACGCGATCCTTGGTTTGAATTCCGAGCTTCACGGGTACGGCGGTCGCCGAATCCTGATTCACCACGAAAACTCGCGGCTGGCCTCCCTGATCGCGATAGACGGCTTCCGGAGGCACCGTCAGAACGTGCGAGTGCGTATCGATCGCGACCTGGGCATTCAGGAACACTCCCATGCGCAGCAGGCCGCTGGGATTCGGAACGCGAATCCGGACCAGGCCCACGCCCGTCGCGGGATCGACGGCCGGCGAGATTGCGACGACCCGCCCCTCGAAGACTTTCCCGGGCGCGGTTTCGCTCGTGACTTCGACGGGCTGGCCGACGTGCATCTTGGCGAGATACATGGCCGGCGCGTTGCCCAGGAATTCCACTTCCCGCAGATTGGCGACTTCCACGATGGGCTGCGCAGCTGTGCCGTCCACCTGCTCTCCGACGCTCACGAAACGCTTTGCGACGACGCCGTTGATCGGCGAAGCGATGTCGCAGCGCGCCACTTGCAGGCGCGCCGTCTCAAGTGCGGCTTCGGACTGATGCATGGCGGCCGTCGCAACGCTTTCCTGCGTCCGCGCGTCCTCGAGATCCTTGCGCGCTACAATGCCCCGCTGAAAAAGGTCCTCGTTGCGCGTGCGGGTCAGGCGGGCATTGTCGAGATTGGCCTTCGCCTGTTGCGTGGCTGCTTCGGTCTGCTGAAGTTGATTGCGGTAGGGGCGATCGTCCAGCTTCGCGAGAATCTGGCCGGTTTCGACGGAATCCCCTTCGGCGACGGTGAGAGCCGCGATCCGGCCGGGGACGAGCGCGCTGACGCGAACATCGTCGTTCGGCGGCGCGGCCGCCGTCCCGTTGAGCGAAAGCGTCTCGGAGATGTCGGAGCGGACGATTCGCGTGAGCGTTACGTCGGCTTTCGCCGAGGCGTCGCCGGCGTTGTCCGCCAATTTGTTCGAGCAGCCGGCCACGGCGAGCGCGAAGACCGCCGCGGCCATCCATCGTGTTCGAATTCGAGTGTTCATCACGATCGCAATCTCGCTCAATCGAGCGGCGCGCCGACCGCTTCTTCCAGCCGCGCGAACGCGGCCTGCATCGCGTCCAGGCTGTCGAGGTAATCGCGCTCGGCCTGCTGAACGTCGCGCTGCGCGCCCAGCACGGTCAGGATATTCGCCTTGCCGGCGCGATAGCTCTCTTCCGCCATCTCTTCGAGGCGCTGGGACGAAGGCAGAATCGTCTCGCGGTACGCGCGAACCTGCGTCTGGCGCGCCCCCAGCTCGAAGTACGCCGATTCCACCTTGGCGTCCGCCGCGCGCCGCGCCGCCTCCAATTCTCCCTCAAGCGCGCGCTGCTTTGCGATCGATTGCGCGATCTCGCCTTGATTGCGGGAAAAGATCGGCAACTCCATCGAAAGCTGGCCTCGCGCTCCGGCTTCAAATCCTCCGGTGTTCAGGCCGGGCCCTCCGGGCGAGTTCAAATCGGCTCCGAACTGAAGGCCGAGGTTCGGAATTCTCTCCGCCTCGAGCAAAGCCTTGCGGCTTTGCTCCACCTTCTGTTCCTGCATGATCCGGGCGCTTTCCGGATTCGAGTTTGCCGCACGCGCCAGCAGTTCTTCAAGCGCGGGAGGCGGCGAAAGCGCGCCAAACGCGTCACCCAGGTCCCAATCGGTCGCGGCGGGCTCGTTGAGCAGCGCGTTGAGCTCGCTGAGCGCCACTTTCTCTTCCTGCTGCGCCACCTGAAGGTTGGCTTGGGCGCGCGCCGCCTCGAGCTCCGCCTGCGTCACTTCGAGCTGCGGGATGTCGCCGGCCCCAAAACGCGCCTTCGCGATGTCGTCCAGGCGCCGGGCGAGCTTCAGAGCTTCTTCCTGCTGCGCCGTCGCCCCGCGCGCGCGGGCCAGGCCGAAATACGCGTCGCGGACGCCGCGGCGCACCTGTTTCTCCAGAAGCGAAATATCCGCTTCCGTTAGAGCGCTCTCCTGCCGCGCCACTTCGATCCGCCGCCCACGCTTCGGCCCGATTTCGACCGGCTGGTCGATGAACGCGCTCTCGTGCGGAGTGTCCCTGGTTGCGCCGAAACTCAACGTCGGATTGGGGCGCTCCCCCGCGATGCGCACTCCCGCCTGGGCCACGGCGCGCCGCGCACGCGCGGCCACGAGATCGAGGTTCTGCCGCTCGGCGAGATCGAGCGCGTTCGCGATCGTCAACCTTTGCGGCGCCGGCTGCTGCGCGCGAGCAGTTTGCAGTGTCGTGGCCAACACAAGAACCGGAAACACGGAAACATGCCGGAGCTTCACGGCGCTTTCCTCCCAACCACATTCGGCGTCGCACAGGGCGCGCAAAGTTTCACCAACGCCCCAATCGAGAAAGCTGCCTCGACATCAACACTGGACGCCGTCCTGAATGCCGAGAATATCCGAGCGGCGCAAGTTTCCCTATTCCCAAATCTGCAACCGGAAACCCTGGATATCCGAATGATGTAACTCGAAAATCCGTAGCGGCCTGTGCTCAGGGCCCCGGCGGGAGGGTAATTTCACGGGGATGGTATGACTGGATTGCAAACTCTGTCAACTCGGAGATCGGCGGCACTCGGAGTTGAACATGGTTGAACTTTGAGGCTTTGGCAGATAGGATTCCACAGCCGATCAGAGATTCGGCGACGGGCAGGTGAGCAGTTGATTCCGGCGCGGCCGATCGTAAGTGAGGCGCGCCACTGGAGACTTCGATGAAGAGAATCTGCACGATTGTGATGGTGGCGGCCGCCGTGCTGCTGTTCGCCAGCACTGCGCACGCGCAGGTGTCGCTGAATTCGGTGCGAGTCGGCGCGCAAGACACGGCGGCCCTCGCGAAGTTCTACGAGGCCGCGTTCGGCATGTTTGAGGTCAATCGCATCAATGTGCCCGGAGGGGCGGAGATCTTCGTGAACTTCGGCGCGACGGCCGACGCCGCAAAGGCCAACAAAAGCGAGCCGATCGTGGTCACGCATCGCGATTCCGACGACGTGAAGGACCCGATCGCGCACGTGATCCTGAACGTGAAGGACATGACGGCGACCGTCGCGGCCATCAAAGCGGCCGGCGGCTCGATGGCCGGCGATCCTCGCGCGTTCGGAAACACCGGCATCATGATTGGTATCGCGATCGATCCGGTCGGTAACCGCCTCGAGCTGATTCAGCGACCCTGAATAAGCTCTAGTGCTTCTCTGTCTCTGTGGCCGTGCAGGAAGTGGCGCGCCCGGAGAGATTTGAACTCCCGACCTTGTGCTTCGGAGGCACACGCTCTATCCAACTGAGCTACGGGCGCGTTTTTGGGGGAACAGTCTGATTCTACCTTGCTTCCTTAAGGCTGGCAAAGCGAACGCCCGGACTCGCCTCAAATTCTCCCGGCCAGGATTGCGCGGGAAGAAGTCTTGCGAATGCTATAATCCCGCTCCGCACAGTTCATGACTGACTCACTCCGAAGTTGGCTGGAACTCGCCGGGACGCGCGGCCTGCGCATCCTCGTCATCGTCATCATCGCCCTGGTGCTAATCCGCGCCCTGAAGGCGCTCACGGCCCGGCTGGTGCAGATCTCCAAGGGGCCGACGCGCGTGGCGCAGATGCGCGAGCAGCAGACGCGCACGGTGGCCGGCGTGCTTTACAGCGTCGGCACCACGCTCATCGTCGCGATTGCGTTTCTCACAGCGCTGCCGGAGTTCGGTTTCAACGTCACGCCCGTTGCGGCTGCGGCCGCGGTGGCCAGCCTTGCATTCGGTTTCGGCGCGCAGGCGCTCGTGAAGGATCTCATCAACGGCTTCTTCATTGTGCTCGAGGATCAATACGTGGTGGGCGACTTGATTCAGGTGAACGGTGAGACCGGGCGCGTGGAATACCTCACCCTTCGCCGGACCGTCCTCCGCAACACCAACGGCGCGCTCGTGACCATACCCAATTCCCTTATCGGCCAGGTGGCCAACCTGAATCGCGACTGGTCGCAGGCGTTCGTGGACGTGACCGTGCCGTCGGACGAGACGGTCGGGCGCGCCCTGGCCACGCTCGAAAAGATCTCGGGTGACTTCCGCAACGATCCAAACTGGTCGCCTGCGCTGGTGGACGGCCCGCGCGTCCTCGGCGTAGAATCGCTGTCGCTCGACGGGACGGTTCTTCGGCTTCAGGTTCGGACCGCGCTCAATCGCAAGGACGACGTCGCCCGCGAGCTGCGGCGTCGAATCAAGCTCGGATTTGAGGAGTCCCGCATACCGCTGGGCCAGACTCACAGCGTCCAATTGCACGGCGACTTCACGCCGCATCAGTCGTGATCAACTGCTGAAATCATTATTGGCGGGCTATTCTGTGTCCGACCTTTTCCAAGGAGGAAACAATGGGAGAAGTTACGCACGAACAGGTAAAACTCATGCTCCAGCTATATGAAATGAGACGGGAGCCCCGTCTGCGCGAGGCTCGCGATTGGTATTTTTCCAAGTTCCATCCCGCCTCGCTCGAAGACATGTCGAAACGGTTTCCGATGGGCAGCCCGGAAAATGCGTCCATGCGCATGGTGACCAGCTACTGGGAAATGGTGGCAAGCATCGTGAATCGCGGCCTGATCGACGAAGACTTCTTCTTCGAGAATTCGGGAGAACAGTGGATGGTCTGGGAACGTATCCGGGCCTTTGTTCCCGCCATGCGCGAGCGCAACAAGAATCCGCACTATTATGGAAATCTCGAGACGCACGTGAAGCATTTGGAAGCGTGGCGCGAGAAGCGCGCTCCGGGAAGCACCCAGGCGATGCGCCAGATGATGGCGCAGATGGCGCCGGCCGCTCCAAAGAAAGGCAAGGGCCGCAAGTAACGGAGGGCTTCCGCTAGGTGCGGCTCGACGGCGCAGCGTCGAGCCGCACAGCGATTCCCTCAAGCTCGGGCTTGACCGCCGGATAAAGTTTCATTACCAGCGGGTCATGCCCGGGCACTATGTGGTCGGGCGAGTCGGCCAGCCGGTAGAGCAGGTTGAATCCTTCCAGCATTTCCGCGATGTTGCAGACGACCGGGAAGCAACGCCGCTGCTGGAAATTCGCGTAGAAATGCGAAGCGTCCGACGCGACCACCACCCACCCGCGCCGCGTCCACACGCGCGCGATCTGAAGCCCGGCGGAATGTCCCCCGACACGGTGGAGCGTCAGCCCCGGCACCAGCTCGGCATCTCCGTCGTGAAATACCACCCGGTCGGAATATACATGTTTCAGCATCACCTGGATATTTTCGAGATCGAAGGGCGCGCGAAGCATCGGGTGACTCATGCTGCGGCCGGTTGCATACGCCATGTCGCGATCCTGTAGATGGAATCGCGCGCGCGGCAGCTTGTCGAGATTTCCCGCGTGGTCGTAATGAAGATGCGTCACGATCACGTCCGTCAAGCTGCCGGAATCGACCCCGAGAAGCCGCAGCGATTCAATCGGGCAGCGGAGCCACTCGCGCTTCCGGCGCGCGGCTGCTTCCTTGCCAAATCCCGTATCGACAATGAATGTGCAGTCGCTCCTGCGCAGCACCCACACAAAGTAGTCGAGGTCCGAAGCGAACTCATGCGGGTCCGCGAGAATGAAGTTCTCGCCCGGATGCCGGTTGCCGAGATGCGCGTACCGGATGGCGAAGATTTCGAAAGGTTCTATCGTCAATGTGAATTCCTCGCGCGTCCGCAGGATTCGCGGGACGCATAGCATCGCGCATTCGCAAGCCCAACGTCAATTGCTAGCGAGCGTAGTTATAGGGCATGATACGCGTTCGGAAAAACGCTCTTCGACGCGCGGATTCGGCCTGATCAACGGGAGGGCACACGCATGGCGCAGCAAGGCATCGGCTTCATTGGGGTCGGCAGAATGGGCGTCCGCATGGCGCGGCGCCTGATTCAAGCGGGCCACTCGCTCACGATCTTCGACACGAGCGAAGAAGCCATGGCGCCACTCGTGGAGCTGGGGGCGAAGCGCGCCGATTCGCCCGCTGCGGTCGCGTCGGCTGCCGAGATCGTGCTCGCGAGCGTCCCAACGCCGCCGATCGTGCAGGCCGTCGCGCTCGCTCCGAAAGGCGTCATCGAGGGCAGCCGCGTGAAAATCTTCGTCGACATGTCCACCACCGGCGCGACCGTGGCAAAGCTCGTCGCGCAAGGTCTCGCGGCGAAGGGAATCAAGGCAGTCGACGCGCCGGTCAGCGGGGGCATCAGCGGCGCCGAAAAGGGAACTCTCGCGGTGATGGTGTCGTGCCCGGAGGACGTGTTCGCGACTGTGAAGCCCGTGCTCGAAGTGATCGGAAAGCTCTTCTTCGTCGGCACGCAGCCCGGGCTGGGCCAGACGATGAAATTGGTGAACAATCTCCTGTCGGCCACGGCGATGGCTATCACGTCGGAAGCAGTGGCGATGGGCGTCAAAGCGGGGCTCGATCCGTCGCTGATGATCGACGTCTTCAACGCCGGCTCCGCGCGGAACAGCGCCACGCAGGACAAATTCAAACAGCACGTCGTCTCGCGTTCGTTCAGCTACGGCTTCGCGCTTGGCCTGCTCAACAAGGACGTCCGCTTGTGCATGGCGGAAGCCGACGCGCTAGGCGTACCGATGGTCGTGGGCGGCGCGGTCCGCCAGCTCTTGTCGATTTCGACGGCCAGTGAGGGCCTCGACGCCGACATGACGGCGATGGCCCGCACCGTCGAGAAATGGGCGGGCGTGCAGGTCGGTCACAAGTAAAGCATTCGAGTTCGTGCTGCCTCAGGCGGCAGCGGTCTGAAATTCAATCAGGAGAGAGTCGATCACATGGACAAGAAAACGTTTGACCGGGGACGCGAAATCCGCAGCTCGGTGCTCGGCAAGGAGTTCGTCGACAAGGCTTTCGAGACGGCCGACGATTTCAATCGTCCGTTGCAGGAGCTCGTCACCGAATATTGCTGGGGCGCGATTTGGGGACGCGAGGAGCTCCCAAAGAAAACGCGCAGCATGCTCAATCTCGCGATGATCAGCGCGCTGAATCGCCCGCACGAGCTCAAGGCGCACATCAAGGGCGCGCTCGTCAACGGCGTCACGCCGGTCGAGATTCGCGAGGTTTTGTTGCAGGTGGCGATCTACTGCGGCGTTCCCGCGGCGGTCGACTCCTTCCGCATTGCGCGAGAGGCGTTCGCGGAATTGAAGGAGAAGGCGCCCAAGATTTAGCAGCCGGAGAGGAAGATGGCCGAAATGAAGAAATACCGCATGCTGATCGGCGGCCAGCCGGTCGAACCCGCGTCCGGCGCGTGGTTCGAATCCGTGAACCCGTTTACCGCCGCGCCGTGGGCGCTCGTTCCTCGCGGTAGCAAGGACGACGTCGATCGCGCCGTCGCCGCGGCCAAGTCCGCCTTCTACGAGGGCCCCTGGCGCAAGCTCACGGCCACCGCGCGCGGCGCTCTACTTCGCCGCCTCGGCGACCTCATCGCCGCCGAAGCGCCCGCGCTCGCCGAAATCGAAACCACGGACAACGGCAAGCTGATTGCCGAAATGCGCGGCCAGCTGAATTACATCCCGCAGTGGTTTCACTATTTCGGCGGCCTCGCGGACAAAATCGAAGGCCGCGTGATTCCCATCGACAAGCCGGGCGTCTTCAATTTCACGCGCGAAGAGCCTCTCGGGGTCGTCGCGGCGATCACGCCGTGGAATTCGCCTCTGCTGCTCGCCGCGTGGAAGCTTGCGCCGGCGCTCGCCGCGGGCAATACGGTGGTCTGGAAGCCTTCGGAGTTCTCGTCCATTTCGGCGTTGGTGTTCGGCGAATTATTCGAGCGCGCCGGTTTCCCGCCGGGCGTCGTCAACATCGTCACCGGATTCGGCAACGAAGTCGGCGAGCCGCTGATCACGCACGCCGACGTCGCCAAGATCGCCTTCACCGGCGGAGATCGCACCGGCGAGCACGTCTATCAGCTGGCCGCCCGCGGCATCAAGCGCATCACGCTCGAGCTCGGGGGAAAATCGGCGAACATCGTCTTCGACGACGCCGACCTCGACGAAGCGGTGAAGGGCGTTGTCTCCGGCATCTTCGCGGCCACGGGCCAGACCTGCATCGCGGGCTCGCGCGCGCTGATTCATCGACCGATCCACGACAAATTCGTCGAGCGCCTGCTCGCTCTCGCAAAAACCGCGCGCATGGGCAATCCACTCGACGCAGGCACGCAGGTCGGCCCGATCACCACGCGCCCGCAGTTCGAAAAAGTCCTCGACTACATCCGCATCGCGAAGGACGAAGGCGCGGTCTGCCGCCTGGGCGGCGCTCCCGCGCAGCGTCCCGAGTGCGGCTCGGGCTGGTTCGTCGAGCCGACGATCTTCACCGGCGTGCAGCCCGGCATGCGCATCGCGCAGGAGGAGGTCTTCGGTCCCGTGCTCTCCATCATTCCGTTCGACACCGAAGACGAAGCCATTCGCATCGCAAACGGCACCGTGTACGGCCTCGCCGCCGGAGTCTGGACCACGAGCATTCGCCGCGCGTTGATGATGTCCGAGCGCCTCGAGGCGGGAACCGTGTGGGTGAACACCTACCGCGCGGTGAGCTACATGTCTCCGTTCGGCGGCTACAAGCGCTCGGGGATCGGGCGCGAGAGCGGGATCGAAGCGATCCGCGAGTATCTTCAGACCAAGAGCGTCTGGATCGACATCGCGGGCAATGCACCGAATCCCTTCGTGATGCGCTAGCCGGCAGAACTCATGACGCTGCGGCGCCCGCGTCCGTTTCACTCGTGCGACTGATCCAACACCACAGCGCCGTCCCCACAATCGGCACCAGGCTGAGCGAAACGAACACCACCGTTTACTCCGTGGCGCTCAGGCCGGTGTTCTTCAGAGTCAGCGGCGAGATTACCGTAAGCGCCTGGCGATCAATGTAGGAAAGGCAAGGGCAGCTCATCATCACGACGACCGGCACCCACATGCGCCAGCCCGCTGCGTATGGATTTGCGCTATCGCTCGAGGGCTGCATTGTTGCCGAAGCGCTGCCTGACACTCGGATTCCCCCGCCGTCCTTTTTAGAGAAGCGGGAGTCTACCACGCGGGATTTGCCTCGATCGGAAACTTGGCTCGGAATCGCGAGAATCCGCCCGATGCGAGTAGAATCTCAGGCGTCGAAGACAGGGAGTTCGCGGACTTGGATATCGCTGAACTGCGAAAATGGGTGGGCAAGACGGAAACGGCCACCGATCAAGTGACGCCGGTGCCGGTCGCGGCCCTTGCCGCGACGCTCGATCTCGACGCCCCGCCGCCTCGCGCCGGCGACGCGCTGCCGCCGCTCTGGCACTGGCTGTACTTCCTCCCGATTCACCGCCAATCCGAATTATCCGCGGACGGCCACGCCAAGCGCGGCGGTTTTCTTCCGCCTGTCCCGCTCCCGCGGCGCATGTGGGCCGGCGGCCGCTTCGAATTCCACCATTCGCTGCGCGTGGGCGAGCAGATCACGCGCTCCTCGCGCATTGCCGATATCGAGCAGAAGCAGGGGCGCACCGGCCCGCTCGTCTTCGTCGTCGTGCGCCACGAGATCAGCAATTCGGCCGGGCTCGCGCTGAGCGAAGAGCAGGATCTCGTCTATCGCGGCCTTTCGAATCCGGGCGACCCCGGCCCCGCCCATCGCCCCGCGCCCGCCGATTCCGCGTGGGAGCGCGCCGTACGGCCCGACGACGTTCTGCTGTTTCGTTATTCCGCGCTGACGTTCAACGGCCACCGTATCCATTACGACCGCCGCTTCGCCACCGATGTCGAAGGCTATCCCGGCTTGGTAGTTCACGGCCCGCTGATCGCCACGCTGTTGATGGACCTGTTGCGGCGCCACATGCCGCAAGCCCGCGTCGCGCGCTTCACGTTCCGCGCCGGAAGCCCGCTGTTCGACACTGCGCCCTTCTCGCTCTGCGGCAAGCCGGAAGAGGGCGGGAAGACTGTCTCGCTCTGGGCGAAAACGGCTGACGGCGGCCTGGCAACCACCGCTACTGCCGAGATTCTCTAAGCGCTAGTTGTGATCTTTCAACAGGTTGTCCATTCGACCAGAACCGGAGATGCTGATTGTGCTGAGCAATCACATCAATCCGGGAGATCGAATGGACATTCATAAGAATGCCCGACTTACGTTTCGCGGTC
>Ga0335077_10002843_pt1 | contig 20721 bp, 21 predicted proteins | sample Lox_Sample_31_FD_207151 | JGI IMG/M metagenome (GOLD analysis project Ga0335077, IMG submission 207151) | Soil microbial communities from Loxahatchee National Wildlife Refuge, Florida, United States - Lox_Sample_3.1 | ecosystem: Environmental > Terrestrial > Soil > Wetlands | place: USA...
CGGACGTGCGAGCGGCAGGCGATCGGCGCGATCGGCCGAACGACCCCGGCCCGCTCGCCGCGGTGTTGTCTACTGAGAACGGGTAGGCGCAAGCGCACGCTGGCGCGGGTCGCCGGCGGAAGACCCGATGGAAACTCCCATGTGGCCCAGGATCGAGGCTATCTTACTCTTACTGGTAATATGGAGGCCCCATGAGGATCACGAGCAAAGGACAGGTCACCATCCCCCTTGCCATCCGGACACGCGCCGGGCTCTTGCCGCACACGGAAGTGGAGTTCACCCTGCAAGGCAACGTCGTAATCCTTCGGAAGGTGAAGGAGCCAGAGCGGGGGCGGGGGGCACGCTTGGTCGAGCACATGCGCGGACGCGGCGCGGTCCGGATGACCACTGACGAGATCATGGCCTTGACGCGCGGCGGATGATCGAGGTGGCGGACGGTCGCGACGTGCTGATCGACAGCAACGTCATCCTCGACGTTCTGACCGAAGACGTAGAGTGGTTCGAGTGGTCGTCGCGTCGGCTCGCCGAGGTGGCCGCGGCCAGTTCGCTCGTCATCAACCCGATCATCTACGCGGAGATCTCTATTCGGTTCGACCGCATCGAGGAACTCGAGGACGCGGTTCCCGCCGACCATTTCCGGCGGGAGGCCCTGCCGTGGGAAGCCGGGTTTCTGGCTGGCAAGGCCTTTCTGCGATACCGACGACGTGGGGGGAAGCGGCGCGCGCCTCTCTCCGACTTCTACATCGGAGCCCATGCCGCGGTGAGAGCGTTCAATCTTCTGACGCGTGACGACGGAGATATCGCGCGTACTTTCCGACCGTCCCTCTGATCTGCCCGTGATGGCGGCGCACGCCGAGCCGCGATCTAGACGTGGAGTTACGACTTGTGTCTCCGGCGGGAGTGTCGAGCTGCGCGGGTCGGCTTGACCGTCCGCGACCATCGTGTTAACCGTGGGCGCACCCTGCGGTAGGAGGAGCGTCCACACATGTCTACTGGCTCCGTCTCCCAAACTCTCGCCGAACGCATCGCGACATTCCGGTATCAGGACCTCCCCGACGAGCTCGTCGGGGAGGCGAAGCTCTGTCTCCTCGACACGCTCGGCGCCATGCTGGTGGCGTCGTCGCCGAAGTATCCGGCGAGCCGGATCATCATGCGATTCGTCCGGGAGCTGGGCGGCGCGCCCGAGTCCACCCTGGTAGGCCAGGGCAAGAAGACTTCCTGCGTGAACGCCGCGCTCGCCAACGGCACGCTCGCGTACTACTGCGACATCGAGCCGCACCACGTGGGCGCCATCCTCCACGGGCCGGCGGTCATCGTGCCGACCAGTCTCGCCGTGGGCGAGAGGCAGCGGGCCGACGGCAAGCGCGTGCTCGCCTCCATGGTGCTCGGCATCGAGGTGGCGGCACGCGTTTCGTACGCCCTGGATCCGGTGGCGCTCTATAACCGAGGTTTTCACCCGAGTGCCGTGTGCGGCGCCTTCGGCGCGGCAGCGGCGGCCGGCTACCTGTTCCGGCTCGACCCCGAGCGCCAGGCCATCGCGCTCGGCCTCGCGATGCAGCAGGCCTCGGGACTCCTCGCCTGGGCCAGTGATCCCACCGAGCACTCGCGTCCGTTCAATCCCGGCCTCGCGGCGCGGAACGGCACGACGGCTGCATTCCTTGCCCGCCTGGGTTTCGGCGGTCCGCCCACACCCTTCGAAGGCAAGTACGACGCCTTCACGGCCTTCTCGGGCTCGTCGAATCCGGGTGCGCTCCTCGATGATTGGGGCACTCGCTTTCATCTGTCGGACTTCGCCTACAAGCTCTATTCCTCCTGCGCCTTCACGCATCCGGGGCTCGATGCCCTGCTGGGGCTGGCGGCGGATCTCAAGCTAGCGCCGTCCGCCGTGGACCGCATCGTGCTGCGCTTTCCGAAGAACGGCGCGCACATGATCGACGGTCACGCGCTGAAGTCGCACTGCGCGCAGTACATCCTGCCGGTGGGCCTGGTCTTCGGGAGGGTGATCATCGACGACATCCTCTTCGATCGTCAGCGCCACCCGGAGGTCGCGAGGCTCTCGTCGGGCATGACGCTCGTTCACGACCCGGCCCTCGACGAGAACTATCCCGAGCACTACACGTCGGTCGTCGAGCTGATCCTGAAGGACGGTCGCACCGTGTCCCGCCGCGTCGAGTTCGCCAAGGGGACCCGGGAGAATCCACTCGGTCCCGACGAAGTGCGGGAGAAGTTCTTCCGCCTGACCGGGCCCGTCGTTCCGCGCGCCCGCGCCGAGTCGCTGATGAGGACGGTCGATCGTCTCGACAAGACCCGGGATCTCGCCGCGCTCGCCGCGCTGCTGCGCCAGAAGACGGGCGCGCGGACGAACGGGCGCCGGCGCGTGCTAGAGTCCAAGCGATGAGCGACACGACGCCCGGACCGACATCGCACACGTATTTTTCCCAGCGCCTCCGGCTCCACTACGTCGACTGGGGCCAGGCCGGCAAGCCGCCGCTGCTCCTGCTCCACGGCGGGCGCGATCACTGCCGGAACTGGGACTGGACCGCGACGGCGCTCCGGGACGAATGGCACGTCATCGCGTCCGACCTCAGGGGGCATGGCGACAGCCAGTGGTCGCAGGACGGCAGCTACGCGATGACGGGGTACGTCTACGACCTCGCCCAGCTCATCCACCAGCAGCGGCTGGCGCCGGTCACGGTCATCGCCCACTCGCTCGGCGGCAACATCGCGCTGCGCTATGCCGGCATCTACCCCGAGACGGTGGCCAAGCTGGTGGCGATCGAGGGACTGGGTCCGCCGCCGCGCGTGCTGGCCGAGCTGCGCGAGAAGACCATTGCCGAGCGAATGGACGAGTGGATTCACGCGCAGCGAGGCTTCGCCGGACGCATGCCCCGGCGCTACGCGTCGATCGAGGACGCGTTCCGCCGCATGCAGGAGGAGAATCCACATCTCACCGCGGCGCAGGCGCGACACCTGACCGTGCAGGGCGTCAACCAGAACGAGGATGGCACCTACAGCTGGAAGTTCGACAACTACGTGCGGGCCTGGCCGCCCTACGACATGCCCGGTCGAGACATCCAGCTCCTGTGGTCGCGGATCACGTGTCCGACCCTCCTGCTCTACGGGAAGGAAAGCTGGTCCGGCAACCCCGCCGAGGACGGTCGCGCGAAGGCCTTTCGGCACGCCACGATCGTCGGCGTCGACGGCGCCGGGCACTGGCTGCATCACGACCGCCTCGACGACTTCCTGCGTATCGTCCGGAACTTCCTGGGCGACCGCCGACCCGCTAATGGACGATGAGGACGATCGAGAGCGCGAGAAGCGCGCCCATCACGACGTTGAAGATCCGCAATCGGCGACGGCCGTGGAGGACATGCGGGACGGCCGCGCCGAAGACGAGCCAGATGAAGCACGCGGGCAACGCCGCGAGGACGAAGAGGCCGCCGAGAGCGCTGGCTTGCACCAAGGGGCTGCCGGCTCCGCCACTGAGAAAGGTGCCCGCGGCGCTCACGCTGACGAGCCAGGACTTCGGGTTGACCCACTGAAAGACGAGGGCGCCCACGAAACCGACCGGAGTCCCTGCCGCGTTCGCCTCGATGGGGCTGGAGGACGTCACGATCTTCCATGACATCCAGAGCAGGACTGCGGCCCCACCCCAGTTGAGGGCCCTCACCAGGATTGGTTGCTGGAGGACGAGACTCCCGAGGCCCAGCGGCACGAGGAACATCATGAGCCCCATGCCGGACGCGACACCGAGGAGGCAGGGAAGCCCCTTCCGGATTCCCGACTGGGCGCCGGCCGCGGTCAGCATGATGTTGCTGGGCCCCGGCGTGACGGCGGCCACGACCGCGAAGAGGAGAAAGGCCACGACCTGTTCGGTTGTCGTATGCGGCCTCCACGGATCGGCCGGCGCCGTCCGGGCCGCCGGCCAGGATGTGACGGATGTGCCCTGAGCAGACCAGATCGGCCGGCGAAGGTCTTGAACGATCGTGCCAGGGCACGACCCGGGGCTGGATCACCACCACGAGGCCCGCCAGGGGCATCGAGCTCTTCAGCGCGTGGTTTCCCGGGGAGGCCTACGAGAAGCACCGTCACGACACCTATGCCATCGGGCTGACCACATCGGGAGTCCAGGTGTTCGACTACCGGGGCTCGGCCCACGCCAGCACTCCAGGGCAGGTGGTCGTGCTCTATCCGGACGAGATCCACGACGGTCGTGCCGGTACCGGTGATGGCTTCGGGTACCGGATCCTGTACGTGGAACCTGCCCTGCTGGCCGATGCGGTCCGGACCCTCCACGGACGTCCGTATCCGCTGCCGTTCGTGAGCGATGCGGTGTCGACGAACCCCGTGCTATCCCACGCCATCGAGGAAGCCTTTCGCGGCCCCCTCGAGTCGCTGGCCGTCGACGGCCTCATCGTGGACCTGGCGCGAGGATTGATGGCCGGAGTGCGGCACGGCGTGCGACCAGCGGTCTCGCGACACGTCGACGTGCAGGCCGTCGAACGGGCGCGGAGATTCCTGGACGCCGAGAGGACCCGCGTGGTGCGATCGGCGGAGCTCGAGTCGATCACGGGATTGACCCGCTACGACCTGTGCCGGCAGTTCCGCGCCGTATACGGGACCAGTCCCCACCGCTACCTGCTCATGCGCCGTCTCGAGTTCGCGCGGGACCGACTTCACCGGGAGCGCCCGCTGGCCGAGGTCGCGTGCGACGCAGGATTCGCGGATCAAGCGCACTTCACTCGCGTGTTCAAATCGCGGTTCGGACTGACGCCCATGCGCTACCGGGGACTGCGACGAGCGCAGGGCTGAGGTATGCTTGGCGTTATCCGGAGGACCCCATGAATCTCTTGCGTCCAATCGACCGGCATCTGGTGGTCAACGGCCTCAGGTTTCATCTTCTGGACTGGGGTGGGGAAGGGCGCACGCCGCTCCTGCTCCTGCACGGCTTCACCGGTCACGCGCACGCGTGGGACACGCTCAGCATCGCACTGCAGCCGCATTTTCACGTGTACGCCCTCGATCAGCGCGGCCATGGGGACAGCGATCCCGCCGACGTCTACAACGCCATCGCGGCCCTCGACGACCTGAGCGGCGTGATCGACCAGCTCCGGCTGGCGCCTCTCGTGATCGTCGGGCTGTCGATGGGCGGCCGGAACGCGATGTACTTCACCTCGAAGCGGCCCGACGCCGTCCGGAAACTGGTGATCGTCGACATCGGTCCGGAGATCAGCGCTCGCGCCGCGCAGGCGCCGCCGGGTCCCCCCGAGCCCGAGACCTGGGACAGCATCGAGCAGGCGGCGCAGCATTTGAACCGCGGCAACCCCTATCCCGGCATTCACTACTATCGCTGGGTCGCGATGCACAGCCTGAAGCAGCGTCCGGATGGCCGACTGGTGTGGGGTTGGCATCCGAGCGTCAAGGAACGCCGGACGCAGCCGGACGTCGACTGGTGGGGCATCCTCCGGTCCATCACGCCTCCGACCCTGGTGCTCCGTGGCGAGCACAGCCCGATTCTGGACCGCGAGGTGGCCGAGCGGATGGCCAAGGAGCTGCCCCATGGCCGCTTCGTCGAGATCCCTCGCGCGGTCCACACGCTGCACGAGGACAATCCCGATGCCGTCCTGGCGGCGCTGAAGGAATTCCTCGACTTCTGAGGAGGAGGTGAGCGCGATGGCGACGGCCACGGCCGGCATCGGTCTCAGGAGATTGCAGCACCTGGTCCTGTGGGTCTCGGACGTGGAGCGGAGCGTGCGCTTCTATCGCGACGTGCTCGGCTTCGAGGTGAAGTCGCGATACCCGAATGCGGCTTTCCTGAAGATCCCCGGCACCCTCGACGATCATCACCTCGGCCTGTTCGAGCAGGCCGGCGTCGCGCGCCCCGACGAGCGCGCGGCGCGGATGTACCACTCCGCGTGGGAAGTTGGCGAGATCACCGATCTCGTGCGCGCGCGGCAGCGGTTGATCGAGGTCGGCGCGCTGGTCGGCTCCTCCGACCACGGCGTGAGCCTCTCGCTGTACGCGAAGGATCCCGACGGACTCGAGTTCGAAGTGTTCTGGACGGTGCCGGACGGCCGCCCGGCGCGGACGAAGGAACTCGACCTCGAAGGCGAGCTGGCCCGTCGCGACATCCGAGTGCCGGAAGCCGAGCCACGGCCCTGACGACCGACCCCATCCTCGTCGAGCGTCGCGAGGTCGCCGCGCTCGTGACGCTGAACCGTCCCGAGAAGCACAACGCGCTCAGTCTGGCCCTGCTCGGACGGCTGCAGGCGATCCTGCGCGACCTGGGCGACGACCCGGACGTGCGCGTCGTCATCCTGCGCGGCAACGATCGATGCTTCTCGACCGGGATGGATCTCGACGACCTCGCAGGGGTCAGGGGAGTCGGCGACACGCAGCGGGTCCTCGGCCACGTGAGGGACGCGAACGCGGCGATCGAGCGCTGCCCGAAGCCGGTCATCGCCGCCATCGCCGGCTGGTGTCTGACCGGGGGGCTCGAGATGGCGCTCGCCTGCGACGTCCGCGTCGCGGCCGACACGGCACGGTTCGGCATCACCAGCGCGCGGATCGGGACGGTGGCCGGGGCCGGCGGCACCCAGCGATTGCCGCGGCTGATCGGGCCCGGGCGGGCCAAGGAGATGCTGTTCTCGGCGGAGCCGATCGACGCCACGGAGGCCTTCCGGATCGGCCTCGTGAATCGCGTGGTCCCGTCGGGACAGGAGGTGGAGACGGGCCTCGAGATGGCGCGGCTATGGGCGCGTCGCGCGCCGCTCAGCCTCTGGTTCGCGAAGAGCGCGGTGAACGTCGGGCTCACCATGCCGCTCGAGGCGGCGCTCGCGTACGAGATCGGGCTCACGAGTCAGCTCTTCACCACCGAGGACCGGGCCGAAGGTCTGCGCGCGTTCCAGGAAAAGCGCGACGCCAAGTTCCGGGGCCGGTGATCGCATGAGCCTCGACGGACAGGCGGCGATCGTCACAGGTGGCGGGCAGGGTATCGGACGGGGCATCGCAGTGGCGCTCGCCTCGGAGGGCGCGGACGTTGCGATCTTCGATGTGAACGTGACGGCCGCGGGAGAGACCGCGGTCGCGATCCGAGAGCAAGGACGCCGCGCGCTGGCCCTCGAGGTGGACGTGACGGACCCGGCGCGCGTGGACGCCGCCACTGCAGAGGCCGTGGGAGCGTTCGGCCGGCTCGACGTGCTCGTGAACAACGCCGGCTGGACGCCGAACGAGCCCTTCGTGGACAGCTCGCCGGAGACGTGGAGCAAGGTCGTGGCCGTCAACTACATGGGCGTCCTCAACTGCACGCGGGCGGCGCTCGGCGCGATGATTCCCAGGCGCGGCGGGCGCATCGTGAGCATTGCCTCGGACGCCGCGCGGGTGGGCACCCCGCGCGAGGCCGTCTACGCGGGCGCGAAGGCGGCGGTCATCGGCTTCTCGAAGTCGCTCGCCGCCGAGGTGGCGCGGCACGGCATCACCGTGAACGTCGTCTCTCCGGCCACGGTGGACACGCCGTTGCTCCGCGGCATGCTCACGCCCGAGCAGATCGAGCGGCGGGAGAAGGCGAACCCCATGGGTCGGCTGGGCCGCCCCGAGGATGTCGCGGCCGCGGTGGTCTTCTTTGCCTCGCCGGGAGCTGCCTACGTCACTGGACAGGTGCTGAGCGTGAATGGCGGTGTCGTGCGGGCCGGTTGAGCAAACCCCGAGGAGAACGGACGATGCATGACGGACAGACCCCGGTGATGGACGCGCTGGTGGATTTTGCGCTGGGCCTGGAGCTGGCATCGCTACCGCCAGCGGTGATCGAGGCCGCGAGTCGCTCGATGACCGACTGGCTCGGTACGGCCGTCCGAGGCGCCGCCGAGCCGCTCGCCAGAGCGCTGGCCACCGTGATCGGCGCTAGCGGCGGGTCGGCGCAGGCGACCGTTCTGGGACGAGGGATGCGCACGAGCGCGCTCAACGCATCGCTCGCCAACGGTGCGCAGTCGCACGCCCTCGACTTCGACGACACGCACCTGCCGTCCATCGTCCATGGCGCCGCTTCCGTCGCGCCCGTCGTGCTGGCGCTCGGCGAATGGCGGCATCTGTCCGGCTCCCAGGCGCTGGCGGCCTTCGTCGCCGGCTTCGAGGTCGAGACGCGGCTCGGGCGCGTTCTGGGGCGTGCCCTCGCCGATCGCGGCTGGCATGTCACCGGCGTGCTGGGGCATTTCGGCGCCGCCGCCGCGGCGGGGAAGCTGCTGGGACTGGACGCTCAGCGACTGAGGCACGCGCTCGGCATCGCGGGGACCCAGGCGGCCGGCCTCGAGCAGTCGTTCGGGACCATGTCCAAGCCGCTGCACCCAGGCAAGGCGGCGATGAACGGCTTGCTGGCCGCGCTGCTCGCGCGCGAGGGCTTCACGGGCCCCACCGCCGCGCTCGACGGACCGGCCGGACTCGGCGCCACCTTCCTCGGCATCGCCGACCTGAGCGCGGCCGTCCAGGACCTGGGCAAGCGCTTCGAGATCCTCGAAAACAGCACCAAGTTCTACGCGGCGTGCCACCTCACGCACGCCACCATCGACGCCGGGCGGGCGATCCGCGCGCGCGGAGGGCTCGCCCTCGACGCGGTGGACTCCGTACGCTGTCGTGTGCATCCGCTGGTGCTGAAGGTTGCCGCCAACCCCAAGCCGAACACCGGGCTCGAGGCGAAGTTCAGCGTCGCCTACTGCGCCGCCACCGCGCTGGTCCGGGGAGAGGCCGGCGAGGCGGAGTTCGAGGACGCGAGCTTCCGCGATCCCGCGGTGGCGCGCGTGATGACGCGGGTGAAAGCGGAAGCCGACGCTTCCCTCGGGATCGCTGCCGCGCAGATGACCGTCCGACTCACGGACGGGCACGTGCTGGAAGAGCGCGTGACCGCCGCGCGAGGCACGCCGGACAATCTCTTGACGCGAGACGAGGTCGAGGCGAAGTTCCGTCGCCTCGCCGAGGTCGTCCTTCCGGTCGGGCGCGTCGCGAGTCTCGTGACCGCGCTGCGCGGGCTGGCGGATCTTCCCGACGTCGCCGAGATTGCGGCGCTGGCCGCTGGCTGAGGCATGGACTTCGAGCTGTCCGAGACCGAGCGGATGCTGGCCGAGACGGCCCGGCGCATCGTCGCGCGCGACGTCGAGCCCGTGCTGGCCGCGCACCCGCCCGATCGCGCGTTGCCCAAGGCGGTGATGCTCGACCTGTACCGCGCCATCGTGCCTCTCGGATGCACGGGCGCGCGCATCGCGGAGGCGGAGGGCGGCACCGGCCTCACCCACGTGATGCTCGGCCTCATCAACGAGAGCCTGCCTCCCGTTCTCGGCTTCTCCCTCCTGGGGCACGAGAGCACGACCAAGCGCATCCACATGAACGGAACCCATGAGCAGAAGGCTCGATTCCTGCCCGACCTCCTGTCGGGGAAGCGCCTGGCCGGGACCGCAGCCAGCGAGCCCAACGTCGGCTCGGATCCACGCGGGATCGAGACGACGGCGTTGCGGGACGGCGACCACTACGTCCTGAACGGCACCAAGCTCTGGATCACCAACGGGCCCATCCTCGATACGGCGCTCGTGGTCGCGTCGCTCGGGCGCGACGCCTCGGGCAAGAATCTCATCACGCGCTTCGTCGTCGATCGCGAGGAGTCACCGTTCGAGAGCCGGGAGATCCCGACCGTGGGCCTCCAGCAAGGCCCGCTCGGCGAGCTCCACTTCCGCGACTGCCGGGTGCCGAAAGCGAACATGCTCGGCGATCCCGGCGACGCTCATCGCTCGCTCACGTTCACCTGGCTCGCCAACCGACCGAACATCGGGCTGTTCGGCGTGCATCTGGCCCAGAAGGCGCTCGACGCCAGTATCAACTACGCCCGCCAGCGGGAGCAGTTCGGCCAGCCGATCGCGCGGTTCCAGCTGGTGCAGGAGATGCTGGCCGAGATGTCCACGTTGATCGACGCGAGCCGACTGCTCTGCTACCGCGCGCTCGCGCTACTCGACCGCGGCGTGTGGTGCCATCGGGAGTCGTCGGTCGCGAAGGCCTATGCGTCGGAGGCGGCGGTGCGGGTGACCAACCTGGCCATCCAGCTCCATGGCTCCTATGGCCTGACGCGGGAGGCGCCGCTCGAGGGTTGGGCTCGCGACGCGCGCATGCTCACGCTGCCCGACGGCACCACGCAGATCCACCAGCTCATCATCGGCCGCGAGCTGGTCGGGATGCGCGCCTTCGCGTGACTCAGGCGCGCGCGCGGGCCGCCGGCCCCGGCCCGAGACGCCAGCGTACTCAGCGGGCCTCATTGGTTACACCGCGCGACCGTCGGAGGGCGGCATGAGCGACCGATCAACGGATGGAGACCTCGCAGCCCGGGTCGCCCGACTCGAGCGGCGGGTGGCCGCGCTCGAGGCAGTCGAGGGTGTGCGCCACACGCTCAGCGACTACGCCCGCGCCCTCGACGAGCGCCGGCCGGAGCTGCTCGAACAGATCTTCACGGACGACTGTCACCTCGTGACCATCCCGTGGGGAGCCGACACGCGCGGCAAGGCGCGCATGCGCCGCGCGTTCGATCGTTACTGGGAGCGCTTCGCCAATCCCCGCCGCTACTACGCGAACGAGGCCATCCGCGTCGACGGCGAGACCGCCACCGCTTTCATGTACTGGTTCGTGACCCAGGACGACGGCGATCGGTCGGCGATCGGCTGGGGCACCTACGACTGGACCTTCCGATTCGAGGACGATCGCTGGCGGATCGCCGAGCTCGTGATCCGCGTGCTCACCATGACCACGCTGGACCGAGGCTGGGCCATCCCTGACCGCATCATGTCGCCCTTTGCGCGTTCCGGGGGCGCGGGCGACGAGCGCGCGCGCTGATTCCTGCGCGTCGCGCGCGCTCGCGCCATGGGGAAGTGCGACTGCCCCCCGCGCCTTCGACAGCGCGCCGCGGGCGAAGCTCGTACAGCGTTTCCTAGCGCGCGCCGCCCTCGCGCCACTCCCGGATCTGCGCGGCGTGCTCCCGATAGTGCGGAGCGCCAGCGCCCTCGAAGAGTTCCCTCGCGGGCGACTTCGGCGCGAAGTGCTCTTCGGAGAGCGCCGCGGCCGCCGCGACGAAGTCCCGGTGGGAGGCATGAAGCTCGGTGAGGATGTCGTTGAGCTTGGCGTGTCGCCTGGCCTCGACGAACCGCGCGTTCCACGCGTCGAAATCGTCGTAGGAGACCCCCTCGGGATAAGGTGGCTGGCTCCGGCCAATGCGCCCGAAGGCCGGGATCATCTCCCGATGCCACCCGGAGATGTGGATCACGATCTCTCGCGCTCCCCAGGCGCCGAGCCACACCCGGCTCATGGCGCTCTCGTCGAGGCCGCTGAGGGCCTCCCGGAGCTCCTCGAACGCCTCGTCCGCGTCGCGCACCAACTTCTGCTTGTCGGCCATGGCTCCCTCCCGTAGCGGTGAAGTGATGCTGCCGTTTTCCGCTACGTGAGACCCCGAGGAGAGCCGTTCGTGAAAACGGCGACGCGCCGAACGGTGTGCCGGGTGACGTACCAGCATGGGCGGTATCCCCGATGGGGGAAGAGGGCGCGGACGCAGACCTCGGTCTGGGGCTGATCGTAGAAGACCTCGACGCGGCCGTTCTTCAGCATGGTTGCGATGTAGTACGTCACCCGTTGGAGCGGATCGCCGTCCTTCTGGTGAGCCATCCGGTACCGGACGGAGACATCGTCGCCGATGTACAGCAGTGAGAGCAGCACCACCAGGACGATGAGGCTTCGTCCGAAGATGAGGCGCATGCGACGCACGTGCTACACCGCCGGCGAGCTTCGGCCGTGGGGTATCATGACTCCGCCATGCGACGTCGGATGGATGTGCCGAGGATCCTGGCGGTCGTTGTCGCCCTGTTCGCGCTGCTCGTCAGCACCGGCGCGGACGCTCAAGGTCGAACGACCGCGCCGCCGCTCCTCCTGGTGATCTCGATCGACGGCCTGCGGCCCGATCAAGTCCTGGCGGCAGACGCTCGCGGGACCAAGATTCCGAACCTCCGACGGTTCCTCACGGAAGGCGCCTATGCGGATGGGGTAGTGGGAGTGATTCCCACGGTCACCTACCCGAGTCACACGACGCTGGTCACCGGCGTGTGGCCGGCGCAGCATGGCATCCTGTCGAATCGAACGTTCGATCCGCTCCGCAAGAACCAGGACGGGTGGTACTGGTACGCGGAGGATATCCGCGTCCCGACGCTGTGGGACGCCGCCACTCGGGCCGGGCTCATCACGGCGAGCGTCCAGTGGCCGGTGACGGTGGGCGCGCGCATCACCTGGAACATTCCGGAGTTCTGGCGCGCCAGCACCCCCGACGATACCAAGCTCCTCCGAAGCGTCTCCACGCCGGGGCTCCTCGCCGATCTCGAACGGGAGCTGGGTGCCTACCCCCGCGAGCTCGACGTCGAGGCCGACGAGTTGCGGGGCCGCTTCGCCGCGCGCCTGCTGGAGACGAGGCGCCCGAACCTGCTCACGCTGCATCTGCTCGCTCTCGATCACACCGAGCACGAGACCGGCCCCGAGAGCCCGGAGACTTTCCGGGTGCTGGAGCGACTCGATACCGTGGTCGGTCGACTTCGTGAGGTGACGGAGCGGCTGTCCCCGGGACGGTCGTGGGTCGCGATCGTGTCGGACCATGGCTTCGTACCGATGAACGAGCAGCTCGACATGTTCCCGGCATTCCGAGCCGCGGGCCTGTTCACGACCGACGACGGCGGGCGCATCACCGACTGGAGAGCAATCCCGTGGGTCTCGGGAGGCTCGGCCGCCATCGTGCTCAAGGATCCGGCGGACACGGCCACGCTCGCAGCGGTCCGCGGCGTGCTGGATGGGCTGGCCGGCGATCCGGCCAATGGCATCGACCGGATCCTCGATGCGGGCCAGCTGCACTCCCGTGGCGGGTTCCCTCCGGCGTCGTTTCTCGTGGGACTCAAACCCGGATGGCAGATGGGGTCGAGCGTCTCCGGCCCCGTTCTCTCGAAGAGAAAGCCCGGCGGGGCGCACGGACACCTGCCGGATCTGCCGGAACTCCGCGCGAGCTTCTTCATCGTGGGCAGAGGGGTGCCGCCAGGCCGCGCGCTCGGGATCGTCGACATGCGCGACATCGCGCCGACGCTTGCGCATGTCCTGAGCGTCGCGCTTCCGTCGGCCCAGGGCAAGAGCCTCCTCCCCTGAACGGACGCGCCTGTCGCGTCCGCCGGCCTCGGTCAGATCACACCTTGCTCGCGCAGCGATCCCAGATCGGCAGGGCCGAGACCGAGGAACCTTCCGTAGATCTCCTCGTTGTGGGCGCCGAGGGCCGGCGCCGGGCGGTCGAATGCTGCCGGATGACGTAGGAACTTGATCGGCATGCCGATCCCCTTGGCGCCGGGGACGGGCCCGTGCACGGGATGCTCGAGGGGCACCACCATGCCGCGCGCGTGCAGGTGCTCGTCGTCGCAGACGTCCTGAAGATCGCGGACGGGCCCCGCCGCGATCTGGTGCGCCTGGAGAATCTGCACGGCTTCGGCCGCGGTGTGCTGGCTGGTCCATTCCTCCATGACCGCGTCGATCGCCTCGCGGTGAACGCGGCGACTCGCCGCGCTCGGATCGAACCGCGGATCCGAGGCCAGCTCCTCGCGGCCGAGCGCGCGAAGCACATTGCGCCATTCCCGCGGGGCCACGGCGGCCACGGTGATCCATCCGTCGCGCGCGCGGTAGACATTGAAGGGCACCGCGCTGGGGTGGCCGTTGCCGCGTCGCTCGGGCTCGCCGCCCGCCGTGACGAACTCGAGGACGTCGGGGAGGAGGAAGAACGACCCGTCGAGCATGGCGACGTCGACCCAGTCGCCATGGCCGGTCCGGTCGCGCGCGCGCAGGGCGGACAGGATGCCGATGACGCCATACAGCGCGGCGCTCGTGTCGCTCACCGCCGCCCCGCAGCGCACGGGCGGCCGGTCGGCGTAGCCGGTCACGCTGCTGATCCCGCTCATGGCCTGCACCACCGGATCGAAGGCGCGCCAGTCGCGGTAGGGGCCGCTCTGGCCGAAGCCCGAGATCGAGCAGAGGACGAGGCGCGGATTGACGGCCTGAAGATCGTGGAACCCGATCCCGATCTGCTCGAGCGTCCCGGGCAGGAAGTTCTCGACGACCACGTCGGCGTGACGGACGAGGCGATGGAAGATGTCCACGCCGGCGGGCGCCCGGAGATTCAGCGTGACGCTCTTCTTGCCGCGCATCCGGTGCAGCATCGCGAGCCCCAGGTCGTCGTCGCTCTGCCGCGTGAGGCTCGTGCCCTTGGGCCCGCCGAACGGCGGATGCCCTCGGTAGAGGTCGCCGTCGAGCGGCTCCACCCTGATCACTTCTGCGCCAAGCCCGGCGAGGAGCAAGGTGCAGTACGGCCCGGCCAGGAACCGCGTGAGATCGAGGACGACGACTCCCTCGAGCGGCTTCACCTAGCGGCCTTTGAATCGGGGTTCACGCTTCTCGAGGAAGGCCCGGATGGCTTCCGCCGTGTCCTCCGTGCCCGTGTTGACGGATTGCGACAGGCCTTCGGCCTCGAGCGCTTCGTCCATGGTCGCCGAGAACGAGTTGGTGAGGAGCCGCTTGGTTAGGGCGAGCGCGATCGGCGGGCCGGCCGCGAGACGATCCGCCCAGTCGGTGACGAAGGCATCGACCTGGCCGGGCGGCAGCACGCGGTTGACCAGGCCCAGCTCGGCGGCCTCCTTTGCCGAGATGATGTCGGCGAGGAGAGCGAGCTCCTTGGCCCGGTGCATCCCGATCAACCGCGGCAAGAGCCACGAGCCGCCGAAGTCGATGCTGAGTCCGCGTCGCGCGAAGATCTCCGAGAACCGAGCGGTCTCCGAGGCCACGATGAGATCGCACGCGAGCGCCAGGTTCATCCCGGCGCCGACGGCGACGCCGTTGACCTTGGCGATGACCGGCTTGGGGATGCGATGCAGCGCCAGCGCGACGTCCGCCACCCAGTGCAGGCGCGCCAGCGAGTGTCGCGTGTCCGCGCCGCGCTCGCCGAGATCCGCGCCGGAGCAGAACGCATCGCCGGCTCCCGTGATGACCAGCACGCGATCCGTGGTCGACGCGTCGATCTCCCGGAACACCGCCAGCAGCTCGTTGAACATGGCGGCGTTCATGGCGTTTTTCTTCCCGGGACGATTGAGGGTGAGGGTGACGACGCCGTTCGGCGCCCGGTCGATGAGCAGTGTCTCCATGGCTAGTCTCCTTGGAACTCCGCCTGCGCGCTCATGGCCACCGTGCCCTCAGGCGTCACGGCCCACAGGTCCGCGCCCCGGCCGTCGGCGGTCGGCCGGCCCCGGAGCTCGAAGGGCGCCGTGTCGAACAGCGGCGCGCGCGCCTGCGTGGTGTAGGGCTCGGCCCGTCCGAAGGTGTGCCGGAGCAGGTTCGCGGGTGTGGCGGTGGCAACATCGGTGGCGACGAGGCGCCGCCCGACGTGCTGTTTCAGGGTCTCTTGGCTCAACGTGGCGATGGCCATCTCGTCCTCCCGTCACCGGGCGCAGAAGGCGCTCCTCCTTCGCGCCGCCGAGCTACACTATCTCATCATCGGACGCGAGGCCAGCGACGGCGCTCCGTCCGAACGATCGGGCCCGAGCGCCTTCGGTACAATTGCTAGATGATGCAAACAGGAACGGCGGCTTCTCCCGACGCACTGTCACGCGAGTTGGCCCGAGAGCGCATCCAGGGCGCTCACCGCATCAACTGGCTGCGCTTCTGCGGCGTCTCGGCGTTCTTCGCGTTGTTCCTCCTCCTCGGCGGGGCCCTCCGCCTGCCGGCGTGGACGGGCAACCTCGGGTTGTTCGCCGCGTACTGGACGGTGACCTGTGTCTTGTTCGTGACCGCGCGCCGCTCCGACCGGGTGGCGCGCTTCGGGACGCTGGCCATCGCGCTGCTCGACGTGCCCGTGGTCTTCCTGCTGCAGTGGAAGACCTTCCCCACCAGCCCGAGCGTCAGCGGAGTGGCCGGCTTCACCGTCGGAGTCTACGTGCTGCTGGTCCTCCTCGCCGCGCTCTCGCTCGAGAACGGGTACATCGTGTTCACGGCGGCCATCGCGGTGGTCTTCGAGATCCTGCTGCAGTATCTGGCCGACGTGAGCGTGGGCGCCATGGTCTCGACCGCGATCTTGCTCGGGCTGACGGCCGCAGCGTGCTCATTCGCGCGCCTCCGGCTGATCGCGCTCTCGGAGCGGCTCGACCGCGACATCGCCGAGCAGCAGCGGGCCGAGGGCGCGCTTCGTCAGGCGGAGCGCGCGGCGGCCCTGGCCGACCTCGGATGGCAGCTGTCCGGCATCCTCGACCCGACCGCCGTGGCCCAGTGCACCGTCGAGGGCATCGCTCGGTTGTTGGCGGCGAAGACCGGCGTGCTGTTCCGCCTCGATCCCGACCGTGGCGGGCTCGTCTCCGTGGCGGCGAGCGGCAGCTTCCAGGGCTGTTTCCCGCAGGGCACCGTTCTCGTCACGGGTGCGGGTGCCGTTGGCCGCGCGGCCGCCGAGGAACGGCCGGTGACGACGCCGGACGTGCTGGCCGACCCGAACATCAGCCTGCCGCCGGATCTCCGGGAACGCATGCTCCAGGCAGAATTTCGGGCCATGGTCGCGGTTCCCCTCCGCGTGCGGGGCGCCGTCGTCGGCGCGCTCGGCATCGGCGACCTGCCTGGGCGGGTCTTCACGGCGGATGAGGTGCACTTCGCTCAGGTCTTTGCCGACCATGCCGCCCTGTTCTTCGAGAACGCCCGCCTGTATGCGGAGCTCGAGGCGCATTTGCGTCAGCTGGAGAGCTCACAGGAACAGCTCGTGCAGGCTGGCAAGCTCGCGGCGCTCGGCCAGCTCGTCAGCGGCGTCGCTCACGAGATCAACAATCCGCTGACCGTGATCATGGGCTACGCCCAGATGTTGAGCATGAGCGTCTCGGATCCCAACGCGCAGCAGAACGTGCGTCGCATCCTCGACAGCGCGGGGCGCGCCGCGAAGATCGTGCGGAATCTCCAGACGTTCGGACATCAGCGGCCGCCGGAGCTCGCGTGGGTCGATCTGCGGGACGTCATCACGCGGGTCCTCGCCTTGCGGGAGGACGGGCTACGCGTCAAGGGGATCGCGCTGACTCGCGAGCTTCCGGCAGGCGTTCCCGCCGTCCACGGGGATGCGGCGCAGCTCGAGCAGGTGATCCTGAACCTCGTGCTCAACGCGGAGCAGGCCCTGCAGGGCCGTCCGGCGGCGCCGGAGATCGCCGTGCGCCTGAGCGCCGCGGGGCGAAGCGTGCGGGTGACCGTGAGCGATACGGGACCTGGCATCCCGCCGGACGTCTTGCCGCGAGTCTTCGATCCCTTCTTCACGACGAAGCCCGTCGGGCAGGGGACCGGGCTCGGCCTGTCGATCTGCTACAGCATCGTGGGGAGCCATCATGGACGTCTCGTCGCCGACAACCGTCCCGGCGGCGGCGCGACGTTTCTCGTCGAGCTTCCCGGCCATCCAGACGGGACGGCGGCCATCCCGGCCGCGGCGCCCTCCGCGCGGACGCCGCTGCGTCGAGGGAGCGTCCTGGTCATCGACGACGAGGAGGATGTCGCCGGCATGCTGCGCGATCTCCTCGAGGAGATCGGTCTCGCGGTTCAGGTCGTGACGGATGCCGAGGCGGGCTGGCGGAGGATGACCGCCGAGGGTGCGACCTTCGACGTCGTCACTCTGGACCTGCGGATGCCTGGGTTGTCGGGACAGGCGCTGTACGAGAGACTCGCGGCGCACGACCCCACGCTGGCCGGGACGGTGATCTTCGTCACCGGCGACATCGTCGATGCGGAGACGCGGCGGTTCCTGCAGCAGACGGGACAGCCGTTGCTCACGAAACCCTTCACGCTGGAAGCGCTCTCGGGAGTCCTGGGCCCATTCCTCGGACGGGTGTCCAGCACCGTCTAGGGAAACCGGCGGCGGCTCGTTCAGTCGGCCCCGCTGACGCGGGCGACCGCTGGTTCATGGCGCTCTAGCGGGCAGCCGGGCGCCATCGCCGCTTTCTTTCGCCGGATGATGTCGCTGGCGTACCGCTCGAGGTAGTGCGCGATCGTCTCAACCCGGATCTTGACCGAGCCGGCGGGCTTGGTGGAGTCGAGGTCCTGGAAGGAGAAGAAGAGCGTGCCGGACCGCTCGACGATCTGCTGCACGGGCGTGTAGGTGGGCTGGTCCATCCCGCACTCGTAGCTCGCCAAGCGCACGACGCACGCCACCCAGGGCACGCGCGCCGCGACCTTGGCGCCCCAGAGGATCTCGTTGGTGTTCGAGCTGTAGGACGAGGGCCACACGTCGCGGATGTCGAACGGCGAGCGGATGATCCCGGCGGCGAGGTCCGCGCCGAAGGCCCACTCCATGAGGTCCTGATCGATGGGGAAGTACGGCGCCCAGAGGATCGGATAGCCGTAGGCCTGGAGGTCCACCTCGATCTCGTGCCCGATGCCCGGGTCCATGTGGTACGGCCGCGCGAGGACGAGCAGGCACGGCCGATCCTCGCGCGCGCACCACTCGAGCACGTCCCGCGACCGCCGGCGCAACCGGTCGTTGAACGCGTGGAGGGTCCGATAACCCTCGTCCACGGCGCGCGCCATCTCCGCGGGGGTCAGAGCGGGAAGGACATCGCGCAGCCCCTCGAAGAGCTGCTTGGGGACGAGCTTCGGCTCGTCGAGCGAGACGAACGGTGTGACGTAACGGATGCCCTGCTCCGCGAACACGTCGCGCTCCTTGAGGAAGCCGGCCTTGATGTTCTCGGGGGCGGCCATCACGCGCGGGCAGGTGAGGGTGCGGGCCACGTGTCCGCTGAGGAACGAAGGCAGCGTGTAGACCATCGGCGAGAAGAGGATGTCGAGCTTTTCCTTCTGGCCGAACACGAGCTCGCCGTAGTGAGCGGAGATGCACTTCACCGGATAGCAGCAGTCCACCGTGCCGCGGCCCTTGCCGAACTGCCGGCCCTGCTCCTCCGACGTGTCGGACGAGAACACGAGATTCCTAGGATCCACGCCGAGCGCGCCGAAGAGCCCACACCAGAACTGGTGGGTGGACCAGAGGTTCAGGACGCGCGGGATCCCGATCCGGAGGCTAGCCCGCGACGGCGCGAGGTCGGCGGAACGCTTCCTTCCGAACCAGCTCGGCAACATTCGGGTACTCACGCTTGACCTCCTCCAGCTTGGCCTTGACCACCCGCAGCTCGTTGGCGTCCTCGACGAGACCCTTCGGGCAGGAGTTGCCGCTGATGACGCGCTCCCAGCCTTCCGCGAGCGGCACTTTGCTCCAGGGGCGCCCACCGGCGCCCGGAAGCTTGACGTCGATGAACGTCCTCGTGCAGCTGATCGGGCACCACTTGCATACCGTCTCGGGTTTGGTCGTGCTCGTGTAGGTGAGGGACTCGAGCGTGTCGAATCCACGGAAGCGGCTCGGGGAGCCCGCCTGGTGCCACTTGGCGGCGCAGAGCGCGGCGCCGATGGCGCCAGCCTCACCCGGGTAGGGGTGAAGCACGACCTCGGCGTCGGGCACCTTGCCACGAATGAAGTCCACCTGCGCCTTGACGACCGCCTTGTTGCGGTGCGTTCCACCCTGGAGGACGAAGGTGTGTCCGGCAGCACGCAGGTTCTGGAGCTGCCCGGCATAGATCCACACGTTGACCGGCAGCACCGCGGCCAGGGCTGCCATGATCTCCTCGGCCGACCATCCCTTGCGCTGCTGATTCACGATGTCGGACTGGAGGAACACCCCGCACCCCATGGCCAGGGTCGGCATCGCCTTGGCCTGGAAGGCGCGGTCCGCGTAACTCTCGAGCGGGACGCTGTAGCGCTCGGCCACGCCCTGCAGGAACGCGCCGTTGCCGGAGGAGCACTGGGAGTTCAAGCGGAAATCGGCGACCGTTCCTTGACGGAGGATCATGATCTTGACGTCGGTGCCCCCGACGTCGCAGATCACGTCGGCGTCCGGGAAGAAGTGGAGCGCGGCGGTGGCGTGGGCCACGGTCTCGACGACGCTGACGTCGGCCCCGAGGACGTCCTTGAGCAGATCCTTGCCATACCCCGTCAGCGCAAGACCGGCGACCTCACCGACGCCGGCCTCGCGCATCTGACCGAATAGCGACTGGGCGTCCTCGATCGGATTCCCCTTGGAGAGGGCATAGCAGCTGAAGAGCATCTCGTGGGTGGGAGAGAGGACGACGGCCTTGGCCGTGGTGCTGCCGAAATCGCAACCGATGAGCACAGGTCCCACGATCGCGCGCCGCTCCCTCGCCCCGAGGCTCGCCGCCCCGCGCCACGCCTCCCACTGGACGTCGAAGCTCGCCAGATCCTCGCCACTCCCGATGAGAGCCCTGGCGCCGTCCTTGGCCTTTTGCTGGTGCTGGCCTTCGTCCACCCACCACCGAAGCTTGTCCCGTCCCTGGTACACGCCGACCTCGGGGGCCTCGTCCTTCCCGATCTCCACGCAGCCGAGACAGGCATAGTAGAGCGCCTCGGCCGGGACCACGATCAGCGACGCGGGGTCGCGGTCCTCGGGGAGCGCCGTCTTCCTCTGAAGCCACAGCTTCGCCAGATGATGGCGCCAGGCTTCCTGCAAACCGTGGAAGAAGAGGTTGGGGCCGCCGAGCAGCAGCACCTCCGGCATCGGCGTGTTGCCCTTGGTCAACGTCGCCAGGTTCTGGTACACGACGGCCTCGAAGAGGCTCGCGATGA
>Ga0335077_10002844_pt1 | contig 20720 bp, 19 predicted proteins | sample Lox_Sample_31_FD_207151 | JGI IMG/M metagenome (GOLD analysis project Ga0335077, IMG submission 207151) | Soil microbial communities from Loxahatchee National Wildlife Refuge, Florida, United States - Lox_Sample_3.1 | ecosystem: Environmental > Terrestrial > Soil > Wetlands | place: USA...
AACTGCAGGCGCAGCCGGGCCCTTGTCAGCAACGACGCGAGGCCGAGCATCACCAGCGTGAAGGCAATGCTCTTGACCACGCCAGGCCAGCCGAAATTGAAGTGCGCCTCCAGCCATGTGATTCCCATCATTCCCAGCACGAAATACCACACATCGGGCAGCAGGTAGGTGAGCAGAGTGTTCGCTCCTGCCGCGTGCACCGGGGCCGTCCATGTTGTCTTGTGCCACTGGTCGCAGATCCAATAGAGCAGCGTGAACACAAGGATCGCTGCCCCTATGTCCCACAAGGTCCACGTCGGAGTCGCACGAATCTTGGAGATGCCCAGCGGAACGCTCAGCCATCCAACCGCTAACGCGAGAATCGCAAATGAGACGGCAGTCAAAGTCGCAGTTCTGACGGGCGGGCGTTCCTCCGCGCCGGGCCGCAATCCGAAAAAGATCTGCGCCGTCACCACGCCGGCCAACACCAGGGCCGTGTGCGACCCATTGCCGAAGGGCCAGGCATAGATCGGGAGTTTCAGCGGGAACGGGAAGAGCCGCGCCGTGCAAGCCATGTTCAGAGCAACCATGAGAAGCAGACCGACGGGCGCCGCCCAGCGCCAGCGGCGAGTGGGGATGTAAACAAGGGCCGCCGAGAAATACGCAAAGGCGATCAGTCCCAGGATCTCCGGATAGGAAAAATCGATCCATGCCGCATGGCCATGGGCCGTACGCCGAAAGATGGCGAACGCCGTGACCACGGCGACCAGCCCAACGCCGCGAAGCACCCTGGCGTATCGCTGGCCGCGCTCGGACTTCGGGTACACATTCAGGTACAGCCCCGCGCCGACCAGGCCCAGCAATCCCCACGCGCTCTCGCTCATTCCCATGCGCGCCGGGTCGGCCTTCTCCGCATTGGCAAGGATCAGCCCGAGAACCAGCAGGCTGAAGGACCGCACGACAACGTGCAGCCACAGCCGCGCGACAGACCCGCTCCGCCTCAGGCGCTGCTCCACCGACAACGGCATCGACATGCCGACGATGAACAGGAAGAACGGAAAGACCATGTCGACATAAGTCATCAGGTCCTGATTCCCATGGGCGTGATAGGTCCACCACGGCAGCCCGCGAACCTCCGCCACTTCGTTCACGAAAATCATCACCGCGATGGTGAGGCCGCGGAAGATATCGATCGACACGACGCGCGATCCGGTCGAAGATGCCACGGGGGCGGCGGTTTGCACCGCGGGCACAGTGCTCATGGCTGCCTCGCCTTCGATGGTTGCGGATGAAGCGAATTGTCGATGGCCCGCAGCAGGGTTCCCGAGGGATCGTTCGAATACTCCCAGAACATCACCCCGCCGAGTTTCTGCGAAAGCACGAACCGGCACTTGGCGGCGAGCGATTCCGGATCTTCATACGAAACGAAGATCTGCTGCTTCGAGTTGTAGAGGAACGGAACCGACGCCTTCTCGTCCCAGTAACGCACATAGCCCTGGTCGGGCGCCTGGTTCAGCATCGTCTGCGCGATCGCCTCGTATCTTGCGTTCACATTGGGTGCCGCCTTGCCGGGCTGGAACAAACCATGATTCACGTCAGGGACCTGCCCCCATGCACGCCCGTAGAAGGGCACGCCCAGGATGATCTTGCCCGCCGGCACACCGGCCTTCACGAACGCGGCAACCGATTTGGCCGCCGAGATCTGCTTCGGATCGGCGGGATCCGTGAACAGGGGAGCATGGTTCCCGGTGATGAGGTCGGAGCCCTGTTCATAGTAGTCGTAGCACATCAGGTTGACGGTATCGAGGTATTGCTGGGCCTTCCCCATATCGGTGTGGGCAAGGAAATCGTCGTTGGCTCCCGCGGCGAACGTCAGATACAGCGGCTTATGCGTTTTCGAAGTCTCCGCAGTGAACCTTACGCGCAATTCCTTCAGCAGCAGCGTGAAGTTCTCCTTGTCCTCGGGGCGGAACGGATGGCCCGCGCCCGGCATACCCGGATATTCCCAGTCAATGTCCAGCCCGTCGAGCTTGTACCGGGCCAGGAAGTCCATCACGCTCTGGATGAACACCGCCCTGCTCTCGGATGTCAGCGCCATGTCGGAGAAATTCGTCGACCACAGCCAGCCGCCCACCGACACCAGCACAGTCAGCGAGGGATTCTCATTTTTGAGCGATTCGAGGAAGGCAAAATTCTCGGCGTCGTGCGCGAAGCCCGTTACGATGCGACCGTTCTCGATGTTGGCGAAGGCGTAATTGATGCGGGTAAGGCGCTGCGCATCGATCTGACCCGGCTGGAGTACGTTGTCCCGCGCAAAGACGTATGCAACGACGGCCCTGGCGGGAGCGGCCGGCGCGCCGGCGCCCAGCCCGGTCATACACAGGACAAAAACGGCCAGAGATAAACACTTGCGCAGCATGAAATGACCCACATCAAATGTATCAGCGGTCGGCGGACGGACTGATCCCTGCGATGGAACCCCGCCCTGGCAGAGCTGGGACGGGGCGCCCTGCGAGAGGCTTTACAAAAAGAGTCAGCCCTGCGCAGGTTGTCACATTCCCCTTGACATTCGACAAGAGGGCCCTTCATGCTTGTTGTCGAACGTCGAGGGGAAGATGCCGCCACCTACCGATCTGCTCCAGGGCACGCTGGACATGCTCATCCTGAAGGCCGTCGCAGCCGAACCGCAGCACGGCTGGGCCATCGCGCAGCGCATCGAGCTGGTTTCCGGGAACGTGCTCCAGATCGGCCAGGGATCGCTCTATCCCGCTCTCCACCGCCTGGAGTACAAGGGCTGGATTCGCGCGCAGTGGGGTGCGTCGGAAAACAACCGCAAGGCCCGTTATTACTCGCTCACCGCCGCCGGCCGAAAGCATCTCGAAACGGAACTCGACAACTGGGCCCGGCTCACGGGCGCTATCAACCTCGTGCTTGAAACTATCTAGCGGAGGCGACCGTGCTGGTTGAACTGTTTACGCGCTTCCGTTTCTTCTTCAGCGGGCGTTCGCGCTCCGAAGTCGACGAGGAGATTCAGTTCCATATCGAGCGGCAGGCCGAGGCGAACCGCGCAGCGGGGATGTCGCCGGCGGAAGCGCGGCGGCAGGCCGCGATCCAGTTCGGCGGCCGGGAGCGCGCACGCGAGCAGTGCCGCCAGCAGCGTCCGTCGTGGTCGCTCGAATCTGTGTGGCGCGATGTTCGCTATGGCGTCCGCGGGCTTTGGCACAACCCCGGCTTTAGCACGGTTGCGGTGCTCACCCTGGCGCTGACCATCGGCGCCAACTCCACCATATTCAGCCTGCTCAGCCAGGCCCTGCTCCGTGCGCTGCCCGTACAGGATCCGGACCAGCTCGTTGTCTTGAGCTTCGCTGGCGGCGCTCCCGGCCACCACCATTCGGAAGGCGGAAACAGCGCCGGCCACCAGCACGAGTTCTCCTACCCGATGTTCAAAGACCTGCGCGACCGCAACACGGCGCTGAGCGGATTGATCGCCTCGGCGCCGGTGGGGGTTGGCGCGGTCTGGAACAACCATGCCGAGCCGGTCGAGGCCGAAATGGTGACGGGGAATTATTTTGAGACACTGGGCGTGCGCCCTGCGGTTGGCCGGCTTTTTGTCTCCAGCGACGAAACCGCGGAGGGAGCCAACCCGGTCGCGGTTCTCAATTTCGACTACTGGAAATCGCATCTCGCCGAAGCGCCGGTCGAGGGCAGGACGCTGCTCATCAATGGCTCGCCGTTCACCGTCCTCGGCGTCGCCGCGCCGGGGTTTCACAGCATGGTCTGGGGCCGCCTGCCCGACGTGTACGTGCCCATCACGATGCAGCGCATCGTCGAGCCGGATTGGAACTATCTCAACGACCGGAAAGCATACTGGATCGACCTGGCAGGCCGGCTGCGCCCCGGCATGACGCGCGCGCAGGCCGAAGCATCGATGAACCAGCTCTACGTGGCGCTGCGCAGGACCGAAGTTCCCCTGCTGGTGGACCAGACGCCGAAGGACCTCCAGGACTTTATCGATAAGGCGCACCTGAACCTGGACGACGGCGCCAACGGGTTTTCGCCGTTTCGCGAAGACGCGCGCCTGCCCCTGACCATCATGATGGGAATGGCCCTGCTCGTCGTCGCGATGGCGGTGGTCAACGTCGCCAGCCTGCTCCTGGTGCGGGCGGCAAACCGCGTCCGCGAGTTCTCCATGCGCTACGCGCTGGGCGCAACCAGCGGCCAGATTCTCCGGCAACTGCTTACAGAAGGCCTGCTGCTCGGCATGCTCGGCGCGGCCCTTGGTCTTCTGCTTGCGCCCCCGGCATTGCGCGCGCTCATTCACTGGATGTCGGGTACGACGGAAGGCAGGGTTCCGTTCTCCGGATCACTCGACTGGCGTGTGATGGCCATGACCGTCGCCGCAACTCTGGCGGCCAGCCTGGTGTTCAGTCTTGCTCCCGCCGTCCAGTTCTGGAATCCCCGCCTGGCAGAGGCGCTGAAGCAGCAGACTGACTCGGGCCGAGGCGCCTCTCTGCGCTTCCGCCGCACCTGCGTGGCTCTTCAAATCGGCTTCAGCCTCCTGCTCATCGTCGGCGCCGGCCTCTTCGTCCGCACCATTCAGAATCTGCACAACGTCGATCCGGGCTTTGCGACGGACCACATCCTCGCGTTCGAGCTGAACCCGGGTATGGCCGGCTACACGCCGGCGACGGTCTCCCCCGTTGAGCAGCGGGTCATCGACTCCATCGCCGCCCTGCCGGGCGTGCGCGGCGTAGCCGCCACCAACGATGCCGACCTCCGCGGTGACGATCGCGAAGGGGATGTCGTGGTCGACCAGGACTGCAATCATCCACGCCCCGATGACAGCGAGTTCGACGTCGAACTCCCATGGGTGAGCAATGGGTATTTGCAGGCTCTCGGCGTGCCGCTGGTCGCCGGACGCTACTTCGCGGCCACGGACACCGCCACTTCGATGAAGGTCGCCATCGTGAACGAGAGTTTCGCCCGCCACTACTTCAGGAGCAATTCGGCCGCTCTCGGCCATCGCGTCTGCCGTCCCCATCGGCCTGCCACCGAGGCCATCATTGTGGGCGTCGTCAAGGATGTGAAGCATACCTCGGTGCGCGACCCGGTGATCGCCATGCAATACATCCCGTTCTCACAGGCTGAAAAGCCAGGCGGGCTGTGGTATTACGTGCGCACCTGGCAGCCTCCGCTGGCCGCCGCCAACAGCATTCGCGCGGCAATCGCCGGCATCGATACCAAGCTCATCGTCAGCGAGCTGAGCACGATGCAGGACGGGATCGACCAGAACCTCGTGGGCGAGCGAACCGTCGCCCTGCTGGCCGGTGCGTTTGGCGGCCTGGCGACCCTGCTGGCCGGCATTGGGCTCTATGGAATCCTGGCCTACTCCACCGCGCAGCGCACGCGCGAGATCGGCATTCGCATGGCGCTCGGAGCGAAACGCGGCACCGTCGTCCGGCTCATTCTGCGCGATGTGCTGATCCTGGCCGGATGGGCGGTCGCGATCACGATTCCGGTCGCGGTGCTCGTCACCCGCGCGGTGCGCAGCCAGTTGTTCGGAGTCTCGGTGGCCGACCCGGCGGTCTACATCGCCGGGGTACTGCTGATCGCGCTGGTGGCTGTGGTTGCCGGCCTGATCCCGTCGCGGCGCGCGGCGACCGTCGATCCGGCGCGGGCGCTGCGCACGGAGTAGCCTGAATCCGCCTCGCATCGCTGGGCGGGCTTTTCATTCGCCTCACACGAGATTCACACCAGAATGATTGATCTGTTCGCGACCGCCGCCGTATCTTGGTCGCCATGTTAAGAAACCGCTCCGTCCCCGTCGACACCGTACTGCCCCACGTGACGTACAAGAACCTGCCGGAAGCGATTGCATGGCTGGGCGGGACGCTGGGTTTTGTTGAGCACTATCGCTACGGCGATCCGCTCTCCGGCGCGCAGGTCCACCTCGGAAAGGCATTCATCATGCTGAAGCAGGCCGACGCAGGGGACCGAAATCCGGCCGAACTTGGGTTCGGCACGCAAAGCCTCACGGTGTTTGTGGAGGAGATCGAGCAGCACTACGCGCGGGCCAAGGCCGCGGGGGCGAACCTGGTCGAAGATCTTCACGAAACCGAATACGGCGAGTTGCAGTACGCAGTGATCGATCCTGAGGGCCATCATTGGCTCTTCTCCCGCCACGCGCGCGACCTGAGTCCGGAGACGTGGGGCGCCACGATCACAAACGCCATCGACTGAGGCGTCAAGCAGACAAATGACCCGCATTTCGGGCCGGCGGTTCGTCACGGGATCGCGGCACTTCGTCACACAGATATTTCCGGTTCGCGCTCACCTTCCGTATATGTTACACTCAGTAACATTATGACGAGTAACACTGCGCCCGATCACGATCCGGTAGAACTGGGCGAACTGGAGCGCGACATTCTTTCCATCGTGTGGCGGGTGGGCAACGTGACGGCCGAACAGGTCCGCGAAGAGCTCGACCGGCCGCTCAAGGATTCCACGGTGCGCACTGTCCTGCGGCGGCTGGAAGAGAAGGGCTATCTCGCTCACACCATGGAGAATCGCACGTTCTATTACCAGCCGGCCGAATCGCGGCAACGGGTAGCCGGGCGCGCCGTTCAGCGCATCGTGGATTGGTTCTGCGAGGGATCCGTGGAAGAGTTGCTGGTGGGCATGGTGGACTCGAAGGTGCTGGACCGCGCGGAGCTGCAGCGGCTTGCGGATCGCATTGCGGAGGCACGAGAAGAATCACGCGGAAAGAAGGAGGGTGGGCGATGACGCCTTTGTTCCTGGCTTCGGCGATCTCGGATTCGATACCTGCTTCCATTCATGGCGGATTGCCGGGCGGCATTCTTGTGCTGGTGGACGCGGCGGCGCGGGCGCTGCTGGTGGCCTGCGTCGTGGCTGCCGGTCTGCACCTGCTGGCTCGCCGCCATATACCCGCGCAAAAAACCGCGTGGGGCCTGGTGCTGGCCGGCGCCCTGCTGATGCCCGTCCTCGCACCGTGGGCCGGCAAGGCGACGTGGCTGCCCTCCGGAGCCACATGGGTAGTGCCTGCGCACAGCTGGTCGCAGATCATCCTGTCGCGTGCCGCGGAGCTGATGCCCTCGAACGCGGCGGTTGCGTCCCCCAGGGCCACGGCGGCCGACCCGGTCGCGGCAACCGCCAGCGCTCCGGCCGCGCCTGCCGCGACGGTTCGCATGGACATTGCCCTCCCCGCCTCCACGGAGGCCGATCGCTTCCCCGCCCCGACCATCTCCTACGCGCAAACAGCGGGGACCGACGCCACCCCGGCCAGGCCTCTCCGCACGAGGTATTACCTGCCGCTGCCGGCTCTGGTGTGGATGATCTATGGAGCCGTCTGTCTGTTGCTTCTGCTGCGGCTCGCCTATGGCCTCGGCGGAGCCATCGGGTTGTGGCAGTCAGCCGAGCCGGTCGACCTCGGCGCCAATCTCGCCGATGGCCTCCCCCTGCGCTCGAGCCCCAAAATCTCCTCGCCTGTGACGGTTGGCTCTGCCGTAGTGCTGCCTGCCGATTATGACGAATGGGACACCGAGAAGCTGCGGATTGTGCTCGCCCACGAGCGCTCGCATGTGCGGCAGGGAGACTTTTACCTGCAGGCCCTGGCCGGACTTTACACCGCGACCTTCTGGTTCAGCCCTTTGGGCTGGTGGCTAAAGCGGAAACTCTCCGACCTGAGCGAAACCATCAGCGACCGCGCAGGGCTGGAGGAGGCAGCCAGCCACGCTTCGTATGCCCAGATCTTGCTTGAATTCGCGGCCATGCCGCGTCGAACCGAAGTGGGAGTTGCCATGGCACGTACCGGACGCATTGCGCAGCGCATCGAGCGCCTGCTGAACGAACACAGCTTCCGCCAGGCATTCACGGGCGGCCGCCGCCGGCTCTGGGCCGCACTGGCGCTGGTTCCCGCGGTCCTGTTCGCGGCAGCCGCGCTCATCCGCGTGGAAGCGGCACAGACCCTTCAGCATCCCGTCACGGCGCAGGGTCCCGTGATCGGGCAGTCGCACCCGGAGATTCCCGACGCCGCCGCGGCCGCACCGGCTGCCGCTGTGGTGGCGCAGGCTCCCGCACAGCAGCCCGCGCCCCCGGCCGATACCGATCAGGACCAGGAAAAGGCCACCCCGGCGCCCGCAAGCGCTCCTTCTCCGGCCGTCGTGGGCCAGGCGTCACCCACTCCGGCGCCCGGCGCAGCGCCTAAGGCGGCCCCCGCTCCGCCTCCAGCGTCTGACGCCAGCGATGAAGCGGACCAGGACGAGACCGTCACGACGACGAATACCCGGTGCAACACGCGCACAGCCACCTCGTCGTCGAACCGCTCCTTTACCCACATGTCGACCGGCCGCGGGTACTCGTACGCATATTCTTCGAACGGCGACTCGTATGCGCTTGTCAGCGGAAAGGACCACACATCCTTCTCCGGCGACTGGTACGAGGGACGACTCGCCGAACTCGACAAGGCCCGCAGCATGGCGCACGGGGATTTCCTCTGGTTCTCGCACGGCGGCAAATCCTACGTGGTGGACGATCCCAAGACCGTGGCTTCCATCCAGGCAATGTACCGGCCGATGGAAGACCTGGGCCGCAGGCAGGAGGAGCTGGGCCGCCAACAAGAGGAACTCGGCCGCCAGCAGGAGGAACTGGGCAGGCGTCAGGAACAAGCCAGCATTCCTACGCCTGATGTTTCAAAAGAAATGGCCGACCTGAATGCCGCCATCGCCAAACTTCAGGAGAAGAAGAACGGCACGATCACAATGGAGCAACTGGCCGATGTACAGGGCAAGATCGGCGAACTGGAGGGCAAACTGGGCGGCCTGGAAGGCCGGATGGGCGAAAAACAGGGCGAACTCGGCAGGCAACAGGGAGCGCTAGGAGCGAAGCAGGGCCGATTGGGTGCAGAACAGGGCCGCCTCGGAGCGGAACAGGGGCGGATCGCGCGCGAAGCCGACACCAAGGTGAAGTCGATCATCGACGAGAGCCTTAAGAACGGGCGGGCGCGACAAGTGAAGTAAGGCGGGGAACAGGGAATAGGGAACAGGAAAACGGCTTAACACCGCAGCTTCGACATGATGGCGATGAGCATTTTGTTTACTTCGCCGGATAGATTCTCAGCGTCGCTGTGCGACAGTTCGGTTCCCAACCCAAGCGCGTGCGAAATCGTGAGTTGTGTTTGGAGTTCGCGATTCGAGCCGCGCGCATGGCCAAGAAACTGAACATATTCTCCGCGGCTCGATCTCCCATAACCCTCGGCGATGTTGCTGGCCACCGACACTGAAGCGCAACGCATCTGATTTGTGAGGCCGAATCGTTCCGATGCCGGGAATGAAGCCGTGAGTTTATAGCTTGCCAAGCTCAACTGGACGGCCCGCTGCCAGACAACTAGCTAGCTGCCTAAACGCCGGACCCAAGAGTCCCGCTCTGTTCGCTGTTCCCTGCTCGTCATCATTTTCGCAGCAGGTTCTTCGCCAGGAAGAACACGTTGGCGGGGCGTTCGGCAAGGCGGCGCATGAAGTACGGGTACCATTCGTGTCCGAATGGAACGTACACGCGCACGTTGTACCCGTCGCGCACCAGTTGCCGCTGCAGGTCGCGACGCACGCCAAACAGCATCTGGAACTCGTAGTGGCTGCGATCGACACCGTGCTGGGCCGCCAGGCTCTTTGCATCGGCAATCATCTTCTCGTCGTGCGTGGCCAGGCCGTGGAACACGGGGCTGTCGAGCAGCATGCCGGCTAACCGGGCGTAATTGGCATCGACGTCCGCTTTTTTGGGGAACGCCACCTCCGGCAATTCCTTGTATGCCCCCTTGCACAGCCGTATGCGGATCCCGGCCGCCAGCAGTTGCTCCACGTCCGACTGAGACCGGTATAGATACGACTGGATGACGGTGCCCACGGCGCCGCGCAGCCCGGGCTTGGAATTGAGCCGGCGCACGATGTCCAGGGTGACCTGCGTCAGGGACGAGTCCTCCATGTCGATGCGGACGAAGTTGTCCACCGATCGGGCGTGTTCGACGAGATTGTCCGCGATCCCTTCGGCGAGGTCCGGAGACAAGAGCAGGCCAAGCTGAGTAAGTTTCACGCTGACGTTGGCGTTCAGCCTGCGGGCGGCGATGGCGTCGAGAAGGCGGTGGTAGACTTCGGCGGCCTGGTGCGCTTCTGGCTCGGATGTGACGCTCTCGCCCAGAGAATCGAGGCTGACCGACATGCCCTGCTTGTTGACTGCTTCGGCCACGCGCAGGGCGTCCTCGATTTCCATGCCGGCGACGAAACGTGAACTGAGCTTGACTCCTAAGCTGGAGCGCTCGCCAAAGGAACGCAGAACCCGATTCCGGGAGAGGGCAATAAATATAGAACGAAGGAACGGCATTTGTATGAGCCTGCCGGCTGCGAGCCTTCACGCGCGCGAAACCGGAAAGATCAGTGTCGCACACCGTAACACCTGCACAAGGTGAGCCAGGGCACACCGAAGGAACCAATCCGGGGACCAATGCGTTATCAAAGTCATGCGGCCTTCCCCGCAAACGGAATTCGAATCATCCCGCCCGGAGGTCACAATGGGAATTGGCGCACTGAGGCTGATCCTTCTCACAGGACTGACCGGGGTGCTCCCCGGCATCGCCATCGCCCAGGAGATGCCCAGGACGGCAGGCGAGACCCTGAGCGGGCGGCACATAGTGCTTGCGGATGAAGTGCGCGGTCATGCCGCGGTGTTGGTGGCCGGATTCAGCCGCGAAGGCGGAAACGGGACCGGGCCGTGGGTGAAGGCCATTCACGGCGACAGCGCGCTGGCCGGCTTGCCGGTGTACCAGATCGCCCAGATCGCCGGCGCCCCCGGCCTGATCCGCGGATTGATCAGGAGCGGAATGAAGAAAGGCGTATCGGCAGCCGAGCAGGATTCGTTTGTCGTTCTCACGCAAGACGAGAAGCCGTGGCGGACATATTTCGAAGTGGGCGACGACCAGGTGCCATACGTGATGATGATCGATGGCAAAGGCAAGGTCCTCTGGCGGGGTCACGGCTCGGCCGCCGACCTGGAGCCGAAGCTGAAGGAAGCTATCAGGGCGGCTACCGCTTCCGTATCCGGCCATTAGACTGCTTTTCAGGTGCGAATGAACTGCAGGAGGGTGAACGGCGATGACGACCGGTGGAAAAACTGACTTGGCGGATCTCTTTCTGGAACAGTCGCGGAAGAGTCTGTTCAGTGAGTGCTGGCCGCGGATGAGATCAACGGTGGAGGGCTTGAGCGAAGAGCAGCTCTGGTGGCGGCCCAACGACGCGAGCAACAGCATCGGGAACCTGCTTCTGCACCTGAACGGAAACGTGCGCCAGTGGCTGGTGACTTCGTTCAACAAGCAGGCGGACCGGCGTAACCGCCCCGAGGAATTCGCTGAGAAGGCAGGCGGGCCGGCAAGCGCACTGCTGGCAAAGCTTGGAGCAACGCTGGCGGAAGCTGAAGAGGTGCTTTCGCGACTCAGCGAAACGGACCTGCTGGCGCCCATGGATATCCAGGGGTACCACGTCACTGCCTTAGGCGCCGTCTACCACGTGGTGGAGCACTTCAGCATGCATTACGGGCAGATCGTTTACATCACGAAAGCGCTGCAGGGCAAAGACCTCGGCTTCTACCGGGAGTTGGATAAGACGGGGCGTGTGTCGTGAAGCGCGGAATCCCAGGCCTCCAACACCAGGAGGCCTGGGGCACGCGGCATTCCGGCATTCCGGTACCTTGTCAGCATCCAGCCCGTATTACTTTCTCCTCTCTCGGTAAGTCATTCGCCGCGTCTGGTGAACGTTTCGGTTACAAAGACCCCGTTCCCAAGGACAAGGCTCTGTTCGCGCTGCTCTGTCTCAATTACCAGGGCTAGAGGTCGACCCCAAATTCAAAGGGTGTTTGTGATGACGAAATCCTCCGTCGCGGTTTTTATCGTTCCGTCCGGCAAGGTCACCGTCAGGACGATCGTTCCGGTCCCGTCCTCATTCACGGTGTAGGTTCCTGTGGAGGTGAGGGGTAGGAGGTCTCGAGTACCAGTGGCTGTAGGCCGGTTCAGCAGAAGTGTCCCGCGTAGCTTTCCGTTTCCATCAAAGTGCTCGGTTCCGATGCCAAGGGCCAGGTTGGCTCCGTAATGGTTCACGACGGCGTAATCTCCCACAAGACTATCGAGACCGAACCCGGAAGAGAATTCGGCTGATTCCGGTGAAGGCATTTTTTGGCCATGCGATAGGATCGGGCTGAACAAGAGCACACCGATTGCGACAGCCTTGCTGGCGGAAAGGCTCCTCATAACAAACCTCCTGGGGCGGGGTCATCCCCAACCACGATGAGGAGTTTGCCCATACGCCCGGTTCAAGGCAATCCTCGGGAGGTCCAAAAAACCTCTGAAAGTTCTCCGATCCTCGCGACCATGGCTCGAAAAGTGTAACGAGCCGTACCGTCCAACTCCAAAATCCCTAATCGACGACACTCTTTCTGATGCTCACGCAGCGCTGGGATACGCAAAGCTCTACTACACATGGGATTGGGCAGGAGCGGAAAAACGAGTTAAAGAGGTCAGGAAACACCTCGCAGTACCGGTCGGCGCTTGGGTACGCGTATGGGATGTCTGGAGACCGCGCGCACGCAAGGCAGATTCTAGATGAACTCAAGTCGCTGTCAGGCCGCCAGTATGTTCCTGCCTATGACCTTGCGATCGTGTATGTCGGCCTCGGCGACAAAGAGCAGGCCTATCAATGGCTTGAAAAGGCGTTCGCCGAGCGCTCCGCCCGGATGGTGTATCTGAACATGGATCCAAGGCTGGACAATCTGCGCTCGGAAGCCAGATTTAAAGCCCTTGGTGCGGAACGTCGGGCTGCCGGACAAGTCCCTTTGACCAGCGCGGCCCAGAGCGCCCGCTGCTATTACTTCGGCATAAGGAGTTGCTGCAGCCATGGCACCGGCAATGCTCCCGCATCCAGGGCGCGATCGTGAAATTCGGCCAGCGTGAAGTCCTTGCCTCTGGCCGCTTCGTACGCCCGGCGGAGACGCCACCAGTCGCTGGTGCCGACATAGTACGTGGGCAACTGCGTCGAGGTCAGCTTGGCGCGCTGCAGCTTGCCTTCTGCCTCAGCGCGCGTCTGGAACGCGTCGTTCATCATGAACGACATGGCTTCGTCGTCGGTCATGCCCATGGTCTGCATGCGGACGTCGAGAATCGCGTTGCCGATCGCGCGCAGCCACACCTTCAGGTAGCTGATGCGGTACCGGGGATCGCTGTTGGCGAATCCCTGCTGCATCATCACCTGGGCGATGTACTCGGCCCAGCCTTCCACGTAGGCTCCGTTCCCGAACAGGTCGCGGACCAGGCGGCGAGACACGGGCTGGATGTCGTTGGCGTGCTCGGCCTGCACGTAGTGGCCGGGCAGGGCCTCGTGGATGCAGAGCCACTTCAGCACCCAGTTGTTGTATTCGCGCAGCCTGGAGTCGGCCTTCTCCTCCGGCGTCTTCGGATCGATCGGCGTCACCCAGTATTCCGCCTCCGCGTTGGGGTCGAGCGGCGGCGCGCCGTGAAATCCGCCCACCGAAAAAACCCCGCGCATGTACGGCGGCGTGGGAATCACTTTCAGGTTGTCGCGCGACTTGAGCGACACGATCTTCTTGTCAAGGATGAATTGCCGGATTCCGACCAGGTCGTCCTTGGCGGTCTGCAGCAGTGCGTCACGCCCGGGATGATCGTCGGAGATCTTCTTCAGCACCTCGCCAATGATGGTGTTCTCCCGCTCTTTCACCCCGAGGGAGGAATGATCGTCATGATCGGGAAAGTACTCCTTGTGCAGCGGCAGAGCAATTTCAAGCATTTCGGCGCGGGTTTTCTTCAGCGCGTCTTCAGCCTCGGAAAGGACCTGGTCGGGAGTGACCGGAGTCTGCATGACGAGGCGAAACTTCTCCGCATAGAATTCCTTGCCCAGGCGCCACGTGCGATCGGTCTTGCGTTTCGCAAGATCGTTCTGGAGCCATTGTGAGAAGCTCTTCAGCGCCTCAACAGCAGGCGGCGCCACCTTGTCGAACCTGGCTTTCAACGCCGTGCCGGGGTGGATGGCCGCGGCGATGGTGTCCTGGATCAGGTCGACGTTTCCGTCGTTCTCTTCGACGGCAACCTTGATGAAGATGGGATCGGCATCCACCAGTTGCCCGCGCGCCTGTTCGAGGAACTTCGGAATGGCGGCCACGCGCGAGAGGACATCGCCAAGCCGAACGTCCTCTGCCGCATATTCATCGGTCAGGGGCTGGAAGAGGGCGCCCCCGATAAGTTCCACGTAGACGGTGGGGTTGTGCTTGTAGTTCTGGATGCGGTCGAACTCCAGCAGGCTGAGGGAAATCTGGTCCTGGATCAGGCGCCAGTCCGCCGCATCCTCCGGCCCGAGGGACGCCAGCGGAGCCTCGCTGAGGAAGCGTCCCCGCCAAAGCACATAGACGTTGCGCTGCTCGGCCATGCCGGTGGGGCTCATGTCATCCAGAAGCGCGTCGAGCGCGATCTTGTTGCCGGTCTTCGGGTCGACATGAAAGTGGTACCCGGCCTGCGACGCCGTGGAGGGCGAAACCGCCAGCGTTTCATGGATGAAGTCTTCGCACAGGCGGGCAAACCTGGCGGACGCCTCGGAAGAAGGCGCCTGCGCCGGCAGTGAACTCGAAACCAGCGCGACCACCGCCCCAATGACTATCGAGATAAAAGGCATTGTCTTACGTTTCATTTCTTGCCTCACGTGTTAATTCGGACCGTTGTCCCGACAAAGTGTACCTCCTGAGCCGTTTCCATCGGCCAGTGGCAGAATTCGCGGGATAAATTAACAAAAAAAACCGTCGTTCCCCTTCTATACTCATTGCATCGTCGGAGGTCCGCATGCAACAATGGGTCTCCTTATTGACCGATCAGCTATCACTTTCTTTTGTTGCCTAAAGAACCTACTCCCCTAAAGAACCGACCTTTACTTTGTTGCCTGACGAACCTACTTTGTTTGTCGCCTAAAGAAATCTACTTTGTTTGTTGCCTAAAAGAAGAGGGATCTTCTCCCGGAATAATATCGCCTCCCAGGATATGAGCAGGGCGTGTTGCAGCCGGCGTCGGGAAAAAGCGCGACAGGAAGCGAGAACGCTGTACCGGAGACCGATCAGAGATTTGAATTCTGACCGACAGGAGAATTGCATGCGCTTGAAGCCGATTTCAATCCTGCTCCTATCTGCATCTCTTCACGCCGCCACTATCAAGCTGACATGGACTGCGTCCACCAATTCAACTCCGACCGATCCGGGTACGGTGAACGTGTATCGAGTCACCGCGCAATGTCCTGCCTCAACCTATAACGTCCAATGGCACCAACTGGCGACCGGCGTGCCTGCCGACGGCCCCTACGTCGATAATGCCGCCAACACGCTTTATCCGCACTGCTACTACATCACCTCAGTGATCGATGGGATTGAAAGTGCGCCATCCAATATGGTGTTTGTGCCCGTCGCACCGACCAATATTCAGGGAGGCTGGCAGAAATGATGGAGTGCAGATCGTAAATAAACAGAGACGCAGATTTGACACGCCGGGACGGATTGCAATTCACGACGATCCTCTCTCAGCGGACGACCGCGCCGAAAACAAGCTACTTGATTTGCATTTCCGGCCTCACTCTGATTTCAAACAGCAAAGTGTAACTCGTTCATCCCCGGCGCGAGCCGGCGCGGGGGAGGGGATTGCCGGGAGAATTAACCAAATCCAGGCATTCCCGTCCTATACTTGTCGTGTTGTCGGAGGTTCGCATGCACGTCCGGCTGCTTCCTCTCTCCCTGGGTATTCTTTCGGTTGCCACCATTGTGCCGGGCCAGGCGCCTCCAACGAAACCACCCACTACCATAGGCGATGGCGGCCTTCACCCCGTCATCCGGCGGCCGGACGGCGGGGCAAACGGACCTATGCAGAGCATCTTCATCCCGCCCAAGCCAGGGGCTCCCTTCAACCTGACGCTCGATTCGGAATGGAGCCGCCCGATGGAAAACGGCGGCACCTTCACCGTGGTGAACGAACGCCACATCGTCCGCGACAGCAAGGGCCGCATCTACCAGGAACGCTGGATCCTGGTGCCCAAGGGCGGCAAGATCAAGTCGCAGATGAACGTATTCCAGATCACCGACCCGGAGCAGCACACCTGGCTGAATTGCGAGGTACGGACGAAGGTCTGCGAACTGCTGCGATACGCCCTGACGAACGAACAGAATTATCAGCCGCTGATCGGGAGGACGGGACCGCTGCCCAACGGCACCGGCTATCGCCTGCACGAAGACCTGGGCCCAAATGTCACGCTGGGCATCGACACGCATGGCTACCGCGAGACACGTACCATTTATGCGGGCGAGATGGGCAACGACAAGCCCATGGTAAGCGTGCGCGAGTTCTGGTATTCGCCGCAACTGGGCATCAACCTGATCTCCATTGTCGACGAACCGCAATCCGGCAGGCAGGTCTTCACGGTAAAGGAAATCTCGACGGCCGAGCCGGACCTGGGCTATTTCGATGTGCCCGAGGGGTACAAGATCGTGGATCACCGGCATGAAATCACCGAACAGGAGCCGCCCCCAGGCGCCAGGTAAAGCTCACCGGGGCATAGGCGGGCGCACGCCGGCCGGCTGAACTAAAGGCGCGATGCGACCATTTCGGCAGCTTCCGCCGATGTCACGACAGGATGCACCTCGAAGTCGACGATGTCGCTCCAACGCGCGATCCATGCGTCGAGCAGGGCGGGATCTTCCGTCTCCATGATCTGGTAGCAGCAGGTCAGGCCTGTGTCGACCCAACTGGAGATGTAGGTGAGGCCCTCGGGCGCGAGCCGGCCGCGCTCCCGGAATCGGCGGTAGACGGGAACCGGGTCCTCGTTCCGGAAGCGCTCGATGATCATGTACAGTTACCTGTTCATGGCCTGAATCTCAGGGACGGCTACAACCCGGCCCGCGTCTCCTCCGCCATGTAGTCCACCACCGCCTTCAGATCGCCATCGGTTTCTTCAAATACCTTGAGCTGGCGGTCGGCGCCGGTGCCGGTCTGCAGGATCTTGCGGATGCCATTGATCGCTTCCCTGCTGCCGAGTTCGTCCACCACCGGGTCGATCAGCGCAAGATATTCCTCGATGAGATCGCGCTCGGGGACCTCCTGCTGCTTGCCGAAGTCGATGAGCTGGCCGTCCAGTCCGTAGCGGACGGCGCGGAACTTGTTCTCCATGAGCAGCGGGCGCGCGTACTGCCGGAAGTCCTGGTTGGCCTCGTGCAGCTTGTAGAGATAGGCCGCTGTAGCCTGGATGAGCGCGGCAATGGACACGCTCTCTTCAGCCCGCAGCGGAATATCGCAGGCCCGGACTTCCACGGTGTTGAAGAAGGGATGGGGGCGGATGTCCCACCAGATCTTCTTGCCGTTGTCGATGCAGTTGGTGCGCACCAGCAGACTGACATAGCCCTCGAATTCCGAGTAACTGGAAAAGGCGTCGGGGATGCCGGTGCGTGGAAAGTTCTCGAACACTTTTGCACGATAGCCCTTGTAACCGGTGTTCAGGCCCAGCCAGAACGGCGAATTCGTCGCCAGCGCCATGATGTGCGGCAGGAAGTAGCGCATCGAGTTCATGATGCGGATCGCGGCTTCGCGGTCCTCGATGCCCACGTGCACATGCAGGCCGAAAATGAGGTTGGCGCGCGCCACCAGTTGCAGGTCCTTGACCACCTGGTGATAGCGTGGGTCGGGATAGATCTGCTGCGTGCGCCAGTCGGCGAAGGGATGCGTGGCGCCGGCCACCAGTTCCAGACTGTGCTCGCGGGCCAGCTTGATGATCTCGCGGCGCAGGTCGTAGATGTCTTCCCGCGCTTCCTCGATGTTGCGGCAGACCCGCGTGCCCACCTCGACCACGGAAGTGTGCATCTCGGCCTTGATACGCTCCTGGAGCCGCAGCTTGCCGTGGGCCAGCATCTCGGTTTCGATGTGCGAGCGCAGGTCGCGCGTGACCGGGTCGATGGTCTGGTATTCCTCTTCAATGCCAAGAGAGAAGGATGGCCGCATGGGAACTCCTGGGCTTGCCGGGGACAGCTTGTGGGGGAATTGTAATGCAGGGGTCAGGGATCAGGGGTCAGGGCTCAGGGGTCAGTGATCAGGAAACGAGGAGCGTTTGGGGTCGGCGATGTGAAGATCGGCGGGCGGCGGGCATACAATCGGCGTGTGTCGAGCATGATCTACCAGGACCGGAGAGAGGCCGGCCAGGTGCTGGCGCAGGCGGTGGCCGAGGCCCATCTGCCGGATGTGCAGGACGCAGTGGTGCTGGGCCTGGTGCGAGGCGGCGTGCCGGTGGCGTTTGAAGTGGCGATGGCCCTGGGTTTGCCGCTCGACGTGATGATCGTGCGCAAGATCGGCGCGCCGGGGAACCGGGAATTCGCCATGGGCGCGGTGGCCTCGGGCGGGGCGCTCGCCCCAGAGGGCGAAGTGGTGCTCAATCCTGACGTGGTCATCGGTTTCGGCGTAAGTGACGAAAAGCTGCGGCACCTTATCCATGAGCAAAAGAGGGAGATCGAGCGGCTGGAGAGCGTTTACCGGGAAGGGCTGTCGCCGCTGGAGTTCGGCGAGGGCGGCGTCATCCTGGTGGACGACGGACTGGCGACCGGTGCGAGCATGAGGGCCGCGGTGCGGGCGGTGCAACCGCGCGCCAGGCGCGTGACGGTCGCGGTTCCGGTGGCCGCCCGCAGCACATGCGAGGAACTCAGCAAGGAAGTCGACCGCATGGTTTGCCCCATGATGCCCGAGCCGCTGGAGGCGGTGAGCCTGTTTTATCGCGACTTCGCGCCCACGAGCGATGAGGAGGTGCGGGCGCTTCTCGCGGAGGCGAGAAGGCGCCAGGGACCGAGAGAATAGAAAACCGTCACTAGAGCTTGTTTCATGGACCGTTTTGAAAGGGCACGGCTTCAGCCGTGCCGTACAAGGCCCACAATTCACGCGGCTTTAGCCGCTGAGGGATGTCTTGGATCGGTCTTGATGGGATTTGTAAAAACCGCGACTAGGCAGTTCCCTGCACCGATCCGGCAAGTTCACCTTCCGATTCCGGTTCGTTGCCGGCAGCCGGTTTCTTCGCCTTTTTGGCCGACTTCTTCGCAGCCGCTTTCTTCGCCGGCTTCGCGGCCGGGGCGGCATTCAGGAACGATGCCCAGTTCAGGTCGAGCATCTTCGGCGCCAGCTTGGCCTTGGCGATCGCAAGATCCGCCACTTCCCTCACGATCCAGTCGAAGTTAGCCTGGCCCACCGAATGGAGATCAGCGTCGGGGGCGGGGTTCATGAAATCGATGGCGTAGGGGATGCCGTCTTCCACGGCGAACTCCACCGTGTTTAGGTCGTAGCCGAGCGCCTGGCACAGCTTCAGCGCGTCCTGCTCCACGCGCCTCAGCAGCTTCTTGTCGTAGGCCGGCGGATTCCGGACGTAGCGCTCGTGGTGCGGATTGCGCGGCTCGTAGGGCATGATGTGCACCTTCTTCTGCCCCACCACGTAGCAGCGGAAGTACTCCTTGAAGTTGACCGCCTTCTGGTACATCATGCACAGGTTTCCGGTCTGGTCGTAGGCGTCGAAGAACTCGTCGCGGTTGTGCACATGGTAAACGTCGCGCCAGCCGCCGCCATTGACGGGCTTGAGGAACCCGTGCTCGCCCACGTAGGCGAAGACAGCATCCCAGTCAAGCGGGAATTCGAGATTGCGCATGGAGCGGTCGGTGGTGCCTTCGGGGTACTTCTTGTGGGGCAGGATGACGGTAGGCGGCACGGCCACGCCTAGCTTCGCCGCCAGGGTGTAGTTGAAGAACTTGTCGTCGGCCGACCACCAGAAGGGGTTATTGATGAGAATGGTCCCGTGCAGGGCGGCGTGCTTCAGAAACGCGCGATAGAAGGGGATGTCGTGCGAGATGCGGTCCACGATGACGGCGTACCGCGGCGGCCGGTCCAGGTGAACCGCGCCCGTCTGCACGAACTCCGCCCGGATTCCTTCTACATTGCGCGCATTGATGTGCTCCACCAGCGCGCCGGGAAAACTGTTCTCCATGCCGAACAGAATGCCGATGGTTTTCATTGCCGCTGCCCTCCTGACCGGAAACAGATTCCAAACGCTTGTCATCCTGACGCTGAGCACAGCGAAGCGGAAGGACCTGGTTTTTGCCCGCTAGCCCAATACGCTCCAACAGTGTACGGCACGTTCTTCAGGGTTGTGATGCGGCGCCGGTTCGGGTGCTCTGGGTCACGACGGGAGCGCCGGCTTCAAACCGCGTCCAGTCGTGATCAAGCTGGCGTTATGCAGAACGGCGCAGGCGGAAGGGACAAAACGCGCAACGGCAGATACAGATGTGATGTGCCACACAGCCAATCGCCGCCGGACGGGGAGCACAATCGAATTTCGGGTCTCGACCGCTTACCCCATCCACAAGGGAGAACTCTCATGAACGGCTCTCACATCAAGGTGCTCGCGATCAACGGCAGCGCCCGCAAGGGCGGCAACACCGCCATCCTGCTCCGCTATGTCCTGAAGGAACTGGAGATGGAAGGCATCGAAACCGAACTGGTTGAGCTGAGCGGAATGAAAATCCACGGATGCCTCTCCTGCCGCAAATGCCGGGCGCGGCGCGACGGAATGTGCGCGCAGTCTGACGACATGGGCAACGAGCTGATCCGAAAGATGGCCCGCGCGGAC
>Ga0335077_10002845_pt1 | contig 20717 bp, 18 predicted proteins | sample Lox_Sample_31_FD_207151 | JGI IMG/M metagenome (GOLD analysis project Ga0335077, IMG submission 207151) | Soil microbial communities from Loxahatchee National Wildlife Refuge, Florida, United States - Lox_Sample_3.1 | ecosystem: Environmental > Terrestrial > Soil > Wetlands | place: USA...
GATGCCGGCGGGGAGCTTGCGCGCGCTGAGCGCATCGTCCTCGAAGACGCTGCGCCACTGCGCGAGCTGCGCATCGTAGGTAAGGAACTCATAGCCGTCCTCCTGGAACAGGATCCCGAACTCGCGCGTCTGCAGCTCCGCCTGCTCGCGCGCGTAGTTGATGAGGGTGAAGAGCCGATCGCTCTCACGGGTGAGGTCGGGATCACGTCCGGTCAGGCTCACCGTGAGCAGCATTCCGGCCGACACCAGGCCGATGATCACCACGACCACCAGCATCTCGATCAGTGTGAACCCGGAGCCGGCCCGGGCGCGCCGGCGCGGGCGCGGGGCGCTACTGGTTGAGATTCCAGTTGCAGATATCGGCATTGATGCCGTCGCCACCGGGCTGACCGTCGGCGCCGAGGGAGCACAGGTCGTAGGCCTTGCCGTGCGTGCCGGGAAATACGAACAGGTAATCGTTCCCCCAGGGATCCTTGCTGATGCGCTCGATGTAGCCGCCGGGCTTCCAGTTCTTGATGCTGGGATCGGTCGGCTGCGTGCTGAGGGCGGTGAGCCCCTGCTCGTTGGTCGGGTACTTGGAGTTATCCATGTAGTACATGGTGAGCGCGGTCTCGAGGCTCTGGATGTCCTCCTTGGCCTTCGCTACCTTGGCGTCGTCGACGCGCCTCATCACGCTCGGCACGATCACCGCGGCCAGCAGCCCGATGATGATCACCACCACCATGATCTCGATGAGGGTGAAGCCGCGGCTGCGGGCGCGCCGGGTGCTGCGGTGTCTGCTAACCTCGATGTCGTACATAACCTCGCTCGCGGGCGCCACGGGCCGGTGGTGGAAAGGCGGCCCGGATCATAACAAATGGGGGGCAACGGCCCTGTGAAGCGCGTGACTTCGATGCTGCGGTCGGTCAATTGCGACGCTTCGTACGGATGGGCGCTGCTCGCGGCCTGCGCGCTGCTGCTCCTGATCGCCGGCGCCGGGGACGCCGGCCGCGAATGGCTGCGCTACGACCGGGCAGCGCTCGCGCACGGGGAGCTGTGGCGGCTGGTGACGGCACACTTCGTTCACCTCGATCTGCACCATGTGCTGCTGAACTGTTTAGGCGCCGCCCTGATGTGGGGCCTGTTCGCCCGCGACTACACGCCGCGCCAGTGGGCCGTCATCCTGCTGGTCTCGATCGCGGCCATCGACGCGGGGCTTTGGCTCTGGGATTCGACCCTGCGCTGGTACGTCGGTTCCTCCGGGATGCTGCACGGGGTCATGGCCGCCGGGACGGTCGCGCACCTGCGCCGCGGCGAGGCCGAGGGCTGGCTGCTCGCGGCATTCCTGGCCGGCAAACTCGCCTGGGAGCACTGGATGGGTGCGCTGCCGATCTCCGCCGGCCTGCCCGTGGTCACGGAGGCGCATGTCTACGGGGTGCTGGGAGGGCTGGCCGCGGCGCTGTTCCTGAGGCCAGCTTCCAAGCCGCTATAATTTTTCGCTCTCAGGAGCTCTCGAGGTCGTCATGGCGTTTGCGTTCGTCTTTCCAGGGCAGGGCTCGCAATCGGTCGGCATGCTCGCGGCGCTGGCCGCGGCGGATGCGACCGTGCAGGCCACGTTCGATGAGGCCTCGGCGGAGCTCGGCTACGACCTGTGGAAGCTCGTCAGCGAGGGTCCCGAGGAGGCGCTGAATGCGACCGCGCGCACGCAGCCCGCACTGCTCGCCGCGGGCGTTGCCACCTGGCGCTGCTGGCGCGCGCGCGGCGGGGCCGAGCCCGCGCTCGTCTCTGGCCACAGCCTCGGGGAGTTCACCGCGCTCGTGTGCGCGGAGGCACTCGAGTTTCGCGCCGCCGTCGGCCTGGTGCGCTATCGCGGCGAGGTGATGCAGGAGGCCGTTCCCGTGGGTAAAGGGGCCATGGCCGCGATCCTCGGCATCGAGGATTCCGAGGTGGAGGCTGCGTGCCGCGAGGCCGCCGCGGGCGGGGGTCCCGGCTCGGTGGTGGAAGCGGCGAATTTCAACTCGCCCGGACAGGTGGTGATCGCCGGTGAGAGCGCCGCCGTCGAGCGCGCCATCGCGGCGGCGAAGGCGCGCGGCGCCAAGCGCGCCGTGGTGCTGGCGATGAGCGTGCCATCCCACAGCAGTCTCATGCGAGGGGCCGCCGAGCGGCTGCGAGGGCGCTTGTCGGCGGTGAGCCTCAAGCCGCCGCGGCTGCGCTACGTGAGCGCGGTCGATGCCACGGCGCACGTGGACCCGGCCGAGATCCGCGATCTGCTGGTGCGGCAGCTGTCGAGCCCGGTGCGCTGGACCGAGACGGTGCGCGCGCTCGTCGCTACCGGTGTCGAGGAGGTCATCGAGTGCGGACCGGGCCGGGTGCTGACCGGGCTCAATCGCCGCATCGAGCGGCGCGCGGGGCTCGAGTTTCTCGCGCTCGAGGACCCGGCCTCGATCGAGGCGGCGCTGGAGGCGACCAGAGAGGACAGCCATGCTGCAGAATGAGATCGCGCTCGTTACCGGCGCTTCGCGCGGCATCGGTCACGCGATTGCGTTCGCCCTCGGAAAGGCCGGGGCGCGCGTCATCGGCACCGCGACCAGCGCCGAGGGCGCAGCACAGCTCACCGCGGCCCTTGCGTCGCACGGATGCAACGGCCGGGGCGCGCAGCTCGACGCGGGCGACCCCGCCTCGATCGATGCGCTGATCGCCGAGCTCGAGGCCGCCGGCGAGCTGCCGACCATTCTCGTGAACAACGCGGCCGTCACGCGCGACGCGCTCCTGCTGCGGATGAAACCGGAGGACTGGGACCGCGTCATCGCCACCAATCTCACCGCCGTGTTCCGCCTGTCCAAGGCGTGCGTGCGGCGCATGATGAAGGAGCGCCGTGGCCGGATCATCAATCTCACCTCGGTCGTCGGCCTCACCGGCAACCCGGGACAGGCGAATTACGCGGCCGCGAAGGCGGGACTCCTCGGCTTCACCAAGTCGCTCGCCCAGGAGCTCGCCTCGCGCGGCATCACGGTGAACGCGGTCGCGCCGGGATTCATCGATACCGACATGACGCGTGCGCTCAGCGACGAGCAGCGCGCGGCGCTGCTGACGCGCGTGCCGCTCGGGCGGCTCGGGACTCCCGAGGACATCGCCGCCGCCGTGTTGTTCCTGGCATCGCCTCAGGCGGCCTACATCACGGGGGAAACGCTGCACGTCAACGGCGGCATGTACATGCCGTAGTGGCGTTGGCCGCGCGCCACAACGCGCGCTCGGTGATCGCCCGCGCCGAGGGAACGGGAAGGAGTTTCACCAGTAAAAACAATCACTCGCACCACGGGGCCCCGAGTGGCACCCCGGGGGGTGTTCCCCTACAATACCGCGCCCGCCGTCCGGCTTAAGTGCGTGCCGGCGGGCCGATCAGCCTTCAAATAAGCGACAGAGGACCAACCGCTAATGAGCACAGTCGAGCAGCAGGTCAAAGCCATCGTTGCCGAACAGCTGGGCGTCAAACAGGAGCAGGTCACGAACGACGCTTCGTTCGTCGACGATCTGGGAGCCGACTCGCTCGACACGGTCGAGCTGGTAATGGCCCTCGAAGAGGAATTCGAGATCGAGATCCCGGACGAGGACGCCGAGAAGATAACCACCGTCCATCAGGCCATCGACTACATCAACGAGCGCCGCGCCAAATCCTGACCGTCCGCGCTGCGCCATAGTAGGAAACGGTGAGCAAGCGCCGCGTAGTCGTCACGGGCCTCGGGGTGGTGTCTCCGGTCGGCAGCACGGTCCAGTCGGCGTGGGAGGCGATCCTGCGCGGCGAAAGCGGCATCGGTCCGGTGACGCGCTTCGACGTCTCGGCTTTCCCGGTGCGCTTCGGCGGACAGGTGCGCGACTTCGACGTCGGGCAGTACCTGCAGCCGAAAGAGGCGCGCCGCATGGACGAGTTCATGCACTACGGCGTGGCCGCCGGCGTGCAGGCGGTCGCCGACTCGGGCATCGATTTCGGTAAGAGCGATGCCACGCGCTGCGGGGCGGTGTGCGGCGCCGGCATCGGCGGGCTCTGGACCATCGAGGAAGAGTTCAGCGAATACCTGAAGGCCAACAATCCCCGCAAGATCACCCCGTTCTTCGTCCCCGCCACCATCATCAACATGATCGCGGGGCACCTGTCGATCCGCTACGGACTCAAGGGCCCGAACCTCGGCGTGGTGACCGCCTGCACCACCTCCACGCACGCGATCGGGCTCGGCATGCGCACCATCCAGTACGGCGACGCCGACGTGATCATCGCCGGCGGTGGCGAGATGGCCACCACCCGCTGCGGGCTCGGCAGCTTCGGTCAGGCCAAGGCGCTCTCGACCCGCAACGACGCGCCGACCGAGGCGAGCCGTCCCTGGGACAAGGACCGCGACGGCTTCGTGCTCAGCGATGGCGGCGGGGCGGTGCTGCTCGAGGAGCTCGAGCACGCACGCCGCCGCGGCGCGCGCATCTACGCCGAGCTGGTCGGCTTCGGAATGAGCGGCGATGCCTATCACATCACCGCACCGCCCGAGGACGGTGAGGGCGCGCGGCTCGCGATGGTGAACGCGCTGCGGGACGCGGGTCTCAACCCCGGGCAGGTGCAGTACATCAATGCCCATGCCACCTCGACGCCGCTCGGCGACAAGGCCGAGACGGTTGCCCTCAAGCGCGCCTTCGGCGAATACGCGGCGCGTATCGCGGTGAGCTCCACCAAGTCGATGACCGGGCACCTGCTCGGTGCGGCCGGCGTGGTCGAGGCCATCTTCTCGGTGCTCGCGATCCGCGACGGCGTCGCTCCCCCCACCATCAACTACCGCACCCCGGATCCGGAGTGCGACCTCGATTACGTGCCCAACACGGCGCGGCGCATGAAGATCGACGTGAGCCTGTCGAATTCCTTCGGCTTCGGCGGCACCAACGGCTCGGTCATCTTCCGTCGCCTGAGCTAGCGCGGCGCATCGAGCCTCACGGGCTTCCGCTACGCACGCACCTCTCGTTCGCGAGCTCGAGGTACCGCCCGCGGTGCTGCGCCGCCTGGCGGCGATCGACCCCGCGCGCTATCCCTTGCTGCTCGACAGCGCCGCCGCAGGTCCCCTGGGAAGGGCAAGCCTGCTGCTCGCCGAGCCGCGGGCCGCGCTCTGGCTCGGCGCCGACGGACGCCTGGGCGCCGATGGCACCGCCGTCGAGGGCGCGAGCTTTCTCGGGGCGCTCGAGAGCTGGTGGCGCCGGGAGGGCGTCGGGCGAGATCCGGCCGGCGCGTCGAAGCTGCCGTTCACCGGCGGCTGGGCGCTCTATATCGGCTACGAGCTGGCGCAGGAGATCGAGCCGCAGCTGAGGCTCCCCCCCACACCCCTTCCCTGGGTGGCGTTCGCGCTGCGCACTCCCTGCGCGCTCGTTCATGAGCTCGAGAGCGGGCGCGTATTCGCGGTCGCAGAAGCGGACGCCGCGGACGCACTCGCGCGGATCGCGGCCGATGCGCATGCGGCGGCCACGCGCGCCGATCCGCCCGACCCGCTCGAGGTGTGCGCGGTGCGGGAAGAGGAGCCGCAGGCGTTCCTCGGGCGCGTGGCGCGCGCACAGGAGTACGTGCGGGCGGGCGACATCTACCAGGCGAATCTCTCGCGCCCGTGGAGCGTCGAGGTGGCAGGCCCCGTGGACGCATCCGCGGCGGCGCTGTACGCGCGGCTGCGCAGAGCAAACCCGGCGCCCTTCGCAGCGCTCGCACAGTGGCGCGGCGTGGCGTTCCTGTCCTCCTCTCCGGAGCGGCTGGTACGCGTGGCCGGAAACCGCATCGAGACGCGGCCGATTGCCGGGACGCGCCCGCGCAGCCGTCGTCCCGGGGGCGATGCGCGCGAGATCCCCGAGCTCGTGATGCATCCCAAGGAGCGTGCCGAGCACATCATGCTGGTCGACCTCGAGCGCAACGACCTCGGCAGACTGTGCGAGCCGGGCACGGTATTCGTGGATGAGCTGATGAGCGTCGAGTCCTACGTGCACGTGCACCACATCGTATCGAACGTCAGCGGCGTGCTGCGGGCCGGGGTGACGCCGCTCGCAGCGGTGCGTGCGGTGTTCCCCGGCGGTACGATCACGGGATGCCCCAAGTTCCGTTGCATGCAGATCATCGCCGAGCTCGAGGGCCTGGGCCGTGGGGCCTACACGGGCTCGCTCGGCTATCTCACGGTCGACGGACAGCTCGACCTCAACATCCTCATCCGCACCATGACGCTCGCGGGCTCGACGCTCGAATTTCGTGCGGGTGCCGGCATCGTCGCCGACTCCGATCCCGAGCGTGAGCTCGAGGAGACGCGCGCCAAGGCCCGCGGCCTGCTGCGTGCGCTCGAGGAGCGTGCATGACGGTGACGGGGGCAGCGGCGGCGGTATGGGTCAACGGCAGGTTGGACGGAGTACTGTCGCCGCTCGAGCGCGGGCTCCACTACGGCGACGGCCTCTTCGAGACGATCGCCTGCGTGGGTGGACGACCGAGATTCCTGCGCCTCCACCTCGAGCGGCTCGCGCGGGGTTGCACGCGGCTCGGCATCGCATTTCCAGCTCCCGATGAGCTGCGGTATGAGATCCTCAGCGCGGCGGCGCAGGCGGAGCGCTCGATCGTCAAGGTACTGCTCACCCGCGGCGCGGCGCGCGCACGTGGGTACGGGATCACCGGAGCCGAGCAGGCGACGCGCGTGACGCTGCGCTACCCCTGGGAGGCGCCGGACCCGCGGCTCGCGGGGGAGGGCGTGCGCGTGCGCCTCGCGACGCTGCGCCTGGCGGAGAATGCCGCGCTCGCGGGCCTGAAGCACCTGAACCGCCTGGAGCAGGTGCTCGCGCGGCAGGAGTGGACCGATCCCGGCATCGGCGAGGCGCTCATGCTGTCAGCGAGCGGGAGGCTGGTCTCGGGAGTCATGAGCAACGTGTTCCTGGTCGAGGGCTCGACGCTGCGGACGCCGCTCCTCGATCGCTGCGGCGTGTCGGGCATCATGCGCCAGGTGGTGCTGCGCGAGGCGGCGCGCGCCGGCATCGCCGCCGAGGAGGCCGTGCTCGACGGCGCGGACCTGGCGCGCGCGGGCGAGCTCTTCCTGACGAGCTCCGTGATCGGTCTGCGCCCCGTGCGCGCGCTCGACGGGCGCGCCTGCGAGCGCGGCGCGCTGACCCGCGAGCTGCAGCAACGCCTCGCGCCTTTGCTGGCGGAGGCCACCGATGCCTGAGCGCGCGCGCCGCGGCCGCCGTGCGGTCGTGATCGCGGTCGTGCTGCTCGCCGTGGCGAGCGCGGGGGCGGGCGTGCTGTGGCAGCGGCTCGAGCGCGAATATCAGCGGCCCGGACCCGCCGCGGTCCCGGTCCGCATCCAGGTGGCGCAGGGGGCGAGCCTGCGCGCGGTGCTCCTCGAGCTTCAGGGCGCGGGAGCCGTGCGCGACGCGCGCGCGGTCGAGTGGTACCTGCGCCTGGAAGGCCTGCACCCGCGGGTCCAGGCCGGCACCTACGAGATCCCCGACCGCGCGAGCCCCGCGCAGATCCTGACGATGCTCGAGGAGGGCAAGGTGCTGCTCGAGCAGCTGACGGTGGTGGAGGGGTCGACCTTTGCCGACTTCCTCGCGCTCCTCGCCCAGGAGCCGGACGTGACCCACACGCTCGCCGGCAAGACTCCGGCCGAGGTGATGGCGGCTCTCGGACATGCCGGCGAGAACCCCGAGGGACGCTTCTTTCCCGACACCTATCGCTTCGCCGCAAACACCGCCGATACGGTCATCCTGGCCGTGGCGTACGAGAAGATGAGCCAGGCGCTCAGCGCGGCCTGGAGCGCGCGCAGCCCGAATCTCCCCTTCGACAGTGAGGCGCAGGCGCTCATACTCGCGTCGATGGTAGAGAAGGAGGCGCAACTGAAGTCCGAGCGCCGGCGCATCGCCGGAGTCTTCGTGAGCCGACTGCGCAAGGGGATGCGCCTCCAGTCCGATCCGACGGTGATCTACGGTCTCGGCGCGCGATACGACGGCTCGATACATACCCGCGATCTGCTCGCCGATACCCCTTACAACACCTACACCCGCAGCGGTCTGCCGCCCACGCCGATCGCGCTTCCCGGGCGCGAGTCGCTCATGGCGGCGGCGCAGCCCGACGAGACGGGCGAGCTCTACTTCGTCGCCACGGGCCTCGGCGACGGGGCGCATCAGTTCTCGAAGACACTCGCCGAGCACAATTCCGCGGTGAAGACCTACCTCGCCCGGCTGCGCGGGCAGCACGCACCCGCAGCCGATTCGAAGAGCGCGCCGCGCGCGAGCGCTGCCGGCACGGGCACCCGGCAGTGACCGCCCGCTTCATCACGCTCGAGGGGATCGAAGGCGCGGGCAAGTCGACGGTGGCGAAATTCGTGCTCGCCTGGCTGGCGCGCCAGCAGCTGCCCGGGCGCCTGACGCGCGAGCCGGGCGGCACGCCGCTCGCCGAGCGCCTGCGGCGGCTGGTGCTCGAGCCGGGGGCCGAGTCGCTCTCGCCGGTGGCCGAGACGCTGCTGATGTTCGCGGCGCGCGACCTGCATCTGCAGGGCGTGATCCGGCCGGCGCTGGCGCGCGGTGAATGGGTGGTCTGCGATCGCTTCACCGACGCAACGCGCGCCTACCAGGGAAGCGGCCGGGGCGTGGACGCCGAGCTCATCGAGTCGCTGGCGGAGGCGGTCCACGGCGGCCTCGCGCCCGACTGCACGCTGCTGCTCGATCTGCCGGTGAGTGTCGGACTCGCGCGGGCCCGCGGGCGCGCCGGTGGGAGCACGGATCGCTTCGAGGCCGAGACGACCGCCTTCTTCGAGAGGGTGCGCGCGGGCTATCTCGAGCTGGCGCGGCGCGAGCCGAGGCGCTTCCAGGTGATCGATGCCGCGGCGCCGCTCGAGCGGGTCGAGGCCCAGGTCGAGGGCGTCCTCGAGGGCCTCGCGTGAGTGCGTCCGTGGAAAGAGCGCCGCCGTGGCTCGCGCCGGCCATCGACGCGCTCACCGCGGCCCAACGCGCCGGCCGCCTGCCGCATGCGCTCCTCATCCACGAAGCGCCGGGCGCCGGCGGTGAGTGGCTCGCGAACTGGGCCGCGCGCCTCGCGCTGTGCGAGCGGCGCGAAGAGGCTCCCTGCGGGAACTGCCGCGCGTGCCGCAGAGCGCTCGGCTGGCAGCATCCCGACCTCATGCTCGTAGCGCCGCTCGAGGACTCGCGGCAGATCCGCATCGAGCAGCTGCGCGATCTCGCAGCCGAGCTCGCCCTCACGAGCCACGCAGGAGGCTACAAGGTCGCAGTCGTGACGCCTGCCGATTCCATGAACCGCTTTGCCGCCAATGCGCTGCTCAAGACTCTCGAAGAGCCGCCGCCGGCTACGCTCCTCGCGCTGGTGGCGAGCGAGCCCTCGCGCTTGCCCGCCACGGTCCTGAGCCGCTGCCAGCGGCTCGCGGTGCGCGCGCCGACCCGCTCCGAGGCGGTTGCCTGGCTCACGGAGGTGCGCGGCCCGGGTGAGTGGGACGCGGCGCTCGCTACCGTCGGGGAGGCACCGTTCGCACTGCTCGAGGCGGACCCGGGGGCGCTTGCCCGCATCGGCGCCGAGACCCGGGAGACGCTCGAGGCGCTTACCGCAGGCAGGGCCGATCCGCTGGCCGCGGCGGAACGCTGGGCGCGGAGCGACCTGCAGCTGAGGCTCCGCTGCTTTGAGAATTGGCTCACAGAACGCATCCGCCGCGGAGCGGGGGCGGGCAACTTAATGCCAGAAGTGCGTGCTGGCCACTACTTGCCAGCGCCCGGCACGTTCTTGAATATACGGGAGCTGTTCGGGCTCCTGGACGAGGTCCGGGAGTTGAGGACTGCGCTCGATGTGGCGCTGAACCGCGCACTGGCGCTCGAGGCTCTGTTACGGCGACTTGCACCCCGCGGTGCCGGCGTCGCAGCATAGGGAACACGGATGAACGCACGACCGCAACATGTGACGGGTGGGGAAAGGGCCGTGAGAGCGGGCGCGAACAAGCCAGGTCTGTTGACGCTCACCATCAAGGACAAGAGCGCGCTGTATCTTGCCTATATGCCGTTCGTCAAGAACGGCGGGCTGTTCATTCCGACCAACAGCAACTACCGCCTCGGCGACGAGGTATTCATGCTGCTGAACCTCATGGGCGAGGACGAGAAGCTGCCGGTCGCCGGCCGCGTCATCTGGGTGACACCCAAGGGCGCGCAGGGCAAGCGCACGGCCGGCATCGGCGTGCAGTTCAGCGAGCAGGACCGCGGCCAGACTCAGAAGAAGATCGAGACCTACCTCGCCGGCGCCCTCTCGGGCGACAAGGCCACGCACACCATGTAGCGACGCCGCGGTCGCGGCGTCCTTCCCGGAGGATCCTCAGGTCCCGCCAGGCGGCTTGGGCGTTGGCGCGGCTCTCGGTGTGGCGCCCGGCTTGGATGCTGTGGCAGCAGGGCGTGCGCCGGTGGCGGCGCCGTTCGACAGACCGCCGTTGAGCACATAGGCCTCGAAGCCGCGCTCGACCAGAAGGTACGCGGCCGCTGAGCTACGCCGGCCGGTGTCGCAATAGACCACGTACGGGACGGCGGGATCGAGCGTCGAGAGCTTGAGGCGGATCAGGTAGAGGGGAATGTTGAGCGACCCCTCGATCGCGAGCGTCTGGTGCTCGCTCGGCAGGCGCACGTCGAGCCAGCGCCCGCCCTTGGCGACGATATCGCTCGCCTGCTCGCGGCTCACCCACTGCAGCAGCGGCTCGTTCATCAGCTCACGGAAGTCTTCCTTCTTCAGACGCATGAGCACGCCGTCGGTCAGCATGGTGACGGTGGCATTGCGCTTTGCCTCGGCGATCAGCGCCTCCTCGCCGAAGGTGTCGCCGACCGCGAGCTCGGCGAGGCGGATGCCTTCCTGCTTGAGCGGCGTCTCGCGCGACACGGTGCACTTGCCGCTGACGATGATGTAGAAGTAATCGCCCTCGCCGCCCTGCTTGATGACGACCTCGCCGGCCTTGACGGGCGTGCGCTGCAGGCGCTGGAAGATAGCCTGGATGTTCGCCGGCGGGATGCGGTGGAAGGCCTTGGTCTGCAGCAGCGTCGTCATCCAGTCGTCCGAGCCGGCGTTCTGCAGCTGTGTCTGCAGCTCGCCGACTTCGTAAGTACCGGTCTGATCCCAGGTGATCATGACGTCGAGCAGATCGCTGTCGATCGACAGATAAGTTACGTCGCCGCGCGCCCGGGCGCTCACGCGTCGCGGCAGCTGCGGGTAGAGCGGGTTGCGCGCTTCGGGAGTTCCGCCCTGCAGCGTGGTGGCGGGGCGATCGCCCTCGTGGATCTCGAGGGTTCCGTTGACCAGCCAGAACGTGCGCTTGTCGGTATCGCCCTGATCGAACAGGAGCCGCCCGGAGTTGAGCGTGCGCACGGTGATCTTCTTGGCGAGCGCGGCCAGGTTCTCGCGCTTCAACCCGTCGAGGGGCGCGAACGCCTTGAGCATAGCTACGCTGGTTTCGCGCTCTTCCGCCATGGGCCCCTGGAGCTGCTCGCTTAAGTTAACGGTCGCCGCGCCGGCGACGGCGGCTGCGGCCCAATGCCGCCTCGATGGTAGCACAGGGGGTCCCCCCTGCCGTGCGCAGCGGCCTCACGTTTTCGGGCCCGCCTCGATGAGCGCCCAGCCGGCATCGGGCTTGAAGCGCGCACCGTGACGCGTGGCCAGCTCCTCGAGGCGCGCGACCACCGCGCGCGTGCCCCGGGCGCGGGCATAAGCGAGCGGACCGCCGCGAAACGGCGCGAAGCCCGTGCCGAAGATCACGGCGGCATCCGCCAGGTCGGCATCCTCGACCACCTGCTCGCGCAGGCAGGCGACGCACTCGTTGACCAGCGCGAGGATCAGACGGTCCTCGAGATCCTCGGGCACGGCCCCGGTGGGAGCGGCGTCCTTGAGCGGCTTGCCGTCCCGCCAGACGTAGAAGCCCGCGCCGCTCTTCCTGCCGAGCTTCCTCGCCGCGAGGAGCGCGGCGAGGCGCGGCAGCTGCGCCGCGGGCTGGCCAAGCTCGCGCGCGATGATCTCGCCGACGTGTGCCGCCACGTCCAGTCCCACGACGTCGGCGAGCTCGATCGGCCCCATGGGCATGCCGAAGCGGACCGCGACGCGGTCGATGGTCGCAAGCGCGACGCCTTCCTCGGCGATCCGCATGGCCTCGTTGAGATAAGGCGTGAGGACGCGGTTCACCATGAATCCCGGAGCGCTGCGGCAGGGCACCGGCAGCTTGTCGAGACGGCGCGCAAAGGCAGTGGCCACCTGCACCGCCGCAGCCTCGGTGCGCTCGCCGTGCACGATCTCGATGAGCGGCATCTGCGCCACGGGGTTGAAGAAGTGCAGCCCCACGAGCCGCTCGGGCCGTGTCAGCCGGGCGGCGAGGGGCTCGAGCATGATGCTCGAGGTATTGGTGGCAAGCACCGCCTGCGCCTTCATGCGGGGCTCGAGGCGCGCGTACAGCTCCTGCTTGGCCTCGAGGCTCTCGAAGATGGCCTCGATGACCACGTCCGCCCGCGCCACTCCCTCGCCGGCCACATCCGCACGCAATCGCTCGCGGGCGGCGGCGTTCTTCGCCGGATCGCGCAGGCGCCTGTCGAACAGCTCCCCGGCGCGCCGGATGGCGGGCTCCACGTACTCGTCGGCGCGATCCTGGAGCGTCACGCTGAACCCGCGCAGCGCCGCCCAGGCCGCGATGTCGCCGCCCATGACGCCCGCGCCCACGACGTGCACGTGCCGGATCTCGAGCGGGCTCTTGGCGCCCGCGCTCTTCAGGCGGTCCTGCAGCAGGAAGACCCGCACCAGATTGCGCGAGGTCGGTGTCGTGAAGAGGTGCGCGATCGAGCGGGCCTCGGCCTCGTAGGCGGCCGGTCCGCGTGCGCCGTAGCGCGCCCACAGGTCGATGATGGCGTACGGGGCCGGGTAGTGATCGGCCGGAGCGCGCCGGGCAACCTGCTGGACGAGCATACGGCGCACCAGCGGGCGCGCCGGCGCCGTGCCGAAGAGGCGCTCGATGAACGGCGCCCGCCGCGGCGGCGGGCCCTTCAGCACCAGCGCACGCGCTGCGGCGCGCAGCTCCGGCTCGGGCACCAGCGCATCCACCAGCCCGAGGCGCAGCGCCCGGTCGGCGCGCAGCGGCTTGCCCGTCAGCATGAGCTCCATCGCCGGCCGCACCCCGATCAGCTGCACGCTGCGCACCGTGCCGCCGAAGCCCGGGTGAATGCCGAGCTGCACCTCGGGGAGCCCGAGCGACAGCCGCTCATCGCCCACGGCCACGCGGTAACGGCATGCGAGGGCGAGCTCGAGGCCGCCTCCGAGTGCGAAGCCGTGGAGCGCGGCCACGCTCGGGCAGGGGAGGGACGCGAGCCGGCTGATGGCCTGCTGGCCGGCGTGGATCAGGAGGTAGCCGCTGTCGGGATCGGTGATGCCGGTGAACTCGCGGATGTCGGCACCGGCGATAAAGCCGCTCTTCTTGCCCGAGATCACCACGACGGCCCGCGGCGGCTCTTTCTCGAGCGTCGCGAGCAGGCCGTCGAGCTCGACGAGCACCCCGCTCGAGAGCACGTTGGCCGAAGTGCCGGGCTTGTCGAGCGTCAGCCAGGCCACGCCGTCGGCGTCCCTCGCGAGGCTCCAGTTGCGGGCGCGGTCGTCGCTCATGGGCGGTTCCTAGGCAGCCGAGACGGCGGCCGTCTCGGTGCCGGCGGTGGCGCGCGGGCGCACCACGAAATCGCACACCAGCGGGCGGTGGTCCGAGAAGCGCACGTCGGGGATGCGGAACCCGGTGACCTCGATCCCGGCGCTCACCAGCACGAAATCGAGCTCGATGCGCGGCACGCGTGCCGGGAACGACGGCACGCCCGCGGTGTTGGCGCTGCGCAGACCCGCGGCACGCATGAACAGGTAGATCTCGTGCGTGCCCCAGAAGGTGTTGAAGTCGCCGGCGACGATCACGGGCTTCGACGCCTGCACCACCAGGTCGTGGAGCGAGCGCAGCTGGTACTGGCGGTGGCGGAACTTCACCGAGAGGTGCACCAGGAACACGCACACGTCGCTCAGCTCGAGCTCGATGATGAGCCGCTTGATGCCGGTGTCGAAGTAATGGAAGCGCTCCCCGGCCACGTTCGGGCCCGACAGGAACGCGTTCGCCTGCTTGCGCACGATCGGCATGAAGGTATTGATCGAGCCGCTGCCGTACTTGCACTGGAAGGTCGAGTAATGGCCGAGCTCCCGGGCGATGTGCTCGGCCTGATTCAGCATTCCGGTGCGGATCGAGCCGGTGTCGACCTCGAGCAACCCGACCACGTCGGGTTGCTCGCCGCGAATGAACTCCGTGATGCCCGCGAGCACGCGGCGGTTGCTGCGCAGGTAGCCGGCGCCGGGCAGCGGCAGATGGAAGGCCGGGCCGGTGCCGGTGGCATAACGGATGTTGTAGACGAGCAGGCGCACGGTTAAATAGCGGGGCAGCGGCCGGCGAAGCCGGCATTCTATCCCGCACGCGGCCGTCGTGCGGCGGCGACGCGCACCATGCTCTTGCGCTCGGCCGCCCGTGTGCGAGACTTAAGGCCACCCGCGACCCAGGGGGTCCGATGTCGCAAGCCAACCCTGTGCGTCTGTTCGTCACGCATGCCTGGGAGACGAGCGACGACTATCTGCGCGTGTTCGAATATCTGGAGAGCTCGCGCAACTTCTTCTATAAGAACTTCAGCACGCCCGACAAGCGCCCGAGCGGCGACAAGGAGGCGCTGCGCGAGGACCTGCGCCGGCAGATCGCGCCGGTCGAGGCGGTGATCGCGCTTTCCAGCCTGCATGCCACGCAGCCGGATCTGCTCACCTTCCAGCTGCTCTATGCGCAGGCGAACCACAAGCCGGTCGTACTCATGAAGCCCTTCGGCAGCGGCCGCGAGGCGCCCAAGGCGATCCTCGATCTCACCGACGAAGTGGTGGAATGGGACGAGCGTGCACTGGTCGACGCGCTGCGCCGACAGGCGCGTCACGAGGAGACCACGCGCTGGGACACCATCGAGTTCAAGCTCGACTAGCGGCGGCCGGAAAGCGCGCGGCTGCAGCGAAAGGGCGCTTCAGGCCGCGCCGCCGAACGACCTACAGGGCGATTACCTGCGCGGTGCCGTTCTTGGCGCGCGCGCCCGCCGCCGCGCGTCCGTTGAAGCCGTTGAGCGTCGCGCCGTTGACGGCCGAGCCGTTCAGCGCGCCCGTGTGTGCCGTATCGCAGGCACACTCGCGCACGATGGCGGCAAAGAGCCGCACGACGCTGCAGGCGAGCTCATCGGCCTCGCTGCTCGACATCTTGCGCACCGTCGCGCGCACCGCGTCCTCGCCGCGCAGCGGACGCTCACGCGTGAGCGCGTCGTGGCAGGCACGGAAGTCATCGCGCAGCGCTTCGGGAAGATCCTCCGCGCGCACGAAGGAGAGATGGTTGCGATAGGCATCGGCGAGACGGTCCTTGATCGGACCGGAGCGCACCAGAGACAGAGCTGCCCCCTCAAGCTGTTCCCATGTAGTGCTCATCACTACCTCTTGGTACGCCCCCCGCTGGCGGGTTCGTGTGCCGCGAGCCTGCACGGGAAGCGTCAGTTAGTTCTTTTTATACGGTATTGGAATCCAAGCCCACTCAAGCGGCTGCGGCCGAAATATAGCTCAGACTCTAGGAAAAAAATATGGTTAATCGGTGACCGTTGGGTCACGAATCTTGCGGATCGGCCCGGGAGGAGGCCCGAGAGGCGTCAGGATGAGCCAGGGAAAACCGCCGACACCCGAGCGTCGGATTCCGGCGGAGGAGCTGCTGGAAAGGGTCGCGTCGGGCGCTGTCCCGCGCCCGCGCCGACAGAGGAATTAAGATGAATAATATTTCGTATATATCTGTTTTGACAGGAATCAATGGCTCCAGCACTGCGCGGTTCCGAGTGTGCCCGTCGCGTACTGCTGCCCCGTCGAGTCGACCGCGAACGCCGTGCATTGCGTGTCGTTCACCTGAGTTCCGAGGGGAATCGCGACGATCGTGTACGAGGGCGCGGCGGGAGGATTGGGCATCCCGAGGCCCGGGGTGCAGTTGGCGGAGGCGGGGGAGCAGACCTGAATGTAGTAGTAGCCGCTTCCGATGGGATTGGCGACACCGAAGCCGACATAGCCGAGGCTGGCGGCCACGGCGGTGTAGCCGGTACCGCTGGTGGCGTTGTAGGTCTCCTCGCGGCCCGCGAGGTCGAGGATGGCCGTCTTCGCCTCGGTGCGTCGCGACTGGCGCACCTGCTGCATATACGAGGGGATCGCGATCGAGAGCAGGATCGTGGCGACGACGACCACCACCATGAGCTCGATCAGGGTGAATCCCGCCGCTCGTCTTGTCGCCTGTAGCCCCATGGTGTCCCTCATGATCAGCGCCGCTCGACCCAGCTGATGCGCCGGCCGGTGGTGTTGGGCGGCAGGTTCAGTCCCAGGGTGCCGCTCTGGATCGCGTTGCCCGCCGCGCCTGCGCCGCCCTGCACCTGGTTGGTCTCGTAGATCAGGAACATGGTGCCCGAGCTGTTGCCGGTAATGAAGGAGCTGCCGGTTGCATTGGTCTGCATGCCGATGGCGTGGGCGTCGAGGTACGCGGGGTTGGTATTGACCACCGGGTTAGCCGCCTCGCTCTGCGGCAGGAACACCTGGTTGAACGCCCCACCCGTCATGGCCGACACCACGTACGTATAGCCGGTGTCGCTGGGGATCGCGCACGAGGTTGGGTCGTTGCTGGCCGGCACGATGGTGTTCACCGTGAGCGCCTGCTGCACGAGCTCGGGGTTGTAGATCACCTGCTCCTGCGCGCCCGGCAGATTGAAGTACCAGCCGAACTCGTTGTTCGGGCTGGTGGTGCAGGTGGTGGTCCCCTGCCAGCAGACCGTCTGGTTGCTGGTGATGTCGCGGTTGTTCGCCGCGGAGCCGTTGATGCTCACGACCTGCGCCGCGAGATTCGACTGCTGCACGCTGGCGCCCGACAGCCCGCTGGCCGCCGCGGTGAGGGCCGCGTACGGCACCCTCGCGACGCTGTTCCAGCTCGTGAGGTTCCAGTCCCACACCCCGTAGAGCGACTGGGTGCCGGCGGCATAGCTCGCCGGATTCAGGTTGGTGAGCGGGAACTTCTGACCCGTGCCGAAGAGCAGCATCAGGTACTGCTGCATGCCGGCGTAGGGGGCGCCCGATGCGGCCACGATCGCGGTCGTGATCGGCTCGCCCGAGGGCGCGGTGAACACCGGACCGGGCGTGACGGCCCAGTTGCTCGGATTGTTGCTGGTCAGGTCGAAGCGCCACACGTTGCCCTGCAGGTCGCCGGCATACACGTAGTCGGTGATGTGATCGCCGTCGAGATCGACCGGCGTGGCGTAGGCGATGCCGTTCGGGCTCGCGGCACTCCCGGTGGCGGTGCTGAGGTAATAGAAGGTCGTATTGGTCGTGGTCGGGTCGATCGTCATGATGTAGAGACCGGCATCGCCGCTCGCGCTGGAGAGGCCGTTACCGAAGATGACGGCCCAGTCGCCGTTGTGCAGGCGGCGAATACTCGGCGTTCCGTAAGTGTTGCCGAGGTTGTTGCCGCAATTCGCACCGCCGTTGGGGGTCGTCGTTCCGGTGCACGAGATGGTGGTCGGCGTCCATTCGCCGATCACCAGGCTCGCCGCGTTGCTCTCGGTGAAGTTGGTCGGATTGGTGACATCGAGCGCGTAGATCGCCGCGCCCCCGGGCCCGAGGCCGCCGACCACCCAGGTGTGCCAGGCGTTGCCGTAGAACAGGTCGCCCGTGCCGGGCGTTGCGTCTACGAAGAAGGCGTGGCCGTACTGGCTGTTCGAGTAGTCGATGTTGGGAGTACTCGAGTTGTGGATCGCGTTGAACACCGCGCCCGGCATATAGGCCAGCACTTCGTGGCCGTCGTTCGGCTGGGCACCGCACGTGTTCGCCGTCTGCGTCACGCAGAAAGTGCCGTCCGGGTTATAGAAGCCGCTGCGGAAGCCGTGCAGCAGGCCGTCGTTCGAGCCCGTGTAGACGACGTTGAGGCGCGACTCGTTCGCTTGCGTGTACTGGATATAGGTCGGCGCGCCGGAGGCGTTCTCGGCATTGGTCGCCGTCGCGTACAGGCGGTCGTTCCAGGCCGCCGGGTAGGGCGCATCGGGCGGTCCGACCCAGGCCGGGCTCGAGTCGATGATGTCGGCGAGCACGCTGGTGCGCGCGCGGAACAGGCCGACCGACTGCGAGTTGATCTCGCAGCTGCGGTCGCCGCGCAGGTAGGCGACGCGATCGGACGGGTCGTAGGCGGTCGTGGCGTTGCAGGCCGCGCCGGTGTTGTCGCCCGCATCGATGGTCGACTGCAGGCTGGTCGACAGGCTGTTGTACTCGAAGGGGACGCCCTGGCTGCCGTTCCAGGTGAGGATCGTGCGGCTGGCGGGAGCCTCGGCCGCCATGGCGCCAGCGACTCCGGTGGTCGGGCAGGGGTGGGCGGCCGTGACCCCGGTGAGGACGCACTCTGCATCCCAGTTGGCGAGCTGTGCGACGACGACGTTGCCTAAACCGTCGAGGCTGAGCGAGTTCGCCGTCACGCGGCCGAGCCAGTTGTTCGGGTTGTAGAAGGCGAAGTAGGCCTGGGCGCCGTTCTCGAGCTTGGCGGACTGGCGCTCGCTCGCGCCGGCGGAGCTCGCCGCCGTGGTCTCGGGCGTCGCCTTGAAGCACAGGATCTCGTGCACGTTGCTGGCGCCGCCGGTCGAGCCCGCGAACCCGAAGAGGAAGTTGGCCGGCAGCGGGCCGTTGGACGCGGTGATGTCCTGCGACTTGATGACCTGCTGGTAGGCGCCGCCGTTGATGCTGTAGGAGAGGCTGAGGAGCCCCGCCTGGGAGATGCGCAGGTCGTAGAAGATCGGGACCGCCGAGCCGCGGGCGTAGGCGCTCTCGTTGGCGATCGTGGTGCCCGCGGGCAGCACGGCGTAGGCATTCGGGATTGCGCCGTAGTCGAGGATCGGGGCCACGTTGGCCGAGAGGAGCCCGGTGTTGAAGCTGTTGGAGAGCGACGCCGCGCCGGCGTTGGTCGGGCCGTTGGCGATCGAATAATTGAACAGGTTGCCGGTCTTGCAGGTGTTCCGCACCGCGTAGTACGAGTCCGGGTGGGCCGTGCTCGGGTTGCTCGCGGTCGGGTTCTGCGGCGGGTTCGTGATCGACGGGTTCGATGAATTCGAGCTCGGCGTGCCAGTGGTGGGCGCGATGCCGGCGCTGGCGCTGGCTGTGGTTGCGTTGCTGTTGACGAGTGTCCCGTTGCTCGCGGCCGTCACCGAGGTGCCGCCGCTGCATTTGCCGGTGCCAGCGTTGTAGGTGTTGCCGTTCGGGCAGCAGTCGGCCTGGCCTCCGTGGACGCCCACATAGACCTTGCCGGCAGCGCACTTGTAGCAGGCGCCGTTGGCGTTCAGGGTCGTGTCGTAGGTACCGGTCGAGCAGCTCTGACACTTGTCGACGTTGCCGTTCCACACGCCGCTCGCGCACACCCCGAAGCAGGTATTGCTGGCGGAGTCGTAGGTGCCGCTCGCGCAGCTCTCGCACTGATTGGTGGTCGCGTTCCAGGTGCCGCTCGTGCAGCTCGAGCAGGTGCCGCTGCTCGAGACGTAGCTGCCACTCGAGCAGATCTCGCACTGATCGGTGGTCGGATTGTAGGTCTGGCCGGCCGGGCAGCTCTGGCAGGTCTGAGTCGTCGAGTCGTAGGTCTGACCCGCGGGGCAGCTGGTGCAGTTGTTGGTCGCGGCGTCGTACGAGCCGCTCGCGCAGCTCTGGCAGGTATTGGTGGTCGGGTCGTAGGTCTGACCAGCCGGACAGCTGTCGCAGGTGTTGGTGGCGGCGTTATAGGTGACGCCGGCCGCGCACTTCTCGCACTGGTTGGTGCTCGAGTTGTAGCCCCAGTTCACGCCGGTGGTGCAGATCTCGCAGGCGCCGGTCGAGGCGTTGTAGATACCGCCGCCGTTGACGCACGAGGTGGCGAGCGAGGCCGGGTAGTAGGGGGCGGCCGGGTTTCCGGGATCGGTGCCGTAGGCGCCGGTGAGGGCGTTCCAGGCGACGTTGCCCGCGCCGCGCAGGCCGATGCGGCCGGGCTGGTAGCCGCCGCCCGTGGCCGTGTTGTCGCCGCTCGCCGTGGTGCCGGTCTCGCCGAGCGTATTGGTCGTGCCGTTGAGGAAGTTGCCGAACTCGTCGATGCCGAGGCCAATGTAGCCGCCGATGAGTCCGTTATAGGGTGAGTTGCTGTTCGAGCAGCTGTAGCCGAGGCTTCCGCCCCAGGCGCCGAGGCCGTTGCCGTCACCGCTCGCCACGCCGTTGATCGAGGTGGTGTCGAGCTTGCTCGAATCCATCAGGAAGAAGCTCATGCCGTCCGCGCCGTCATTGGCGGCGCCGCCGGAGTTGCCGCGGTAGGTCACGGTCTTGAAGGTGACGGCGATGCCCTGGCCCGTGGGGAAGGGCGCCACCGACACGATGCCGCCGTTCTGGCTGAAGCCGCCCGAATAGGCGGTACAGGTCCCCGGGGGGCTGGTCGAGGAGGGGGCCGTGCACCAGGAGCCGTTGGTGAAGCGCAGCGCGCCGTGGCCGGGGGGGTCGGGGAGTGTCTGGCTGTTGCCGGCGACGCCGTTGTAGCCGCCGACGAGGGGCTGGTTGTAGTAGGTCGGTCCCGAGCCGCCCTGGCCGATGGCGGTACAGCCGGGCATCTGGCCCGTGGAGTTGCCGGAGG
>Ga0335077_10002846_pt1 | contig 20717 bp, 20 predicted proteins | sample Lox_Sample_31_FD_207151 | JGI IMG/M metagenome (GOLD analysis project Ga0335077, IMG submission 207151) | Soil microbial communities from Loxahatchee National Wildlife Refuge, Florida, United States - Lox_Sample_3.1 | ecosystem: Environmental > Terrestrial > Soil > Wetlands | place: USA...
GCGCCCGGTAAAGCTGGGCATGATGAGCGCCGCCGGCTCGGCAGGCGCGGTCACCAGAAGATTGATCTTGGGTGAAGCCACGCCTTGCGCGTTTGGCGGCGGGCTTTGCGCCACCACCAGGTCGGGAAGCTGGTCTGGAATGTGCGCCACGGCCACCGTGCCGACGTCGAGCCCCCGGCGCGTGATGTTAATTTCCGCGGCGCGCTCGCTCTGCTTCAGCAGGTCGGGCACGTCGGCGCGCTGCGGACCCAGGCTCTGGGCAACCCGCACGTGCCAGCCGCGCCGCACCAGGGTGCCTGCGGCCGGAATCTGCGAGAGCACGCGTCCTTCCGCGACATCATGACTGTAGAAACCGCCTTCGCGGTCCAGCAGCAGACCGACCCCGTCTGCGGCCTTGCGCGCGTCCGCCGTGGTCATGCCCAGCACCTTCGGCACCCGCACCTGGCGCCCGTGGATGGCCAGCCGCATGGCGGTCAGCGCAGAGATCATGGCCACCGCCACCAGCACCAGCACTAGCGGGACCAGTTGGAAGAACCTCTTCATGGGCGAACGTGCATTCGATTGTACCGCGCGCCCGCTTGCAGGCCCGGCGGCGAGGCAGAGTGCTGGTAAACTTGAGCTGAGGCCGCAGCGCGGAGAGGTGCGTGAGCGGTCGAAACGGGCGGTCTTGGAAACCGCTGTGCACGCGCTGTGTCGTAATGTAACCACATGAAAATAAAAGGCTTAAATTTCCGTAGGCCTGGATTTTTCGCCAAGTGTAGTAAAAGTGTAGGAGTCGGAGAGGTGCGTGAGCGGTCGAAACGGGCAGTCTTGAAAACTGCTGTGGTCGGAAGGCCACCGGGGGTTCGAATCCCTCCCTCTCCGCCATTTTGCTAAGGTCCTTCGCTCCGCTCAGGATTTCGGCAGCGGGCTCCCGCTTGCACCCCATCACGCCAAAACCGGGCGTGCTGGGGACCCCGCTTCGCTCACGCCCGCTTGACGCCTCAAGTTCGAATCCCTCCCTCTCCGCCAAGCCGACTCTAGGCAATCTTTCTGTGCGTCTCGCCGGGGGCGCTCGAATCGCATTCCATTCCTCTAAGCACGTCCTGGAAGCCGCGGCGCCAGCTCGGCCAGAGAGGATGCCAGTCGAGCTCGCATTTCGCCTTCCGGTTGGAGGCGCCCCGCACTTCGTTCATCAGCACGACGCCATGCTTTCCCACGGCGAGCCGTCCCAGCCAGTCCGGGACACGACGCGGAGACTTGGCGCCAGCCGCGTCGGCCAGCGCCGGCAGCCACTCGGCGACGGCGGCGGGTTCATCATCCACGATGTTATAGACGCCAGCCTGGCCGCGCTCCACGGCCGCGAGCGTGGCTCGGGCAGCATCGTCGATGTGCAACCACGACCACACCCCGCTGCCTCGCCCGACAATGGGAAGCAGCCTTCGCCGCACCATTGCGGTCATGGCGCCCTCGGGAGCTACAGAAGTCCCGGGCCCGTAGAAGGCGCCATAGCGAAGGGCGAGACCCTCAAGGCCGCTCGCACCCGTCACCGCCGACTCCAGATAACGCAGGGCCCCCAGCACACTGCGCAATGCTGCGGGCGGATCAGAATCGAGCTGACCCTGCTCCGATTGAATGGACCCACCGCTGCTCGCGAAGGTCCAGCCGGCAAAACTTTGCGCCACAAAGCGGCGCGCGCCCGCCGCCCGAGCGCCAGCCAGCAGATTGTCGGTTCCTTCCACCCTCAGTTGATTGGTGCTGGCAAACTGCTCGGCGAATCGGCGAACATCCAGGCTCTGCGGGATGGCGGTCAGCTCATGAATGATGACTGCAGGGCGGGTGCGCCGGATGGCATTCATGACATCGGCGGTGTTCAGCGCGTCTGCGATGATGGGCTCAGCCCCCAGGGCCGACACCATCGCCCACTTATGGGGCGAGCGCGTCATCCCGAAGACCGTGTGACCGGCCTGGACCAATAGTGGTAGCAGCCTTCTGCCGATGGCGCCGGTGGCGCCGGCAACAAGGATTCGCATGGCTCACCTCCCGCGGGCACAGATTTTGGATGCCGCCAGCCCGCTCCGCGTCTCTACAATGGCCTGGCAAATGCCCGACCCTGCGACCGAGCCATTTGTGGATGAAACCCGCGAGCCTCAGGTGCGCGGGTTTCTCGTCCGCCCCGCGTCTCCTACTGGCGATGGCCTGGTGCTGACGCATGGCGCGGGCGCCAACTGCCAGTCCCCCTTGCTGATCGTGGTCGCGCGAGCCTTGGCGGAATCGGGAATCACGGTCCTTCGCTGCGACCTGTCATTTCGGCAGCGGCATCCGCACGGGCCGCCGGGCGTGGGCAGCGCGGCGCGCGATCGCGAAGGATTGCGGCAGGCGCTCGCGGCGCTGAGAAAAATCGTCCCCGGACGAGTGTTCCTCGGCGGACACTCCTATGGCGGGCGCCAGGCCAGCATGCTGGCGGCTGAGGATGCAAGCGTGGCGGCGGCGCTGCTGCTGCTCTCTTACCCGCTGCACCCGCCGCGCCGGCCGGCGCAATTGCGCACAGCGCATCTCCCGCAGCTCCGGGTTCCGTCGCTTTTTGTGCAAGGCACGCGCGACGAGTTCGCATCGGCCGAGGAGATCATCTCCGCGCTGGCATTGATCCCGGCGCGAACCAGATTGCTGATGATCGAAGGCGCCGGTCACAACCTGGCGGTTCGGGGAGAGCTTCCCGTGGTGACGGCAACGGTGAGCACGGCCTTTCGGGAATTCATCGGCTAGAACCCGGCTGGGTGAACCGGTTCCTGCCGAAAGCTTCGTGAAAGATCACGTGTCAGGGCACGACTTTAGTCGTGCCGAAAGAAGCGAAGATTGTCATCCCGAGGATGAGCGAGCCGAGCTTGCGAGGTGAGCGCGACGAGGGATCTGCAGTCACAGGGATATAAATGCAGATCCCTCGACTCGCACTCCGCTCGCGGAGTCTCGCGTCGTGCTTCGCTCGGGATGACAATCGATGAGAGGCGATTGATGGCACGGCTGAAGTCGTGCCCTGACACGTGATCTTTCACGAGCAAGTTTCAGCAGCCCCGTCGACGCCTTTCCGCATCCCCAGCAGGCTCCGCGCAATCGAAAGTGATGCGTTTTCTAAAGTGATGCGTTTTCTGAGGAGGTCCCCATGCGCTTGCTGCTTCTAGTTCTGCTGTGCTTCGTTGCCCTGCCTGCTTTTCCCGCCGAAGGCAAGCCGGTCTCCTACAAGAGCGGTGACGAGACCGTCAGCGGCATGCTGTATACGCCGCCGGGCAAGGGACCATTCCCGGCGATTGTGGTGATTCATGAATGGTGGGGCCTGAATAACTGGGTGAAGGAACAGGCGTCCAAGCTCGCCGATCAGGGCTACGTCACGCTGGCGGTGGATCTCTATCGCGGCAAAGTGGCCACTACTCCGGACGAAGCCCACGAGGTCAGCCGCGGACTGCCGCACGACCGCGCCGACGGCGACTTGCTCGCGGCTGCCGACTACCTGAGGTCCCTAAAGAACGTAGATGCGGCGCGCGTGGGCTCGATCGGCTGGTGCATGGGCGGAGGATACGCGCTCGACCTGGCGCTGGCCGACGCGCGCCTGGCGGCCGCCGTGATCAACTACGGACACCTGGCCACGTCGGTGGACAGTTTGAAGAAAATCCATGCTTCCATCCTCGGCATCTTCGGCGGGCAGGATCGCGGCATTCCCGTCAGCGACGTACGCAGCTTCGAACAGCAGATGAAGCAACTCGGCAAGCCGGTCGAGATCGTGATCTTCCCGGAGGCCGGCCACGCCTTTGAGAATTCCAACAACACGACTGGTTATCGGGCCGACGACGCGGCCCAGGCCTGGAACAAGACGATTGCATTTCTGCGCCGCACGCTACAGGAAGGCGGGCGCTAGGCGGGCAGGCTAAGAACTCGATGGGGGAGGTTCTTGGCCGTGGGTCGGGGAGCTGGCCTCCGGCTAGGGCCAGCGCTTGTTGGCGTCGCCGTTGGCCGGACCCGCCACCGGCAGGACATCCAGAACCGGCTCCTCCAGACTCATGGCCGCCGTTTCCACGTGGCGCTGGATCGGGTCCATGGGCCTTGCGGGCTGATTCTGGGCTTCATCGTCCAGCAAGCGCGCCGCTACGCGCAGCAGCTTGATTTCGCGGGTCAACTTCTCGATCTCGGCTTCCTTATCGCGCAGAACGTCCTGGATATTTTTCATTGCAACCTCACTGCTGACTATAAGCGGGTTAGTACCAGTCTGGGACGTGACCGAGGTGCACCGTCTCTTGGCGAGAGACTGAGCCCTTTTGGTCATGTTTTTCGAATTGGCTGCTTGCTACGATGTTCTTACCCAAGAACATCTGGACGGGAGAAGCCGGGCAATGGGTTCGGCCCAGGGACCAGTGACATCGGAGTTGGAGCAGGCGCGCAGCGCGCCGGAATTCGGAGCGCACACGCCGCTGGCGGAGAAACTGCTGGCGGTGGCCATCCGCGCGCAAAATTTCACCGGGTCGAGCGGCATCGCCATCGCCTTGACGGAAGGCCAGGAGATGGTCTGCCGCGCCAACTGGGGCACCAGCGCTCCCGAGGTTGGCGCTAAGCTCAGCCGCGAGCACGGTTTCACCGGGCTGTGCGTGCGGAGGGGCGAGCCCCTGCGCTGTGACGATGCCCAGACCGATCCGCGGGTCGATGCAGAAGCTTGCCAGGCGCTCGGAATCAGCGCCATCGCCGTCGCTCCAGTCCGCCGCGGTTTGAAGGTGATCGGCGTGATCGCCGCTTTCTCCGACACCCCGCACGCCTTTACCGACAAGCACTTGCTGATCCTCACGACACTGGCCGAGGTGATCGTCGAATTGCTGGACGAGCCCCATCCGGTTCGCCCCCTGCCCCAAAGCCTTCCCGACCTGGCCCGCGCGACCGCGGTCACACAGGCGCCGGTTGCACCGCGGGTGGAGAATCCGGCAGTGACCAGCGTAGCGCAGGAACCGGCCACTCCGCCGGTTCAAGAGATCCCACCGACGGCATCGCCGTCCGCGACCGATCCCGGCCCACCGCCCTCGCTATCGAAGAACGCCCCTCCAGCCTCGCGAGGCAAAGCCGGCCTTGCCGCTGTGGACGCCGGTTCCTCGCGCCTCAAGCTGGTTAAGCAGCCGCTAAGCATGCCGGCGCCTGATTTCGGTCCTGAACTCACCTTCAGCGGCTTCGAGGCTGATGCCAGCCCGTCCCGCCGCTGGTTGCTTCCGGCGGTGATTCTGGCCATCTTCGCTCTCCTGGCGTTCGCAGCCTGGCGATGGAGCGTGGCCAGAAACGCCAGCATGGCAAAGCGTGCTTCAGTTGCGGCGGCGCCGGTGCCTGAAGCGACTCCACCGCAAGCCGAGCTGGTGCAAACTTCCAAGCCTTCAGCGATCGAAACTGAGCCTGCTCGCGTCAGTCCCCCAGCGAAGGCCAAGGTCACGTCATCCCCAGCCAAAACCGTGCCGGCTCCGGAGCAGCTAACGGAGGAAAGAGATGTCACCATCCGGCACAACCCGCAGCCGGTAGTCGAAGCCGCCGGACCGGTACGCCGGCCAGCCATCGACGCGTCGCAAACTGCGCCCGAGGCGCCGCAGCTCGCGGTCGCCGTACCGGAGCTGCCTGCGGTCCTGGCCAAGCCTGCTTCAGTGCCCGTCACCGGCCCGGTATCGCGTGTAGTGCCGGCCAAGCTGAACCGCCGCGTAGAACCTCCCTATCCGGATTCGGCCCGCCGCCTGGGAATTTCCGGCAAGGTGGTGATGAAAGCGACCATCACGAAGACCGGCGCGGTGGCAAGCGTGCAGTGGGTGAGCGGCAACGAGCTCTTTCGTGACACCACCATTGCTGCCGTCAAGCAGTGGCGCTACAAGCCAGCCAGCTTGAACGGCCAGCCGGTCGAATCCGACCTCGAGATCGTGCTCCAGTTCAAGAACACGCCAAATTAGTAAGCCCGCTTCCCAATCAGGACGGCTCGCTCCTTGCACCGCCGCCGGCCGCTACGGTGCGATAGCCCATCAGCATCAATGTCCGTTGCGAAAACGGCAGGTAGAGAAGCGCCGCGGTAGCGGCGAAGGCCAGCCCGATCCCGAGCTGGTGCACCGCCAGAAACGGCGCCAGAGCCCACAGCTCGTCCAGCGGAAAGATGAACGGAAACAGCTTGCGGAATTTTTCGTGGAGGCTCCTGGAATCGAAGCCGACACTCGCCAGCAGGTAAAGCCTTGTAGGAATCCCGACCACAGCCGTCACCAGCACCAGCGCCAGAATCCAGTACGGGCGCGAGACCATCGGCTGCACCACTTTTTCGATCGCCCCCAGCTTGCCCAGCGAAATCAGGTAGAAACACAGGTACATGATCTGGATCAATCCAAAGAGAACGCGCACGGTACCGCGTGAAGCGGTGGGAAGCTCATCCGGGTGCGTCAGCAGCGACGAGCGACTGGCCCGCGGTTGGGCCAGTGTCTCCACTGCGCTCGGCGGAGCGGGCGCCGGATCGCCGCCTACCACCTCCACCGGAGCGATGAAGCGGTATCCGCGGCGGGCCAGGGTTTCGATGAACCGCGGGTTCGAAGCCGTATCGTCCAGGACATCGCGCAGCTTGTTGACCGCCGTATTCAGGCCGTGATCGAAGTCCACAAAGGTGTCAGCCGGCCACAGCACCTGCCGCACCTCCTCGCGGGTGACGACCGCTCCCGGACGCTCCAGCAGCAGCATCAGCACGCGGAAGGGCTGTTCCTGCAGCTTCAACTTGCGGCCGTTCTTGCGCAGCTCGCCGGCAGCCGCGTCGGCCTCATACAGACCAAAGCGGAAGACGCGGTTCTGGCTGGTCGTCGACTCCATGGAAAGCCCTCGCCGGAGCCCTAAGTTTACACGCCGGGGTGTTTCCCCTGAATGATCCGTCCGCCTAATAGGCTGTATCTGCTGCATTTATCAAATGACCTCGTTTGGACTGCGTTTTTATCCCCGGTGCATTGCAGTGACCTGCCACTGTGGGCGAAGTTGGCCGCCAGGAGAAACCGATGTCCGCGCAACGGCAATGGATCGAACCCGAGTACTCCGACATGGGAGGCGCTGCCACCACGCAATTCAAACCCGGCGAACTGCGCAAACTCTCTTTCGCCAATGCCCGGCGGGTACAGGACAGCCTTTCCTCCGGCGTCGAAAAGAGAACTTTGCTGTGGCTGGCCGCGCGCACTCCCGCCGCCATCAACTCCGACCATCTGACGCTCTTGGGCTTCGCCGCGCAATTTCTGGCCGGCGTCTCCTACGCCTTGGCCGGACGGAACAGGTACGCGCTGCTCGTGGCCACATTCTTCATCGGACTCAACTGGCTGGGCGACTCGCTCGACGGCACCCTGGCGCGCTTCCGCAACCAGCAGCGCCCGCGCTACGGTTTCTATGTAGACCACATCATCGATACCTTCGGCGCTGGGTTCCTGATGGGCGGCCTCGCCATCTCCGGATACCTCCACTGGGGGGTGGCCATCGCCATGCTGATCGCCTTCCTGATGCTCTCGATCGAAGTCTATCTGGCCACCTATACGCTCGGGCACTTCCAGCTCTCATATTGGATTTTCGGCCCTACCGAGATTCGCATCCTTCTGGCGATCGGCAACGTCACGCTGCTTTTCCGGCCAATGGTGCACGCCCACGGACACGTGTTTCGGCTCTTCGACGTCGGTGGCGTGATCGCGGTCGCCGCCATGGGAGTGATGCTGATCGTCTCCACCATCCGGCACACAGCAACGCTCTATTTGCAGGAAAGAATCCGATGAGCGCCGGCCGACGCTGGCTGAAATTCAACCTGGTCGGCGCCATCGGGATCGTGGTGCAGTTGGCGGTGCTGGGAATTCTGAACGGCGTCCTCAGGCTGGACTACCTGCCCGCCACCGCCCTGGCAGTCGAGGCCGCTGTGTTGCACAACTTCCTCTGGCACGAGCGCTTCACCTGGGCTGACCGCGCCAGCGTCACCCGGCGACAGGCGCTCCTGCGACTGGTTCGCTTCAACCTCACCACGGGAGCGGTCTCGATCCTGGGAAACCTGCTGCTGATGCGATTGCTGGTCGGCCAGGCGCACCTGCCGTCAGTCCCCGCCAACCTGGCAAGCATCGCCGCCTGCTCGCTGGTAAACTTCCTGGTGAGCGAGCACCTCGTGTTCCGTGCCAGCGCCCGCATCTATTCCCCGAAGTGACGGTGCCCCACATCTGCCTGCCGTTGGCAGATGTGGGCGCTCCCACAGGGTTGTGTCCGCTAGGTCGAGTCACAATGGACGGCTGCCAGCCGAATTGTGACGGTTTCGTGCGCGAGGTGAGCCGAAAAGGACCCACATCTGCCAAAACCGGGCAGATGTGGGGCACCGTCGAGAACGGGATCACGTGGGCAACCCGGAGGGTCGAGCGTGGCGGGGGCGTTCAAATCTAGCTTTTTGCACAGGGTTTGGATATACTTTAGATGCCTTAGATGGAAGCGGCGGTTGGAGCAGCATCCGCTGTAACAGCGTTATCTGCCTCACGTAGTACCACCCGATTCATCTCAGCGCAAAATCAAAACAAGGAAGTGTGCAACACGTATGGAGCAAGGAACAGTTAAGTGGTTCAACGACGCCAAGGGCTACGGCTTTATCAGCCGGCAAAACGGTGAGGATGTTTTCGTTCATTTCTCAGCAATTCAGAGCGAAGGCTTCCGCAGTCTGCAGGAAGGGCAAGCCGTCCAGTTCAATGTCGTCAAGGGACCCAAGGGCTGGCAGGCAGAAAACGTTCAACCTCTCTAAGCGGGCAAGTTTCGCCGCATTAGGGGCCATCTGGGGCGGTCGTTGAGGCCGTCCCTTTTATTTTGTCGGGGAACCACAGGCGGCACAGCCCGCCAGCAGCGGCATCGAATAAGCTGTGTCTAACTCTGGCCAGGAGGGGATACGCTTGCTTTGTGGCCGCTGCAATCACGACAACCCTGAACTGAACAACTACTGCGGCATGTGCGGCTTCCGCCTGGAGAAGCCATCTGCCAAGCCTGCTGAGCCGGTTCCGGCAGCGAAGGAAGAACAACCGGTCCGAGTTCCGGCAGCTTCGGCGGGAGCGGCTTCGGCTGGAACCTCGATCCTCGGCCTGGGTTCGGCGCCCTCCCGTCCCGCAGCCTCCCGGCCGTCGATCACCGGACCTTCGTTCCTGGGCCTCAACACCGATCCTGGCCCGGACCATGCCGACTATCTTCTGGAAGACGATGAACCGCGCGGCCATGCCGGGCTTTGGATCGCGCTGGTGCTGCTGCTGGTGGTCGCGCTTGCAGGCTGGCGTTTTGGCGCTGAAGCTGCTCCAATGGCCCGCCAGCTCTATGCTGCGGTGGTTGCGCGCGTGAACCCGCAGCCTCCCGCGCCGGCTGCCGCTGCCGCTCCGCCGACCCAGCCTGCCTCTCCTGAAGCCGCCGCTGCCTCCCAGCCGCCCGCCTCTGCCGCCGGCAACGACGCCTCGGCGCCGGCAGGTGGCGCGAGTCCGGACGCAGCGCCGCAGGCTGCCGCCTCTCCCAGTCCGGCCAAACCCGATAATGCGGCCTTGACCGCCAAGGAAGAGCCGGCCGAACCGGCTAAGCCCAGCCCAGCTTCAAAGCCAGTTTCAAAGGAAGATGCCGCACCCAGCACCAGCACCCCCAAGGCAGCCAAGCTTGCCCCGGCCACCCGTCGGGTGCCGGCGGAGCCAGTCGCGCCCGAGAAGACTGCCATATTGATACTGGCGCAGAAATACCTCCACGGACAGGGCGTTCGCCAGGACTGCGTGACCGGTCTCGCCTATCTGCGGGAGGCGATGAGGCGTCCCAACGCTCCGGCTGCCAGCCAGATGGGCGCGCTCTATGCCACCGGTACGTGCATGCCGCTGGACCGCCTGGCAGCCTATCGCTACTTCACCTCAGCCATGCAACTGGCCCCTGACGATCCCTGGCTGGGGCAGGAACGCGACAAACTCTACGGCCAGATGACGAGCGCCGAGCGCCGGCAGGCCGACCAGCAGTAGGCGGGAAGCGGTCAGCGCTGACGCCTGTTTCAGTGGGTCTCACCATCTCCCGGGGCGCGGTCGGGAGTACTCAGCACCTGGGCGGTGGCCGCGTGCGGGACGGGCTGCGGCGGAGTGAAGTTCTCGTCGTCGCGTCCTACCAGCGCGACCCGCATGAAGTCCATCCAGATGGGCAAGGCCGCGCGGGCGCCCGTCTCCTTGTTGCCCAAGGTCTTCTTTTCGTCGAATCCCACCCACACCCCGCAAGTGATCGAGGGCGAGAAGCCGACGAACCATGCGTCGGTGAAGTCGTTGGTGGTGCCGGTCTTGCCCGCCAGCGGGTGTTTAAGGCTGGCGGCTGCTGCGGCCGTACCGTGCTGCACCACTTGCTGCAGCAGCGAGGTCATCACCCGCGCTGTCTGAGGGGTGGTCACGTCCCTGACTTCGGGATAGTCTTCCTCCAAGACCTGCCCCTGATAGTCGGTGACCCGGCGGATGTAGCGGGGCACCACCCGCACGCCATCGTTGGGAAAAGTCGTGAACGCCGCGGTCTCCTCGATCAGGGTCACTTCGGCGGCGCCGATCGCCACCGGCAAATACGCCGGCAAGGGTGACGTAATCCCGAAGCGGCGCGCCGTCTCGATGACAGCGTTGATTCCCAGCCGGTCGGCGAGCTTCAGCGCCGGGATGTTGCGCGACTGCGTCAGTGCCCGCCGCAGCGTAATTGTGCCTTCGTACCGGCCATCATAGTTGTGCGGAGAATAAGGACCAGACGCGGTGTTGAACGTCACCGGGGCATCGAGGATGACGTCATCCGGCGAAGCGCCCTTCTCGACCGCGGTGGTGTACACGTAAGGCTTGAATGCCGAACCCACCTGGCGCAGCGCCTGGGTGGAGCGGTTGAACTTGGATTCATCAAAATCGCGGCCCCCCACCATGGCCTTGATGGCGCCGGTGGAGTTGTCGAGCGCGATCAGAGCGCTCTGCGTGCCGGAGTCCTGCTCCAGGCTGACCTTGACGCTGCCGTCCGGTGCGAGCGATTGCACCTTCACATACACCAGGTCGCCCTCCGCCAGAATTTCGTGCGGTGAGCGCTTGCCAGTCCAGGCGATCTCGCTGGGACCTATGGATGCCAGATACCTTCCGAACTTCAGAATGGCGCTGGTGCTCGATACCGAGCGTACCAGCGCGTGTACATAGCTGCCCGGTCCGAGTGGCTCCTGCCAGTCGGGATCGCGATAGGTGTCGAGCGACAAACCGCCGGCCAGCACGTTGCGCAAGCGTCCCTTCCATCCGTGCCGGCGCTCGTAGGCAGCCAGACCGTCAAGCACGGCCTGGTTGGCCGTCTTCTGCAAGTCCATGTCCAGCGTGGTGTAAACCCGTAGCCCGCCCTCATGGACCTTGTCGCTGCCGTACTTTTTTTCCAGATATTGCCGCATCTCTTCGACAAAGTACGGCGCCAGCGAGTTGGTGTCCCATTGCACGTTCAGCTTCATCGGCGTGTTCTTGGCGCGCGTGGCTTCTTCGGCGGTGATCTTCCCGTCCTCCAGCAGGTTGTTGATCACCAGGTTGCGGCGCCGGGTCGCTCGCTCCCCGTTATTGATCGGCGAGTAGAGGTTCGGCGCCTTGGGCATGCCGGCCAGCAGTGCCGCTTCCTCGAGCGTCAGGTCTTTGGCCTTCTTGCCGAAGTAGAACTCTGAACCCGCCTCGAAACCGTAGACACCGTGTCCCAGGAAGATCTGGTTGGCATACATGGTGAAGATCTGCGGCTTGGTGAAGCGGCGTTCGATCTGCAACGACAGCATCATCTCCTGGAGCTTGCGCCGGTAGGTGCGCTCAGGGGTAAGAAACAGGTTGCGCGCCAGTTGCATGGTCAGGGTGGAGGCTCCTTGCGCCCGGCTGCCCGACGCAAGATCGCGCCAGGCCGCCCCCAAAACGCGATAGAAATTTACCCCCCAATGCTTTTCGAATTCTTTGTCTTCGGTGGAGATTACGGCATCGTGCAGGACTTTAGGGAAGTCGTTATAGGAAGCGATCACGCGCCGTTGCAGCGCGAACGATCCGATCACGCGCCCCTGATCGTCGTAGAGTTCCGTGATCGAGCTCGGCCGGTAGCGGTCCAGCTCTTCCACCTGCGGCAGCTCGGTGGAGTAAACGAACAACAGTCCCGCCAGCGCGCCGAACGCCGCAGAAGCCAGCACCAGGAGACCAAACACCAACCATCCCAGCAGATGCTTTTTGGCGGCTGCTTCCAGGGAAGCCTGAGTGAGCAGAGTCTGCATGACCTTCGGGTGAGACCTCTTTCAGCATAGCAGTTCTCGTCGTGCTCGGCAGGCTAGTCGCCGCGGTCCACCGCGTAGAAGGAGACATCCAGGGGCTTCGGGGTGTGGCCTTTCGTATTCACCAGCGTGACCCCTGCGAAGGCCAGCCCGCCGCCCACGATCGAAAGCGCGCTGGGAACCTCCCCCAACACCAGCCACCCGATGAGGATGGCAAAGATCGGCGGCGTGTACAGCGAACTGGCGGCGATCGAAGCCGGCACGCGCTTGAGCACATATCCCCAGGTGAGATAGGCGATGGCGGCGGGAAACACTCCCAGGTAAATCGCCGCCAGTGTGGGCTCGAGCGGCGCGTGGCGTATGGCCGTTCCCAGCCCCGGAAGAAATGGCAGCAGGAACACCGTGCCCGCCAGGATCAAGTGCGTCGAGAAGTCGGTAACGTTGTAGGTCTTCAGGTAATGCTTCTGCAAGACCACCGAGATGCCCGTCGATATGGCAGCAATCAGAACCAGGAAGGCGCCGCGGTTGAAGCGCAGTCCTCCGCCTTCGCCGATGGCGATGAGCGACACTCCGGCAAAGCTGATCGCAATTCCGATCCATCCCCAGACCCGCAGCCGTTCGTCCAGGGCGACCCGCGCCAGCAAGGCAGAGAATATCGGCGCCGAAGCCACCAGCATGCTGGCCGCGCCGCCCGTCACCGTCCGCTCACCGCTGTTGAGCGCCACGTGATAGACGGTGATGCTGATGAATCCCATCAGCAGGATGTAGGGAATATCCTTGCGCGCGGGCGGGCGCACCCCGGCGATCAGGGCGTAAATCAGGATAGTCGCCGAAGCCGAAAGAAAGCGCAGCAGCGCCAGGTGCGTGGGCGAGTAGCCCGGCAACGCCATGCGGATGGCGACGAATCCCGATCCCCACAGCCCTACGCTGGTAAGCAGCGCCAGCCAGCCGCGAGCTGAGAGCTTGTGGGTCATTAGTCGCTAGACGATACAAAAAGCAGTCACGGATTTGCACGGAATTTCACGGATCTCTTGAAAAAGAATTATCCGTGCCGATCCGTGCAAATCCGTGGCGTTTTTTCTTGCCTTACTTTTTCTCCACGATCGAGATGCACTCTTCCAGCACATCGAGCGCGATGTCGGCCTGCTCCGGTGTGACCACCAGCGGCGGGCACACGCGCAACGTGTTCTCGCCGGCGCCGAGGAACAGCACGCCGCGCTCAAAGGCCAGCTCGACAATCTGGTCGCGTTCGTCGTGCGCCGTTTCTTTGGTGCGCTGATCTTTGACGATCTCGATGCCGATCATCAGCCCCAGCCCGCGAACGTCGCCGACCATGGGATGGCGCGCCGGCCAGGTGCGCAGGCGGTCCATGATGTGCCGGCCGACGCGCCCGGCATTGCGCACGCCCTCGCGCTCCAGCACGTCGAGAGTCGCAAGCGCCGCGGCATTGCAGACCGGGTTGCCGCCAAAGGTGGAAGCGTGCGAACCGGGAACCCAGTCCATGATTTCGGCGCGAGAAATGGTCACGCCCAGCGGCATGCCGGAAGCGATGCCCTTGGCGATACACACGATATCCGGCTCAACGCCCGCGTGCTGGATGGCCCACCACTTGCCGCTGCGCCCGGCGCCGCACTGCACTTCGTCCGCGACCAGTAGAATGCCGTGCTGATCGCAAATCCGCCGCAACTCCTGTAAGAATTCCGGCGGCGCGACCAGGTATCCGCCTTCGCCCTGGATGGGCTCGACGAAGATCGCCGCTACTTCCTCCGGCGGCAGAGTGGTCTTGAACAGCTTGTCTTCGATAAAGCGGGCGCAATCGATGGCGTGCTGCCGCGCATCCGTCCCGGCCGGACGGCGATAGAGGTTCGGATACGGCACATGCGTCACGCCCGGCACCAGCGGGAAGAAGCGCCGCCGCTGCTGCACCTTCGACGCAGTCATCGAGAGCGCGCCCATGGTGCGGCCGTGGAAGGCGCCGAAGAACGCGATTACGTTCTGCCGCTTGGTATGGTAGCGCGCCAGCTTCAGCGCCGCCTCGATGGCCTCGGCGCCGGAGTTGCCGTAGTACACCTTGTGCGGCCCCTTCATGGGTGCGATGCGCGAGAGGCGCTCGGCCAGCGTGATCATGTTCTCGTAATAGAAGTCGGTGCCCGACATGTGGATCAGCTCGGCAGCCTGCTTCTGGATGGCGCTGACCACCTCGGGATGGCAATGGCCGGTGGAAACCACGGCGATGCCGGCGGCAAAGTCGAAGAACTCGTTGCCGTCAACGTCTTCGATCACCACGCCGCGGCCGCGCTTGGCGACCAGCGGATAGCTGCGCGTATAAGACGGCGAGATGTACGTCTGGTCCCCGGCAAGCACGCGCTTGGCGTTGGGCCCGGGCAGCGCGGTGCGAATCTTGGGACCGGCGGTGGGTACGATGGTCGTGGCCATGGGATCCTCCTCTTTGGATCGTTGGATGTGGGCCTTTCTCTCTGTTGAACCGCTTCAGAACCAATGAGGAGGGAACTAGTCGCCCGCGAAAAGGTTGGGACGGGCCTGCGACGGACAGTGGAAATTGTCGGTCAGGATGAGTTTCATACCGAACTCCTATAACAGATTATAGCCACTTGGGTGCCGGCGCGTAACCCCACGCCAAGGCACGGGGGTGCAATGCCCATGTGGGAAGCGTAACCACGGAGGTTCGCCGGCGTGGTTGAGACCAACGTGAGGTGGGCGCCTCGACCGCCGTGTGGCAGCCCTTCCGGCTCGAACCCCAGTCTCGCGCGTCTGATAAGGTTAGGTCGGCTTCGAATCTTTGAACGCAAGAATCGGATAGCCTGCCAGACCGTCTAATCCATATCGTCTCCCTATGACCACCACCGAGCGCCAATTCCGCTTCCGTGTGGCCGTGGCCTTCGGGCTGGTATACGTCTTCTGGGGATCGACCTATCTTGGCATTCGCATCGCCATCGAGCACATCGGCCCCGAGCTGATGACCGGCGTGCGCTTCCCGGTCGCCGGCATCATCATGCTGGTGGCCTGTGCGCTTACCGGACGCCGCGTTGCTATCAGCGGCCGCGAGTTCGTGCGCCAGGGGATTATCGGAGCTCTGCTGCTCAGCGTGTCGAACGTCACGCTGGCCTGGGCGGAGCAGTACATCCGCACCGGCCTGGCGTCGCTCCTCGTGGCCTCGATACCCGTCTGGTTCCTGGTGCTCGACACCTGGATCCTGCGCGGCGAGCGCCTGTCCGCGCGCGGCCTGGTCGGACTGGCGCTGGGCTTGGTGGGAACAGTGGTCTTGCTATGGCCTAAGCTGGTTGCGCCCACAGGTGGCAGACGCATGGAACTGTTCGCCTCGGTCTGCCTGATCGCGTCTTCGTTCGTGTGGGCCGTGGGCTCGGTGCTCTCGCGCCGCTGGCAGGGATCGATGGACGCCTTCACCGCCACCGGCTGGCAGATGTCCATCGGAGGCTTTCTGAACTTGGGGATCGCGTTCCTGCTGGGCGAGCCTGCCAAAGCGCAGTGGACCATGCGGGGCCTGGGCGCCATCGCCTACCTCGTGGTCTTTGGTTCGCTGGTCGGCTACACCGCCTACATCTGGCTGCTGAAGAACGTGCCTACGTCGAAGGTGGGGACGTACGCCTACGTGAATCCGGTGATCGCCGTCTTCCTCGGGTGGTACTTCCTGGGCGAGCGCGTGGACGGCTACATCATGGCGGGAACTGCGATCATCATCCTGGCAGTTGCGCTCGCCACCAGCGCCAAAGTCAAACCGCAAGTTGGTGCAGAGCACGAGCCGGAGTTGCCGGCATGCGAAGCGGGTGCAGATTAGAGCCTGCTCACCGCCAGGATCCTCTGGCTTTCACTTCTGGGTTTCTTTTTCTATGTGACTTATGAATTCCTGAACATCAAGCGGCGATCCTTGATGGACCACGCCCTCGCGTAGGTACTTCATGGGGAATGTCGCTGCGAACTCAAATACTGCATCCCCGAGTTTGGGATCCGCCAGCCTAGCCGAAAGGATCTCCAGGTGTCCAGACAACAACTGCAGCATTGCGGCACGGTAAGTGACGGCGCTAAGGTCAGCTCCGTGGCTGCAAACGCGTTCGAAGGAAGTGAGGGAAATGCCAACCTGTTCACCTGGGCGGAGAACCTGGACCTCGTGAAAAACATTCCAGGCCTTGCGAAGATCAATAGGATCGACAACAGGTACTCCACACTGTTCCGACCCTCCGCTGGAGCCCCAAAAACCGAACTCTGCTGCCATAACTCCTCCGGTCCGATGCTCAGTGGCCGGACTGCGTCTCGTACAGCGGCGACAGCTCCCGCAACCTCTTTACAGTTTCCACCACGCGGGCGGCCACGTAATCAATCTCTGCCTGGGTGTTGAAGCGGCCGATGCCGAAGCGGATGGAGCCATGCGTCAGATCGCCCGCGCCTAGCGCCTTCAGCACGTGCGAGGGCTCGATGGCGGCCGACGAGCACGCCGATCCCGTCGAGACCGCTACATCGTTGATGCCCATTAGCAACGGCTCGGCGTCCACGTTCGCGAAGCTGAGATTCAGATTGCCGGGCAGCCGGTGCTCCATTGAGCCGTTGATGTAGACGTCGTCGAGCCCGGCGAAGATCTTGTCTTTGAGCCGGTCGCGCAGCGCCCGTAGCCGCGCCGATTCCGCCGCCATCTCCTCGCGGCAGATTTCGCACGCCTTGCCCAGTCCGACGATTCCCGGGACGTTCAGCGTGCCGGAGCGCATGCCGCGCTCGTGTCCGCCCCCATCGATCATGGCAGTCAGTTCCACCGGCGGGTTCTTCCGACGCACGTAGAGCGCGCCTACGCCCTTGGGCCCGTAGAGCTTGTGGGCGGTGATCGAGGCGAGGTCGATATTCTGCTGCTCGACGTTCACCGGCACTTTGCCGATGGCCTGCACCGCGTCGGTGTGGAACAGGACGCCGCGCTCGCGGCACAGCTTGCCGATTTCGGCGATGGGCTGCAGCACGCCAATTTCGTTGTTGGCGAACATGATCGAGACCAGGATGGTCTTGTCATCGAGCGCGCGCTTCAGGTCGTCGAGATCGATCAGCCCGTCTTTGCCGACCGGCAGATAGGTAACGCGGTAGCCCTCTTTCTCCAGGTGCTTGCAACTATCGAGCACGGCCTTGTGCTCGGTCGCGCAGGTGATGACGTGGTCTTTACCCACTTCTCCCAACATCGGGGAGAAGTGGGGCACCCCGGCGATTCCTTTTATGGCCAGGTTGTCGCTCTCGGTGGCGCCTGAGGTGAAGACGATCTCCTTGGCGCGGGCGCCGATCAGCTTTGCGATCTGCTCCCGCGCCTTCTCGACCGCCGCTTCCGCCTCCCAGCCGAACTGATGGCTGCGGCTGGCGGCGTTGCCGAACTTCTCCTTGAAGTACGGCAACATCTCGTCCACGACGCGGGGATCGAGCGGCGTGGTGGCGTGGTTGTCGAGGTAGATGGGCAGCTTCACCTCCTGGCCATCCACGATTACGGTGTTAGGCGTCATAAGCGCGCTTCCGCCGCGCATCTTCAATTCTAGCGAGAATCGCCTTAGCCCGGAAGAGCGGCCCTGGTAGCGCCTAAGCGGGCGTGACCCGCTTGCCGTACATCGACGTGTAACTGAGGCCGATGGTGCCGCAGGTCTGCTGTTCGTCCGAGTAAACGTCGCAGCTATCGAAGGGGCGCGAGTAGACGTGCAGGCTGACGGCGCGCTGGCGGAATTCGCGCGGGTTGTAGACCTTGTGCACCGGTTCCAGGGGGTTGACGGCGCACGGGTGCTCGCGGTTCATCTCCACCGCGTCGGTTTGTTCCAGGCGGCAGGTGCCGAGCTTCAAGTCCTGTTCGAGCACGCGGTAGTTCTGCACCATGAGCCGCCCAACCGGAACCGCCATCCAGCAATTCTGCTCGCGATGATTGTGGATGGAGCTAATCTGCCCAATGTCCCAGCAGATGGCGATCAGCTCGTAAAGGCTCGTTTTGTCCATGAGGTTGCGTGTGTAGTGCTGCGCGTCCCAGAAGAGATAGCGGTCGAGTGTGGCGGGATCGACGGGATTTTCGGCTAGAAACTGCAGGATCTCCCCGGTGCCGTTGAAAGACGGCTCGGAAAACTGGCGCAGGCGAGCAACGAAACGGTGCACCGGGACCAGCGTGGCCACGCTCATGCCTCACCTCCAAGGGCATGAATTCTCTTCGAAAGCCGCCATGGATGCAAATTCAGTGGTGCCATAATCCCGGGTGAGCAACCTGCGACCGAAATTCCACAGTCCCACGAAGGAAAGGCATCATGGGTACCTAGAGTGTCAACATGCGTCTCATTGTGATACATCTTGTCCGCCAGTGACCGTACCCGCCAAGGGACTTGCGGGACACGGTTAAGCTCACACCGGCCGGCGGCGTGCAATTTTTTTCACTTTGTTCTTGCATCACGATTTGTGCAGTGCTAGGTTGTGGGCTCGTTTTTGCGCCGTATCACAGAAAGACAACAGAAGAGCCACTTCGTCATGCTGATCGACAAAATCTGTCGCGGCGTTCTCGCCGTGGAAACGGACTGTGGTGTACGTTACGTTCAACCGGCTCTGGCCGAGCGCATTCGGCTGCTGTGGACCTTCCGCAACTTCACTCTGTTGCCGGAAGAAGTCCTTAACCGCAATGAGCGGGCGCTGATCGATTCGCTGTGCCAGAAAGGCAAGTTCCTGGTCAACGGGAACGGGCACGGCGATTTATCCCTGCACTGCATCGGAACGGTGGAGCGAGCCGTTCCGCGGCAAGCGAAGCGTCTGCCCCCGCGGCCAGCTCGCATGCAGGCTTCGGGCGCGCTTCCTCGCGCCAGTTGATCCGATCGCGCCGCAGCCGACCGCGCCACGCGTCCGCCTGAACTGCGGCTCCATCGCCTGACTCTCGCCCAGCCAGCGCATCTCTGGCCCCTCGTCTCGCGAGGGATTTCAGCCTGCGCCCTTCGACTCCGCTCAGGGCTGTTGTGCAGGCGCGCTTCTCTCACTACAATGCGCCGGTTGCAATTGCTACCAGGAGTCTTGCTATGAAGCGGCTGGCGAACTGTTTTGCCCTGCTGCTGGTCGGCGCCTTGGTGTTGTGCGGGTGTAAAGGCGGCAGCCAGCAGGAAACCGGCAACACGTTCAAGATTGGCGTCATCACTTCGCTGACCGGGCAGGCAGCGGCCTTCGGCCAGGCCCACAAGAACGGCTACACCGTGGCGGTGAATGATCTGAACGCCAAGGGCGGCGTCATGGGCAAGAAGATCGAGCTGGTCTATTACGACGACCAGAGCCGTCCCGACCAGGCAGTGCAAGGGGTCAACAAACTGGTGGACCAGGACCACGTGCCCATCATCCTGGGTGCGTACTCCAGCGAGAACACGCGCGCCATCGTGCCAGCCGTGGATCAAAAGCAGGTTCCGCTCCTGATGCCGACCGCGACCGCCGACAATGTGATCCAGACCGGTTCGCCCTGGGCCTTCCGCATCTGCGCCGGATCGGGCGCCTACGCCACCACGACCATAGACTTCCTGAAGGCCATGAACGCTCCCAAGACGATGGCCGTCATTTATGAAAACACCAACTTCGGACAGGCCAACGGGCAGGCCATGGAAAAAGCCGCCAAGGAGAACGGCTTCGACGTGGTTGACACCGAGGCCTACCAGGCCAGCTCTCCTGATTACAAGGCGCTGCTGCAGCGGGTGAAAGCCAGGAATCCGGCGGTGATCTATTTCGCTTCCTACCTGCTCGATGCCAGCACGCTGATGCGGCAGTCGGCGCAGGTCAACCTGAATCCGCAGTTCTACACCTCAGCCGGCACGGGTTTCGCCGCCGCCGAGTTTCCCACCAAAGACAAAGGCGCCGGCCCCTACGCGGAATACACCTTTTCAGTTTCGCAATGGCTGCCCTCGGCGCAGTGGAAGGGCTCCAAGGAATTCGACGCAGCGTTCTTCAAGCTCACGGGAGCCCACCCGGCGTACCACGCGATGGAAGCCTACGTGACGCTGCTCACCGCGGTCGCGGCCATCAACCAGGCGAACTCGGCCCAACCCGCGGCCATTCGCGATGCACTCAAGAACATCAATTTGCCGGACACACCCTTCGGGCCCATCCACTTCGATTTGCACGGGCAAAATCCTCACCCAGTGCTGATCACGCAGGTGCTGGACGGACAGTACAAGGTCGTCTATCCGCCTGCCGCCGCCGAGGCCAAGCCGGTGATCCCCACGCCGCCGTGGAACAAGCGCCAGGGGCTGTGAACTTTTTCCGGGGGTGAGGGTGGACGTCTACGCGGCTCTCCAGGCGGTGATCAACGGCCTGCTGACCGGCGCGCTCTACGCGCTGGTCGGCATGGGCCTGGCGCTGATCTTCGGAGTAATGCGCATCGTGAACTTCGCCCACGGCGCCTTCATGATGCTGGGCATGTATGCCACCTACGTGCTCTTCACCCGCAGCAACATCAGCCCAGACCTGCTTT
>Ga0335077_10002847_pt1 | contig 20712 bp, 20 predicted proteins | sample Lox_Sample_31_FD_207151 | JGI IMG/M metagenome (GOLD analysis project Ga0335077, IMG submission 207151) | Soil microbial communities from Loxahatchee National Wildlife Refuge, Florida, United States - Lox_Sample_3.1 | ecosystem: Environmental > Terrestrial > Soil > Wetlands | place: USA...
CTGAGCCAGCCGGGTAACTGAGCCAGCCGGGTAACAGAGCCAGCCGGGTAACAGAGCCAGCCGGGTAACAGAGCCAGCCGGGTAACAGAGCCAGCCGGGTAACAGAGCCAGCCGGGTAACAGAGCCAAGAGCAGGGCTGAGGCCGCGGGTCAGCCTGGCACGGTCGCTGGACTCTTCTTCACGCTCGGATTTTCCCGGTCGAGTTCTCGCGGCCGAAATGTCTAGTCCTCGCGCCGTGAGCTGCCGAACATGATCTCGTCCCAGGTCGGCACGGATGCGCGGCGGCCGCGGCCACCCGCTGCCTTCCGCGCACGGCGAGGTGGCGCCTTTTCGGCGCCAGCCTCTGCCTCGGCCGGGGCCTGAGCCTCGGCCGTCGTCGGCGCCTCGTCAACGACCTGCGGCTCGGCGGTTGTCGCAGCTGGCGGGTGCGGACCACTCCGGGGCGGTGCGCTCGCGCCCGCTGCCGTGGCCGGCGCCTGCGGGCGTTGCGGGCTTGGCGGAGCAATATCAGACGCGATGCGCTCAGGCGCGGGCGCGGTGCGCCCGGGTACCTGAGCCGGGGGCTGCCCTGGTGGCTGCGACCGACGGGTCTCGCGTACCGATGGCTGAATCTGCGGGATGCCTGAAGGGGAGGGCTGCGGCTCCGGCAGCCGCGCGGCACGGCGGCCCTGCGCGGCGGCCTCCGCTTGGATGTCGCCGTTGGCCGCGCGCGCAGGCTCGGCCAGCTCCTCTGCAGCCGCCGCTGAAACTGCCGCTGGGGCTGGTTCCGACGCTGGCTCGCAGGCGCTCGGCGGTGCGGGTGGCCGGGGCACAGCCTGGCTTGATCGCGGTACGAAGGGCGTTACGGTGCCCCGCCCGCGAGCCGCCGAGGCGGGCCGGGCGGCGAGGCCTGCGGCTTGCAACGCGTCCTCCGATAGCGAAAGCCGCGCGGCTTGGTCGTCTTCTGGCATGGCATGGCGCCGTCGTGGGTCGAAAACCCATGCAGCGATGACCCGCTCAACCCCTGTGTGACTGGTCAGCTCGACTAGCCAGCTGCCATCGCCGCGTTTGCGCGAGTCCCACTGGGCCTCCTCTGGATCGGCGCCGAGATCTCGCAATCGCTCGCTGACGATCTCGCCTAGCCGTGGACCCGGTCCCGAGTCGCCCGGACGTCTCACCGACGCGGCCTGCGCCTGCTGCGCCACGTAGGCACGCTCAGCGAGCACCGGGCCTTCGAACCAGCGCACCCGCTCGATTGGCACATTGGCCACGTCCGCGATCTGCTCTGCCGTCTCGCCGGAGCGGATTCGGGCCTGGATCTCCTTGGGTCGCAAGGGACTCTCCACTTCGATCTCGTACTGGGCGAGCCGGGAGAACTGACCGCGTACCACAGCTCGCAGCCGCTCATCGTTCGACAGGGTGAAGCGCGTGGCCCGCCCCGGCTGGCCGAGGACGACGTACGTGCCGTCCTCGCTCACCGCGACGAGGCGCAGTTCCTGCATCGGCGTCCCTTCTGCGCTGCCGGGCCGTACCGGCGTCTCCTCGGGCCGGGCCGTACCGGCACTCTATTGCGCCGCACTCATGCCAGGCGTCCCGCGGCCCGACCCGCGGTACCTTACGGCGAATGTCCGCCGACGGCGGTGCGGTGACGGCGCCACGCTTCCCCGTGGAGAGTCTGACCCGTCCGCGGGCACTGCGCCAGCACCGGGCTCGGCATGTCCCAACATCAGCGTGTGATCGTTATCGCTGGTAGCACCTGCGGCGATGTGGCTGACCAGACCTGTGTGAAACCGAGCTGACGACGCCGCGACGATCAGTGGCTGCGTCCTTCCCGCCGCACGAGATGGGCCAGATGGGCGGCAGGGCGCGGGGGGAGGTGGGGGCCGGGGGCGCGGGCGAGGTGGGCGCCGGGGCGAGGTGGGCGGCGTGGCGCGGGGCGAGATGCGCGACAAGGGCGCGACTTTCGGGTCCTCGTCCCCGGCATCCCTAACGGCTGCCGCGACCTGCGCCGTGTCGTGCGGGGTGGCGGTGGCGCGGGTGGACCTGTTGGTTACCTGCCTAGTTGCGCCAGACGTGGGCCCTGCCTGTCACCCGAAGACCTTATCCGAGACCCGCGTCGGTGGGCCGCAAGCCATCGCGTGCCGACCACGCTGAGCTGCCCGTATGCGACCGTAAGGGGTGCCGCAGGTCGTTTGGTAGATGATGCCTCGGGCGGCGAGGGCTTATCGTGCATCGGGCGGCGGAGGCTTATCGTGAGTACTGCCGTGAGACATCTCGCTTGGCGCAGCGCGCCACTCCTCATAGCCGCAATCGTGGTCGCGCTCGGCGTGGCCGCCGTCGCTGGCGGCGCGATCCTGATGGAGACGTCCAGCCACGGCGCGCGGACCCCGCACACGTTCTCAGCGGCCTCGGCAGGTGCGGCCTCGGCAGGTGCGGCCTCGCCAGGTAGGGTGCCTGCCACCGCCGGACGGCGGGGGAGCACCGATGTCGTCACCGCGATCGAGGTGGCGCCGCTTCGCCGCATCGTGCCGCCCGATCTCCTCGTCATCTCGGCGAAGGGGATCGACCCGGCACAGCTTACGAAGATCAGGAAGCTGGCGCACGTGCGGGACGTGATCACGGCAGACGGCGGGGCGATCCACCTGGGGACCAGGCTGATCGACGTGCTCGGCGTCGATCCGAGCACGTTCCGGTCCTGGACGCCGCCCGCGACGGCCGCGGACGAGCGCATCTGGTCGTCACTCGCCAGGAATGAGTTCGTCCTGTCCACGGCCGCGCAGGCACAGCCCGGGCTCCGCCGGGGCGCGGCGTACGAGATGGCCGGGGCCCGTCAGACAGCTGTCACGCTCGGCGCGTCCGCGGCGCTAGGTATCCCTGGCGTGGACGCGCTGGTGAGCCCGCAGACATCGCGGGTGCTCGGCCTGGTGCCTAACGTGGCCGCCATGATCAACGCACCTGGCGCGGATCTCACCGCGCTGATCAGGCAACTGCGCGCCGCGCTCGGGCCGCAGAGCCAGATCGTCAACCTGCACGGCACGGCCGGCCAGCTTCCTGTGGACTCGGGCGTTCACGCGGGCCGCCCGGCCAGCTACGTCGACCTGTACCGGCAGTCCGCGGCGGAATACTGCCCGGGTTTGTCGTGGACGGTCCTCGCCGCGATCGGCCAGATCGAGAGCGGGCATGGCCAAAATGATGGCCCGTCGAAGGCGGGAGCGCTCGGCCCGATGCAGTTCCTGCCCTCGACCTGGCAGGTGTGGGGCATCGCCGGATTCGGCGACACGGCGGCCAACATCATGGATCCCTATGACGCGGTACCGTCGGCGGCCCGTTACCTGTGCGCGAGCGGCGCGGACGGCGGCGGTGCCTCTCTGTACAACGCGATCTATGCGTACAACCACGCCGATTGGTACGTCCGAGAGGTCTTGGCGCTCGCCCAGGAGTACGCGCAGCAGTTCGGCTAACGGCCTGAATGGGACGATCTGGCCGCCTGGCGCGTCAGGACCCTGACGCGCGATAGACGCTGACACCGTCGACGCGGTAGTCCGACCTGAATCCCGTCTGCCCGAGGAAGCTTGCCAGCCCGGGCGTGACGGGTTGCCATACGAGCACCCAGCCCACGTGCATGTGCCGTGCGTCGGCGAGCGCGGCGGGGATGCTCGCAGGGTTGACAGGCTCGCTCTGCTGTGCGCGCGTGAGATCGAGGTAGAAGCCATGCTGCTGCAGTGCCCGCCACGTCTGCGGTGGCAGCCTGGCGACGAGGCCGACTGCGCGCGGATGGTCATCGAAAGTCGCGAGGACAAGTGCTTCGGGCCTGAACCCGAGACCGAACCACGCGGTGCCGCTGCGGAAGCCGAGCGGCACGTCGACGACGAGTGACCCGGAATGATCCCGGGCGATCGCCCGGTCAACGGCCGGAAGCCCGTCCGGCATGGTGACGGGCATGTTGGGCGGCATGGCGCTCGGATTGGGGGACGACCAGCCGAGTTCGAGTACCGCGAAGGCCGCGACGAGGACCAGCGCGGGCGCGAACCTGACCTTGATCCACTGCACTGCGCTTCCGGCCAGCAGGGTGGCGGGTATCAGGGCGAGCTCCGTGAACCTGTTGGCCTCGCGGAACCCGGACATCCCCGGCAGCCGGACGAACCAGGTGTAGGGCAGCAGCAGCGACATCGCGTGCCCGTGGTCGGGCACTGCCAGCGGGGCGTAGGGCCGGGTGCCGATAAACAGGACCGGGCCGAGGGCGAGCAGGCAGCCGCTGGCCCACAGCAGCAGCCAGATCCGGGAGCGGCGCCGCCGCCAGGCGGCCAGGGCGCCGAGCAGACCGAGCACGGTCACAGTGACACCGAAGGTCGGCATCCCCTCGCTGGTAATGCCGTGGTAGAAGATCGTCCCCAGCCGGTGCAGGCCGAACGAGGCGACCCGCGGCGACGGTGCGAACATCTGCGGAAGCGCGACACCGTAGGTTACGTAGTCGTCCGCGAGCGTAGCCGGATTCGATGCGAGCGCGGGTGCCTGCTGCACCATGGCGATGATCTGCGGGCTCGCGGTGAGCATCGCGACGCCGCCGCCAAGCAGCAGCAGCCGCAGCATGCGGATCACGCCGATGGCGCTCGGGTCGCGGTCGGTGCTCGCGGTGCTCGCGGTGCTCGCGGTGCTCTCGGTGCTCTCGGTCATTTCGGTACGTGCGGTGGTCGCTACGATCCGCGGACCCAGCCATCGCGCCAGTGTGACGCCGGCCACGATGACCGCGAGGATTGCTGATTCGGAATCGACGAGCAGTGCGAGCCCGATGATCAGCCCGAGTACCGCGGCGCGGCGGCCGCCCGGATCGCGGCGCAACCTGACGGCGGCCTCGAGCGTGATCGGCAGAAACAAGACGCCGGCGGCGATGTTGAGATGGAACCAGGCGCGCCAGCTGAGCATCGAGGACAGCCCGAACAGGGCGCCGCTCGCGAGCGCTCCCGTCATGGGCAGCCAGAGCCTTGCGGCCCGGTACATCGCGTAGCACAACAGGCCCGGCAGGATCACCGAGATCAGATACACCGCAAACATGGACCCGGCCGTGAGTGTGACCGGCATCATGATCAGTCCGACCAGCGGCATGAGCGTGTGGTAGGCGAGCGGTGCGCCGACCGGAGCGATGATCTGGTGGGTGGTGAACGGGTTCGCGAAATGCTCGATCTGGCGGGCCATCCACCACATGTCCCAGACGTAGGTGGCCTGATCCCTTGTGTTGGGCAGCCTGCCAGCGAGGTACGTCACCCGGGGCCAGGTGACGGCGATGCCCGCTGCGGTGTAACCGAGCAGGATGACCACGTGCACCACGACCGGCTGCCTGGCCAGCCAGGTTCCCGGCCCGGCCGGGTCGGCCAGTCGGACGGCCGCGGGATCGCCGCGGTCACCCGCGGCGCGCTCACCGGGAGCGGCGGTTACCGCCGTGCCCGTTCCGGTCGCTTCACCAGGCTGATGGCCCCGCTGCCTGCCACCGCTCATCTGCCCACCCGCTCAGCCCCGCGCGTAGGGCTGGTGCCCCGTGGATCTTGGTGGATCCCACCGGACACGCCCCCGGGGACCGAGGATATCGGCCGCGCCCGGGTGGCGCGCGAGTTCACCCCGGCCGCCCCACCGTCGGCAGCGCGCCGGCCGCCCGTACCGGACGGGTCGTTATAAAGAGCAGCATCGCCACGATGCCGACCGCCCTGCCCGAGCGGCCGGGCCGGTCTGCTTGGATAGCCAACATGTCAGCGTATCTGCCGGGCGAGCCCGGCTATGACGCGTTCCTGCTTGTCTCGTTCGGTGGGCCTGAAGGCCCGGCTGACGTGCTCCCTTTCCTTGAGAACGTGACCCGCGGACGCGGCATACCTGGTGCGCGCCTGGCCGAGGTCGCGGAGCACTACCAGCTGTTCGGCGGGGTAAGCCCGATCAACGAGCAATGCCGCGACCTGATCGTCGTCATCGAGGCCAGCTTCGCCGCCGGTGGTATCGACCTGCCGGTTTACTGGGGCAACAGGAACTGGCGTCCGTATCTGCCGGATACGGTCCGCCAGCTGGCCCGCGCGGGCGTGCGCCGCGCGATCGCCTTCGTCACCTCCGCGTACAGCTCGTATTCGAGCTGCAGGCAGTACCTCGAAGACATGGAAAGGGCCCGTGAGCTGGCCGGGCCGACGGCGCCACGGATCGACAAGCTGCGCCCGTACTTCAATCACCCGGGTTTCATCGAGCCCTTGGCGCAGCACACCCGGGCCGCGCTCGCGACACTTCCGGCAGCCGTTAGGGAAAACGCTCACCTGCTCTTTTCCGCGCATAGTGTGCCCACGGCGATGGCGGCCACAAGCGGACCACGCGGTGGAGCGTACGTCGCGGAGCTGACGGAGGTGGCGCGGCTGGTCAGCGAGCGGGTGGACGGCGGCTCGCACCCGTGGCGGCTGGTGTACCAGAGCCGCAGCGGCCCGCCGTCGCAGCCCTGGCTCGAGCCCGACGTCGGTGACTACCTGGCCGAGATCGCGGGCCGCGGTGCGCCGGCGGCGGTGCTGGTCCCCGCAGGTTTCGTGACCGATCACATGGAGGTCAAATACGACCTGGATGTGGCGGCGGCGGACGCCGCGGTGCGGCTCGGCATCACGGTCGCGCGCGCGGACACCCCCAGCACCCATCCCCGGTTCGCCGAAATGGTGCGCGAGCTAGTGGCCGAGCGGCTCGATGACGATCCTGAACGGCTCGCGCTGGGTACTCTCGGCCCGAGCGCGGACTGCTGTCCCGCGGGGTGCTGCGCCTATACCCGCCCACGCGGCCGACCCGCAGCGCACGCGTCGGGTCACGGCCAGGGCCGATGACCGCGGCTGAGCCCGGGCGGCTGCTCGATATCGCCGTGGCGGCCGCAGCGGCGGCGGGACGGATGCTGACGGCGGTCCGCCTGCCGGGCCGGCCGGAGGTGGTGGGCACGAAGTCGAGCCCGACCGACGTGGTCACCGAGATGGACCGGGCGTCCGAGGAAATGATCATCGGCCAGATCCGCGCCGCGCGGCCGGGAGACAGTTTCCTCGGCGAGGAACGCGGTGAGGAAGGCGCTGCGGCGGTTTCGGGGGCCGGCCTGGCCGGCGGTGCGTCCGTGCGCTGGATCATCGATCCGATCGACGGGACGGTCAACTACCTCTACGGGCTGGCGGATTGGGCGGTCAGCATCGCCGCCGAGCAGGCCGGCCAGATCGTCGCAGGCGTCGTCCACGTACCGCAGCGCTGCGAGTTCTTCACCGCGGTCCGCGGCGGTGGCGCATTCCTGCGTCTGCCAGGCAACGCGGCCGACGCGACGCGCCTGCGCTGCGCCGCAGGCGTGCCGCTTGGCCAGGCCCTGGTGGCAACCGGGTTCGGCTACGAGGCGGCGCGCCGAAATGTCCAGGGCCAGGTGGTGGCCGCCGTGCTGCCGAGGGTGCGCGACATCAGGCGCGGCGGCTCATGCGCGGTGGACATGTGCTCGGTCGCCGCGGGCAGGGTCGACGCGTACTACGAGCGCGGCATCAACTACTGGGACCGCGCGGCGGGCGGATTGATCGCCGAAGAGGCGGGCGCCCAGGTGGCCGGGCTGCGTGGCAAGCCGGCCGGGCCCGGCCTGACGCTCGCGGCAGGGCCGGGCCTGTTCACGGAACTGCACGATCTGCTCGTGACTCTTGATCCGGAGCGAGACGCCTAGCGGCACACGCCCTAAAACGGCGAACCGGGCGAGCCGCGCGCGGCTGCCGTGCTTGCCGGGCACATCTATCGAGCTACCGGCACGTGCACGCCGTGGTCGGCAGCGATCCGCTGTAGATTCTCGATCTCAGCAAGAACCGCTTCGCTGAGGTCGTCATCGGCGGCGGACCGAGCCGCATCCAGCGACGTGTACTGGTCCTCGAGCCGCCGCTTGAGCACTGCCGCGAAATCGCCCATGGGTCCCTTCCGGCTGGAGCAGGGGAGCGGCCGCCAGTGACGAGGGCGCCGCCAGGTGACGCTCGAAGTACCCACCTTGTCATGATCGATAAACGCGAGCTCGCACACCTTCTTCCATGACCGATGATGGAAGACAGCGGGCCGTGCCGCACGTGCTGCTCACCTGGCCCTTACCTGGTGCTTACGTGCGTTGCGGCATAACTATAGATACCGGTGGAGCGCGCCGGAAGGATGCGGCGAGGAGAGGCACGTTGCGGGTACTCATTGTGGAGGACGAGCAGGTCCTGGCTGACGCCATCGCCATCGGCCTGCGGCGCGCTGCGATGGCCGTCGACGTGGCCTACGACGGGGCGGGCGCACTCGAGCGGACGAGCGTCAACGATTATGACGTCGTCGTGCTCGACAGGGACATCCCGCAGATCCACGGCGACGAGGTCTGCAGGCAACTGGTGGCGGGCGGCAGCGCTACCCGCATCCTCATGCTGACCGCGGCGGGTGAACTGGATGACAAGGTCGCAGGCCTGGCTCTCGGCGCGGACGACTACCTCGCCAAGCCGTTCGCGTTCGCCGAGCTGATGGCCCGGGTACGCGCGCTCGCCCGGCGGTCCTCGCCGCCGCTGCCGCCGGTGCTGGAACGAGCAGGCGTCAGGCTGGACCCGAATCGCCGCGAGGTCACCAGGGACGGCCAGCCGATCGTGCTTACCAACAAGGAATTCGCCGTCCTCGAGGTCCTGATGCGGGCGAGTGGCACGGTGGTCAGCGCAGAGCAGCTGCTCGAGAAGGCTTGGGACGAGTACATCGACCCGTTCACCAACGTGGTGCGGGTGACGATCATGACGTTGCGCAGGAAACTCGGTGACCCCCCGGTGATCGAGACTGTGCCAGGGGCGGGGTACCGGCTGTGAGCCTCCCGGGCGTGCCCGCGGGCGCTCCGGTCCGGCGGATCAGCGTCCGGACCAGGCTGACGCTGCTTTATGGTGGCACGTTCTTCGGCGCCGGTGTCGCGCTGCTCATTGTGACCTATCTGCTCGTGCGCGGAATCATGAGCACCGTCCTGGTCATCGGGCCGTTCGGCGAGGTGCCTGCGTCGGACCGGGCCGCGTTCATCGACGAGGTCATGCACCGCCTGCTGATTCGATCGATCCTCGCCCTGGTGGTGATCGGGCTCCTCGCCATCGTTCTCGGGTATGTGGTGGCGGGCCGTGCGCTCGCGCCGCTGCAGCGGGTCACGGCCACGGCCAGGCGGCTGTCGGAGAGCACGCTGCATCAGCGCATCGCCCTTGAGGGCCCGGAGGACGAGATCAAGGAACTCGCCGACACCTTCGATGCGATGCTCGAGCGCCTGGCCCGCGCCTTCGACTCACAGCGGCGGTTCGTCGCCAATGCGTCACACGAACTGCGCACACCGCTCACGATTAACAGGACCCTGCTCGAGGTCGCGCTTGCCGACCCGCAGGCATCCGAGGACCTGAAAGTTGTCGGCCGCACGCTGCTCGCCACGAACGCACGGCACCAGCGCCTTATCGACGGCCTGCTGCTCCTTGCCCGCAGCGAGCGCGGCCTCGACACGCGCACCCAGGTGGACCTCAGCGACGTGGCGCACTCCGCGCTCGCCACCGTGCGGCCGGCGCTGGCCAGTGCGGGGCTCAGCCTGGACGAGGAACTGGCCCCCGCCCCCACCGCAGGCGAACCCGTGCTCCTCGAGCATCTGGTGCGCAACCTGCTCGACAACGCCGTCAAGTACAACTGCGACGATGGCACGGTATGGCTACGCACCTGGACCTACGACGACGGTTCGTTCGCGTACGTCGCCAATACGGGGCCCACTATAGCGCCCTACGACATCCCACGGCTGTTCGAGCCGTTCCGCAGGCTGGCTGAGGACCGCGTCGGGTCGGAACGGGGGGCCGGCCTTGGCCTGTCGATCGTGTCGTCCGTGGTGCGCGCGCACGCCGGCGCGATCAGTGCGATACCACGGCCGGGCGGCGGCCTCGAGATCACCGTACGGATGCCCGCCGCGCCCGCGGAGCAATCGGTGTCCGCCGACCCTATGGCCGCCGCGGGCAACGGGATCCGGATGAGACCTGACGGTACGGGGATGCCTCAAGGCAGTGGCAGCCTGGCCGCTGGCGGTTCCGTAACCGGCGGCTCGACTGGCGGCTCGGACACTATCGAGTTCGGCCGGCGTGCCCGCGCCAACCGCCGTGCCGACGGGCCCAGGTGAGCCGCGTCACTGGCGGGACAGCGTGCCTTCGACGCCTGGGCCACCTGGTGTCGCGGGTGCGAAAGCGAAGCTGAGCGCGCTTCCGTTCCGCGTGAGCGTGACGGTGCCCTGACCGCAGGTCTGCAGCGGGGTGACCGTGACAGCTCGCCATCGGTGGATACGCGGTGGTGCTCGCGCTGATCGCCGTCACCGCCGTCCAGCAGCGCATCGCCGGCCAACTCGGCCGATACTTCCCGGTCATCCTGCCAGTCTGGGCGATGGACGTCGGGTTCCTGCTGATAATCGCCGGCTACGTGGCCGGACTGCTCATCCTGACCTGCCGCCGCGTCCAGTTCACCCGCCGGGTCCTGCCGCTCGCGTCGGGCATCGGGGCGCTGACCGCCGGGGTGCTCTACCTGCTGGCACCCTTCGGCATCGGCGACAAGGCCGAGGCAGCCAGCCGCTCCCTGCACGGGGGACCTGTCGCCGGCGCAGACTACCTGGTCCTCGCCTGCTTCGTGTTGGCCGCGCTGGCCGTCCCCGTGGCGGTGCACGCCGTGGCAACTCGACTGGCCGACCGCGACACCCGCCCCGGCATCCTCAGCCCGGCCCGGCAGGCGCTGCTGGTGACCGGCTGCGCCATGGCGACCGCGGCCATCTTGGTGGCGCTGTTCACCTCGATCACGATCGCGTTGCTGCCCCACCACGTGCCGCAACAGTTCGGCGACGGCATCTGCCCCACCTGCGATCCGAGCACCATCGTGATCCCGCCGAACCTGCGCCACGAGTACTACTTCGAGGAGAGCGTCAGCGGTGCCGGCGATGACGCCTCAGCGTTGTGGTTCGTGCCGCTCGTCGGCGTCGCCCTGGGCGCCCTGCGCGGTCACCTCCGCTACCCACCGGCCGCCACCCGACCCGATGGCCTCCCCGAGGGGGCATGACGGAGAGGGGGCATAACGGAGAGGGGGCATAACGGAGAGGGGGCATGACGGACCGGTTGGCGCCCGGCAGCGACTCCTGCGACCCCCGCAGGATCACCCGCAGCCGCCGCTCGGCGCGGCGGATCGGGCCGTCCGCTTGAGCCCTGAGGCCTGTTTTCATCGTGAGTGCGGGCCAAGAAAACTAAGGAATACGAGGAATGCTGTTGCTGCCAGCGCGGCGCCCAGCAGCAGGGGGTACCAGGTTCGGCGTCGGCGTGTCGCTGCGATCGCGCCGGATGGGTCGCCGGGATGCGGCCGGGCGGGCGCCGGGTGGTCCTCTCGCGACGGGTGGGCCCACGGCTGGGTGGCGCGGGGTGTCGTGGTCGGCGCCGGGAGTGGTGCGGGTGCGGGCTGGCCGTAGCGGAGGCGGGCGGTGGCCGCCGCGGCGGCCCACCCGATGCTTGCGGTCATCAGGGGCAGCGCCATGAGGTAGAACGTGGCCTGGTTGCTGAGGTTGTCTTCGACCACCCGGGCGGCTGTCCAGCCGTCGCTCGGATCATGTCCGGCGGCGCCGCGGACCGCGACCGCGAGGACCCCGTACAGGTAGATGGTCAGGGCGGCGGTCACGGCGGCGAGCCGGGCGGCGCGCCGACCGCCGGCGGCGCTGCCGCCCCACAACGTGCCGCCCACCCCGACCACGACCGGTACCAGGAACAGCAACCACGAATGCGATCCGAGCGAGTTGAGCCATCGATTGAATGTGAACCCGCCGACCGTCAGCCAGGCCGCCGCGACGAGCAGACCGCCGACCAGCCCCGGACCGGCCACCCCGGGGCGGCGCAGCAACGCGCTGCCGCCAAGGATGTAGCCGACCAGGACCGTGAGCAGGACCGCCGCCCCCACCCAGGTCCAGCCATCGATACTCAGCCGGTAGTGCTGGTACGTGTAGACGACCAGTCCGCCGGCACTGGCCGCGACCGCCATCAGCGCCCCCAGGGCGGCGGCGGCCCGTCCCCACGGCGGCAGGACCACCGCGGCACCCACACAGCTGAGGGTGAAACGCCACCGTCGGCCCTGGCCGTCGAGACGGTCCAGCTCGCCGATCATCGCCTGGCCCCACTCCTGCCGCTGCGCGGCCAGTAGGCCGGCCGCCCAGCCCAGCAGCCGGGCCGGCGCGTCCCCGGCCGGCCGGTCTCCCGGAGCGGCCAGGAGGCGACGCCGGATCAGGGTCACCGCGATGCCCACCACGAAAATGAACATCAGCGGCATGACGCCTCACTCAGACGCAGGTTGGGCCGCGGCGTGGTCCGGGCGGCCCGGGCGGCCGGGGGCAGTGCTGCCACGTGCTCGCGGCCGGCTCCGCTGAGCCGGTACAGGTGACGGGGCGGTCGGCTCGCCGGGCCGGGTTCCCAGGTCGCCTCCAGTGGGCCACGGTCGGCCAGGCGGACCGGGATCGGGTACAACGAGCCCGGTTTCAGGTGGACCTCGGTGACTAGGTCGTCGCCGTAGCGCCACCGCGACGGGTCGGTGGCCAGCGCACGCAGGACGCTGATCGCTTGCGCAGACAGGGGTCGATTACGCCGCATGCCGCTAACTCTACTCAAGTAGCGGTAGTGGTCAAGCGGCCGTACCTCTGCCGAACAGGTACGACCGCCCGGCCATGATGGGAATGACCGGACGGACGTGGGGTCCGCACGGCCGAGTCGGCCAGCGCGACCGACGGGTTCTCTGATCGGCTGCCGGCGAGCGCACCGCGAACCAGCGCGAGGCGCCGACCTCGCGTGATCAGCGGCCGGTGTCCCATAACGTCGTCGTCGTACCGGTCAGGCGCAGCGGGCGCAGGCCCCGATCGTCGAGTTTGGCCAGCTCCGCTTCGACGTCGACGGGTGATGACGCCGAAGAAGTCGATGTTCTCGCTGTGTGCCCGGGAGATGTGGGCCAGCGGCGCGTCGGGGATGTCGCGGCCGGCGGCGCGTAGTTGGGTCACGGCCAGGGATAGTACTCGGTGGGCCAGGTGACCACGGCGTTGGTCAGCACGGTCAGACACCATGCCTGTTCGGTTTGCTGGTCGGGGTGGGGTTTGCGGATGGCGCCCTGGCTGGCGTAGTGCAGGTCACGGCGCAGTGCGTGCAGGGACTCGCCCTTGTTGAGTGAGCTGCCGGGAGATCTTGCGCCGGTACACCGGGCCGGACAGGTACGTCGCGGAGTGGATGGTGCGGCGCAGCGTGCCCCACTCCTTCCGGATGGCCCCTCACCCGGCCGATGAGCCGGTGACCGTCGGCTCGGGCCGGATCGGCTGCGAGCAGCGGGGTGGCGCCCGGCATGCGGGGTATCTCTCTCAGATTGCGGGGTATCTCTCTCAGGCTGGACTGCCATTTCCTGGCGGACACAGCGTTCGTACCATACGAGACTTTCGCTTCCCGATGAGGAAGATAACCAGAAGGAGTGCCGGGGGCGTGTACTATATGCGCTCGTTTCATGCCAGATAGGTAAACGAGGGACGGCTTCGGCACGGAGCGGGAGGCAGCGCGGGATCATCACGCGGGGAGCCGGGATGGGCGCTAGGCAGTGGCTGACGTGCCCGCGCAACGCCAGCGACGCGCGGCACGACTCGCGGGCAGGTCCATGACCTGCAAATACCTGAGCTCGGAGGGCTAATGTGTCGCCTTGCGTGTGCTCGGCGCGGCGACGTGACAGAATTCCCCGCCGGAATCGGGCACAACTGCGGCTTCCCGAGCGTTACATCCGCGCGACGAGGCGCACCACGATGGAGGGGGAGGGGCCAGATGGCCACCGACTACGACAGCCCACGCAAGACCGACGACGACCTGACCGAAGACAGCCTTCAGGAGCTGCAGGCACGCCGGATGGACAAGGCATCAGGCACAATCGACATTGATCCAGACGAGGTAGCCGAGGGACTTGAACTCCCTGGCGCGGACTTGTCAAACGAGGAGCTCTCGTTTCGCGTCATCCCGCGCCAGGCGGACGAGTTCACCTGCTCACGGTGCTTTCTCGTCCACCATCGCAGCCAGCTCGCTGAGGAACGTAACGGCCAGCCGGTGTGCCGCGAGTGCGCGGCCTAAGGCCAGCCGGTGGGCGTGCGCCTCAGTCAGCGGGTTCCGCCGTGTGCGGCGCGAACCGCTTCGCCGTTGCCCGGGTCGCAAGCAGCCGTGCGACCTGCAAGCCAACGCCCATGACGACCGCAAAACCGATGGCCTCGGACAACGCCACCTGCGGGTCATTTGGGTCGTCCGGAGGCACCTTGCCCGTGATGCGCGTCCAGGCAAAGATAACTACCTTCTTGGCGACGAAGCCGGCCGCGGCGGCCGCGATTGCGCCCGCAATCTTGGTCTGAAGGTCACCGTGCTTTTCTGCCATCTCGCGTCTCCCTCGGTGCTCACGTGTCACCGATAATCGCATGGGCTGGCCACATCGCGAGCACTGGCGTGCCTTCATGACCAGCAGCCGTCCATCCTCGCGGGGGGTTGCCGGGGGACCGTCACCCCGGGCCGGCACTGCCCCCGGGGGTTGCCGGGGTCGTCCCCAGGGCCAGCACTGCCTGCCGGCAAGCCTTCCCGTTGATGGCCTGGAGGACACCTGGGTACGCGGGTGGGAAGAAGAGGGGATCTACCGCTTCGACCGCACCGCGACCAGGGATCGGGCTTTCCCGATGGGCTGGGACGACAACGGCCTGCCGACCGAACGCCGGGTGCAGAACCATTTCGGAGTCCGGTGTGATCCCGCACCGCCTTACGAAGGCCTGTCGGGCCTGCTTGGCCCGCAGAACCAGCAGAAATGGCAGAAATCGCGGGCCTGGCAGAACCCACAGAACTCCAGCAACCAACATAGGTCGCAGCTAACGCAGCCCTCGGCACGGCAGCAGGGAAAGGCCAGGCCGGTGCCCGTGTCGCGGCGCGCCTTCATCGAATTGTGCGAGCAGTTCGCCGCGGCGGACGAACAGGAATTCGAGGAGGTGTGGCGGCGTCCATCGCAATGCTCGACCTGTTCGCCGCAGGCCACCTTGTACACGATCGCCGATGGGTATACGTCACGAATTGACCTATGTACCCGCTGGTCCGCTGTACCCGCTGGTCCGCTGTACCCGCTGGTCCGCTGTACCCGCTGTACCCGCTGTACCCGCTGTACCCGCTGTACCCGCTGTACCCGCTGTACCCGCTGTACCCGCTGTACCCGCTGTACCCGCTGGTCCGCTGTACCCGCTGGTCCGCTGTACCCGCTGGTCCGCTGTACCCGCTGGTCCGCTGTACCCGCTGGTCCGCTGTACCCGCTGATCCGCCAATTGCGCTCGCGAATCTTTAGATGTCGCCCCACGCTCATGATCTCTTCAACTGATCCGCCACTACGCCGTGATCCTTGTTTGCGTTAACTAACCTGCGGATAGCGCCGGAAAGCTAACACAGCGGCGGATCACGGCGTGTCTGCGAACACACCGTACACGACGACCATCCGGCCGCTCCGGCAACGACACGTTCATGAAGATGCCTCGCCGCGCACGGCGTTGGCAGCTCAAAGCGGGTAGCCCGGCATTATGCCCGGATGTTCCTTCGGAGCCGTGGGAAGTTACTGAGATCACTTCATTGAGCCATCCAGCGGACCGCCCACCGAGCGGCCCGTTGAGCTGCGCAGCGCGGCGGCCAGTTCCGCCGGTCTGCGCGTCGCGATCAGCCAGTACGGAACCGTGCTGCCGGGATCGATGACCTCGACGTAGACAGCACGCTTGAGGTACGGGCGGATCAGCAGATAAGCGGCGGGGTCTGCGCGGGGCCCGCGGATCGTCCTTGCCTGCCGTTCATCGAGGACCATGACCTCACCGACTGCGCTGAGTGGCAGCCTGCGTCCGGCGGCGCGCAACTCGGTGTCGGTCACCCGGACCTGCGCTGACCCCCAGTGCAGCAAGGTGGCGCCGCACACCGCGGCAATCGCTACATAGGTTACGAGTGCGGCTAGCGCACCAAAACCGGCCCAGAGTTCCGCGCCGAGGAGCGCGATGCACAGGGCAGCGAGAAACCACCAGGTCATGGGAACCGACAGCCGCTCATTGTACGCAAGCATGATTACACCGTAGTTGGTTGGATAGGACACATGGCTGGCCGGTGGGAACAGCGCGCGGAGCGGAGAGCGAGGCGCACGGTGAGTGCGGTGCCTGAGGACAGGCAGGTCGAGATGCCCGCTGATCGGCGTGGCAAGCTGGCGGTATCCAGCCGTCCACGTGCGCCCAGATGGCTTGAGGTCACGGCCGCCTGGTGCTGGCGGCTCGTGGTCATCGGCTTCGTGATCTATGCGGGCGCACGGCTCGTGAGCGCCCTGCGCATTGTCGTGCTGCCGTGTGTGGGGGCGCTACTAGTGACGGCACTGCTACAGCCGCTTGCCGCCAGGCTCCGCCGGACGGGCATGCATCCGCTCGCCGCAACCTGGTGCGTTCTGCTCCTTGCCATCGGCGTGGTAGCCGGAGCGGGAACGCTTGTGGGTATCAGGGTGTCGCAGGAGTCCACCACACTTACCAACGAGCTGATTCACACCACGCACCAGTTTGAGCATTGGCTTGAGACTGGCCCGTTCCACGTCCGGGCGAGCAGCATCCAGCAACTCTCCAACAACCTGCTCACCTGGTTCAACAGTCACCGGTCGCTGGTGGCAGGAACAGTATTCACCGGGGGAAAGATCGCCACGGAGATCCTCGCCGGCCTGATACTGATGCTGTTCATTACGTTCTTTCTGATCAAGGACGGTGACCGCATCTGGCGTTGGGTGACCGGATCCCTCAGCGCGAGCGGCACGGCCCGGGCCGACCGGGCAGGCAAGGCTGCCTGGCAGACCCTGGTTTACTACATCCGTGGCACGGTGGTCATCGCGGCAATCCATACCGTCGTCATTGGGGTGACATTGTTGTTGCTGCGGGTGCCGCTCGTGGGCCCGTTGACTGTCCTTGTGTTCCTGGCGTCGTTCGTGCCGCTCGTCGGAATCCTGGTCGCCGGGTTCGTTTGCGTCCTCGTGACGTTCGGGACAAAAGGCCTCATCGCTACGTTGATCCTGCTCGGTGTGTTCATCGTCGCGAATCAACTGGAGAGCCATCTGCTTCAGCCGCAGATCATCGGACGCATGGTGCGCCTGCATCCGCTCGCGATCATCCTTGTCCTCGCGGTCGGTGGTGTGGTGGGTGGCATAGCCGGTGCGGTCGTCGCCGTGCCCACCGCAGCCGCGATCACCCGTGCGTGGCCTTTGCTACGCGACGCGCCGCCAGAAGCGGAACTGCCCGCACCGCAGCCGCGAGACGGTAGGGTCACTGCCGGAAAGCCCAGCGGCCCGGACGGACGGTGAATCGTGACCGGCAGCAGCGTCGATGTGCTGATCCAGCGACTGGACCCTGATCTTCCGCTGCCCTCGTATGCTCATCCAGGCGATGCCGGGGCCGACCTGGTGACGGCCCAGGATCTCGAGCTTGGGCCTGGCCAGCGCGCGGTCGTGGCCACGGGAATGGCGATCGCGCTGCCTGCTGGCTACGCGGCCTTCGTACATCCGCGATCGGGCTTGGCGGCCAGGCATGGCGTCACGGTTGTCAATGCGCCGGGGACCGTGGATGCAGGGTACCGTGGCGAGATAAAGGTGACACTGCTGAACACTGACACCACGGTGCCCATACGGCTGCGGCGCGGTGACCGGATCGCACAGCTTGTCATCCAGCGGGTCGAGCACGCGGCCTTCCATGAAGTGCGCAGGCTGCCGGGCTCGGCGCGGGGGGACGGCGGGTTCGGGTCTACTGGGGGTCATGCTGCCACCGGTGAACCAGCCGGCCAGCCGCGCTTGTCCCGGCACTGAACTTCTGGCGGGGAACGGTCCGCTGGCTATGGCAGAGGCAATGACGAGAAGGAGCGTGAGGCGTGTTCCGTCGCCGCCGCGTCGAAGACCCGGACGAACTACCGCCCGCTCAGCACCCGGACGCTCCCTCGGGTGAGGCGGATTGGAACCAGGAAGCGGATTGGAACCAGGAAGCGGACAGGTCAGACGCGCAGGACGCCACCGGTGGGTCGCCTGGCCCGTGGGACGTGACTCAGCCTTTCCCGGAACACGAGCGGATCGATCTCGGCAGCCTTCAGGTGCCAGCGGTGCCTGGCCTCGATGTTCAGGTGAACTTCACCCCAGACCACCAGGCACTGGCCGTGGTCGTCGTACGCGGCGACAGCATGCTCCAGCTCCAGGCGTTCGCCGCGCCCAAGCGCGGTGGCCTATGGGATGAGATCCGGCCCGAGCTCATCGACGAGCTCAACGCCGCAGGTGGCCGCGGCGAGGAGGCCGAGGGACCTTTCGGTTACGAGGTACGGGCACGGGTACCCGCCGAGCCGGGTGCGGGTTCCGCGGCTGCAGGGAGCATGCAGCCTGCCAGATTTCTCGGTGCCGACGGGCCGCGCTGGTTCCTGCGCGGCGTCATCAGCGGCCCGGCCGCTGCCCGACCGGCGCAGGCAAAGGTACTCGAGGACGTCTTCGCGGACACTGTGGTCGTCCGCGGCGATCATCCGATGCCGCCGCGGGACATGCTCGAACTGCGGCTGCCCGCCGAGGCACAACAGGCCCTCGAGGAGCAGATGGCGCAGGCGGAGGAGGGCCCCGAGCTGCCGAACCCGTTTGTCCGCGGCCCCGAGATAACTGAGACCAGGTAATTGGAGCCGGACGACGAGCCGGGCGCCGACGCATCGGCGCAGCTCGCGGGCACATTCGGCGTGGTAAGGCAGTCGGCATCGCGGTCAGCAGGTGACCCGCCGCAGTCGGCGGCGGCGCTGCTCGGACTGTTCGGTGGCACGCGGGGGATGCTGGACTCTGCCGTGCCCGGCGCCCTGTTCGCGGGCGTCTACGTCGGCACACGCAACCTCACTATGCCGCTGTGGATCGCTGCGGGCACCGCGTTGGCGATCTTCCTGTACCGGCTGGTTCGGCGGGACACGCTGCGGAATTCGGTGGGCGGCTTCATCGGCGTGGCCGTCGCAGCCGGCCTCGCCGTGCTCACGGGTAAGCCGGAGAACTACTTCCTGCCCGCGCTCGGCCTGAACATGGCCTACGCCGTGGCGGCGGCTGTCTCGCTCGCTGTGCGCTGGCCGCTGATCGGGCTCGCCCTGGGCGCGGTGTTCGGCGAGGGCACCGAATGGCGGCGCGACCAGGCGCGGCGCCGCGCCTACACGACCGCGACTGCGCTCTGGCTCGCCATGTTCGCGCTGCGCATCGCCGTGCTGCTGCCGCTCTGGCTAGCTGACCTGCTTGTCCCGCTCGGCATCAGCCGGATCGTGCTCGGCTATCCGCTGTATGCACTCGTCGTGTGGCTGACGTGGCTGATCATTAGCCGTACGCGGCCGGTGCGGGCCGAGGCGACAGCGAGGGTCACCCAGGCCTGACCGCTTCGCGGTATCCAGGCCCGACCGCCACCCGTGACATGCCGGGTCAGTGACCGGTGAAGTGCCCGTTGAGCAAGTCGGCCAGCTGCTCCTCGACATTTTCGCTGGCAACGAAGAGCAGTTCATCACCGGCCTCGAGCGGGTCATCGGCCTCAGGGACTATGACACGTCCTTCGCGCAGGATGGCGACGAGCGCGGTGTCAGCGGGCCATTCGATTCCCCCGACCCGCTGGCCGGTGAGCGGCGCGTCCGCCGGCAGCGTCAGCTCGACAAGGTTGACCTCGCTCTGCCTGAACGTCATCAGCCGGACCAGGTCGCCAACACTCACCGCCTCCTCGACCAGCGCCGAGAGCAGCCGTGGCGTCGAGACGGCGACATCCACGCCCCAGGACTCGTTGAATAGCCACTCGTTCAGTGGGTGATTGATGCGCGCTACCACGCGCGGCACCCCATACTCGGTCTTGGCGAGCAGGGAGACGACCAGGTTTGCCTTGTCGTCCCCGGTCGCCGCGACCACAGCGTTGCAGCGGTGCAGCGCGGCATCATCAAGCGAGGAGATCTCACAGGCGTCGGCAAGCAGCCACTCCGCCCGGGGCACGCTTTCGACTTTGATGGACCGTGGGCTCTTGTCGATGAGAAGGACCTCGTGCCCGTTTTCTAGCAATTCACTGGCGATGGACCGGCCGACCGCGCCAGCGCCGGCGATGGCAACTCGCATCAGTGCTCTCCCTCGCGGCGACCGGCAAATATGGCTGTGATCCGCTCCAGATCTTCCTCGGGTGCGATGACATGCACGACATCGCCCTCCTGAAGCACAGTGCCTGGCGGGCACGTCATCGCCTCACCCAACCGCGAGATGAATGCGACTCTCGTGCGCGCCGCGCCCTCGAGCGCGCTCGCCTTCTCACCGATCCACGAGTCCGCGAACGCGACCTCGGCGAGCACCATCTTGCCGCTCGGGTCGCGCCATAGCGGCTCCGCTCCAGCGGGCAGCAGCCGCCGGAGCATCTGGTCGGCCGTCCATCGCACGGTCGCCACCGTGGGAATACCCAGCCGCTGGTAGACCTCGGCGCGGCGCGGGTCGTAGATCCGGGCGGCCACATTCTGCACACCAAAAGTCTCCCTGGCCACCCGTGCGGCGATGATGTTGGAGTTGTCACCGCTGCTGACCGCGGCGAACGCGGAGGCTTCCTCGACCCCGGCCTCGATGAGAACGTCACGGTCGAAACCGATACCGGTGATCCGCCGCCCCTTGAACCCCGAGCCCAGCCTGCGGAAGGCC
>Ga0335077_10002848_pt1 | contig 20707 bp, 16 predicted proteins | sample Lox_Sample_31_FD_207151 | JGI IMG/M metagenome (GOLD analysis project Ga0335077, IMG submission 207151) | Soil microbial communities from Loxahatchee National Wildlife Refuge, Florida, United States - Lox_Sample_3.1 | ecosystem: Environmental > Terrestrial > Soil > Wetlands | place: USA...
CTTTGCTTCGCTCAAAACATCGCTCCTAGTTGCAATTCGTCTTCGGGCGGCACGCGGTGCGGCACAGCCCCCATCGCCCGCCTCTCGGGGAGAGAGGTAGACCACGTCTCTAACAGGCTAACATCCGTCAGAAGAGGAATCAACGCATTGAATTGGCGCAGGTTAAGCTTGCAGTGAATGGCAAAAAACGAGCATTGAACGGAATCCGGGGGTCCCTGGGGTAAGCATGTGAATCTTAATGCGGGGGCTCGGTTCTGTTGGAACGAAGCCCCCGTGACGGGTCCATGCAGATGGAATCACTCGGCTCGCGCCGACAGTTGTCGCGAGTCGTTATGACGCAAAGAGGTCTCCGACGTGTGGAAATCGCCTGGCTGTCTCTGATTCTTCGGATAGAGAAAAGTCCAGCCAATGTTGTCACCAGGGTAGAACCAACTCTGGAGAAGTGGTGGAAGGCCTTCGTCATAGTCCCGATCGTCAAGGGTGAAATAGGCCTTGTTGGGAGTGACTAAGTTGACTTCGCTGACCGTGTGCAGCGTTGCGTAGAGTTGAGTTTCGCCGCCGTCCCAAATCTGCACAATATTGCGGTCTGAGAGACTGCGAATCAATTTAAAGACATAGGTGCCGGGAGGCAACGTCCAGCCGGGGACTTCGACCTCGTAATCGAAGGTCACCACCGTTTTCTTGTCAAAGGCGTCGGGCTTAGCGGCTGGGCTCAGCGCGGCACCGAGTATCATGGTCCCCAAAATGGGCGTCAGCATTCGCGAAATACGCATCAGGAACCTCCTGCGTGGAATTGGCTGGGCTCCGTTGTTGGCTGGGAACGGCTGGGGGAGTGGCAGGGGCTGCATTTCTGCCTGTGAGTGGTTCGATGCCAGGTTGGGGAGCGACGTTGGTCCTAGTCCCGCGCGCATTGCCAGGGTCTGTTGTATTGCAAATAAAAGGCTTAACAATTTACAGGAAACTCTAAGCACCGAAAGTGTTTCAAAGAAGTGTGGGCTTGAGCTGGCAACAGAGCTCACAGGGTACTGGCCCAGCCGCTGCCAGAAAGGTGGGATGGTTATGCGGTTGACGCCTATGCTTTGTTCTGTACTGCTGCTGACAGCCTTCGTCTCGGCTCCCAACCTGGCCAATGCAACTTCGAGACCTCAAGTCGGCTTTGCCGTGTCGGTGAGAATCGGCCCGCCGATCTTGCCGGTCTACGCTCAGCCGATATGCCCCCGCCCGGGCTATATTTGGGTGCCGGGTTATTGGGCGTATGACAATGACGATGGGTATTATTGGGTGCCCGGCACATGGGTCCTGCCACCGCAACCCGGATTGCTGTGGACACCGGGCTACTGGGGTTTTTCCGACGGGTTCTATTTGTGGCACGCCGGATATTGGGGACCAGTGGTTGGTTTTTATGGCGGAATTAACTATGGCTTCGGCTATACAGGCACCGGCTTTTATGGCGGTTACTGGCGAGGTGGGCAATATTTCTATAACCGAAGCGTGACCAACGTCAACACCACCGTGGTGCGCAACGTTTACAACACAACGGTGATCAATCACAACGCGACTGTTAACCGAGTCAGTTTCAATGGCGGCCGGGGCGGCGTCCAGGCTCGCCCGACGCCCGCGGAAACTCATGCGATGCAACAACGCCATGTGACGATGACTTCGGAGCAGCAACAATTACAACAATCAGCAAGGAGCAATCGCAATCTGTTTGCTTCGGTGAACCACGGCCGTCCGGACATAGCCGCGACGACGCGACCCGCTAAACTGGCGCACCGTGCCGGACCGGTGAGCGAAAGACCTGTGAGTCCGGACCGCGCGCCATCGAATAACTCCGCAGCACCTCGCGCACCTGAGAGACCCGCAGAGCGTCCTCCAGCGCCAGCAGCCAAACCAGTCGCTGCCCCCGCTCATCCGAATGACCGGTCGCCAGCGCATCAACCTGCACCAACACCCGCGCCTAAGCCCGCCCCTTCGCATCCGAATGACCGGTCACCGGCGCATCAACCTGCACCAACACCCGCTCCAAAGCCCGCCCCCGCTCATCCGAACGACCGGTTGCCAGCGCATCAACCAGCACCAACACCCGCTCCAAAACCCGCCCCTTCGCATCCGAATAACCGGCCACAGCACTCGCCGCCACCGGCAGCGAGACCGACTCCGGCTCAACCCCACCAGCCGCAGGCGCACCAGCCCGCGCCCGCTCCAAAACAACACCCAGCACCCAAACCTCCGCATCCGGCGGCAAACGTTCAGCCTTCTCACGAACACAACGCGGAACGCCCGAACCGGTGACGCTGGCTGAGTGCACATCCACTGTTGTGGGAAACGCGAGGAGCTGAGCCTTCAGGCTTGGCTCCTCATAGTTTACGCAGCGTCGGAATCTTCGTCGGGCTGAATGTCGAGCTTGCCCTTGGTTTTCTTGGCGAGGAGATAGGAGCGCATGAAGGGATCAAGATCGCCATCGAGGACGCGGTCCACGTCGCCCACGCTAAATTTTGTGCGGTGATCCTTGATGAGGCGGTAGGGCTGCATGATGTAAGAGCGGACCTGGCTGCCGAACGAGATATCCATCTTGGTTTCGTCGAGCCTGTCGGTTTCATCGCGGCGCTTCTGCATTTCCAGGTCGTACAGCTTGGAGCGCAACATCTTCATGGCCATTTCGCGGTTCTTGTGCTGGCTGCGTTCCATTTGACAAGCCACGACGATACCGGTCGGAATATGGGTGATGCGGACGGCGGTCTCCACTTTGTTGACGTTCTGGCCGCCCTTACCGCCGGAGCGGAACGTATCGAGTTTTAGGTCGTCGGGCTTGATATTGACTTCGATGCGATCGTCGACTTCGGGGATGACGAAGACCGATGCGAAGGAGGTGTGGCGCCGCGCGGCCTGATCGAACGGCGAAATGCGGACCAGGCGATGCACACCGGTTTCGCCCGCTAAGAGCCCGTAGGCATTTTCGCCGCTGAACTGAATGGTGGCGTTCTTGATGCCGGCTTCTTCGCCAGGAGTTTCGTCGAGCACGGCGGCGTTGATCCCTTTGCGCTCGGCCCAGCGGAGATACATGCGGAGCAGAATGGAGGCCCAATCCTGCGATTCGGTGCCGCCCGCGCCGGGCTTGATGGTCATGATGGCGTTGAGATGGTCGTTCTCGCCAGAGAGCAGGGTCTGGGTTTCGAGTTCGCCGACGTAGGTATCGGCGGCAGTGAGTTCGCGGCTCAGTTCCTTGAGAAGATCTTCGCGCTGCTGGGCATTCGATTCGGCCTTGGCCAACTCGATGTAGGTTTCAATGTCGCCGACTAAGGAGGCCAGCTTCGCCTCCGCGGCGAGCTGATCTTCAGCGCGTTTGCGCTCTTTCAAGACAGCTTGCGCCTGCTCCTGATTGTTCCAGAAATTAGGATCGGCGATCAGCTGTTCGGTGGATTTCAGGCGCGCGCGGTTCTGTTCCGGGTCAAAGATAACTCCGGACCAGAGCGATTCTCTGCTTCAGAACTTCATATTGATGCTCGAAATCTTCAATCATCAAGCTCATGGATGGGGCGCTCAAAGGCGAGCGTTAATTTGCCTTTCGGAATGTAAGCAGAACCAGAATAGCGGAAATGGCCACGCACATCCAGGCGAAGCAGTCGTTGAAGCGGGTGTAGAGGGTGGTATCGGTGCGGAAATCGTAGGGCAGATCGGCGGAATCGCGGAGGTCGCGGGCCATGACGCGGGTCATATTGCCGTACGGGTCTATGGAGGCGGTGATGCCGCTGTTGGTGTCGCGAACCAGCCAGCGGCGGTTCTCGACGGCGCGGACACGGGCCATGCGCACGTGTTGCTCGGCGGCTTCGGACTTACCGAACCAGCCATCGTTCGAAATGTTGATGAGCAGTTGCGCGCCGCGGTGCGCGAAGTCGCGAATCTCGCCGGGATAGATAGTCTCGTAACAGATGAAGACGGAAAAGGTGTTGCCGTTGGGGAATTTGCCGACGGCACGCTCGTTGCCTTTGTGAAAGCCTCCGACTTCCTGGGAAACACTGGTGACGACCTGGTGGATGAAAGGAAAGGGTTCATATTCGCCGAAGGGCACGAGATGAATTTTGTCGTAACCGAAGGTTTTCTGGCCGAGGGCGTTCAACATGGCCGCGCTGTTGTAAGGAAGCAGGGTGTTGCGCTCCGCGCCGTTGATGAATTGACGGCCGGGTTTCCACTCAATCACGCCAACAATGATGGGATGGCCAAAGTCAGCGGCGAGCCGCGAGATGTAAGGGCCGAAGTGCGGATCCTGAAAGGAAAAGGGCGCCGGCGCTTCCGGCCAGATCAGCAAATCCGGTTGCTGAGGGCCAGGAGTGGGCCGCAAGCTGAGCTTCTGTAGTTCGGCGAGATCGCCCTGGTGTTCCGCGTACCAATCCCCGGCGTATTGGGTGTTTTCCGGAAAGTTGGGCTGAACAACACGGGCGAGGTGGCGCGCTTCGGCGTGAGGCACGAATCGTGGTCCGATCCAGTAAACAAGGACGAGCGCGAGGATCACGCCGCCGAGAATGGCAAAGCGGCGTTTCGATTCCGCCTGGGGGCCGCAGTCGCTCCAAACCAGCAGCGCGTTGAAGGCTGCGGCGAGAAACGATAAGCCATAGATGCCCGCCACAGTGGTGAGCTGAAGCAGCGCGGGATTTTCGGCGGGAGCATAACCGAGCAGGGCCCAAGGAAAACTGATGTCGGGCAAGTACGCGCGGAAAACTTCGGTGCTGATCCACAGAAATGGCGCACCGACCAGGGCGAGTGTGCAACTGTGCGTCGATAGACGCTGCATGGCCCAGGTGGAGAGGCCCACAGCGGTGGACCAGACCAGCGCAATCACCAGCAGCACGCCCCAGCCCGCAGCCAACGACATGCCGCCGTGAACGGAGAGCACCTCGGCGATCCACGGCACACAGGTCACGACAAACAACAGCGCGTGCAGAAATCCGCAGCCAAACGCGACGCGCGGCCGTGCACCCAGAATGCTGGAGAATAGCAGCGCCGGGCAGAACCAGCCGAAGATGCCGGGAAACGATCCGTGGAACGAGAGGGAGAGAAGTGCACCGCTGGACGCCGCAATCAGCAAGCGCACAACGGCCGGCGTTTGCGGGGAACGGTGCGGGAAAACGTAGGATTTCCAGGCCGAGACAGGCATCAGTGCTTTACGTAAAACGCTTTGAAGCCCTCACCTTCGAGGCCCTTCTTCGCGGCATCGGCGGTCTTCTGATCCTTAAGCGGACCGACTTGCACACGATAGTATTTGTCTTTCGTGGGAGTCTGCACGTAGGCAGCGTAGTGTTTCTTCTGCAGGCTTCCGGCGATGGCGAGCGCGTCGTCTTGCCGCTGCAACGCCGCGACCTGCAGCACGTAAGCGCCACTAGGAATCAGCGGTGCGCTGACAGGCTTGCTGTTTTTCACGGGCATGGGCGCGGGGATGGCGTCGGGCTTGGCTTTAACGCTCAGAGTTTTCGATGGCGGCGGAGCCTGGTGCGTCTTCGGTGGCGGCTCGAGATGCGGCTCGCTGCTTGCGGGCTTGTTCACGTCGGGAAACGACCACACACCTTTGCCGTTCGTGGAGGGGTCGTTTTCCTCCGGAGCAGCCGCGGGCTCGGCGGATTTTTTCGGCGGGGTCTCGGATTTGGGCGACACGGTGCTTTCCAACTTGTTCATTCCGCTGGAGGCCGCGCGCACTTGCCCGTCATACTGGCTGCGACCCATCACATAGCCGAGCGTAAAAAACACGCCAGAGAATAGCAGCATCAAGAGAAACAGGCCGATCACGTGCTTGCTTTCAAGCACACGTTCTCCGGCACTCCGTCTTCCCCCAGAAGCCATACTTATTTGGACGACCCCCCGATCGTCTTCACCCAACTATTAATAATATCTATAGGCAGGGGGAAAACAATCGTTGTGTTCTTTTCGACACCTATCTCGGTGAGGGTCTGCAGGTAGCGCAACTGGATGGCCGAGGGCTGCGTGGCGAGGACTCTGGCGGCATCGGCCAGCTTGGCAGAAGCTTCGAATTCCCCTTCGGCGTGAATGATCTTGGCGCGGCGTTCGCGTTCGGCTTCCGCCTGCTTGGCGATGGCGCGCTGCATCTGTTCGGGAATGTCCACCTGCTTGACTTCGACTTTGCTGACCTTGATGCCCCACGGCTCAGTATCCTGGTCGAGGATAATCTGGAGTTTGGCGTTGACCTTATCCCGTTGGGAAAGGATTTCATCGAGTTCAAACTGGCCGACGACACTGCGCAGGGTGGTTTGCGCCAATTGCGAAGTGGCGTATTGATAGTTCTGAACTTGAGATAAGGCGAGATTGGCGTCCACCACGCGGAAATAGCAGACCGCGTTGACTTTCACGGAAACGTTGTCGCGCGTAATGATGTCTTGAGGCGGCACATCCAGCGTTTCCAGGCGCAAACTGACTTTGTAAAGCACCTCGATCGGCCAAAACACCAGCCGCAGGCCCGCTCCTTTCGCTTCCGGCAGCAGTCTGCCCAAGCGCAGCACCACGCCGCGCTCCCATTCCTTGATGATGTTGATGGAATTCCAGATCCACAACAGGATAAATGCCCCGACAATCAAGGTGCCGATTCCAAAGATTTGAAACATTAAGACCTCCCTCGTTTTCGCAATCGTTATTTCTTATCTGAACCCGCTCCCGCAAACGGCTCGACGTTCAGCTTTAAGCCTTCCACACGGACCACGCGGATCGCCGCGCCCTCAGTGATGGCTTCGCCCGAGGTTGCGCGCCACAGTTCGCCATGGGTGCGCACCATGCCTTCGCCGTGGAGTGGAATTGCCGATGTCACCACTCCGACTTCTCCGATCAACTCTTCCTTGCCGGTCGCGGTTTTCCACTTTCTCGACTTCAGCACCAGGCGCATCAAGAAGACAGTCAGGAACGCGAAAGGCAAAGTGGTCGCGAGCGCAACTCCGACCGTCACTCCACCCGGAGTCAGTGGTGAACGGATCAGGAAGATCGTGCCGAGCAGCATAGACACAATTCCGCCGACCAGCAGCACGCCATGACTGGTCAACTTCGCTTCCAAAATGAACAGCAGCAGCGCCAGCGCAATGAGCAAAATGCCCGTGAAATTCACCGGCAAGAGTTCCATGGCATAGAGCGCGAGCAACATGGAAATGCCGCCAATCACGCCCGGCGCCACCATTCCGGGATGGCTGAATTCGGTGTAGAGCCCCAGCGTGCCGATGATCAGGAGCAGGAAGAGCGCATCCGGCTGGACAATTCGAGTGAGGAATTGTTGCCGCGCGGAGAGGTGAAATTCCACGAGGGTGTAATGGTCCAGATTCAGTTTGGTTTTGGAGCCGCTGAATCGCGTGATCTCGCGGCCATTGATATCGCGGAGAAGTTCGTCTTTGGTGCCGGCGACGAGATCGATCAGCTTTCCGTCGAGCGCTTCTTTCTCCGTGAAGGCGCGGGCGTCAGTAATGGCAGTTTCCGCCAGTTTGGGATTGCGGTCGCGTTTTTCGGAGAAGCTGCGCAAGAAGGCGGTGGCATCGTTGTTGATTTTCTTTCGCAACACCTCATCCATGGGCATGGAGAACCAGCCGTTCATCAGGATGGGTGTTGCGGCGCCGGCGCGCGTTCCGGGAGCCATCGCGGCCACGTCGGCGGAAAGCAGAATGAGAAACCCTGCCGAAGCACCTCGAGCACCGGCCGGCGAAACGTATACGGCTACCGGTACCGGCGAATCGAGAATGTGATGAATGATGTCGGTCATGGAATCGCTCAAACCACCGGGCGTGTCCATGGTGATCAAAACCAGGGCGGCGTGACGATTCGCCGCATCGGTCAAACCTTCATCGATGTAATTCGTCAGAATCGGGGCGACCACGCCATCCAGCTTCAACTCCACTACCAGCGGCGACGGTGACCCAACGTCCGCCGCAACCGGTACAAGAGCCAGGACCAGCAAAATCGCAAGGTAAATCGCGACGGCGGCTCCAACGCACAAACGAATTCCACGCACAGCCCCACGAGCGCTCATGAAGGACCTCCGGTGGCCCTGTTCTTTTCCAAACGACCGAGTAATTCCTTCGCTTCCGGGTAGTTGGGAGCGAGCTTGACCGCTTTTTGCAACTCCGCGCGGGCCAGGTCCGGTTTATTCTGCTGCAGATAAATGCGCGCCAGGGCGGTGCGCGCCGACGCGGAATCGAGTTCGGAGAGCGAAAGCTGCAATTCCTTCACGGCGTCGTCCAACTTGCCGCGGCGACGGTAGATTTCGGCAAGTTCGCGGTGAGCCGCGGCGTTATGAGGATCGCTGGCGAGGGCGGCGCGGAATTCGCGTTCCGCGACGTCGAGGCGGCCAGCGCGCATCTGTTGGCGTCCCTGACGGAGGTGCGCCGCCGCGCCGTCGCTGGACATGGTCACGGACGCGGCCGCGGCGGACAGCACGGGCCCTTCCAATTCCAAACGCAAGGAAGTGGTTTCCAACTCCGGCTTCACGCGCTGGAATTTCGCCAGCGAATCGGGGTGCTTGGAATCGAACTTCAACGACGGCAGACCCTTTTCACCGAAGTCTTCTTGCGCCGCTTCGCGAGCCGCGCGCAGTTCGTCTTTCTTGCCAGCTTTCTCCAATGCGTAGATCAGGAAGGCGTGATCTTCCGGGTTGTCGGGCTGGCGTTTTACGGCTTCCGTGAAGTAAGTCACCGCGGCGGGCAGATCTTTCTGTTGCAGGGCGAGGAGGCCGAGGTTGAACGGATAGTCGTCTTCATCGGGATCAATATCACCGGCGCGGCCGATGGCGGTGCGAGCCGGCGCCAGATCATCCTGGCGCGCTTGAGCAATCCCCAGGTTGTTGAGAATTTCGGGGAGGTCGGCGCCGCTCACCAGGTTTTGCTGCAAATCTTCGCGCAGGGCCTTAAATACTCCCTGCGCTTTGTCGGGTTGGCCCATGCGCAGGCGGCACACTCCCGTGGCGAAGACGGCCTCCACGCTCAGGGCATGCGTTCGTGGGACTTTCGCGAACCACGGCAGGGCTGCCGGACAATCGTTCTTCTGAAAATAAACTTGCCCGATGGCGAAAGCCGGATCGGGCCAATCCGGTTCGAGGCGCGCCGCTTCTTTCAAGTTGCGGAGGCGGGTTTCATCGTCGTTGGCCAGCAGGCCGCGGACATATTGTTCAAAAGCGGCCAGCGTCAGGGGCCTCTGCAATTTCGCAAACTCATTCAAGCTCAGCGGGTAACTACGATCCGCTGCGGACAACAGGCGCCACACTACTTTCGTAAGCAATTCCATCAGGGAAGTCAGCGGGCCGGTTTCCGTGACCAGCGGAAACAAAGTGACGGGACTGGTCCGCAAGATCCTCGCGCGGACAGTGAGGCTGGTGCCGTCGGAAGAGAAATTCCCGAATACAATGTAGTCCGCATCCAACTCTTCGGCGATGTGCAGCATGGTGGCGCGGCTGAGCTTCGCCGATGACGGGATGCCGTAGAGATCCATCTCGTTCAACCGCCCGGCGTGCGAGTAGACCTGCTGCCCGGCAGTGGAAAGCCGCTGGATGGTCAATTCCTCGAGGCCTTCGCCGATCCAATCGAGGCGCGGCGGCGCACCCACATTTTCGAACTGAAAAACAAGGATGACGCCTTCCGGAGCGGCTTGCGGGTGGGGGAGCGCTGCGGAAACATCCGATGGCCGACTATTGGATCGCCCGGCAGCCGTCAGGAGGCACATCGCCGCGATCAGTAAGCGGGCTCGCGGCAGGCGAAACACGCGGATTCTCATTCTGCGCTCATTGTAACAGACGGAAGGGGAGAGTTCTCCAGGCCGCGCGCCCGAAGAGCGATGTCATCGAGCGAAGGTAAATGCCGAAGACGACAGCGAAGGCGTCTACTGTTGAACCGTTTCGGGCGGACGCACCACGAGAAGTTCCTGCACCGACGGGTCCTTCAATGCGCTGGCAAACGCGGGATCAGACTTCACCGAATTCATGTCCTGATAGCCTTCGTCCTTGGCTTTTCTCAGGTAGATCACGCAGCGGTCCACATTTCCGGCCTGGGCGAAAGATTTCGCGAGCAGGAAGTAGAACTTGGCCCGATCGGCGCTGATCGAACGGTCCTGGATGATCGTACCCGATCTGGATCTCGACGCTTCCAGCGCTTCGGGGTCGATTTGCAGGGCTTTGCGGAACGCAGCGATGGAATCCTCGTACTGTTTTTCTCCAAAGTAGGCGTAACCGAGATTCAAGTAAAACGGAGCGAAGTCTGCCTTCAGCCCGATGGCCTTCTTGTAGTAGCGAACGGCCTTCGAATATTTCTTGCGTTCGTAATAGACGGTGCCGGCATTGTTCACCGCATCAGCATACGTTCGATCGAGCTTGGAGGATTTCTCGTAGCACTTCAGGGCGCCCGAAAGATCGGTCTGATTATGCAAGGTAATGCCTAACTCATTCCAGTAGACCGCATTTTTCGGTTGCTCGATGGTCAATTTGTGGAAGACTTGCTGGGCCTCGCGGTACTGCTTGCGGACGATGTACAAGCGGCCCAGTTCTTCGTTAGAAAGGTTCGGTTGCTCGGGCGCGGCCGCGGGAGCGTTCGCCTGGGCAGGAGCAGGATTCGCCGGAGGGTCGGTCTGAGCGTTCGCCGGAAGGAGTGCAACGAACAAAAGGAAGCAAAACCCTGGAATCGCCAAGCATCTGAGCGTCATGGCGAGTCTCCTTTGTCCCGAGACGGTGGTGGCTTATCGGGCTCTTTCTTCTTCTTACTGCCAAAGATACCAAAAATCTTCTGCAGCGGCCCCTTTTTCTTTTCCTGGTCCTTGGCGGCAGCGGTAGCTTGCGGATCGCCGGAGGATTGCGTGTCTTTCAGTTCGGGTTGCCCGTTGGCGCCATTCGCGCCCGGAGCGTTTGCGGGGGGCTTAGCGGTTCCTCCGCCGAATATATGGGAGAGGAAGGAGCCGACGGCCGTGGCGGGTCCATGTCCGCCATGCAGCTCGCAAAGCTGCGTCGGTTCCGAGCCCGCGACGTAGACTTCCTCGCGAGTGGAGGGGCACGACGGCGTAGCCACCTCCAGCGTATCGGTGTCGATCGTGATGGAGTCGACGCCCTCCGGCTTTTCGAAATCCTTCACGTCGCGGTAGGCGGGCATGGCCGTGGCGCGCAGCATGAAATCCGCCCAGATTGGCGCCGCCGTGGAACCGCCGGCCAGCCCCAAATCGTGATTGTCATCGAATCCGATCCAAATGACTCCAACTAGATTGTTGGTGAATCCGGCAAACCAGCCGTCGCGCGAGGTGCCGGTTTTACCGGCCGCCGGCAAGGAAAATCCTTTCGCACGAACCTGCGCGCCAGTGCCCTTGTTCAACACGTCTTTGAGGATGCTGTCGACCAGATAAGTGACGCGCGGGTCGAGCACCAATTTGTTCACCGGAGTGTTCTTCTCGAGGACCGTGCCTTCGGCGCTGACGACGGAGCGCACGAACATGGGATCGGCGCGCGTTCCCATGGTGGCGAAAGCGGTGTACGCGCCGGCCACTTCCACCGGAGTGAGTTCGTAGGCGCCCAAGGCCACCGCCGGAGTGGGGCGAATGTTGGATCCCAAGCCCATCTGACGGGCAATCTGGACGACGCGGCCATAGCCGACCATTTCGGCGACTTTAACAGTAGCTACGTTCAAGGAGTTTGTGAGCGCCTGGCGCACGGTGACCTTGCCCATGAATCTTTCGCCGTAGTTGTTGGGCGTGTATTCCTGGCCGTCGAATTCGAAGACGGTGGGCTCGTCCTCAATGGTAGTGGCCGGGGTGACGAGCGGCTGCGCGCCATCCACGGCGTTGTTGAATGCGGCGGCGTAGACGAACGGTTTGAACACCGAACCGGGCTGGCGGTGCGCCAGCGCGTGATTGAGCTGGCTCTGGCCGTAATCCCGGCCGCCGATGAGCGCCTTGATTTCTCCGGTGTGCGGATCGATGGCCACGAGCGCGGCTTGCGCTTGCGGTATGGGGGATGGTTCTTCCGCAGCCTTCTTCCCTTTTGGCTTGCGCACCTTTTTTGCAAGCAAAGCATCGACGTTCTTCATGCCCGCTTCAATGGCGGCCGCCGCAGCCCGCTGCAATTGCGGATCGAGAGTGGTGTACACGCGGTAGTTGGAACTGAGCAACTCCTGTTCGGTGTATTTCTCGAGGAGGTGGTCCTTCACCATGTCGACGAAGTACGGCGCTTCGTTGCCCGTGACCGACGCGTGCGCCAGCTTCAGAGGAACGCGCTTGGCATCCTGCACATCCGCCTCGGTGATGTATTTGTTCTCGGCCATCTGCGCCAGCACGCGATCGCGAGCCTGGGCGGCACGTTCTGGACGGCGGTCCGCGACCGAGTAGTAATTGGGCGCGCGGATCAAACCAGCCAGGAAGGCGCATTCGCCCAGGGTAAGCTGGCGCAAATCCTTGCCAAAGTAAGCGACACTGGCTTCCGCGAAGCCGCGGATACCGAAGCTGCCGCGGTTGCCGAGATAAACCTCGTTCGCATACATTGCGAAGATTTGCTGCTTGGAGAAGCGCTGCTCGAGTTCAAACGAGAGCATGGCCTCGGCCGTTTTGCGCTTCCAGGTGCGGTCGGTGCTCAGAAAGTAGGTTCGCGCCACCTGCATGGTGATGGTGCTGGCACCCTGCATGTGCTGGCTGTGGCGAATGTCGGCCCAGGCCGCGCCGAAAATGCGAATGAAGTCAAAACCGGGGTGTTCAAAAAAGCGCTTGTCCTCGGCCGACAGGATGGCCTGAACCATCTGCGGAGGCATGTCTTCATAACGTACCAGGCGCCGCTTGTCGCGAGAGCTGTCGAAGAGGTTGGTGATCAGTTCCGGCTCAATTTCCGCGGCGCCCATATCGGGCCCACCCGAGAGCGGGCGAATGGTCTTGATGGACCGGCCATTGAACTGAACGGCGAGGGCGTTGGTGGCGCCAAAATAAGAAAACTTCGAGGGCTTGATGGCGACGACGTTGCCGTCGAGGGTGTACTCCCCGAGTGCGCTGTCGTCCGCCCCAGGACGATATCCGGAACGTTGCAGGTACATCACCAGGTCGTCGGCACCCCAGGCCTGGCCATCGGCGATATGCGCGGGGGCAGAGAAAATCTGTGTGGTGTTTTGCAGGAAGTGCCCGGAGAGCCGGGCATCAATCATGCGCGAGTATTTGATGTAGAAGAAGGTGAAGGTACCTGCGGCAACGAGGAAACAAAAAGCCACAAAGCCGAGCAGAACCAGCCCGAACGTGGACGTCCAGAAACCCTTTTGAAGGCGAAAACGCAATGAAAACTCCCCCCGCCGCTGGACAACTACTATTCTCTCGCAATCCGGAAATGGTGCAAAATCGGGTTCCAATCGGGAGGAGCAAGGACCCCCGTTTCGTACGGTACGACGAAAACAACTACTTCATAATATCGACGCCTTCGGAGGAAGGCGAGAAGTTCAGCTCGGTCTTATAGACCATGAGATCTACGGGAACAGTGTAATTGACGGAGATTTCGAGACCGTGATTGGTGTTCTGTACCTTTACGTCCTCGCGCTTGGCGGGGATATCCAGATCCTGAATGGTTTTGAAAATATTGTCGCGGATCTGGTCCTCGGTGTAGCGATTGACGATCGCGAACTTTGCCTGCTCACTCATTTTGTCTTTTAACTGATACTCGGCGACAAAAGCCGGCACGACCTTGACGGCACAATAAACCGCGGCGATAAGAACTGCGGTGTACACCAAGGCTTTCAGCTTGCCACTGCCCGTTTGAGCGCGAACCGACGACTTGACGTTAGACATCGCGAAAGGAACTCCATTTGCCGCGGGCGCACCAGCGCCAGACGGCCATAAAATCGTGCACCTAAGAACTTACGCTAGCACTGTGCCAGCACGGTGTCGACACATCGGAGGAACAGGTGTGCTTCGGGGTAACCCCGCGCCGTGCGGTTCCCGCTAATATGCCCGGGCAAAAATCGCCCGCATGGTCGCCGGTTTCCCGCAATGGACGCAACTGCCGGAGCCCGTACCCGCACCATTCCCCAAAACGGCCGCCGCATCCAGTGGGATGCAGCGCATGGTAGCGCGGGTTTCTTCCTTGATTTTCTCTTCGCAACCGCCCGAGCCACACCAGAAGGCGTAGGCAAAGCCGGTCTCGACGGCCGTCTTGAAGTCGCCGTAAGTGTTGGTCTCGTGGGTGTTAGAGCGGCGGAACGCCAGCGCCTTATTGAAGAGCGACTGGTGGATTTCGGCGAGCAGCTTTTCGATGGTAGAAGGCAGATCGGCCAGCGAGGCGCTGACCTTGCCTTCCTTGCCGGGACGGTCGCGACGGGCCAGCATGGCGGCTTGTTTAGCAACATCCTTGGGACCGAGTTCGACGCGCAGAGGCACGCCGCGCATTTCCCAGTCGTTGAACTTATAGCCGGGGCTGAACCCTTCGCGCTCGTCTAAGGCCACGCGCAGATTGGCGCTGATGAGCTGGCCTTTGAGCTCCTTCGCCACCTTGAGAACCGAGGACTTCTCTTCGTCGCTCTTCCAGATGGGGACGACGACAATCTGCGTGGGCGCCAGTTTGGGTGGCAGGACCAATCCCTGGTCGTCGCCGTGCACCATGATGATGGCGCCGATGAAGCGGGTTGAAAGGCCCCAGGACGTCGTCCAGCAATGTTGCAGCACGCCGTTTTTGTCGAGGTATTTGACTTCGAAGGCCTGGGCAAAATTCTGGCCGAGGAAATGCGAGGTGCCGGACTGCAGCGCCTTGCCATCGCCCATCATGGCTTCGATGGAATAGGTGACGTCGGCGCCGGCGAATTTTTCCGAATCCGATTTTGCGCCGGGAATGACCGGGATGGCGGCATCGTTGACGGCGAAGTCGGTGTAGACGTCGAGCATCTGCCTGGTTTCTTCGACGGCTTCTTCGCGCGTGGCGTGCGCGGTGTGGCCTTCCTGCCAGTAGAATTCAAGCGTGCGCAGGAAGAGCTTAGTGCGCAGTTCCCAGCGGACCACACTGTTCCACTGGTTCATCAGCACAGGCAGATCGCGGTAGGACTGGATCCATTTCGCCCACATGTGGCCGATAATGGTTTCGGACGTGGGCCGGACGATCAGGGGTTCGGCGAGTTCTTCGCCGCCGCCGATGGTGACCACCGCGAGTTCCGGCGAGAAGCCTTCGACGTGGTGCTTCTCTTTTTCGATGAAGCTTTTGGGGATGAGCAGCGGGAACGCAACGTTCTGGTGGCCGGTGGCTTTAAAGCGGCGGTCGAGCGCCAGCTGGATGTTCTCCCACAGCGCCCAGCCATAAGGGCGCACGATCATGCAGCCCCGCACCGGCGCGTAATCGGCAAGTTGCGCCCGCAAAACCAGCTGGTTATACCACTCCGAAAAATCCTCAGCGCGTGTAGGTAGCTTCTCGTCGGCCATGCGTCTCCCTGTCCGTTACTACGGTGATTGGTGAGCTTTTCAGCGTAAAGGAGCCACGGAACGCTGTCAACGCGGCGGGAACGGCGCTGAAGAGTGTGGCAAAGACTAGCTCCGACTAAAAGAAGACCGCCGGTGAAATATTGAAATTCTTGCCCAGTTTCTCAATCTGACGCGTGTTCAATTCACGTTTACCGCATAACACTTCGAATACGACACTTTCCGAGCCCAATTCCTAGATGGAGCTGCCGAGGAACCACTCGCGGTCGGAGGCGCGGTTATTGTCGCGGATGATGAGCTCGGGATCGCGCATGGCCACGCGGCTGTAGGGAGCAACGGAATGCGTGAGCCAGACGTTTCCGCCGATGACGCTGTGGTGGCCGATGCGGGTGTCGCCGCCAATAATCGTGGCACCCGCGTAAATGGTGACGTGGTCTTCGATGTCGGGATGGCGCTTATTGGTGATGCCGCGCACGAGTTCCCCGCCAGCGTCGCGGCGGCTGGTGGGATTGAAGGCGCCGAGAGTGACGCCGTGGTATAGCGTGACATTTTTTCCGATGGTCGCCGTTTCGCCGATCACCACGCCAGTACCGTGGTCGATGAAGAACGATTCACCGATGGTGGCGCCGGGGTGAATATCGATGCCCGTGCGGCTGTGGGCCAGTTCGGTCATGATGCGCGGCAGATAGGGAACTTTCAGCACGTATAGCTCGTGAGCCAAGCGTTGCACGGTGATGGCCTCCTGTCCCGGATAGCTGAGCATGATTTCTTCGAGCCCGCTCGCTGCCGGGTCGTTTTTCAGCGCGGCTTCCAAGTCGGTGGCCAACAGATGCGCAAGCGAAGGATACTTGGCATGAACCGCCGCGACCAATTGTTCGGCGGTAGCCGCCAGGTCCTCAGGAACTTTCTTGCTGCGGCAATTGCAGTCGAATCGGATGGCGCGCAGGATCTGTTCGGCCAGCTGCAGATCAAGGCTCTCAACGATCGCGGCGTTGTTCGGACGGCTTGCCTGTTCCGGCGAGTAGAATACCGGAAACAACACTTCGAGATACTGGCGGCAGAAGGAGCTGACTTCTTCCTTGGAAGGCAGCCAGTATTCGCCGTCGGCCTCGCCAGCGCGCGGGTCGCCGATCGCGGCACGAAATTCCTTCGCCAGGCATTCCAGGTCGTTATTCGGTTTTGTCATAGGATTCACCAAAGAAGGCGCAGCGCGAACGTCCTATCGATTCGAACGCCCGCGCGCGCCGGAATGAAGTGAGTGGGTGTATCCTTCGCTTAGCCAATCCCTTCGAACAGGATGGTCGAAAGGTAGCGCTCGCCGCCGTCGGGCAACACGGTGACAATAGTCTTTCCCGCAAATTCCGGCAAATTGGCAAGCCGGACGGCCGCGGCAGCCGCCGCTCCGCAGGAAATACCGCTAAGGATTCCCTCTTCGCGGGCCAAGCGGCGGGCCATCTCGACGGATTCCTCGTTAGTCACGGTTTCGACGCGGTCCACCAGGCTCAGGTCCAGGTTCTTCGGCACGAACCCCCCACCAATTCCCTGAATCTTGTGCGGCGAGGGCGTCAGCGGCTCGCCCGCCATGGTCTGTCGAATCACGGGGCTGACCGTGGGTTCGACGGCTACGGAGATGATCTTCTTCGCTTTTGTGTTCTTGATGTAGCGGCTCACGCCGGTCAGAGTGCCGCCGGTGCCCACGCCGCTCACGAAGACGTCCACTTGCCCGTCGGTATCGTTCCAGATTTCGGGGCCGGTGGTCGATTCGTGAATCGCCGGGTTCGCGGGATTCTCAAATTGTTGAGGCATGAAGTAGCGTTTCGGATCGGACGCCTGGATTTCCGCAGCCTTGGCGATAGCGCCTTTCATGCCTTCCGGCCCGGGCGTCAGAACCAGTTTCGCGCCGAATGCCGCGAGAACGCGGCGCCGTTCCAGCGACATGGTTTCCGGCATGGTCAAAGTCACGGCATAGCCGCGCGCCGCGGCCACAAACGCCAACGCAATTCCGGTGTTACCGCTTGTTGGCTCGACGATCTCAATTCCCTGCTTCAGCACGCCGCGCTTCTCAGCGTCCCAGATCATGGCAGCCCCGATACGACACTTCACCGAGTACGCAGGATTTCTCCCCTCGATCTTGGCGAGCACCGTGGCCTTCGCACCGTCGGTGACGCGGTTCAGTTTGATCAGAGGGGTTCTTCCAATGCTTAACGAATTATCTGCGTATACATTGCTCATAACTCATCCTCGGTAAGTGGATTTGCTGTATCGGGACAGCGCCATAAGTATATAAGACTCCTTGGGCCGGACATCGACAGGCTTCCAATGGGAAAGGCGAACGGGCGCCTTGGCACGCCTTTTAGAGCAGATGCGCCAGATTGCGGGCGGTTGCACTCTCCGATAGAATCCGCACAGAGGTGGGCAAGCCATGGCTGAACCCTCGCCCAAACCGAAGATTGCCCTGGGCTCTGACCACGCCGGCTTTCACATCAAGGAAACCGTCCGGCAATTTCTTGAAAACGCGGGATATCCGCTAGTCGATCTAGGAACGTGGTCCGAAGAGTCTGTTGACTATCCGGATTATGGCAAGGCCGTGGGGGAACGTGTGGCGGCCGGGCAGGCGGACTTTGGGATTGCCGTGTGCGGCACGGGCATCGGCATTTCCATCGCCGCAAACAAGGTCTCCAAGATCCGCGCTGCCGTGGCGCACGACGTGAACACGGCGCGGCTGGCCCGAGAACATAACGATGCCAACGTGCTGGCCATGGGCGGACGGATTGTGAACAACGCGCAAGCCATTGAGATGGTCCAAACTTTTCTGACCACCGCGTTTCTGGGTGGCCGCCACGCGCGGCGCGTCGAAAAGATCGGGCTGATTGAGTTAGAAGAGCGCGAAAAGTCCTGACGTGCCACAATATCGATACGCAGAATCCAGGAGAAGCGATGACCACGGACGCGAATGAAAGAATGAAACGGCCGCTCGAAGCGGTCGACCCTGAAATTGAAACGCTGCTCGGCGACGAAGCGCAGCGCGAAGCCACCGGCCTTGAGCTGATTCCTTCGGAAAACCTGGTTTCGGAAGCCGTGCTGGCGGCGATGGGTTCGATCTTCACGAACAAATACGCCGAAGGCTATCCCGGGAAACGCTATTACGGCGGCTGCGAAGTGGCCGATAAGGTGGAGCAGCTGGCGATCGACCGCGCCAAACAACTGTTCGGCGCCGAACACGCCAATGTGCAGGCGCACTCGGGCACATCGGCAAACGTTGCGGTGTACATGTCCGTGCTGCAACCCGGGGACACCGTGCTCGGCATGGCGCTGGCGCACGGCGGCCATTTGACGCACGGCCATCCGCTGAATTTCTCGGGGCGCATGTACAAATTCGTCGAATATCACGTGCGCAAAGACACGGAACGCATCGATTACGAAGAAATCGAACAACTCGCGCACGAGCACAAACCGAAGATGATGGTGGCGGGCGCCAGCGCGTACCCGCGGATCATCGAGTTTGAACGCATGTCGAAGATCGCCAAGTCCGTGGGCGCGATTTTCTTCGTGGACATGGCGCACATCGCGGGCCTCGTGGCCGCCGGCGTGCATTCCAGCCCGGTGCCGCACGCGGACATCGTCTCCACGACCACGCACAAGACGCTCCGCGGACCGCGCGGCGGCCTGGTGCTCTGCCGCTCAGCCTTCGCCAAGGAACTGGACAAGCTGACTTTCCCGGGCACGCAAGGCGGCCCGCTGGTTCATACCATAGCGGCAAAAGCGGTTTGCCTGAAGGAAGCGATGGAACCCGGGTTCAAGGATTATCAGAAGCAGGTGGCGGCGAATGCCAAGGCGATGGCGGAGTCCGTGGCGAGTAAGGGTTTCCGGCTGGTTTCCGGCGGCACGGACAATCATCTTTTCTTGATCGAAGTGCATCCACGTGGCATCACTGGAAGTGAGGCCGAAAAAGCGCTCGATAGAGCCGGCATCACCGTGAACAAGAATTCGATCCCGTTCGACCCGCTACCGCCGATGAAAGCCGGCGGCATCCGGCTGGGCAGCCCGTCGGTGACCTCGCGCGGCATGAAAGAACCGGAAATGAGGGTGATTGGCGAATGGGTCGCGGAGATTCTGAGCAACGTCGGAAACGCGGCGGTCGAGCAAAAGGTCCGCCAGCAGGTGGCGGAATTGGCGGCGCTCTTCCCAATTTACGAATCGCGTCTCCGGGGCACGGCCGCTCACGCGCGTGTCTGACCGGGTGCTCTCCTCGAACCGATAGCAGACTATGTGTCCAGCCCATTCGAAACTGCCGGATATCGTCGCGTCCACGGCGGAATTCGAGAAGTGGGCTGCGCGGCACGTCCATCTCATCCGTTCCGACGTACAACTGAAACACCGCGACATGGCCGCGGCGCCTTTCCCCTTTTTCCGCGCCACCTTCTACCGCTGGGCACAATGGTGGCCGATGATTTGTCCGGATCTGGCGCGCGCGCCGAAGGTTCTGGCCGTGGGCGACCTGCACGTGGAGAATTTCGGGACCTGGCGCGACCTGGAAGGGCGGCTGATTTGGGGCGTCAATGATTTCGACGAGGCGTGGCCGGCCGCGTACACTGCGGACCTGGTGAGGCTGCTGGCAAGCGGTTACCTGGCGATCCACGCCGGGCACCTGGCGATCCCCCGCAAACGCGCCTGCGAAGCCATCGAACAGGGCTACCGCGATTCACTGGCGAAGGACGGCAGCCCCTTCGTGCTTGCGGAACACCACAAATGGCTGCGCGAGCTGGCGCTAAGCGAATTGCGAGATCCTGTTGTGTTCTGGAAGAAGATTCTGGCTTGCCCGCCCTACAAGGGCAAATTGCCGAAAGACGTGTGGGCCCTGGTCCGAGGTTCCATGCCACTGAGTTCCCTCGATTACGAACTGCGCTCGCGCATCGCCGGACTCGGCAGTCTTGGTCATCCCCGGGTGCTGGCCCTGGCTACTTGGGACGGCGCGCACGTGGTGCGGGAAGCCAAGCAACTGGCTCCGTCAGCCTGGATCTGGAGCCAGAAGCTGCAAACTTCAGCGATTCTCAGCCGGAAGCTGGTCGACAGCGCCATTCGTATCCGGGATCCGCACGTACATTTCGGCGAGCACTGGATCGTGCGCCGTCTTGCGCCGGATTGCTGCCACATTGAAATCCAGTCGTTGCCGGAAGAACGCGACGAAGAACGGCTGGCGTATTACATGGGCTGGGAGACAGCCAACATTCATTTCGGCAGCCCGCGGGCGATCGCGGCCGTCAAACGCGACCTTGCCCGCCGCAGGGGGCGATGGCTACACAAAGCCGCGAAGGCCATGCAGCGCGTAACG
>Ga0335077_10002849_pt1 | contig 20705 bp, 21 predicted proteins | sample Lox_Sample_31_FD_207151 | JGI IMG/M metagenome (GOLD analysis project Ga0335077, IMG submission 207151) | Soil microbial communities from Loxahatchee National Wildlife Refuge, Florida, United States - Lox_Sample_3.1 | ecosystem: Environmental > Terrestrial > Soil > Wetlands | place: USA...
AAACGATACCGTCCGCATTGCGGCCGACCCCAACGCCGTGGATTACCTGCAAGAGAACATCATTTTCGATGGCGACATCAACATTCCCGTCCTCACCATGCACACCGAGGGCGATGGCCTGGTCTCCAATCAGAACGAGGACGCCTACCGCCGAACCGTGGACCAGGCGGGCAACGCGCGGCTGCTGCGCCAGGTCTTTGTGCATCGCGCCGGACACTGCACCTTCACTCCGGCGGAAACGGTTACCGCCTTGGAAAACCTACTGACACGGTTGCGGACGGGACATTGGCCCAAGCTTCATCCGGAAGCACTGAACGCTGAAGCGGCCGCCCTGGGGCCGTTGAACGTGGCGCCCCCTTCGTTTTTCCGCTTCCATCCGGCGCAGTTCGAACGCCCGTTTGATGCTTTTGACGCGGCCCGCTGCGCAGCCGGGCATGACAACCGAGACGTACCCTGTAATGCGTTTTAGGGGAGGGACACCGGCGCAGTTCGAGCGCACGCTCACCATGGCCTTCTACAGCGACGGCGGACAGTAGAACGGTCGGCGGCCGGCGCGTTCGCTGATCATGATTGCCCTGCTCATCGCCTGCGCGTCGGCGGCCGTTCGCCGCCAGCCTCATTCGCACCGGACGCGGCCCGCGCGAGCGAACAAGCGAGTGAGCGAATGAGCGCCTCGCGAACGGCTCGCGTCCGCTCCGCGTCGTGGTGCTCAGCCCTCCGGATCGAGAAGCTGCTTGGCTGGAACGGCCAGGGCGCGGGCGATCCGCTGCAAGATCTGCCGTGACGGATTGCGTTGCTGTCCCGCTTCGAGGAGCGTGATGTAGCTCAGGGCGACCTGGGCCTTCTCGGCGAGTTGCGCTTGCGTCATGCTCCGTGCCTCGCGCAACTCCCTCACGATCTCGCCCAAGGTCTTCTCGGCCATGACGAGGTGGGCGATCACCAGTCTTCCGTCGGACTCAACCCGAGTTGTTGGAAGACCTGGTGCGGAAGCCCGATGTCCTGACCGAGCTGCTGCTCGAATTGCTTGAGCTGCTTGCGCAGGATGATGGCCACGACCTTGGCGTGCTCCGGACTCATTCGGATGGTCGCAACCGGAATCGGAGCCTGCGTGCCCGGCTGGGCGGGCGGAGCCACGGTGAACGCCAGCGTCACCGTGAAGGGGGAGATTCCCACCTGGACACCATCGCTATAGAGAATCGGCTCGTCCATTGATGCCTCCGAAGCCCGCGTTTGCCTCGTGATTCGGCTACGCTACCACGCTCCGGTTCCCCGCGGAGGAGAGAAGAATGGACCGGCCTACGGCGCGGTGTTAGACTCGACACGACACGTGCATCTGACCCTCATCCGGAGGCGATATGAGCGCCGGCCGCCTGTTCTTCGCTGTTGTCCTCCTTCTCTCGACACCGGTCTCGGTCGTCGCCCAGGCCACGCAGCCTGCGGCCCCGTCGGCTCCGGCCACCTCGCCTTCGGCACCATCAGCTCCGGTCACGTCACCTCCGGCGCCGTCAGCTCCGGCTCCGTCGGCGACGGCCCCCCCGGCGCCGTCGAATGCCGCGATCGAGAACGGGTCCGTGGTCAAGCTGGAATACACGCTCAAGGACGATGCGGGAGTCGTCCTCGATAGCAACAAGGGGCAGGACCCTCTGACCTTTACGCAGGGCTCTCAGCAGCTGATGCCGGGACTCGAGAAACAGATGATCGGCCTGCACGCCGGCGACGAGAAGAAGGTGGTCCTGAAGCCCGAGGAAGCATTCGGGCAGACCGATCCGAATGCACAGGCCGAGGTCGCCAAGAACATGCTACCGCCCGAGGCGTTGAAGGTTGGGGCTCGCCTGATGGCGCGTAACGCCTCAGGGGAACAGCGACCGGTCACGGTCAAGGAGATCAAGAGCGAAACTGTCGTGCTCGACCTGAACCATCCGCTGGCCGGCAAGACGCTCGTCTTCGAACTGAAGGTGCTGGACGTGGCGCCTCCGAAGCCCGACGCCCCGGCGGCGGAATCCCCGAAGGCTGCCGAACCCCCGAAAGCCGGCGAGGCTCCGAAGACCACCGAGCCCGGCAAGCCGAGCGAGCCGAAGTCGAACTAGGCCTGCCGGTCCAACTCCGCTCTAATCTCTCTCGAGAGCGCTCCTGGGAGCACGGGTCCGAGGGCCCGTGCTCCCCGTCACCTTTTCCGCCCCTACATGTGGCGGCGGAGTTCCAGACGTCCGATCTGGCGACGGTGAACCTCGTCGGGGCCGTCGGCGAAGCGAAGCGTGCGCGAGTGCGCCCAGGCGGACGCCAGGCCGAACTCCTGGCTCACGCCGCCGCCACCGTGGATTTGCATCGCGCGGTCCAGCACGCGTGTCGTCATGTTGGGCACGGCCACCTTGATCTGCGCGATCTCGGACCGCGCCGCCTTGTTGCCCACCGTATCCATCATGTACGCGGCCTTGAGCACCAGGAGCCGCGCCTGATCGATCTCGATGCGGCACTCGGCGATCCGCTCGAGCGTGATGTCGTTGTCGGCGAGCGGCTTGCCGAAGGCCACGCGCTTGGTGGCGCGCTTGCACATCGCTTCCAGCGCGCGCTCTGCGACGCCGATCTGGCGCATGCAGTGGTGGATGCGGCCGGGCCCGAGGCGCCCCTGCGCGATCTCGAAGCCACGCCCTTCCCCGAGCAGTATGTTCGAGGCCGGCACGCGGACGTTCTCGAAGAGGACCTCGCCGTGACCGTGAGGCGCGTCGTCGTAGCCGAACACGGTCAGCATCCGGATCACCTTGATCCCGGGCGCGTCGCGCGGCACCAGGATCATCGACTGCTGCTTGTACTTGTCGGGATTCCGGGGATCCGTCTTGCCCATGAAGATGAGGATCTTGCAGCGCGGGTCTCCGATGCCCGATGTCCACCACTTGTGGCCGTTGATGACGTAGTGATCGCCGTCACGGGCGATGCTCGACTCGATGTTGGTGGCGTCCGACGAGGCGACCTTGGGCTCGGTCATCGCGAACGCGGAGCGGATCTTGCCCTCGAGCAGGGGCTCGAGCCACTGCTTCTTGTGCTCCGCGGTTCCATACCGCTCCAAGACCTCCATGTTGCCGGTATCGGGCGCCGAGCAGTTGAAGACCTCCGGCGCGATCGGTGAGCGTCCCATCACCTCGCAGAGCGGCGCGTACTCGAGGTTGGTGAGCCCCGCGCCGCGCTGGCTCTCGGGCAGGAAGAGGTTCCAGAGCGCGCGCTCGCGCGCCTTGGCCTTCAGGTCCTCCATGATCGCCGGCACCTGCCAGCGCGTCGGCTGGCTGTTGAGCTGGTCGGTGAAGGTGCGCTCGTTCGGAAAGACGTGCTTGTTCATGAAATCGGTGAGCTGCTCCATGTACTCCTTGGTCCGTTTCGAGTACTCGAATTCCATGACGTTCTCCCTTCGTTCTCGGGTGGCTCAACGGGCGGTGTGATCGTCGAGGGTGCGCATGAAATCCTCGGACAGCGTCCCCGTGTAGACTTCCTCCACGGGCCCCTGGAGCCGGATCGACCAGTCGGGCCTCACCTCGATGCTGAGCGTCCCTCCGGGCATCCGCACGGTCACGGGCCCGTGATCGCACAAACCGTTTCGGACCGCGGCGCAGGCCACCGCGCTCGATGAGGAGCCGGACGCGAGCGTCCATCCTGCGCCGCGCTCCCAGATCATGATGTCCACGTCGGAGCGCGAGGACACGCGGGCCCACTGGACGTTGATGCGGTTGGGAAACGCGGGGTGTCGCTCCACCCGCGGGCCCAGCCGGCGCACCAGGGCTTCATCGAGGCGATCGGTGAAGATCACGCAATGCGGATTGCCAACGGACACGGCCGTCACCAGCAGAGTTTCGTCGTCCACCTGCAGCGGGACGCTCACAACCTCGCGTGCCGGCCCGTTCATCGGGATCTCCGGAGCGACGAACGTGCAGCGCCCCATCTCCACGGTCACGACGCGGACGCGACCGCCCTCGACGTGGCAGCGGCATTCGACGCGGCCGCCCTTGGTCGCGACGGTGAACGTGTCGCGCGCGGCATGCCCATGGTCGCGGAGGTATTTGGCGAAGATCCGGAGCCCGTTCCCCGACTTCTCGGCCTCGCTCCCATCGGGGTTCAGGATGCGCAGGCCGAAATCGGCGCCGTCCCAGGCGGGCACCTTCAAGAGAATGCCATCGGAGCCCACCCCCCAGTTACGATCGCAGATTCGCTCGATCTGCCCGGGCTCGAGCGGGCGCGGGACGGCCGCGGAGTCCATGACGATGTAGTCGTTGCCCAGCCCGTGACCCTTGACGAAAGGAATCATCGTCAGTGCGCGCGCCCGGCCGTGAGCCAGTCACCCCAGCGCTCGCGCGCGCTCCTCACGTCACAGGGTAGCCGGTGCCGCCACTTGGTGGCGAAGCGTCGCAGCGCTGCGCGTCGCTGGCTGAGGTCTGCGGCCTCGCTCAACGGCGCCCCATCGCCCGTTCGCGTGCCCCCGCCCCGATGAATGAATGGCGCGTTCACCACGGCACAGCGTCGGCCGGTCTCACGTACCGCGAACGAGAGATCGCGGTCGTACCCGTGAAAGAATCCGTACTCCTCGTCGAATCCGCCCGCGGCAAGAAACACGGACCGGCGCAGGCAGAGACACACGCCGTCGACGGCCGCCACCTCGGCCACGTCGACCGTCAACGTGGCGCTCCCCTCGAGACAGTGCACGATGCTCCGCCCCGCATAGCGGCCGTCGGCTCGGAGCTTTCGCGCTCCGTACAATCCGGCCAGCCCGACGTCAGCCGGCGACTCGAGCGCCGCGTGCAAGCGAGCCAGCCAGGACGGGTCACGCATCTCCACGTCGTTGTGAAGAAAGCAGAGCGTCTCCCCTCGAGAAAGTCGCGCGCCCTGGTTGAACGCCCGGATCAGACCCACGTTTTCATCGTTCCGGTGATACGTCACCGGATACGAGGATCGCAGCTCGCGAAAGAACGCCGGCGTGTCGTCGGTGGATGCGTTGTCCACGACACACAGGTCGAACGGCACGGTCGTGGGGCCCAAACTCTCCAGACATGCGCGAGTCAGCGACAGCTGGTTGAACACCACCATCACGACGCTCGTTGGCGCGGAGCCGGTTCGCTTTGCGACGCTTCCCTCTTGCACGGTAGCTCTGATCGTACCCTCCGGGCTACCGATCGGCGCCGATCACCGACTCGGCGAGCGAGCCGCACCTCGGCTGGTTGCGATGAAGACGCCATCTTGTACCATACGCGCTGGATCACTTCAAGGCGGCCCCCCAGGCGGTACACTCACCGGCATGACCGGCCCCATTTCTCTCATCCTCGACTTCTACGATCGCCATCCGATCAACGAGACGCAGGTCATGGCGGCACTTCGGCGCCGAGCGAAGGACCCGCGAGCTCTCGTTCCTGAGGATCTCTACGAGTTCGATCAGGACCACTATGGCGGCCTGGCGGCGGTGGAAGCGCTGGCCAGGCGAGCCGAGATCGGGCCGGCCAGCCTGGTGCTGGATGTCTGCGCCGGCCTGGGCGGGCCCGCCCGTTTCCTCTCCCGGCGATTCGGCTGCCGCGTCACCGGAGTCGAGCTGAACCGGGGTCGCTGCGAAGGCGGCCAGCGGCTCAGCGGTCTCGTCAGGCTGGGCCGCCGAGTGGCCATGGTCACGGCCGATGCTCAGTCGCTCCCCTTCAAGACGGGCTCCTTCACGGCCGTGGTGAGTCAGGAGGGCCTGCTGCACGTCCCCGCCAAGGGCGCGGCGCTCAAGGAGTGTGCGCGCGTCCTCGCGCTCGGAGGTCGCATCGCGTTCAGCGACTGGATCGCCACACCCCGCCTCCAGGACGGAGAGCGCCGCCGCCTTCACGAGTGGATGGCGGCCACGACACTGCAGACCATCAGCGGCTACCGCGGACTCCTCGTCGAGGCCGAATTCGACGGTATCGAGGCCGAAGACCTCTCCCAGGAGTGGATCGTCATCCTTCGCGAGCGCGTTCGCCTCTACATCGCGATGCGCGAGGACACGGTGGCCCGGTTCGGCCAGGCCAGGTACGACGAATACAACCAGCTCTACGCGTTCTTCGTGGGTCTCGTGGAGGCGGGCAAGCTCGGGGGCGCGCGATTCAGCGCAAGAGCTTGTCGAGGAATTTTTTGATTCTGGTCGTGTCCGGAACTCGGACCTCGGTGGGTGCGACATGGAGCGATCCCAGCGCGCCCGTCACCACGCCTTTGACCTCGTTCCGCCCCTGCGTCAGCGTGACGGCCATGTCGACACGCTCGTCGGCCAGCCGGAACGTGCCCGTGGCGAGGACCCGCAGGTCGGGGCTTTCGTAGAGCAAGTCGTTCGTTTTCGCGACGCCGTCCGTGATCGTGTACGTCGCGGTGATCGATGTGAAGTCGAGCGGCGCGCCTCGCCGGTCGCGTCGCTCGGAGTTGGCCACGGTCCCCGCCACATCGGCCAGCGACACGACCTCGTTCACGAGGTTGACGATATCCTTACCGACGATCTTGCCGGGGCCGATCCGCAGCCGACCCGATCCAGTCACCGTCCGCCACGGATCGTCGAGGCGTAGATTCGCTTCGCCCTCGAGGTTCATCGGCCCGGTGACGGCATCCGGCTGACACATGAAGTCGACCAGGATGGGACCCAGCTGGACGCCGACGACCTTGATGTCCTCCAACGTGGCCAGCTGCTCCAGGCCGAGAGCCAGCGATAGGCGCAGCGTGACGTTCCCGCCCGCGACCTTGGCCTGCAGCGGTACGCTGTCGATCTTGCCCTCGTTGTACGCGATGGGGACGCGCAGATCGCTCATGACGAGCTGACGACGCCTGGGATCGCACTGCGGGCGGTCCACGGTCGCGACCAGGCGATCGGACCTGGCCGCTCCCGTCGCCGCGAGGTGCAGGGGCGTCCCCAGAACCTCGAACCGTCCCTCCATCGTCCCGGTGACGGACCGCGATATCCTCAAGGCACCACCCAAGCCTGCGATGTCGCTCGCCGCCACGTCCACGGTCGCTCGAAGCGCCATCTCGCCGAGGGAGCGCGAGGCCGTGGGCGTGAGCGAGGCGTCACGGAACGTGAGCTTGACGTTGCCGGGCTGGGCCATCGCGCTGCCTTGAAACCGGAAGCCTGCCCCCGGGCTCGTCTGGTTGATCTTCAGGCTGATCTTGTCCAGCTGGAGATCGGACTTCATCCCGACCTTCCCGTATTGCACCCGCCCGCCCACGATGCTGACCCGGGACAGCAGCAGTGCGCTCCCTGCGCCGCCCCCGACCCGACCTCCGCTCCTGGGCGTGCTCGCCGGGCTGGGCCCGGGCGTTCCGAGGCTCGCCCAGTTCCATCGTCCGCGTTCGTCCTCGACCACGGTCACCGTCGGTTCCTCGAGGACCAGATCTGCCAGCTCCATCCGGCCGGAGAGGAGCGCCTTGAGGCGGATTCCCATCCTTCCCTCTCGAATGTTCAGGAACGGGCCGGACCTGAACTCCGGATCATCGGCGACCTCGACATCGCGAAGCTTCACGGTCGGGAGCGGGAACGGAGCGATGGATACCGTGGCGAACGTCACGGTCCGCCCCAGCGCGTGAGTCGCGCTCTGGGCAAGATACGCCTGGAACCCCTTCGTGTTCAGAAACCACGGGAGGGCAACGACCACGGCCACGACGAGGAGCGCCAGGGCTCCCAACACGACGAAGAGCCACTTCAGCATTGGTCGGCCCGTCCGTGCGCCTCGCTCTCCACTGCAGCACTAGGACACCCGATCCTTCCGCCGTCGGAAGGATCGGGTGTGGCACCCGCTACGCCGGGATCAGCAGGATCTTCCCCGTTGTCCCGCGCGACTCGAGCGCGCGGTGCGCGTCCGCGGCCTGGGCCAGCGGGAACTGATGCTCGAGGCGAAGCTTGAGCTTGCCGTCGCGAATCCAGCCCAGGACGTCGCCCGCGCGCTCCTGAAGTTCCTCTCGGCTGGCGATGTGGTGATTGAGGCTCGGGCGCGTCAGGAACAGGGAGCCCCGCGCGCTCAGGACCTGCAAGTCGAGGGGCGGCACCGGCCCGCTGGCCTGGCCATAGAGCACCATGAGACCCCGGGGACGGAGGCAATTGAGTCCCTTGTCGAAGGTGCTGGCGCCCACGCCGTCGTAGTTCACGTGCACACCCGCGCCACCGGTGAGCCGCTTGACCTCGGCCTCGAAGTCCGTCTTCGTGTAGAGAATCGCGTGATCCGCCCCGGCCGCCTTGGCCAGCGCGGCCTTCTCCTCGGTCGAGACCGTCCCGATCACCGTCGCGCCACGCATCTTGGCCATCTGGCACAGCAGCAAGCCAACGCCGCCCGCCGCGGCATGAACCAGACACACGTCGCCCTTCTTCAGCGGGTGGGTGGAGACGACGAGGTAATGCGCCGTCATGCCCTGGAGCATGGCGGCGGCGCCGTCCTTGAACGACAACCCGTCGGGCAGCTTGACGAGTCGGTCGGCCGGCACGACCGTTACTTCAGCGTAGGAGCCGGGAACGCCCGTCCACGCCACGCGGTCGCCGACCTTCACGTCGCTGACACCGGCGCCGACCGCGGTCACGGTGCCTGCCCCCTCGAGCCCGATGGTCAACGGCAACTGCGCCTTGTACTGCCCAGTGCGGAAGTAGACGTCGATGTAGTTCACGCCGCAGGCGCCGAGTTTGACGGCAGCCTGCCCGGCGCCCGGCGTCGGCGCCGGCATCTCCTCGTACGTGAGCGCCTCGGGGCCGCCGGGGGAATGGATGCGAACCGCCTTCATGTCAGATCTCCCTGGTGTGTGAGGTTTCGCTGCCGGCACGTGGCAGCCTCATCATCGCCGCGCCCCGCGCGCCCCCGGGCTCACGTGGATCTCGTCGAGGGGGTGCGGAGACCGGCCGCTCAGCGCATGGCCGAGAGATTCAGGGCGAATTTCGCCACCTCCTTACCGTCCGGGTCCTTCACGATCAGGGTCATCGGCTCGTTCGGCTTGAGACCGTCCGCCGGGAACACGTACAGGCAGCGCGCCGTGTATCCGCCGTCTTCTTCGCGACGGGCGGTTCGCTCGTTCTGGGCGAAGGTGGCCTTGATCTGTTGCTGACCATTCACGAGCACCGGGGTGTAGAAGCGAGCGAAGTCGACCTTCGTGCCTTTGAGCGTCGCCCAGAGCGTAAGCTTGCCCTCCTGCTCTTTCAGCAGCGTGTCGATGTCCTTCTGTTTCAACTCCTCGTTCTTGAACGTCGCATTCCGCGAGGCCAGCGCCAGCCGGTAGAACGGCGTCATCACGACCAATCCCTCGGCCGCCCCATCCCCGCGGACACTCCACTCGCCGCCGAACCGGTCGATGATGACGCTCTTCCGGCCCATCTCCAGGGCGGCGTCCCGCTGTTGGGGCGTGAGCGTGAAGGACGCAGCTTCCAGGCTCTGCGCCACGAGCAGGCACACCCAGAGCGACAGAGCGAGGGGCCATGACGCGAGCGTCCTCACCGGGGGTCCCGTCCGTGTCGTCGCCGGCGCGGAACGTCGTCATGCGGCGCGTATTGTAGCATCTACTTTCCCACCGTCACCGACGAGAAGGTCGCCGGGTCCATGTAGCGCGCCGCGACGCGCTGAACGTCGGCGGCACTGACCTTGGCGATCTCGCTCGCGAAACGGTCAGGGTAATCGAGGCCGAGCCTGTATTCCTCGATGCCGACCAGCATGTCGGCGACCTTTCGGGAGGTGTCGAGCCGGAGCGGGAAGCTCCCGATCAGGTAGGACCTGGCCAGCTGAAGCTCCCGGTCCGTGACCGGCGCCTGGGCCATGCGCCCCATCTCTTCCTTGACGAGGCGCAGTGCCTCCGCCACGGCATCGACCCGGGTCTGGAGCGCGACCGCGTACGCGGCGCCGTAGCGGCCGGGCGACAGGTAGCTGTAGACGGCATAGGCGAGGCCGTGCTCCTCGCGCACACGCGTGTAGAGACGCGAGGCAGAGCCGCCCCCGAGGATGTAGTTCGCCACCACCAGCGGGAAGTAATCCGGATGATCCTGTCGGATTCCGGGACGGCCCAGGAGAACGGTCGCCTGCGTCAGGTCGGGTCGGGTGATCGTTTCCGAGGTCACCGGCGGCGCGCTCGGAGCCTCGGGAATGACCGGGACCGCTTGAGTGGGCGGAGTCCAGCCCCCCAATCGCCGCAGCAGCGCTTGGCGGATCCCGTCCGGCGTGACGTCGCCAACGACGGCGACGAGCGCGGCATCCGGCCGGTAGTGGTCGTGGTGAAAGCGCACCACCTGGTCGCGCGTGAGCTTCCGGACGGACTCGATGGTTCCGGTGACGGGATGGGCGTACGGATGTCCGGGGTAGATCAGCCGGGCCATCGCTCGCCCAGCCAGGACTTCCGGGTTCTCCTCGGATCGCTGGAGTACGCCTTCGATCTCGCCGACTTTGCGCTGAAGCTCGTCCTGAGGGAAGGTCGGGGTCAGCAACACGTCGGCCAGAAGGTCGAGCCCCAGGTCGATGTCCTTCTTCAGAATCGCCAGACTCACCGTCGTGCCATCGCGTCCGGCGTCCGTCTCCAGGCTCCCCCCGACGAACTCGATGGCGCGATCGATCTCCGGCGCGGTGCGCTTGGCCGTTCCGCGAGTCAGCAGCTCAGCGGTGAGATTGGCCAACCCGGGAGCGTCCGGCGGATCGAGGGTGGAGCCGGCCCTCACGTACACCCGAAGCACGACGATCGGGATGGCCGGTCGGGGAGCCACGAGAAGTCGCATGCCGTTCGGCAGCACCTCGCGAAGAGCCAGCGGCGCCGCTCCGGCCGGAACGGCGAGCGCCACCGCGAGCGCTACGATCACGAGCAACCGAGGGCGACGCACGACGGTCGGGCGGACGCGGATACCGCTCATTTCGACGACGGCGGGCTCCCCTCCTCTGGCAGGAGGACGGCGACGTTCTTCCGCTTGGTCGGGAAGTAGGTCCGCACCACCCGCTGCAGATCCGCCGCGGTGACGGCACGAACGCGCGGCACGAAATCCAGCTGGGAGCGCCACGAGCCGGCCAGCTCGAATCGCGCGAGACTACTCGCACGCGAATGCACGGAGTCCTGCTGCCAGACGAAGGCGGCCTCGATCTGGTTCTTGGCGCGCTCCATCTCCTCCTCGGGCACCAAGTCCGTCTTCAACAGGTCGATCTCGGTCAGCAGCGCCCGTTCGAGGGTCTCGGCACTCTTCCCCGGGAGCGGCGTCGCGTAGAAGGTGAACAGGTTTGGATCGCGCGAGAAGTAGGGGTAGTCTCCCCCCGCCCCGAGGGCGAGTTGCTGCTCGTAAACGAGCTTCCGGTAGAGGCGTGAGGCGCGACCTTCGGACAGGATCGTGGAGAGCAGCTCGAGTGCGGGAGCGTCGGCAGACTCGTAGTTGGGCACGTGCCAGGCCAGATCCACGATGGGGAGCTGGGCGCCCGCCTTCTTCACGAGCACGCGCCGGTCGTCGATTTGCTTCGGCTCGATGGCCGTCACGGGCGGTGGGTCCGGACCGCGCGGGATGGCTCCGAAGAGCTGGCGAACCCGCGTCATGACGTCAGGAGCTTTCACGTCGCCCACCACCACGAGGAGGGCGTTGTTGGGCTGATAGTAGGTGTCGTAGAACGCCCGGAGCTCCGTGGGGTTGATCCGCTTGATGTCCTCCATCCAGCCGATGACGGGCCAACGGTAGGGATGGGCCTTGAATGCGACCGAGTTCATCTCCTCCGCGAGCAGCCCGTCGGGATCGTCCTCGGTCCGAGTGCGGCGCTCCTCCATCACCACCTGCCGCTCGGAATCGATCTCCCGCGGGTCGAGCAGCAGCCGGCGCATCCGGTCGGCCTCGAGACCGAGCACCAGCTCCGCGCGGTCGGCGGCCACGTCGACGTAGTACGAGGTCTCGTCCTGGGTCGTGAAGGCGTTGTCCTGTCCGCCGTTCTGCTCGACGAGCCGCGAGAACTCGCCCTTGCCGTGGCTCGCCGTGCCCTTGAACATCATGTGCTCGAGAAAGTGCGCGAGGCCGGTAGCGCCGGGGCGCTCGTTGCGGGAACCCACCCGATACCAGATCTGAATCGAGACCACGGGGCTCCGGTGGTCCTCCAGTAAAAGCACGCGCAGGCCGTTTTCCAGCGTGGACTCGACGACGTCGGGCGCCGGCGGCGCCGCCGCGCCGATCGCGCTGGGAACGAGCGCCAATGGGAGCAGGACAAGGAGGACGCGGAGCCATCGGTAGTGGCTCAGTTCGCCCCGAGCGACGCGCGGGAAACCGGGCGGGTGGCGGCGGGGCGCCTGTGGGGCCGGCCGCGCGGAGTGGGCCCCCTGAGATCCGCCCGCAGCTCGACGAGCTGCGATTCGGGCGAATGGGTGACGCAGCCGGCCAGCTCCATAGGTGCCCCGCCGACAGGCCCCGCCCGGCTCACGGGTGAGCCGATCAAGGAAAACTGAGACACTACCGAGCCATCTGACGGAAGACATGGACGGATCATTGTACACGGCTCGATCCCCAGCAAGGCAAGGCGGGGCCGACCTACGCGGGGCGAGAGACTCGGGCCAGCCGCCGGGCGCGCGCGAACACTGCGCTGAACATCGGCCGCGTCAGCTTGCCCGTGAAGGTGTTCTGCTGACTCGGATGGAAGCTGCCGAGGAGCGCGATGCCGTCGGACATGAGCGCGACGCTCCCGTGACCGAACCGCGGCAGCGGGCGCGGCACCGACTGCCCGAGCGCGCGACGAGCGCGCAAATAGGCGTCCCACGCGATCTTGCCGAGGGCCACGACGACACGCAGATCGTCGAAGCTCTGCAATTCCTCCAGCAGGAACGGCTGACCGCGCGAGAGCTCGCGCGGGGTCGGCTTGTTGGCGGGCGGCGCGCATCGCGCCGCTGCGGTGATGTAGACGTGCCGCAGCCGGAGCCCGTCTCCTGGTCCCGACGAGACAGGCGAACTCGCGAAGCCCGCGTCGAAGAGGGCACGGAACAGCCAGTCGCCACTCCGGTCGCCGGTGAAGATGCGGCCGGTCCTGTTGCCGCCATGAGCAGCCGGCGCCAGGCCGACCACGAGGACGCGCGGCCGGGAATCGCCGAATCCAGGCAAGGGCCTGGCCCAGTAGTCCTGGCCGCGATAGCGCTTGGGAGGATTTCGCGACGCCGCCTCACGATGGCGGACGAGCCGAGGACAGCGGCGACAGCCGATGATCCGCCGAACGAGTGAGCCCAGCCTCGCGTCAGGCTGGGAGTCGCGGTGCTTCGGTCGAGTCGACGATGATGCCCGCGGCGACCCTGCGGTCATGCCGGGGCCACTATACGCCGCGTGCTATCATTCCGCCAAGAACCGCCCGTGCAACAGCAATCACGTGCTCGACCGCCGGACGCGCCGGCGCGGCGACGTTCCGAGAGAGGATTCGACCGGGGCCGCCGCAATCCCGTCGAATCGACCGGATGAGCCTCGCCCCCATCGTCGGCGTGCGGCGGGCCGTCATCGGCATGGTCCACCTCGACGCACTCCCGGGGACTCCCGGCTGGGCTGGCAGCATGGATGCCATCATCCAGGCCGCGCTGGAGGATGCGCGCGGCCTCGCCGATGGCGGTGTCGATGCCCTCCTCGTCGAGAACTTCGGCGATGTGCCGTACTCGGCCGCCCGCGTCGATGCGGCGACGGTCGCGTCCATGGCCGTCGTGATCGGCGAGATCAAGCGAGTGGTCTCCCTACCCTTCGGGGTGAACGTCCTCAGGAGCGATGCGCTTTCGGCGCTCGCCGTGGCCGCCGCCACCGGCGCCCGCTTCGTGCGCGTCAACGTCCACGTGGGCGCCGTGGCCACCGATCAAGGCATCCTGCAGTCCGGGGCGCACGACTCGCTCCGCTACCGCCGACTCCTCGGGCTCGACGTCAAGGTCCTGGCCGACGTTCACGCCAAGCACGGTGTGCCGCTGGCGCCGATGCCGATCGAGCACGAGGCGAGAGACTGCGTCGCGCGCGGCCTCGCCGACGGACTGATCGTGACCGGCGTCGCCACGGGCGAGCCGACCGACCTCGGTGATCTCGAACGTGTGCGCGCCGCTGTGCCGCACGTCCCGCTCCTCGTGGGCAGTGGCGCCACGGCCGAGACGGCTGGCCGCCTCCTCGCGATCGCCGACGGGCTCATCGTGGGCACCGCGCTGAAGCGGGACGGCATCGTCACGAACCGCGTCGATCCGCGCCGAGTCCAGCGACTGGTCGAGGCCGCACGCGGCTGATGCGCCTGCGCCTGGCCACCCTGGCCTTCCTCGCGCTCCTCGGCCTCGACGGCTGCGCACTCGTCGCGCCGTCCCGGCAACCACCGCTGCCCGTCGCCGAGCTGCTGCTCATCGGCTTCTCGGGCACGGAGGTCGCAGGCAACGGCGAGGTCCACCACCTGGTCTGTGACGTCAAGGTCGGCGGCGTCATCCTCTTCGAGCGCGATGTGGCCAGCGGCCGGCCCCGCAACCTGGTCAGCCCGGAGCAGGTGCGGCGACTCACCAGCGATCTGCAATCCCTCGCGTCCGCCTGCGCGGGTCGGCCGCTGTTCATCGCCGCCGACAACGAGGGCGGTCGCGTGGTGCGGCTCTCGCCCCGGCTAGGTTTCCCTCCCTGGCCCTCCGCAGAGGAGCTCGGTCGATCCGACGATACGGAGGCCACCCGGCTCGAAGCGCGGCGCATGGGAGCCGTGCTGCGCGGGGCCGGGATCAACTGGAACCTGGCGCCCGTCGTGGACGTGGCCGTGAACCCGCGCAATCCCGCCATCGTCGCGCTCGGACGAAGCTTCTCGTCGGACCCCGCGCGGGTGACCGCGCACGCGCGCGCTTTCATCGAGGGCATGCACGAGGCCGGCATCCTCACCGCGCTCAAGCATTTCCCCGGTCACGGGTCGAGCCTCCGCGACTCCCACGCGGGGTTCACGGACGTGACGGATACCGCCGAGCTGGACAAGGAACTGGCCCCGTACCGCGCGCTCATCCAGCTCGGGCTCGCCGACAGCGTCATGACGGCGCACGTGTTCAATCGCGGTCTGGATCCCTGGGATCCGGCGACCCTCTCACGCTACACCGTCAAGCGGATCCTGCGCGGCTGGCTCGACTATCACGGGGTGATCGTGTCCGACGATCTGCTGATGGGCGCCATCATCCGTCACTACGGCCTCGAGGAAGCTGCGGTCGCGGCGCTGGGCGCCGGCGTGGACGTGCTCCTGGTCTCTCAGAATTCCACGGCCGGGAACCCCGACTACGCCGACCGGGTTATTGCGGCGATCGATCGCGCGCTCGCGGACGGCTCGCTCTCTCGCTCTCGCGTCACGGCGGCGCTGGACCACGTCGCGGCCCTCAGGAGCCGCATCCCGCAGTAGGGGGCAGCGCGTGGTTCAGCGAGGCCACCCCGCCCCGCCCGGTGAATCTCCGCCGAACTCGCGGGGAGGCCGAACAGACGCGCTGCCAGGTCGCTGGACGCCTTGACATCCGTCGTGCCGCCGGAGGAGTATTCCCCGGGGAGGCGGCGGCCCTGGGCTTCCGCGAGCGGCCGGAATAGCTGACGAAGGGCTCGCGAAGGCAGGGGCGCCGACGTCGAGGTCGGCCCGCGCGAGACGAACACACACCACGGAGAACAGAGGGAGGGGACCGATGATGCAACCCTGGAGGCGGTGGACGATCTCGTGGCCAGTCGCCTTAGTCCTGGCGGTGACGCTCGCGCTCTCGGTGGGCGGGTCGGCGATGGCCCAGGGCGCCAAGCCGATCAAGATCGGGCTCGGCATGGCGCTCACCGGCGGCCTCGCTGCCAACGGCAAGGCGGCGTTACTGGCGATGCAGATCTGGAAGGACGACGTGAACAAGAAGGGTGGTCTGCTCGGCCGCCCGGTCGAGTTCGTGTACTACGACGACCAGACGAACCCCGCAACCGTACCGGGCATCTACACGAAGCTCCTCGACGTGGACAAGGTCGACCTCGTCGTATCAGGCTACGGCACGAACCTGATCGCCCCCGCCATGCCGCTCGTCATCGAGCGCAAGCTGACCTTCATGGGACTGTTCGGGCTCGCCAACAACGACAAGTACAAGTACGCGCGGTATTTCCAGATCTCCCCGAACGGCCCGAACGCCGCTGCGGCCTTCTCCGATGGCTTCTTCGAGCTGGCATCGCGGCAGAACCCGAAACCCAAGACGATCGCCCTGGTGGGCGCCGACGCTGAGTTCCCGCACAACGCGCTGACCGCGGCCCGGGAGACGGTCAAGAAGTATGGCCTGCAGGTCGTCTACGACAAGACCTACCCACCGGACACCGTGGACTACACGCCCATCGTGCGCGCGATCAAGGCGACCAACCCGGACATCGTCTTCGTCTGCTCCTACCCGCCGGACTCCGCGGGCATGGTGCTCGCCGCCAACGAGGTCGGGCTCGAGCCCAAGATGTTCGGCGGGGGCATGGTGGGCTTGCACTTCACGGCGCTCCTCACCAAGCTTGGACCGAAGCTGAACGGCATCGTGGACTACGCCTTCTGGGTGCCGGAGCCGACGATGAAGTTCCCGGGGATCGAGGCGTTCTTGCAGAAGTACCAGCCCGAGGCCGGGAAGGCCGGCGTCGATCCGCTGGGCTTCTACCTGCCCCCATGGGCCTACGCGATGATGCAGGTCCTGGGCGATGCCGTCGAGGGCACGAAGAGCCTGGATCAGGGCAAGCTCGCCGACTACATGCACGCCAAGGAGTTCGACACGATCGTCGGCAAGGTCAAGTTCGGCCCTGATGGGGAGTGGGCCAAGGCGCGAACGGTGACGATCCAGTTCCAGAACATCAAGGGCACCGACATGGAGCAATTCCGTCAGCCCGGCAAGCAGGTCGTCGTCTACCCCGAGGAGTTCAAGTCGGGCAACCTCATCTACCCGTACTCCGCGGCTCGGAAGTAGGCGCAATGCCCCTCCGCACGGGACAGGGGCGCGGGCGCCCCATTGGCCTGCGCTCCCGCCCCGTGTGGAGGCGGTGCCCGTGATCTCGCTCGATCTCCTCCTGAACGCCGTCGTGGCGGGTGTCCTTCTCGGCGGCTTCTACGCCGCCGTGAGTCTCGGCATCTCCGTGACGTTCGGGCTACTGGACGTCGTCAACATCGCCCACCCCGTCTTCGTGATCCTGGGCGCCTACACTGCCTTCACGCTGAACAGCGCCTATGCCGTGGACCCGCTGCTCGCCGGCGTCGTCTTCGCCCCGGTATTCTTCCTTCTCGGCGTGGTCGTCTACCGGATCTACTACACGAGCTTCGAGAGCAAGGGCGAGTCCTCGCAGGCCGGAGGGCTCGTGTTCTTCTTCGGGATCCTGTTCATCGTCGAGGTGGCGCTGATTCTCAAGTTCGGCGTGGACTACCGGATGATCGAGGCCTCGTACGTCGGCGAGTCCATCCACCTCGGCCCCATCGGCATCGCCTTCCGCCTGCTCGTCCCCTGCGTCGCCGGGCTCCTGATGACGCTTCTGCTCTACGTGTTCCTCGGCAAGACCTTCTACGGCCGCGCGATCAGGGGCGTGGCCCAGGACAGCCTGGCCCTGCGTCTCATGGGCGCCGATCCCGTCAAGATCAAGACCCTCGCCTTCGGCATCAGCATCGCCACGGCCAGCGTGGCGGGCGCGCTCCTGATCATGATCTCCCCGGTCGAGCCCTCCATCGGCCGCGCCTACATCGGCCGCGCGTTCGCCATCACCGTGCTCGGGGGGCTCGGCAGTATCGGCGGCACGCTCGCCGCCGCGATGATCCTGGGCGTGGCCGAGAGCCTGACCTCGACCTTCTCGGGACCGTCCTGGGCGCTGGCCGTGTCCTTCGGCATCCTCCTGCTCGTGCTGGCCGTCCGGCCGGCCGGGCTCTTCGGAAGGCGCTGAGTGAAGGGGCGGTGGCTTCTCGTCCTGGCCCTGGTCCTGCTGGTCGGCGCCTTCGTCCTCACTCGCCTCGTCGACAACCGGTACGTCTACTTCGCGGCCTACGTGGTGCTCCAGTACGTCGTCCTCGCGACCGCGTGGAACATCCTCGGCGGCTACACCGGGTACGTGAACTTCGGCACGGGCGCCTTCTTCGCGATGGGAGTGTACACGTCCGTGTTCCTCATCCAGAGCGTCGGCGCTCCGCTCCCCGTCCAGATCGTGGCGGGCGGCGTGGTCGCCGGACTCCTCGGACTCGGCATCGGCTACCTGACGCTCCGGCTGCGCGGCACGTTCTTCTCCATCGCCACGCTGGCGCTGGCCGTGGTGCTCCAGACGATGATCATCAACTGGGAATACGTCGGAGGGGCCAAGGGCATCAACATCATCCGGCCGGCGCAGGCGCCGTTCTTCAGCAACTACGTCGAGTTCCTGTTCATGGTGATGAGCCTGCTCGCGATCGGATCGGTCGCCGTCGCCTGGCTCATCGAGCACTCTCGCATCGGCCGCGGCTTCGCCGCCATCCGGGACAACGAGGAGGCGGCGGAATGCACGGGCGTGCCCACGCTCCGGCTCAAGCTGCTTGCCACGACCGTGAGCGGATGCTTGATGGGGGTGGCAGGCGCGCCGTTCCCGTACTACCTCTCCTTCGTCGACCCCGTCTCCGCCTTCAACCTGAGCTACGCGTTGAACAGCCTCGCGATGCCAGTGGTGGGCGGCACCACGACGTGGCTCGGGCCCGTGATCGGCGCCATACTGCTCGGCACCACCCAACAACTCGCCACCGTGACGATCTCCTCCGAGCTGAACATCCTGATCGTGGGCGTGATCCTCGTCTTCTTCGTCGTCCTGGCGCCGGAGGGCATCGTGGGCCTCGTACGGCGGCTCGCCCGGCGGGCGGACGCGTGATGGCCGAGCCGCTCCTCCGCGTCGAGGGCGTGGTCAAGCGCTTCGGCGGCTTCCAGGCCCTGGGCGGAGTGACGCTCCATGTCGATCGAGGCGAGCGCTTCGGTCTCATCGGGCCGAACGGCTCCGGAAAGACCACGCTCATCAGCTGCATCTCCGGCACCCTTCGAAACGACGGTGGAAGGATCTTCTTCGAGGGAGAGGACATCAGCGCGCGGCCCGCCCATCAGCGGGCCCGGCTCGGGATCGCGCGGAGCTTCCAGATCCCCAGGCCGTTCCACAGCATGACCGTGCAGGAGAACCTCGAGCTGTCGCTCGACTACGCCGCCCGGCACCGGGCGACGGGCGACCATGCGGCGGCGGCGCTCGACATCCTTCGCATGGTCGGGCTCGACGCCAAGGCCCGCGTCCGCTCGGCGCGGCTCACCCAGATCGAGATGCGCAAGCTGGAGCTGGCACGCGCGATGGCGGCCCGGCCTTCGCTCCTGATCTCGGACGAGGCCATGGCGGGGCTGTCCAGCTCGGAGGTGGACGATCTGCTGACGATCCTGCTGCGCCTGAACGAGGCCGGCACCACCGTCATCATGATCGAGCACATCATGCGCGCCGTGATGCGGTTCTCCCAGCGCATCGCCGTCCTCGACGCCGGCGAGAAGATCGCCGAGGGACCGCCGGCCGAGATCCTCAACAACAAGGCCGTGGAGCGAGCCTACCTTGGCGAGTAGGGTGGTCGTCCGCGACGTCGAGGCTGGCTACGGCGGCGTCCGGGTGCTGCACGGCGTGTCCATCCACGTCGACGACGGCGAGACCGTTGCCCTGCTCGGCACCAACGGCAACGGCAAGAGCACGCTCATGAAGTGCATCATGGGCATCGTCCGGCCCGATGCCGGCGAGATCTTCCTCGAGACCGACGGCCGGCGCATCGATCTGGTGGGCCGGCCCCCGGAGGAGATCGTGCAGCTCGGCATCGCCCTGGTCCCGGAGGGACGCCGCCTGTTTCCTCGCCTGACCGTCGAGGAGAACCTCCTCCTGGGCGCCTATCGCCCGGCTGCGCGGCCCGAGATCGCCCGCAACCTCGAGTTCAGTTTCGAGGCGTTCCCCGTGCTCGCGGAGCGCCGCCGGCAGCTCGCGGGCAGCATGAGCGGCGGCGAACAACAGATGCTGGCCATCGCCCGCGCTCTCATGTCCACGCCCCGTATCCTCCTGGTCGACGAGCCCTCGGTGGGGCTGGCGCCGATCCTGGTGAGCCGCGTGATCGCGAAGATCAAGGAACTCAGGGAGAAGCGCGACCTCACGGTGCTGATGGCCGAGCAGAACTTCAACCAGGCCACCAAGATCGCCGACCGCGGCTACATCATCGTGCACGGCCAGATCGAGTTCGAGGGACACAGCACCCGGGAGCTGACCGAGAACGAGCTGGTGAAGAAGTATTACCTCGGCGCGTGAGACCTGGCGCCGCGCTCGCCCCGGCGGCGCGTCAGGGTGCTCCTGGAGAAGCCGAAAGCAACGGGCGAGCCCGGCGAGGTCCCCTCACGCCTCCGACCAGCCGCGGAGCAGGTTGTGGTAGCAGCTCGTCAGCGCGATCACGGCGGGATGGTTCGGCAAGCACTGATTCACCTGGTTGATGGCCATTATCCCGCCGCGCGGAGTGACTGGAGGAAGCGCTCGACGTCCGCGCGACGAGGCAACGAGTCCTGCGCGCCGCGCTTCGTGCAGGTCAGCGCGGCCGCGGCAGCGGCGAGCGGGATGGCCTGCTCGAGGCGGCCTCCGGCAGCGATGCCCACGGCGAGCGCGCCGTTGAACGCGTCACCGGCCGCCGTGGTGTCCACGACCTCGACCGGAAAGGCGGGAAAGTGCAGCGCTACTTCGCTGTCGCACACGAGCGCCCCCTGCCCTCCGAGCGTGACGATCACGCGGCGGGCACCGCGCGCCAGGAGGCGCTCGGCAGCCTCGCGCG
>Ga0335077_10002850_pt1 | contig 20703 bp, 31 predicted proteins | sample Lox_Sample_31_FD_207151 | JGI IMG/M metagenome (GOLD analysis project Ga0335077, IMG submission 207151) | Soil microbial communities from Loxahatchee National Wildlife Refuge, Florida, United States - Lox_Sample_3.1 | ecosystem: Environmental > Terrestrial > Soil > Wetlands | place: USA...
ACCATGTCCAGAGCGCTGGCAGCGGGAGCGTTTGCAGGGAGCCATTTCATGACCCGGAACTGGCGTTGGTCCGGTGGAAGCCTTGGTCTCGTGCTCGCGATGTCCGTGGCGGCATGTTCGCGCGAGGCGCCCGCGCCGAAGCCTCCCGCAGGCGCGCGTGTACCCGGGGCTTTGGCCGCCGACGACATCCCCGTCGCGCACACGCCGGCCGGGGGCTACGGCCTGACGTTCCCGCCGCCCGTGCTCGCTCGCTGCACCGAGCCGCTCGTCGAGGGCGCGCCGGATTTGCGGGGGATCTGGAGAGCGATTCGCGCGCAGCGCGAGGGAGAGCCCGTGCCCGCCGGCGACTACATCTACTCGTACGTCGAACGCATCGAGCAATGCGGTGATCGGATCGTCGACATGGGCGGCGGCACGATCGCCGATGCGCGCGCGGACGGAAGCTTCGCCCATGCGGTGAAGGACGTCTCGGTCTGGGACTACACGACGCCGATCCAGGCGGTCGCCAGCTACGAAGAGCGTGTGTTCATCTTGCGGCCTGTGCTGATGAACGCGCTGCCGTTCACGATCTCCTGGCTCAAAGTGACTCGCCGGCTCGACGCCGACGGTCACATGGTGTGGACCCGTCCCGACCGCGGACATCTCGTCGTGACGCTCGAGCGCGTCGGCTCTGCGACCGATGGGTACACCAGGCAGGACGCGCGCCGGCCCGACGGCGGCCCGCAGCCCGGCAGCTCGCAGCTTCTCTACCGGCTGCGAATGCTCTGGGCTTTCTACACCGCGCGGAACGACGCGTGAATCCGAGCGTCACGCTGTGCCCGCATCTCGCTTCGCTCGAGCTCGCCGAGCTGCCGATCCTGCCGGCCGACATCCTCGAGTGGCGCGACGGGCCCGTCGTCGCGGTCGCGCGGTGCGCACGGTGCGAGCGCCTCGGCCTGCTGGAGCTCGTGGAGGGGGACCGGCGGGCAGGCGTGCGGAGCTACACGCTGGCGGGGCTCGATCCCGAGGCGTTCGCGACGTATCAGCGCGACCTCGCGCGCGGCTCGTGCGACCCCACCCGGCTCGCAAAGGAAGGCGAGGCATTCCTCGCGGCCGCGGGACCCGTCGAGCGCGTGGTGTCGCTCGCGGTTCGGGATGGCGCGCTTCTCCGAGTCGAGCGCTCCAGCGGCCGGAGCGCGCAGCCATGACCTTCACCAAGCGATTGCGCGACGGCGTGCGAAGCGGCGAGATCACTTGCAGCGTGCGGATCTGGCAGCGGCCGCACGTGAAGGCGGGCAACCGCTATCGGATGGAGGAGGGCGAGATCGAGGTCGACTCCATTCGGCCGATCACCCTCGCCGACGTCACGCCGCAGCTCGCGCGCGAGTCCGGCTTCAAGGGCGTCGTCGATCTGCTCGGCGTCGCGAAGCACGGGCCGGGCGAGAACGTGTACCTGGTGAAGTTCCACTACATTCCCCCCGTGACCCAGGAGGACGAGTCATGAAGGAAGTCATTCCGGCCTGGATGAAGCCGATCTACGACAACTACCACTTCGCGCCCGCCGTGATCGACGGCGACTGCTTGAGATGCTCCGGAATGATCGGCATGCGGCCCGACCTGAGCGTGCCGGCGGACCCGTCGGAGCAGTTCACACTGGCGTTCGAGAACCCGCGCGGGCTCCTGGCCGAGGCGGCTGCGGTGAAGGACGAGTTCCTGCCCGCTCCTTACGCGGCGTGGACCGCGATCGGGATCACGGAGCCGGCCGTGCCGGGCGCGCTCGTCGAAATCCAGGTCACGGCGCGAATCGGGCGGTAGAGCCATGGCGAGTCACCGGACCGGCACGCGGGAAGAGTGGCGCGCAGCGCGGATCGAGCTGCTCGAGGCGGAGAAGGAGCTCACCCGGCGCAGCGACGAGCTGGCGCGGCGCCGGCAGGAGCTGCCGTGGGTGCGCATCGAGAAGGAATATCGCTTCGAGACCGACGAGGGCCGCGCATCGCTCGCGGACCTGTTCCGAGGCCGCGCGCAGCTGCTCGTCTACCACTTCATGTTCGGCCCCGACTACACGGCGGGCTGTCCGTCTTGCTCTTCCATCGCAGACGGGTTCAACGGCTTCGTGACTCATCTGACTCACCACGACGTGATGTTCTCCGCGGTATCGCGCGCGCCGCTCGCGAAGCTGTCGGCGTACAAGCGGCGAATGGGGTGGACGTTCCCCTGGGCGTCGGCGTTCGGTGGCGACTTCAACTACGACTTCACGGTTTCGGTCACCGAGGAGCAGCAGCGCGAAGGCAGCGTCGAATACAACTTCCGCACGAACGCACCCCCGAGCTCGCGCAAGCGTGCCACACCGGACGGTGCCTCCAAGGGCGCCGCGATCGCAGGCACCGACGTCGCCACCTACGTGCGCGAGCGGCCGGGCATGAGCGCGTTCACGCTCGAGGGCGGCACGGTCTACCACACGTATTCCGCCTTTGCCCGCGGGCTGGACGGTCTCTGGGGCATGTACCAGTGGCTCGACCGCGCGCCCAAGGGCCGCAACGAGAGCGGCTTCTGGCTGCGACTGCACGACGCGTACGACGAGCCGGGATGAGTGAAGCCCGGAGCGGTAGCGCGTGCAGAGATTTCGCGCCGTTCCTCTGGCTCCTGGGCTCGGCGCGATCTTCGACCTGGTTCTGCTGGCTCGCACGTTCACGCTGAGTTCGTGCGCGCTGTACGCCGTCGTTCCAGCACGGATCTTCCTCGCGGTGTCGGCCTATCGGTGGCTCTTCCCCAATCGCTACGAGGGCAACGTCGTCTTCCACGCCACGCCGCTGTCGTCGACGCTCGTGACTCGCGCGCTCGCGACCTTCGCCGAGGTCGCCTGGATCTATCAGGTCTCGTACGCCATCCGCGTGCTCGACTTCGAGCGGGTCGTCTGGGTCGGGGTGCTCTCCTGGGCGATGGCGCCGAGCGCGCGCTCTTCGCTTATCGGCGCGCGACCGACTCGGAGTCGTGGGGAGGGCTTCTGGGCCTCAGCTGGATGGTGGGCTACTGGGCCACGCTCGTTCCGCTGTGGCTATCCACCGTGGCTGAGCTCGCCCGCTGAGCGATCAGCGAAACCGCCGCCGATTCTGATCGCGCTTCGCGAGCTCGGCTTCCACGGACTTGCGCGTGCGCTCGTAGGTGACCTCGCGGCCGCGCACGGTGCCCACGTAGGCGAGCCCGTTGCGCGTGGGCACCAGCGAACAGCGTACGCTCTGGGCGATCACCACGTCGATACGGTCGGCGTGCTTGCTGAGCACGTCGGCCTCGACCAGCTGTCCCGTCTCGGTCTTGAGCTGGATCTTCTCGCTCTCCATGAGTCACGACCTCTGCAGCAGACCGCGCGCGGCGTGCTTCACGTCCGGCGACGAGAAGCGGAACGCGGCGCGGTCGAGCAAGTAGTGGATGAAGCCGGTCGCGAAGCCCAGCGCGACGAGCGCCGGAACGAGAGGCGACGTGCGCAGCCAGCGCGCCGCTTCACCGAACAAGCGGTCGGCATACGCGAAGCCGTCGTCCACCGCCTCCACCTCCATCACCGGGAGCAACAGTGTGGAGATGGCCGCGAGCGCGAGCAACACCGCCCAGCCGCGTCCGTTGATCGGTGCGAGCAGCCGCTGCCAGCGGCCCGCGGGCGCCTGTGCGCCGGCCGAGGCCGCGAGCGACGAGAGCCCCATCGCGGCGCTCCAGTGCTGCACGCTCCACGGCACGATGAACAGGAAAGGGTCGCGCGCGAGGAAGGCGAGGAGCACCATGGCCGAGAGACCCACGACGTAGGCCGCGCGGGGCAGCGACGGCTGCTCCGCGCGCACTTCGACGAGCAGCATGAGCGCCGTTGCGAGCAGGACCGCCGCGAGGCTGCCCTCGCGCAGCGTGTGCCCGAACGCGCTCGCGAAGCCCGCGCCGAGCAGGGGGTCGACCCAGCGCTCCTGGAAGGCGATCGAGCCCGAGAGCGCGTCCGCGAGCACGACGAAGCCGCCGCCGACGAGCAGCGCGAACCAGCGATCGAGGCGCCGGGTGAAGGCATCCGACGCCCGTCCGGCGCGCAAGCGGTAGAGGCTCAACACTCCGAAGTGTTGCGCCGCGAAGTGTTGACTCACGAACACGTAGTCCACGACGGCGAGCCAGACGACGCGCTCGGAGAACGGCATCGCGAGCGCGCGTTGCGGAAGCAGCAGCACGCCGAAGCACGCCGCGGCGATGATCAGCGGCGCCACGACGAACCGGAGCGGCTGCGCCGCGAGGAGCGGCCGGTACGCCGGCGTCGCGTAGGCGAGCCAGGTCGACGAGAAGCGGTGGCCGAGCCACAGCGGCACGGTCAGCGCGAAGAACAGGGCGTCCACCGGGCTGGTGCGCACGTCGCCGTGGCCCTTCGCGAGCACGAGCACCAGAGGCGCCAGCCAAAGCGCATTCAGGACCCAGACGAGGTCCCAAGCCGGGCTCTTGATCCAGCGCATGTCACGGCGAACACTAATCGAGGAGACCCGCCATGACCAAGCCGAAAGTTCTCCGCTCGCCGTTCGCAGCCCTCGGTGTGGCCGCGGCGCTGGCCGCGGGGCCGCTGGCGGATCCCGCGGATCTGCGCGAAGGGTGTTCGAAGACCACGGGCGGTCCGATCGCGAGGGCTGGCTCGTGTTCGGAAGCGAGGGCCGCAGCGCCTTCCTCGTCGTCGCGGCGGGACAGCCGAGCTACTGGAACGCGACGCACCAGCCTTCCGTGTCCCCGATCCACCTCGCGCTTCGCGCGCCGAGCGCGGACGCGGTCGATGCGTTCCATCGCGCGGGCTTGGCGAGCGGAGGCAGGGACAACGGTGCGCCGGGGGAGCGAGGCGGCGGGCGAGCCTACGCCGCGTTCGTCATCGACCCCGACGGCAACAATGTGGAGGCGAGCTACCGCCCTGGCGCGGATTGACGCGCGTACCGAGCCGCGGTCGCGCCGAGCAGCGCCACCAGCATGACTCTCGCCAGCCACGGCAGCGCGGGCACCGGAATCGGGTTCGAGCAGTTGTGAGTGAGTGAGAAGCTCTCGAAGCTCGTGAACGTCACCGGGCGGTTGCCCGCAGTCTGCAGCTTGCCCCCCGGGCTCTGCGTCGTGCACAAGCCCGTGGCTTCGTAGCTGAAGGTGTCGGCGCTGGCCTGCGTGCCGCCGTCGAACGTCTGGGTCGTGAAGGGCAGTGGGACGGTGTTCACGGTGTCGTCGCCGCCGAGCGCCGTGAGCGTGAGGTTCTCGACGTTGCGCACGTCCAGGATGACGCTCGCGATGTCGCGTGTGAGCTGGAAGCCGGTCGGGAGGTCCTTGCTCACTGCGAAGTGCTCGTTGATGTTCGCGCCGCTGAACTGCAGCGTGTCGTCGCCGGGGCCGCCGTCGAGCGTGTCGCTGGCGTCGCCGGGGTTCCACAGAAAGGTGTCGGGCCCCGCGCCGCCGGTGATGACGTCGTTGCCCGTGCCGCCGCGAATGACGGTGGGCTCGAGCACCGCGGCCAGGTTCGCGGTGTCGGCCTGGTCGCCGAGGCTCACGCTCCACGACGTGAGCGCGGCGCTGCGCGGACACGTCACCGTGTTGACGTCCACGTTCTGGCAGCCCGCCGACACGGCACCCGCGGAGAGCTGGATCGCCGGCACCGCGCTGTCGTCGATCGTGTAGAAGCCGCCCGCGAGCGTGACCATGAGCTGGTTCGCGGCGCCGGTCCCGGCGGTGTACGTCAAGAGACCCGATGTCACGTCGAGCTGCGACGGGAACACCGTGCACTCGTTGAGGACGTTCACGGCCTCGAAGTTGACGAAGTTCACGGGCTGCGCGCCGAGCGTCTGGAGTACGCCCGTGCCCTCGCTCGTGCAGAGGCCGCCGGAGTTGTAGTTCAGCGTGTCCGAGGTCGTCTGCGTGCCTGCGTCGATCGCCTGCGTCGTGCCGGTGAGCGGTACCGTGTTCACCGTGTCGTCGGCCCCGAGCGTCGACAGGCTCAACGCCTCGACGTTTCGCACGTCCAGAATCACGCTCGCGATGTCGCGTGTGAGCTGGAAGCCCGTCGGAGTCGCCGAGATGTTGAACGTCTCGTTGATGTTTGCGCCGCTGAACTGCAGCGTGTCGGCTCCCGGGCCGCCGTCGATCAGATCACTCGCATCGCCTGGGTTCCACAGGAACGTGTCGGGCCCGGCGCCGCCGGTCAGCGTGTCGTTGCCCTGTCCGCCGCGGATGACGGTGGGCTCCACGACGTTCGACAGATTCGCGACATCGTTCTGATCGCCGAGCGAGACGTTCCACGAGCTGATCTGGCTCTCGGGACATTGAACGGTATTCGAATCCACGAAGGCGCAGCCGGCGGCCGACGCCGCCGCCGTGAGCGTGATCGTCGACTCGGCGGGATCGTCGATCGTGTAGACGCCCGAGGCGAGCGTCACGGTGAGCGAATTCGCGACGCCCGAGTTCGCGGTGTACGTGAGCACGCCGCTGGCGAGATCGAGGATCGAGGCCGACGCAGGGGCCGGGAAGAGTACGGCCGACACCGCGGCCAGCCCGACGACGCACACCCGCATCCGAGCCCCGATCCGAGCGCTTCTGGATGCCAAGAAATGCTCCGTCGTTGCAGAAGGACGGCGGATACTGGCACATAGAGCGGCAGAATCAACGGACAGGAGGCGTACGAAAAGTGAAGGCGCTGAAGTGGTTGGCCATCGCGCTCGGTGCATACGTCGGGCTCGTGGCCGCGTTCGAGTGTCTCGTGGGATTCTTCGGCAACAGACAGGCGCAAAGCGGCGCGCTCTCTGACGAACGGTGGATCATCATCACGACTCTCAGCGGGAGCGGACCGAAGGACACCGTGATCGCGGGCGTAGAGCACGACGGCCATCTCTACGTCGCCGCAAATCACTGGCCGCGCGGCTGGTACCATCGCGCGATCGAGACCCCGAACGTGGCAGTGACTCGCGCGGGCTCGAGCGAGAAGAAGGAATACCGCGCGGTACCCTTGGAAGGTGCGGATCGCGCCGCAATCGAGCAGGTCTACGTGCTGCCGTTTGCGATCCGGTTCCTCACCGGCTTCCCGCCGCGCGAGTTCCTGCGCCTGGATCCGCGCTAGCTTGAGTTGCAGCAAATACAAGCTCGCGAGGGCGGCGGCGCTGCTGCTTGCAGTGACTCTCTCCTGCCAGATGAAGGTCGAGACGGGCAGCTACCCCGAGCAGAAGGCGCTCGCGCTCGCGGCCCTCGACACCTTCCACGCCCGCTTTGCCGCGGCGGACTACGAGGCGATCTGGGCCGACTCGACCGATGGCTTCCGCAGCCATCCGAAGGACGAGCTCATCGCGCAGATGAAGGACACCGCGGCGCGCTGGGGCAAGCCGGGGAAGGCCCACGTCATGGCCACGTCCTGCTTTCCGAAGCAGGTGCGACTCCTCGTCGAGGCGGAGTTCGAGAAGGGCTCCGTGGGCGAGGTGCTGGTCTGGAACATCGACGGCCAGCGCGCACTGCTGCATCAGATCCAGTGGTTCGCAGGCCCGGTGCGCTTCCCCGACGGCGCCACGAACGAGTGTCGGTCGCCGGACTGAGCTTCTGCGAACCGAACGCGCCCGATCGGGCAAGCTAGAGGCGGAGGATCGCCATGGCGTTCATCGACACGCGCGCGCTCGCGGCGAAGCAGCCGCTGCCCGGCTGGCAGGGCCGCTTCTTCAGCTCGGAGCACATGACGTTCGGCTACTACGAGGTCGCGGCGGGTGCGGCGATCCACGCGCACTCGCACTCGAACGAAGAGGTGTGGCACGTGCTCGAGGGCGAGCTCGAGGTGACGATCGCCGGCGAGACGCGCATCGCGAGGCAGGGCGCAGTGGCCATCGTGCCGCCGGACACGCTCCACTCCGTGCGCGCGCTCTCGAACGGGCGCGCGATCGTGGTCGACTCGCCCGCGCGGCGCTCGATCGGCGGGGTCTCGACCGACTGAGCTCAGCCCGCTCGTCGGAATCCGCACGGTCCGATCGGGCTATGATGGAGCGCATGATGTCGCTCACCACGCGGCTCGCCCGCGCCTGACCGAGCCCGACTGGCATGGAGGCGACACGGCTGCCGCGCTACGACGTGCGCTGGCTCGCGCCCGACGCCGTGGCGGGACTCACTCTCGCGGCCTACGCGATTCCGGTCGGGCTGGCCTATTCGGCGCTCGCCGGGCTGCCGCCGCAGTCGGGCGTGTACGGCTTCCTGCTCGGCGGGCTCGGCTACGCGCTGCTCGGCACCTCGCGGAAGCTCGCGATCGGGCCGACTTCTGCGATCTCGCTGCTCGTCGGCACGAGCGTCGCGCCGCTCGCAAAGGGCGACGCGGGCCGCTTCGTCGAGATCGCGTCGCTCGCAGCGGGGATGATCGCGCTGCTCGCGGTCGTCGGCTGGGCTCTGCGGCTCAGCAATCTGACTCACTTCATCAGTGACTCGATCCTCGTCGGGTTCAAGGCGGGTGCGGGGCTCAGCATTGCGGTCACGCAGCTGCCGGACGCGCTCGGAATCGCGGCGGGTGGCGGCACGATCTTCGAGCGTCTCGAGTCCGTCTGGCGGCAGCTCGGCCACGTGAACCCGGTGGTCGTGGCGCTCTCGCTCGGCGCGCTGGCCCTGCTCGTCGCCGGCGAGCGCTGGCTGCCTCACCGGCCGGTCTCGCTCGGCGTCGTCGCCGTCGCGATTGCGGTGACGGCCGCGCTCGGGCTGCGCGAGAGCGGCGTCGCCTGCGTGGGCGCGCTGCCCGCCGGCTTGCCCGGCTTCGCCGTGCCGTCGCATCTCTCGCTCGCCGAGCTGAACGACGTGGTGCCGCTCGCCAGCGCGTGCCTCCTGCTCGGCTACATCGAGAGCCTGTCGGCCGCACGCGCGCTCGCAGCGCCCGAGGAGGAGATCGACGCGCGGCGCGAGCTGCTCGCGCTGGGCGGCGCGAACCTCGCTGCGGCCCTCGGGCAGAGCTACCCGGTCGCGGGCGGGCTGTCGCAGTCGGTGGTGAACGACAAGGCGGGTGCGCGCTCGTCGGCGTCGCTCGTGGCGGCGTCGCTGGCGCTGGCACTCGCGCTCGTATTCCTGTCCGATTCGCTGCGCGATCTGCCGAAGGCCGTGCTGGCCGCGATCGTGCTGTACTCGGTGATCGGGCTGGTCGACGTTCCCACCATCCTGCAGCTGCGCCGCGCCAGCCGCGCCGAGTTCCGCGTGGCGATGACGGCGGTGGTCGGCGTGCTGTTGCTCGGCGTGCTGCAGGGGGTGGCGCTCGCGGCCGTCGCTTCGGTGCTCCTGCTCCTACACCGTTTGGAGTACCCGCACGTTGCGTTCCTCGGGCGCATTCCCGGCACGAACCGCTTCTCGGACCTGGCGCGCCACGCCGACAACGAAGAGCTCGCGGCCGTGCTGCCGGTGCGCGTGGAGGGCGCCATCCTGTACCTGAACGCCGACGCCGTGCGCAGGCGCATCGAGGAGCGCGTGCGCGCGAAAGGTCCAGGGCTGCGCCAGGTCATCTTCGACTTGTCGACGTCGGCCTACGTCGACCTGGCGGGCGCGCGCATGCTGGTGCGCCTGGCGCGCGAGCTCGCCGCGCAGAAGCTCGAGCTGCATGTCGCGAACGCGCACGCTTCGGTTCGCGACCTGTTGCGCGAAGAGGGCCTCGAGGCCGTGGTGGGCCACATCTCGCGGCGCGACTCGGTCGAGGACGAGGTCCATGCGTTCCTGCACCGCGCCGGGAGCGCCACCAGCGACTGACGCGCCGCGCGTCAAGCCGACACGTGCGCGCGCCGATCACGCGCGCGTGGGAAAGACCAAGGGCACCGTCGTTCTCAAGGCGGTGAAGGTGCTGCGCGGCCGCAAGGACGAGGCGAAGAAGCAGCTGCCCGCGGCGCTGCACCACTATCTGCAGGACCGGATCGTCGTCTCGTCCTGGTATCCCGAGGACGAGTTCTTCGCGCTCCTGTGCGCGTGCGCGGCGCTCTTCCCGATGGGCGACTCCGCATTCGAGATGCTCGGCGCCGAGACCGCGCGCGACCACGCCCAGAACATGTACGCCGACATCGTGAAGCGCGACTTCGCTTCGCGCGCGAAGATCATGTGGAAGACGCAGCACGACAGCGGCGAGTTCGTGCTGACGACCGAGTCCGATTTTTCGGCCACGTACGAGCTGCACGACTGGGACTACGCCTCGCCGAAGTACTGCCGCGTGGTGGGCGGCTACTTCACGGAGCTCCACCGCCTGTCGGGCGCGCAATCGCCCGTCTACACGCACCCGGTCTGCAAGAGCACGAAGGGCGACCGCTGCGTGTTCGTCGTGAGCTGGCTCGGCTAGATTCTCGCTCCACATGCGGATCGTTCGGGCCCTCTCGGTGCTCGTCGTGTGCTCGGCGGGCTGTGCCAGCTTCAGCTCCGTTCCCTCGCTGCCCGACTACCGCGGGCCCGCGCACCCGGTGCCGCTCCAGCTCGTCGTCTCCGAGCGGGTCATGCAGCAGGACGGCGACAAGTGGAACGACCAGTCCGGCCCCACCCCGCTCGCCAACTCGGCGCGAGGCTTGATCCGCAAGACCGGCTGGCTCGACGAGCATCCCTACGACGAGGGCAGCGCGCGCCTCGACGTGATCATCACCAACTACCAGAGCGACGGTCCGGGCTACGTCGCCATCCTGTCGGGCCTCCTCCTGCCCGGTGTGATCGACAACCGGATCGAGCTCGCCGCTTCGCTCACCGCGCCGAACGGCGCTTCGCTCGACTGCGTGCGCCAGGCGCAGGTGCGCAGCTGGTATCAGTGGCTCCTCATCTTCGCCTACCCGCTCCGCGCGCCGAAGGACGTGCGCGTGCGGACCGCCGACGCGCTCGCCCTGCAGTGCACGGCGGAGCTGCTCGAGAAGGCCGGCTTCGCGGCCTCGCCCTGAGCGCGCGGGCGCGGGCGCGGACGCGTTAGAATGTCGCCATGATGGTGCGCATCCTCGACGGCACGCACGCGCACGCCGCGTTCACGGCGTGGGTCGCGCTCGAGGCGTCGCGCTCGCACCTGCCGCGGGGCTTCTGGGACTTCTATCTCGACCAGGACACCGCGGGGTGTCTGCGGTATCTCGAGGTGCTGGCGACGACGTCGCGCCCGCACCTGTTCCACCACTCGGCGTTCCTGGTGGCGGAGGTCGGCGGCACGCCCGCGGCGGCGTTGTGCGGCTACTTCGACGAGGAGCTCGGCTACAACGCGATGCTGGCGATGGATCCCGAGGTCGACGCGCGCCTGTCGCGCCCGCCCGAAGCGAACGAGGCCGGCCTCGCGCGCAACCAGGCGTTCTTCACCGTCACGCCGGAGCACCCACCGCGCACGTGGATCGTCGAGAACGTCGCCACGCGGCCGGAGTTCCGCCGGCGCGGGCTCGTGGACCAGCTGCTCGAAGAAGTGCTGAAGCGCGGCTCGGCGCGCGGCGCGCGCATCGCGGACATCGGCGTGTTCATCGGCAACGACCCCGCCCAGCGCGCGTACGAGAAGGCCGGCTTCCGCTTCGCGAGCGAGAAGCGCAACGACGAGCTCGAGCGCACCTGGGGCACGCCGGGCATTCGCCTGCTGCGGCGCGAGCTCACGTGAGACGGGGCCAGATCATCTCGCCCCAAGACGCGCTGAAGCGGCTCATCGAGGGCAACAAGCAGTTCGCGACCGACACGCGCGCGTCCGACGCGTTCGTCACGCGCGCGCGGCGGCTCGAGCTGACGAAGACGCAGGAGCCTTTCGCGATCGTGCTCGGCTGCTCGGACTCGCGCGTGCCCGCCGAGATCGTGTTCGACCAGGGCCTCGGCGACCTGTTCGTGATCCGCGTGGCGGGGAACATCGTGGCGCCGTCGCAGATCGGCAGCGTCGAGTTCGCGGCGGCGCGCTTCGGCTCGCCGCTCGTGGTGGTGCTGGGTCACTCGCAGTGCGGTGCCATTCTCGCCACGCTCGAGGAGCTGCGGCGGCCCAGCGAGAACCAGTCGCGCAACCTGCAGTCGATCGTCGATCGCGTGCGGCCGTCGGTCGAGACCCTGCTCGAGACCGAGCTCGCGAACGACGAAGACGCGCTCGTGCGCAGCGCCGTGCGCGCCAACATCCGCGCGTCGGTGCAGCAGCTGCGCCACGGCTCGCAGATCATCGAGCAGATGATCCAGGACGAGCGGCTGGTGGTGGTGGGCGCGGAGTACTCGCTCGACACGGGCGTCGTCGACTTCTTCGTGAACGGATGAAGGCGGCGCGCGTCGCCGTCGCCGTGCGGTGGTTCGCTGCTTCGGCCGCGCGGGCGTTCTGCCACCGCAAGTCGTCGATCGGCAAGCTCGACCAGGGCCTCGACGAAGCGCAGGCCAGGGGCTGGCGCGTGTTCGCGTACGAAGCGCGCGAGCCTGCGCCCTAGTCGTAGATCCCGTCGACGTACCACGAGTCGTCGGCCAGGTTGTGGTACAGGCGGTACACGCCGCCGTCCGAGAGCTCGACGTCCCAGTAGTCGCGCGCGAAGCGCCCCTCGCCCCACCACTCGCCGAAGAGCCGCCACGGCCCCGCCACGTTGCGCACGCGGCCGCCTTCTCCCGCGCCGCTCGAGATCGACACGTACACGGGCGGGTCGCCGCCGTGCACGCGCACGGGGCGCGCGGGGCGCACCGCGCGCAGCCCGAGGAGCCCCTGCGCGGGCGGCTCGCTCGGGCCCTGCGCCTCGGCACGCGTGCGGCGTTCCTCGTGCGCGAGCTTGAACTCGGCGAGCGCCGCTGCGTCCTGCCGGTGCGTATCCAGCACGTGGGGCGCGCCGACGTGGCCCGTGCCGCACAGCGACTCGATGCGCGCGATCGCCACCGCCAGCTCGCCTGGCGACGGCAGCGGCGGCAGGAACAGGTCGAGCTGCGCCGTCTCTACACTGTCGGGTGTCGCAATGGCGCGCAGCGCGAGCACGCCTTCCGGGGGAGGCTCGCGTTCGAGCGCCAGCCGCGCCAGCGCCAGGAGCACGTGCGTCTCGCAGGTCGGCGCGGCGAGCCCGAGCTCGCGCACCGCCTGCGCGCCGCTCTCGAGCGAGAGCTCGAGGCGCAGCCGCCGCAGCGCGAGCCCGCGCAGCCGCACGCGCGCAGTGAGGCGCTCGAGCACCGCGCGCAGCAGGAACGCGAGCGGCTCGAGATCGCCGATCGCCCACTCCGACTCGGCGCTCTCCTCGAAGCGCAGCACGGGCGGCTGGGAGCGGAACGGCGCCAGGTCCTCGCCGTTCGCGCGCCGCGCGAGCCGCACGCCGGCTTCGCCCAGTCGCGCGCCCAGCGCATCGCGCGGGATGCGCGCCAGCTGGCCGAGCGTGCGCACGCCCCAGCTCGTGAGCCGCTGGGCCAGCTCGGTGGACGGGTCGAGCAGGTCGAGCGGCAGCGGTACGAGGAAGCTCGCGGCTTCCTCGGCGCGCAGGATCCGCCCGCCTTCGCGGTGGCGTGCGGCGAGCTCCGCGACCGTGCGCGTGGGCCCGATGCCGAGCCGCACGCCCGCCGCGCCGCCGAGCGCGAAGCCCACGTCGGCGAGCCGCGACTCGAGCGCCGTGAGCAGCCCGCGCTCGGTGGGGAAGAGCGCCTGCGTGCCGGCGAGGTCGACGAAGACGAGCCCCGTGTCGGCCGCCATCACGCGCGGCGAGACCGAGGTCGCCACGTCGAGCAGCGCCTGCTCGGCGGAGCGCAGCCCTTCGAGCGAGAACACGCGCACGCAGAGGTCGGGCTCGACCGCGCGCGCCTGAGCGACCGTCAGCCCGCGGTAGAGCCCCGCGACGATGCTCGGAGCTTGCGGTGCGCGCCCCTTGGCGGGCTCGCGCTGCTCCACGATCGCAACGCGCTTCGCGGCGAGCTCGGGCTCTGCGCGGAGCGCAGCGGCGAGCGACAGATCCTCGAGAACGAGACAGGCGAAACGGTCCACGGCGAGGCCTTTGCGGGGGTGTTCATTGCCTCTCTCCCCTCCTTTCGTGCTTTCTTCGCCGATTTTCGCCTGAGTTTCGCCTCCGCGTCAAGCGCGTCCGATGGACTTCGCTCGCCTGTGGCTTGCTGCGCGCCCCTTCGGCGCTTGCGAGCCTCGCTCGGGACGGCCCTCGCTCGGCAACGTTTCTGACGTAGGATCCAGCCATGGAGCCCTCCCGCGTCACCGAACCCCGGCTCCGCGGCGTGCTCGCGGAGCTCGAGAAGCGCGAGCCGATCTTCCACCGGGCCGAGCTCGGCACCACGCGGCGCGACTTCGACGGAATGATGGAGCCCGAGTTCTGGGAGACCGGCGCCTCGGGCCGGCGCTACTTGCGCGCGTTCGCGCTCGACACGCTCGAAGCGCGGCACAGCGCGCCGCACGAAGACCCGTGGCAGACGAGCGACTTCCACTGCCAGGAGCTCGCGCCCGACCACTACCTCGTCACCTACACGCTCGCGCAGCGGGCGCGAGTGACTCGCCGCGCGACGATCTGGCGCCGGCGCGGCGCCGACTGGAAGATCGTCTATCACCAGGGGACGATCGTCGAAGGGGAGTCGAAGTGAGTCGACCGCTCGAGGGGAAGCGCGCGTTCGTCACCGGCGGCAGCCGCGGAATCGGCGCGGGGATCGTGAGGCGGCTCGCGCGCGACGGCGCGCACGTGGCCTTCACGTACGTGTCGAAGCCCGAGCACGCGGCCGAGACCGCGGCCGCCGCGCGCGCGCACGGCGTCGAGGTGCTCGCGCTCGAGGCCGACAGCGCGGACGCGGCCGCGCTCGCGCGCGCCATCGACGACGCCGCGAAGCGCTGGAGCGGGCTCGACGTACTGGTGAGCAGCGCCGGGCTGATGACGATGGCGCCCATCGACGCGTACCGGCTCGAGGACTTCGACCGCATGCTCGCAGTGAACGTGCGCGCCGCATTCGTCGCCATCCACGCTGCGCTTCCGTACATGTCGCGCGGCGCGCGCATCGTCACGATCGGGAGCTGTAACGCCGACCGCATGCCGTTCACCGGCGGCTCGGTCTACGCGCTCACGAAGTCCGCGCTCGTGGGCTTCGTGAAGGGCGTCGCGCGCGACCTCGGCCCGCGCGGCATCACGATCAACAACGTGCAGCCCGGCCCGATCGACACCGACGGCAATCCCGCGGACGGGCCGTTTGCCGAGACGCTGAAGGGGCTCATGGCCGTGGGCCGCTACGCGAGCGCGGACGAGGTCGCCGGGCTCGTGGCTTATCTCGCCGGGCCCGAGTCCGCGTTCGTCACGGGCGCGAGCCTGAGCATCGACGGCGGGTTCACGGCGTAGCCATGGCGACGCCGGCGAGCGGGCTGCTCATGTACGGCGAGCTGGCGCCGTGGTGGCCGCTCGTCTCCGACCCGGCCGACTACGCGGAAGAGGCGGCGTCGTTCCTGAAGATCTTCGCGCTCGAGCCCGCGCCTGCGCGGCCGGCGCTGCTCGAGCTGGGCTCGGGCGGCGGCAACCTGGCTTCGCATCTCCACGGCCGTTTCGCGCTCACGCTGTGCGATCTGTCGCGCGACATGTTGCACGTGAGCCGCGCGCAGAACCCGGGCGTCGAGCACGTGCAGGGCGACATGCGCACGCTGCGGCTCGCCCGCAACTTCGACTGCGTGTTGATCCACGACGCCGTCATGTATCTGACGAGCGCCGACGACGTGCGCGCGGCGCTCGCGACCGCGGCCGCGCACTGCCGGCCGGGTGGCGTGCTCGTCGTCGCACCGGACGTGGTGCGCGAGACCTTCGAGGCCTACACCGACCACGGCGGCCGTGACGGCGCCGATGGCCGCGGCGCGCGCTACCTGGAATGGGTGAGCGATCCCGACCCGCGCGACACCACCTTCGAGACGCTCTACACGCTGGTGCTGCGCGACGCCGACGGCGCCACGCGCGTCGAGCTCGACCGCCACGTGGAGGGCCTGTTCGCGGAAGGCGAATGGCTCGCGTGGCTGCGCGAAGCGGGCTTCGACGCCCGGGTCGTGGGCGACGCCTGGGGCCGCCGCGTGTTCCGGGGCGCGCGCCGGTGAGCGGTATGCGGGCCGAGTGGGACGCCAAGGTGCGCGGCGAGTCGTGTCCCCTGTGCGCGCCGCGGGCGGAGTCGAGCTCCGAGTGGGACTTCGTGGCGAAGCTGTCGATCGCCTCGCTCTACCTGGCGAAGAACCAGACCTACACGGGGCAGTGTATATTGATCTTCGACCCGCGCCACGCCGCGCGACCCGACGAGCTGTCGCGCGAGGAGTGGGCCCGGTTCGCCGAGGACTCGCGGCGCGCTTCGAACGCCGTCATGCGCGCGGCGCGGCCCGATCACGTGAACCTGGCCTCGCTCGGGAACGTGGTGCCGCACCTGCACTGGCACGTGATCCCGCGCTACCTGGGCGATGCGCGCTGGGGCGCGCCGATCTGGACGAACGACCTGGCGGAGATGAAGAACGTACGGATCGAGCCGGACGCGCAGGCGGCGCTGGTCGCGCGCCTGCGCGCGGCGCTCGAGGAGGGAGCCTGAGATGGCGACGGCGACACAAGAGCGTGTAGATTTGGGCGGCGGCGAGTCGATGCGCGCGCTCCTCGCGCTGCCGGGCGGCACGCCGCCCGCGGGCGGCTGGCCCGGCGTGATCGCGATCCACGACATCATGGGCTTCACGCCCGACATCCAGCGCATCACGCGGCGCTTCGCGGACTCCGGCTATGCGGCGCTCGCGCCCGCCCTGTACGACGGCGCGGGCGCGGCGCCCTTCTGCGTGGTGCGCACCTTGCGCGATTCGGGCCGCGGCGAGGGCCCGGCGTTCGAGCGGCTCGAGGCCGCGAAGAAGTTCCTGGCGACGCGGCAGAACGTCGCTGCGAGCCGCATCGGCGTGACGGGCTTCTGCATGGGCGGCGGCTTCGCGCTCTTCTGGGCGGCGAAGGGCGGTCTGCAGGCGTGCGCGCCGTTCTACGGCGAGGTGCCGGAGTCGGCCGAAGCACTGCGCCGCGTGTGCCCGGTCGTGGCGAGCTTCGGCGAGCTCGACGTGCCGTTCCTGCCGCGCGCGAAGCGGCTCGAGAAACACCTCGCGGAGCTCGGCGTGCCGCACGACTTCAAGCTCTACCCGGGCGCTGGCCACGCGTTCATGAACGACCACGGCGGCGGGCTCATGGCGGCGCTGGGCAAGCGCACGCCGATGCACGCCGCCTTCGACCCCGAGGCCTCCGAAGACGCCTGGCGCCGCATGCTGGCGTTCTTCGCGACGCACCTCTGAGAGGGCGCCTCCATTCGCCGCGTGCAGTCCGTCGAGCTGCTCGACCTGCCGGGCCTGCCGCGCGGGCTGCGGACGCTCATGACCGAGTACCTGCAGGCGGCCGAGCGGCTCGGCGGTGCGCGCGTGGTCGAGCTCCTGGCGGGGAAGGTCGAGTCACTCGTCTCCGGTCGCGAGTCACGCGAAGTCGTCGACCTGTGTTCGGGCAGCGGCGGGCTCACCCCCGCGGTTGCGCGCCGGCTCGCGGAGGCCGGCAAGGCCGTGCACGTGACGCTCACCGACCGGTTCCCCGATCCGGGCGCGGCCGCGCGACTTTCGGCCGAAGAGCGCGCCGTCGTGCGCGCGTGTCCGGACCCCGTCGACGCGCGCGCCGTGCCTGCGGCGCTGCGCGGCGCGCGCACCGTGTTCATCGGCTTCCATCACTTCCCGGCCGCGGCGGCGCGCGAGGTGCTCGCGGACGCCGTGCGCGCGGGCGAGCCGATCCTCGTGTTCGAAGCCACGGAGCGCAGCTGGGCGGCGCTGCTGCCGTTCGCGCTCGCGACGCCGCTCCTCGTGTGGCTGCTCACGCGGTTCGTACGGCCGTTCCGCTGGTCGCGGCTCCTCTTCACGTACTTGCTTCCGATCCTGCCGCTCGCGGTCGTGTGGGACGGCGTGGTCTCGCACTTGCGCACGTACACGTGCGACGAGCTGCGCGCGCTCGGGTCGGGCGTCGACGGGGGCTGGTCGTGGGAGGCGCGCCGCGAGAGAATTCCCGGTACGCCGGTCTTCGCGACGAGCCTGCTCGGGCGGCCGCCGGCTCGGGAGGCGACATGACGACGAACCACTCCGCCGCGCCGCAGCTCCTGGTGCGCAACCTGCGCGCGTCGCTCGACTTCTACGAGAAGCGGCTCGGCTGGAAGGTCGACTTCGTGTACGAGGACTTCTATGCGGGCGTGTCGCGCGGCGGCGCGGTGATCCACTTGAAGTGCGCGGAGAAGACCGAGGCCGACCGCGCGCATCGCCGCGCGCACGACCACCTGGACGCCTTCCTCGACACCGCCGGCGTGCGCGAGCTGCACGCGGAGCTGGTGAGCCGCGGCGCGCCGGCGAGCGCGCTCGAGACGCGGCCGTGGCAGGCGCTCGACTTCCACGTCGTGGATCCGGACGGCTACATCCTGTGCTTCTCCGAGGCCGCCGCGTGAAGGCGCGCGTCTTCGAGAGCGGCGGGCACGCGATTCTCGAGCTCGAGTCGCCGGTCGCGTCGGTCGACGACTCGGTCGAGCTCTTGTCGGCGTGCTTCGAGCACCGCACGCGCTCGGTGCTCGTCGACCACGCGCTGCTGCCGCCCGCATTCTTCGAGCTGCGCACGCGCTTCCTCGGCGAGTTTCTGCAGAAGCTCGTGAACTACCGCGTGCGGCTGGCGCTCGTGCTGCCGCCCGAGCGCGAGCTGTCCGAGCGCTTCCGCGAGTTCCTGCGCGAGGCGAAGCGCGGCACGGACTTCGCCGCGTTCACGTCGCGGGCGGAAGCGGAGGCGTTCCTCGCGCGCTAGCTAGCGGCGCAGGACGACGTCGGTGAGCGTCGGCGCGCCGGCCGCCACGGCGATCGCCGCCTCGTCGAACGTGGGCGCGCGGAAGACCGGGCGCGCGCCGTTCGAGAAGCCGTACGGCTCCGTCGGCACGCCCAGCGCGTTGCGATCCAGGTCGCCGTTCGCGTTCGCGTCGTCGATCACCACGAGCGCGTAGCGGCCGGCCGGCACCTCGCCGAACGACACCGCCGCCTCGCTCGACGCTCCCACGCGCACGTGCAGCTCGGCCGTGTCGCCGCGCTCCGTGTACGGAAACGCCTCGCGCTTCGAGGCGTCGAACAGGTCGACTTCCACGACGCCTCGGCCCGGTTCGAGCCCGTGGATCCGCACCACCAGCTCTCCCGCGCGCGCACGCGCGGCGAATGCCGTGACGAGACACAAGCCGAGGATCGCGCGGGGGGCCATGCGCTGGCGCATCTATCGGCAGCCCGCGGCGGGGGGTAACGTTGCGCCATGCTCGAGCTCCGTCCCGCCTGCGAGAACTGCAACGCGCCCCTGCCGCCCGAATCGCCCGCCGCGCGCATCTGCAGCTTCGAGTGCACGTTCTGCGCCACGTGCGTCGAGCGCGTGCTCGCGAACGTGTGTCCGAACTGCGGCGGCGGCTTCGAGCCGCGACCCGTGCGCCCGGCGAAGGACTGGCAGGGCGAGAACTTCCTCGGCAAGTACCCGGCGGGCACGAAGCTGCGCCACCGGCCCGTCGATGCGGTCGCGCACGCGGAGCTCGTCGCGAAGCTGCGCGGCATTCCGCCCGGAAGACGCTGATGAAGCTCGTCTCGGTGAACGTCGGCCTGCCGCGCGAGGTCGACGCGAACGGCCACCGCGTGCGCACGTCGATCTGGAAGGCGCCCGTCGCGGGCCGCGTGCGGGTGCGCACGCTGAACCTGGACGGCGATCGTCAGTCCGATCTCTCCGTGCACGGCGGCGTGGACAAGGCCGTGTACGCGTATCCGTCCGAGCACTATGCATTCTGGCAGCGCGAGCTCGGCCGCGCCGAGCTGCCGTGGGGCGCGTTCGGCGAGAACCTGACGACGGAGGGGTTGCTCGACGACGAAGTCGCGATCGGCGACCGCGTGCGCGCCGGCACGGCGGAGCTCGAGGTCACGCAGCCGCGCATGCCGTGCTTCAAGCTGGCGTTGCGCTTCGAGCGGCCCGACCTGGTGAAGCGGTTCCAGAAGAGCGGGCGCACGGGCTTCTACTTCCGCGTGCTGCAGGAGGGCGAGGTCGGCGCGGGCGACGCGCTCGAGCTCATGCGGGCGCCGGGCGACCGCGTCTCGATCGCGGACGCGATGCGCGTGGCGATCGACCGGCGCGCCGACCCCGAGCAGGTGCGACGCATCAGTGTGTTGCCCGGGCTCTCCGCCGTGTGGCGCGAGGAGTTCCTCGAGCGGCTGGCCCACGGCTAGCGGCGCGCATGGTACCGTTTCTGTCGATGCCGGATCGGTCGGCGAAGTGGCTCGTGTCGGCGCTCGCGGCGGCCCACCTGGCCGTGACCCTGTGGCACTCGGGCGCGCACACGGAGCTTGCGATCGGCCTGCCGCCGCTGAAGCTCGCTTACGCGTACGCGGTGATCGTGATCGCGCCGCCGCTCGCGGCGGTGCTCGTGTGGACGCGCTTCTCGGCGTTCGGCCTGTGGCTCTTCACGCTGGCGATGGTCGGCTCGCTCGTCTTCGCCGCGTACCACCACTACGTCCTGGTGTCGCCCGACAACATCGCGCACCTGCCCGACGGCAGCGCCGAGGCGCAGGCGCGCTTCGTGTCGAGCGCGGGCTGGAGCGCCGTGCTCGAGCTGGCGGGGTCGCTCTGTGGCGCGTGGGCGCTCGGCCGCGCTTCGCGAGTGGCGGCGTGAGCGCGCGCTTCCACCTGGCGCAGGCGAACGTCGCGCGCATGCGCGCGCCGCTGGAATCGCCCGTCATGGTCGAGGCGGGCGTCGCGAAGCTTGCGCAGCTGCGGCGGCGCGGCCGGCGGGCGATGACCCGCGCGCTGCGCCCGCTCGCGCTGGTGC